>Ga0209726_10004863_pt1 | contig 16794 bp, 13 predicted proteins | sample Subgrocontami54m_FD_187453 | JGI IMG/M metagenome (GOLD analysis project Ga0209726, IMG submission 187453) | Subsurface groundwater microbial communities from S. Glens Falls, New York, USA - GMW46 contaminated, 5.4 m (SPAdes) (version 3) | ecosystem: Environmental > Aquatic > Deep subsurface >... | reverse complement strand
AATTTAAAGCATGAAGAAAGAACTTTTCAATTTCTAATTCATTATTTAGGAAATAGATTCTTAAGTTTATTTACCAGTATTTTATATGGCCAATGGATTACAGATATGGAAACAGGTTATAAATTATTCCCCAAAGCTGCTTTAGAAAATGTGAAATTAAATGCCAAAGGATTTGAATTTGAACCTGAAATTACTGCTAAGCTGATGAAAAAAGGTTATAAGATTTCTGAGATTCCCATTCAAGTCAATCCAAGAGGGTATGATGAAGGTAAAAAAATTAATACTGTTAAAGATGGATCAAAGGCACTATGGTATTTGTTCAAATATAGATTTGTCGATTAATTTATGAAAAATACTACTCCCTTTACCCGTGGATTCGGATTATTAGAAGGTTTTTTAGCAAAAAAAAGAGCAGATAAAGCCAATGATTTAATCGAGGATAATCTACGCACAGGAATTATTTTGGATGTGGGTTGTGGTTCGTATCCGTACTTTCTGTTAAATACTAAGTTTAAAGATAAATACGGTTTGGATCCTTCGTTAAAATTATCGGAAATAAGTGACAAGAATTTAAACCTTAGAGTTTTCGACATTACAAAAAATAAACTGCCTTTTAAAGATAATTATTTTAACGTAGTTACAATGCTTGCTGTTTTTGAACATATAGAGCAAGATAAATTGCCCGAGGTTTTAAATGAAATTAAAAGAGTTTTAAAGAAAGACGGTATTTTTATTATTACCACTCCTGCCCCCTGGGCAGATAAGTTGTTACATTTTATGGCAAGATTTGGTTTAATAAGTTTGGAAGAGATTCATGAGCATAAACATAATCATCCTAAAGAAAAAATTGAAGGTATTTTAATAGCGGCTGGTTTTGAAAAAAGAAAGATAAGAAGCGGATTTTTTGAGATTTATATGAATATGTGGTTTGTTGCTATAAGATGATAGATAAGTTTTTAAAAGATAAATTTAAGGTTTTTATCCTGCTAACAATAGTTTTGGCTGCTTTTCTAAGATTTGTAAATTATGGGAATAGGTGGGGCTTGGCCTATGACCAAGCTCATGATGCAATACTTGCCAGATATGCAGTTGACAATTTACTTCTTCCATTGGTAGGACCATTTGCATCTGGAGCACAATTTCAAACTTCGGGAATATGGTACTGGTTCTTAATGTTGGCTACCATTATATATCCAAACTCAATTTTAACTCCTTGGATCGTAATAACTTTATCTTATGTTGCTTTTGTCTTCTTAATGATAATAATAGGGAAAGAATTGGTTAGTAAGCGATTCGGTATATTGGTTGGTCTTTTAACTGCCATTTCTACAGCTCAGATTACTCAAGCAACTAATTTAACCCTAACGGCACCAATGGGTTTTGTATCAGCTTTGGCAATTTTGTCTGTTATTAGGTATTCAAATACCCGGAAAATCAGGTATATTTTTTTGTTGGGTTTGTCAGTTGGTTTAGCTCCTACTGTTCATCTGCAAGGCGTATTGCTTATTTTGTTTTTACCGGTTTCTGTACTTATTCTAAAGATCAAGAGTCCAAAATTATTGGGAATTTTATTAATTGGTTTACTTTTACCGTCAATTCCATTATTAATTTTTGATTTAAAAAATAATTTTGTTAACAGTTTGGGTTTATTGAATTATTTTCTACACGATCAATATAGAACATCCTACGAGGTTCTTGATAGAAGATGGTTAACCTATATTACAGTTTTTTGGCCAAAATCTTGGGCTCTTATAATAGGTGGGTATTCAATAGTAGCTTACTTATCTATATTTGTACTTGCAGTGGCATTAGTAGATAAATTTATAAAAAGAAATCTAGACAAATTGTGGTTAATTTTCCTAATTAGCTTCATGTTTATGATTACAGCAATGAGATACGTTAGAAATCCTCTGTTCGATAGTTATTTGGTTTTTTTACATCCATTTATTTTATTATTTACTGCTTTGGCAATTTTTTGGTTATATAAGAAAAATGTTTATTTAAGCATATTACTTTTAGTTGTAATATTTATCGGAAGTTTGCAGAGAGACTATTTAGATATTGTAGGCGCAACAAATAATACCTATACACAAGCAAAAAAAATGGAGAGAATTTTAATCAATAAAATTCCTAATAAAAAATTTTATTTTTATGATTTTAATTACAAGACGACCTCTCTAAGCGTTCCTTTAACAATGTTGCTTTATAAAGATAATAAAATAAGTGACAATGGTATAAGGATTGGAATGTTTTCTTCCACGATAAGTGCAAAACTTTCTTTTTCTAAGATATACGGCAAAGATACCGGTTATCAAATATTTAATTTGAATAGTTCAACAAGCGCGCAGCTTAAAAGCGATGGATGGGTATTAATCAACCCAAGTAAAATATATAATTCTACAGAGAATTGGTATTCGAAAAAAATAAATGATTAAAAAATTGAAAATAACGAAATTATTGCTATTGTTTATAGTTTTACTTGCTGCTTTTTTAAGATTTTATCAACTTGGAGCTAATCCTCCCTCTCTTACTTGGGATGAAGCTGCCTGGGGATATAATGCATATTCCCTTGGTATCGATGGAAAAGATGAATTTGGAAGATTCTTACCATATGATTACTTAGAATCCTTTGGTGATTTTAAACCTCCCATATATGCTTATCTAGCTGTACTTCCGGCAAAAATATTTGGCCTCAATGAATTTGCAACACGTTTTCCTTCTGCTTTGTTTGGAGCTTTAACAGTACTTTTAACGTACTTCTTAGTAAAAAGAATTTTTTGGAAATCTGAAAAGAAAGAGCAGTACGCACTTTTTTCTTCTTTAATCTTAGCAATTTCTCCTTGGCATATTATGCTCTCTCGTGCAGCCTTTGAGGCAAATGTTGCTTCATTTTTTGTTGTTTTGGGAATATGGGGATTTTTAGCCGGTGTTCAAAATAAAAAATGGTATTTATTAATTTCTTCAATTGCTTTTGCTTTATCAATGTACACATTTAACACACCAAGAGTAGTTGCACCTATTCTTGTTTTACTTCTTGTAATAATATTTAGAAAAAAATTACTTGAGATAAAAAAGCAAACAATAATTGCATTTATAGTTGGACTGTTAGTATTTCTTCCTACTTTTGGATTTCTTTTAAGTCCTCAAGCAGGACTTAGGTTTAAAGAAGTAAATATTTTTACAGATATAGAAGTAATTAAAACCTCAAATCGTGAAATAGCAAACGACAATAATGCTTGGTGGTCTAAAATAATGCACAATAGAAGGTTTCTCTACTCAGTTGAATATGTCAGGCATTACTTTGATAATCTAAATCCTAACTTTTTGTTTATAAAAGGAGACGGGAATCCTAAATTTTCTACTCAGGAAGTAGGTCAGCTTTACATCTGGGATATTCTATTTTTAGTCGGAGGGTTACTTTTTCTGTTTAAGAAAAAAGAAGGAAATTGGTGGATTGTTCCATTATGGCTTCTAATTGGAATAATTCCTGCAGCAACTGCAAGAGAAACTCCTCATGCTTTAAGGATAGCAACAACTATTCCAACGTTTCAAATACTTGTTGCATTTGGACTTGTAAATATAATTAATTCATTTAAGAAATGGAAATATCCACTTTCCTTTATTATTTTTGCTTTTTTGTTTGTCAATGTTTTGTATTTTGCTCATGATTATTTTGTTCATTACCCAATTTCATATTCATCAGAGTGGCAGCAGGGATATAAGGAATCAATTGCGTATGTTTCTCAAAATAAAGATAAATATGACAAGATATTTATTTCTCAATCTTTGGGAAGACCATATATCTATTATTTGTTCTATATGAAGATAGATCCTAAAACTTTTAGAGAACAATCAGTAGTAAAAAGAGACGCATTCGGTTTTGTAACTGTAGAAAAAGTAGGCAAGTTGTATTTTACTGCTAATTATCCAATAGAAAGACAAGGTAAATCTAATAATTTATATATAAGCGATATGACTAATATTCCAGAAAATGCAAAAATATTAAAAACTTTTTATTTATTAAATGGTCAACCAGTACTAGTTGCTTATATAATTTAAAATATGAAAGCAAAACACATTTGGATGATTTTACTTTTGATAATAGTCCTTGCTTTGGTTTTACGTTTATGGCAGTTAGGTAATATACCTCCCTCTCCAGATTGGGATGAAGTAGCATTGGGTTATAATGCGTACTCTATTATTCAAACGGGAAGAGATGAATTTGGAAAATTTTTACCTGTTGTTCTTAGGTCTTTTGATGATTACAAGCCTGCATTATACGCTTATCTTGCAATACCTTCTATATTAATTTTTGGACTAACTACATTTGCTGTTAGGCTTCCCTCAGCAGTTTTTGGAATAATATCTGTTCTTGCAACATTTTTTCTAGTTAGAGAATTATTCAAGGAATATAAATTCAAAGATTACTTAGCTTTAATATCAAGTTTTCTTTTGAGTATATCTCCTTGGTCAATTCAATTCTCAAGAGTAGGATTTGAGTCAAATGTCGGTGGTGCTTTAAACATCTTAATGGCCTTATTCTTTGTTAAAGGTCTAAAAAGACCCTGGCTTTTGTTACTTTCCGCTGTTTTTGCAGGGCTTTCAATATATGTTTATCAGAGTGAAAAAGTATTTACGCCGTTACTTGCTTTAGCATTAGTTTTAATATTTAGAAAAGCACTTTTTTCTTTAAATAAGAGATATATTTTTGCAGCGATAACAGTAGGTATTATTGTTGTTGCCCCAATGTTTTTATTTATTCTTAACAATAGAGCTGCTCTTTTAAGAGTTACGGGAACTAGCGTTTTTTCTGCTCAGACAGAAATTTTAAAGCCTGCAATAGTTAAGCTTGAGAGGGACAGGGCAAATAATGACCAATTAGGACTAATTTTTGATAACAGAAGGTTTGTATATGCAAAATCTATTATTTCGGGATATATTTCGCATTTTAGTTTTAACTGGTTATTTATAATAGGTGATATATCCAGACATCATGCTCCGAATATGGGACTTCTATATCTATTTGAGTTACCTTTTCTACTACTCGGAATTTATTATTTATTGTTTGGAGAATTTGATAGAAAAACTAAGCTTCTTATTTTTGGGTGGTTATTAATTGCTCCAATTCCGGCATCTATTACAACAGGAGTTCCGCATGCCGTTAGAACTTTAAATTTTCTCCCAACATTTCAAATCTTATCAGCGGTTGGATTAATCTTTGCATTTGTTTATATAAATAAATATAAGACAGTAAAATATGTTGCTTATCTAATTTTTGCAGTTATTTTTACTTTTAATTTCTCTTACTATTTAAATCAATATTTTGTTCAGCTAAATTATTACGATTCTGCTGACTGGCAGTATGGGTATAGGGAAGCAACTGATGAAGTAAAAAGAATTGGTTATAAATACGACAAAATTGTGGTGTCTGATTCAACACCAATGGATAAATCATATATGTTCTTTCTTTTTTACTTAAAATATCCACCTTCGGATTATCAAAAGATTGGGCAATACAGTTCAGGGGGTTTTACGTCGCATCATAGTTTTGATAAGTATGAATTTAGACAAGTAGATTGGGATAAAGAGAGAAACGACAAAAACATTCTCTATCTTGGCCCTTCCTTTGAGATTCCTAAGGGAGCTAATATTTTAAAAACAATATATAATTTAGATGGATCGGTTGCAATAAGAATTGCAGTTAAATGAAACTAAAAAAACTAAAACTTTCCGACTTTTTAACAAAAGAATTATTGGTTTTATATCTTTTATTAATAATTGGTTCTTTTTTAAGACTCCAGGGAGTTTTTTCCAACTCCTTTGCGTTTACTTATGATGTTGGAAGAGACATGCTCGCTTTGTGGAATATCGTTTATGATCATAAAATTCCTTTAATTGGAGCAACTACAGGGCTTGCCGGAGTGTTTTATGGTCCCTGGTGGTATTATTTTCTAACACCTTTTTTCGTTATCTTTAGAGGAGATCCACAGGGTATTGCTTTTTTAATGTCTGTAATCGGAGTTTTATCCATAGTTTTGTCTTATATTTTAGGAGTAAAGTTGGCAGGGAAACCTTTAGGGCTTATTTTTGCAGCATTTACTTCTATATCCCCAGTATTAATATCTCTTTCCGCTCAAATCTGGAATCCAAACATTGCACCTCTTTTTGTAATGATTCTCTTGTATCTTTTGTACAAAATTTACAGCGCAAAACAAAAGACAGGTGGAAGGTATTATCTATTACTTGGAGTTCTGGTTGGTATAAATATTGATTTAGAGATTGTTTATGGGATTATGCTTATGCTGGGAACAGTTGTTTCCTTAGGTATTATAAAAAACAAAAATATAGGTCTAAAAAACTTTTTACTTCTTGTAATAGGCGGTTTGTTTATCGCTTCTCCTAGAATTATTTTTGATTTAAGACACGACTTTTTAATGACTAACTCATTAATAAGGTTTCTAATAGAAGGAAAATCCTCTGGTGGATTAAATGAGATTATCGCAGTTTTCTTAAATAGGGTTAGTATTTTATTTGATTTTTTTAATTCAACTATAGCTTTGGAAAACAAAACAATAGGAGCTATTCTTTTATTGTTTATTATTCTCCCGATAGTATTTTTCTATAAAAAGTCAGAGGATATAATCAAAAAATTTATCCTGACAATCTCAATTATGCTTTTGTTCTTTTTGTTTGGAACTACATTTTTCAGCTATGACATATGGCCGCATTATTTGGTTGGCGTTCCTGTGCTTTTTCTATTAATCTTATCGATTAGTATTTATCTAATTGGTAAATACTCAAAGCTTTACTTTGCGCCTATTATTATTGTTGTAATCTTATTCTATTTAAATCTAAATCCAATAACACTTTTAAAAGATTTAAGTAAGCCTTTGTGGGTGGGAGATGCATCAGTTTACAGAAATCAAAAAGAAGTAATAGATTATGTATATTCACAGGCTAAAGGCAAGGATTTTAAGTATGTTGTTTATACTCCCCCAGTTTATGACTATCCTTATCAATATATGTTTAAATGGTATGGGCCAAGAAAATATAATTATGGCCCACAAGTTCAGTCAGATCTTGCCTTCTTTATATTAGAACCAGATACTCAATATCCCGAAAGACTCTATAATTGGCTAATAGAAAGAAAAGATGATGGAAAAGTAATAAGAGTCAAAGAATTAAAAAGCGGAATTATTATTCAAGAGAGGACTAATTAGAAAACAATGCTTAATAAGATTAAAAATGCAACGTATAGTATTTATAATACCAATAAAAAGATTTTATTTATTTCTGCCTTTTTAATAATCATCTTTCTCTCATTGTTTCCAAGATCGATTGAAGTATTAAATCAAAATCCCATCTTTGGATTTGACCAAGGAAGAGATTATTTAGCTGCAAAGAGTATCGTAGAAGATAAAAAGCTTACTTTGATAGGCGCGGAAATAGGGTCAGGGTCTGCTGCGATACATGGAATTTTCCAAGGACCATTTTATTATTATTTATTAGCAATCGCATATTTGTTTTCAAATGGCAATCCCAATACACCGGTATTATTTATGCTGATATTAAGCTTAATAACAATTGCTTTTAGCTTTTATTTCGGAAAAAAACTGTTTGGCATATATGGTGGATTAATAACTGCTTTATTAGTAGCTGTCTCCCCAAGTTTAATTACACAAGCGCGTTTTGCTTGGGCTCCCTACCCGGAATCTATATTTATTCTTTTGTCTTTTTATTTTAGTTATTATTTTTACCAAAGAAATAAAATAAAAATATTTTTAGCTGCATTTTCTGCCGGGTTTGTGTACAATTTTGAGTTTGCCGTAGCAGTTCCATTATGCTTGGGGTTACTGGTATATGCAATTTATATATTTAGGAGAAATATTGTATATTATAGTGTTTTATTATTAGGATTTTTTGTTGCTTTCTCCCCAATGATTTTATTTGATATTCGTCACGGCTTTATGGGTATAAGAGGATTTATTGAGTATTTGATGTCGGACAAATCTAATATAGTATCTTTTTATCCATCTACCCAAGCGCTTATTTTAGATCATTGGTCTTCTTTTCTTTATAATGTTTCCAATACATTTCCTCAAGGGGGATTTTTATCTCCAGCCATAATTTTAGGATTTTTGTTAATATTCTCTGTTTATTTATTGAGAAGAGAAAAAAACCATAATTTAAAAACATTCATTACTTTTTTAATACTTCTTTTTCCGATAAATTTCTTAGTTTTCTATTTTCTTAAAAATACGGTGTGGGGGTATTATCTTACAGATTTAAATTTTGTTTACATATTTATTTTTTCGTATTTGCTTTTTGCAAGTTTTGAAAATAAATCTTACAAGGTTTTTATCGTAGTTGGTATTTTTATTTTATTACTTATATTTTTTGGTACTATTAATGCTGTAAAAACATCTTTGTATGATTACAGCGATTATGGCGGTACTGCAAAGTTAAAAGGTAAAATCGATGCAATAGATTACATATATAAAGATGCTAAGGGGAAACCATTTGGAGTGTTAGCTTTTTCTCCACCTGTCTATACATATCCCTACGATTATTTATTTTTATGGTACGGAAATAAAAAATATAACTACATTCCTTATTCTGAAAAGAAAGGAACATTTTATTTATTAATCGAAAAAGATCCATATAAACCCTGGAGCTATAACGGCTGGCTTGAAACAGTCATAAAGTCTGGTAAGATTATATATACTAAAACTCTTCCCAGCGGATTTATTGTTCAGAAAAGAGTTGAAAAATGAATAAATATAAAGATAAATTATTCCTATTAATATTTGCAGTGCTTTTAATCCTTCCGGTTTTGTCTTTCTTTCATGCTGGTATTCCATTAACTCACGACGGGGGGGATCATGTTGCAAGAATTGCTAATTTTTATCAAAACATAACTGAAGGAAATTTAATCCCACGATGGGCTGGAAATCTTAATTGGGGATATGGACATCCTATACTTGAATTTCTTTATCCCTTATCTTCATATATTGCTTCTTTACTGCATTTACTGGGAATATCTTTAGTTTCATCAACTGTTTCTGTATTTATATTGGGTATGACCTTATCTTTTGTTTTTATGTATTTGTGGCTATCTAAATTTCTCTCAAAAAGCGCAGCGTTATTTGGAGCAGTTTTGTATACCTACGCACCGTATAGATTTGTCGAAATTTATGTAAGAGGAGACATTGGTGAAAATTTGGCGTTTGCATTTATTCCTCTTGTTTTATATTTTATATACAAGCTTTATAAAGAAAATACTTTCCTAAACGCAATTCTTGGAGGAATATCTTTGTCGCTTCTTATTCTTTCGCATAATGCAATAAGTCTTATGTTTATGCCTTTTTTAGTAGTTTATGGATTTATTCTTTTACAAAAAATTAAAAGCAAAAAGTCCTTTATCATAAGTTTTATACTTTTACTGGGAGTTGGCTTAGCGTTGTCGGCGTTTTTTTGGATACCCGGTTTATTGGAAGGAAAGTATACTTTAAGAAATATTGTAACCAAAGGAGCTTATGTTAATAGCTTTGTAACGTTTACAAGGCTTATATATGGGCCTTGGAATTATGGAATCACCGGGCAATTTACAGTTCAATTAGGAATATTCCAATGGATTGCCTTAATTGCTTCTCCATTTTTAATTTATAAATATAGAGCAAAAAAGGACAAAGATTATATTTTTATATTTTTTCTTCTAATTTTTACATTCATATCAATTTTTCTTATGCTTCCTGTCTCTGATTTTATCTGGTCTCGGATAATCTTACTGCAGAATTTTCAATTCCCATGGAGATTTTTAGCAATTAGTGTTTTTACAACAGCAGTGCTAGGGGCATTCTTAGCCGAAAACATTTCAAAGAAATTTAATATAACTTTAACTACTGTTGCAATTATATTAGTTTTGTTTATAAGTAGCTTCTATTGGAGCGCCGGGGGCTATATACAAAAACCCCAAAGTTTTTATACAGGTATTTATAATTCAACAACAGATACCGGTGAAAGCGCACCAATTTGGTCTGTGAGATTTATGGAGCATAGACCTAAGGCTCCACTTGAAGTTATAGATGGAAAAGCAGATATCAAAAGCTTAGGGAGAACCTCGACTTACCATAAGTATCTTGTAAATGTGGAGAAACGAACTCTTTTTAAGGAAAATACACTGTATTTTCCCGGTTGGAAAATACTAGCAAATGGTACTCCCTTAAGCATTGAGTTTCAAAACAGAGATTATAGGGGAGTAATGACTTTTTTTCTCGATAAAGGAAGATATACAGTTGAGGTTTTATATGGAGAAACTAAACTAAGGGCTGTTTCTGATTTAATTTCGTTATTCGCCCTTCTTGGAATTGGTATTTTTCTGATTTTTCAGTTTGTAAAACCAAAGATTTCTTAGTATCATCAATTTATGAAGAAAACCTTATCCGTAGTTCTAGCCACATTTAATGAAGAAAAAAATCTTCCATCTTGTCTCGATAGCTTCAAAGATATTGCCGATGAAATAGTGATTGTTGATGGTCAATCTTTGGATAAAACAGTAGAGATTGCAAAAAAATATAATGCGAAAATTAAAGTAACCACTAATAAACCCAATTTTCACATAAACAAACAAATGGCAATAGATATGGCGACAAAGGATTGGATTTTGCAAATGGATGCAGATGAGCATGTAAGTGAAGAAATGAGAAAAGAGATAAGGGAAATTTTAGAAAATGACACATTGGAATACAATGGTTACTGGATGCCAAGAAAGAATTGGTTTTTGGGAAGGTTTTTAATGAAGGGTGGGCAATATCCTGATTATACTTTAAGGCTATATAGAAATGGCAAAGGTAGGCTTCCCCAGAAAGATGTTCATGAGCAGGCTGAGGTTGAAGGAAAGATCGGATATCTAAAATCAGCGCTCTTGCATTACCCATATTCTAACTTTAGACATTATTTGACAAAATGGGATTTCTATAACAATTTTTATGCACATCAAATCAAAGAAGAGCAACAGTCTAAAAATTTTTTAGAAAAAGTATTTTATTTTGTAATGTATATGTTTGTTAGACCAGCCCATTGGTTTCTTATAACCTATTTTAGACACAAAGGGTTTTATGATTTAGGCCAAGGATTTGTATTTTCTTTATTCTCTTCTCTTCGTTTTCCTGTATCATATATCAAGTCTTTTTCTTTATGAAAATTTTAGTAACAGGTGGAGCAGGTTACATAGGAAGTTTTATGGTTAAAAAGCTTCTTGAAAGAGGAGATGAAGTTACTGTTTTCGATAATTTAGAAAGAGGATATAGAAAAGCAATTGACCCTAGAGCAAAATTTATTAAAGGTGACATTAAAAACAATAAAGATTTAGAGTCTTTATTTAAAAATAATTCTTTTGAAGCTATAATGCATTTTGCAGGGTTAATAGCGGTTGGAGAATCCGAGGAAAAACCTGATTTATATTACCAAAATAATGTAATAGGCTCAAAGAACCTGTTTGAAGCTGCCCTAAATATTGGCCGTGTTAAAAAATTCATTTTCTCATCAAGCGCTGCAGTTTATGGAAATCCTATAAAACTTCCAATCCCGGAAAGTCATCCCAAAAACCCAACCAGTGAATATGGAAAAAATAAGCTTGCAGTCGAGGAGATTTTATCAAGTATTGAAAAAGGTAATCCGGAAGTTGGTTTCGTAGCTCTTCGTTATTTTAACGCAGCCGGTGCGGCAATGGACGGAAGCATAGGGGAAGGACATAATCCCGAAACACATATTATTCCAAGTATTATTAAATCTGCGCTCTTGGGAATACCATTTAAAGTGTTTGGGAATGACTATAAAACTAAAGATGGAACATGTATTAGGGATTATATTCACGTGTTAGATTTAATAGAAGCACATATTCTCGCATTAGAAAAGCTTACAAAAGCAAAAGGAGCTTATACTTACAATGTGGGTACAGGTATGGGTTATTCAAATAAAGAAGTTATAGAAGCGGTAAAAAAAGTGAGTGGTAAAAATTTTGATGTTGAGTATTCCCAAAGAAGAAAAGGCGACGTGGACGAATTAATTGCCGATCCATCTAAGATTAAAACTGAACTGGGATTTTCTCCAAGGTTTTCAGATCTCGACACCATAGTAAATACAGCATGGCAATGGCATCAAAAACAGTAAAATGTTTGCAAAACACAAATTTATAATTGTTATTATTATTTTTCTTTTTTGTGTTTTAACTTCTTCTGCCTTTGCTAAGTCAGAATATGTCTTGCCTTACCCTTCAACAATGCCGGGAAGCATATTTTATAAAGTTAGTTTAGTCAAGGAAAAGGTAATGCAATATTGGTATTTTGGAAACTTCGGACAATTTTTTTACAATCTTAAACAGTCGGATAAGTATTTAGTTGAGGCAAAAACGTTATTTGAATACAACCAATACCTATTAGGCTTTCAAGCCCTTCAAAAATCAAATAAGTACTTTTTAAAAACAAAACCCTATTTGATAAAAGCTCAAAGTGAAGGAAAAGATATATCTGAGAATAGCAATATGCTTTCCGATGCAGCGCTAAAACATGCAGAAGTTTTAACTGATTTAGAAGGGCAGCTGCCTGAGTCATTCGTATGGACTCCGGAGAGAGACAAACCAACCAATCTTAATCTGAAAAAAACAATTGAGGAGTCAATTAAGATTAGAGAAAGATACTTATGAAAAAATTATTAATATTGGGATATTTAATTCATCTTTTACTCTTTACAATTTTTTCTTATTTTTTTGTAGATCCAAATCTTATTTATTTAAGAAATATTTACACGGGTTTTGCATTTGATTATAGGGGTATTACTACTTTTATATATTCATTATTTATTCTATCTTTCTTTGTTTTTTATTTCTTGTTTCTAAAGCTTGCAGGCAAAAAGCTCCTTAATCAAAAAGACTTAATCATTTTAGTAGCTATAACTATTATCTCTTTGTTTTTTTCATATCCGGCACTTGTGTCTTATGACATTTTTAATTACATAGCAACAGCAAAAGTTAGTTTTTATTATTTTGAAAATCCATATTTAATTATGCCGATCCAATTTGTAAATGATCCACTTTTGCTTTTCATGCAAGCTGCAAATAAAACTGCATTATACGGCCCCTTTTGGATATTGTTAACATCTTTCCCTTTTATATTAGGGGTGGGACAGTTTTTGATAACACTTTTTAGCTTTAAATTACTTATTTTAGCTTTCTATCTTTTAACCTTATATCTGATTTACAAAGTTTCAAAAAATACAGAGGGACTTATTTTATTTGCACTTAACCCATTAGTTGTATTTGAGTCTTTGGTTGGAACACATAACGACATTGTAATGATGTTTTTTGCCATTGCTTCTTTATATTTATTTAAAAATAAAAAAATGTTGTTTGCGGCAATATTTTTGTTACTTTCCATATTTATAAAGTTTGCAACAATTTTTTTAATTCCTGTTTTTATATATTTACTTATTCAAAAGATTAATAAAAAAGAAGTAAACTGGGATAAGGTGTTCCTTTTAGCCTCAATTTCCATGTTTACCATCTTTTTGCTCTCATCATTTAGAGAAGAGATATATCCCTGGTATGGAATATGGTTTTTAGTATTTATTCCTTTTATAAAAAATAATTTTCTTAAAGGCTTTTACCTTTCTTTGTCAATAGGTCTTCTTTTAAGATATATACCTTATATGTATTTGGGAACTTATTTTGGTCCAACTCCAATTTTTAAAATAATTCTGATGCTTATTCCAGTTTTTCTATTTTTAATTTATAAGGTAATTAAGATAGGAATTAATTCTAAAATAGTCGGAAAATTTTAAGGGAATATATGAGGAAAATATTCGAGTTACTTTTAAGATATAAATATATATTTTTGGTAATTATATTCTCCATAATTTCGTCTGCAAGCTTGTTGCATTCAGGGTTGCCTCCAACTCACGATGGTGAATATCATGTAGTTAGATTTTGGCAGTTCGATAAGGTTTTAAGAGACGGAGATTTTTATCCACGATGGGCTCCGGATTTAAATTTTGGATTAGGGATTCCATTGTTTAGCTATATTTATCCTTTTCCTAATTATGTTGCTTCTTTTTTACACACCTTTGGAGTAAGTTTTATAGACGCATTTAAGCTCAATCTTTTTTTTGCAATAATAATGGCTGGGATATTTTTTTACTTATGGACAAAGAACTTTTTTGGAAAGTTAGGCGCGATGGTTGGTGCAGTATTCTATTTGTTTTCCCCTTACCTTTTTGTAGATGTATATATTAGAGGATCAGTGGGTGAAGTTTGGGCACTTGCTTTTTTTCCAGGCTTCTTATGGGCGATAACAGAGCTTATATTAAATGGTAATAAAAAATTTTTACCAGTTTCAATCCTCTTCTTAGGTTTAGTTATTTTTTCTCACAATATTCTTGCATTTTTATTTTTTCCTTTTGCCATAACTTACAGTTTTATTTTGATTTTAATGTCAAAAGAAAAAAGAAATAAGTTAATAAATCTTATTAAAGTCATTTTAATCTCTCTTGGCTTATCTTCGATCTTTTGGCTTCCGGCAATTTTAGAAACTAAATATACCGTTGGTCTTCAAATATATGACTTTAGGACGAATTTTCCTGACCCTTATCAATTGATTTTTCCATCCTGGGGATCGGGTTTTTTTGGAGGAGGTATTCAAAATGAAATGTCAGTTCAAATCGGATTGGCAAATTTATTAGCTGTGGCTGTTAGTTTTTTTGTTTTGTATAAGTTAAATAAAAAGAAAGATGTGAAAAGATTTTTAGTGTCATTTTTCATCTTGTCATTTTTTCTGGTGGTATTTTTGATGCAAGAAGTTTCATTGTTTGCTTGGGAAAAAATTCCTTTAATGAATTATTTTCAATTCCCATGGAGATTTTTAAGTTTGGCTATTTTAATATGCTCTTTTCTGGCGGCTTCTATATTTACTGTTTTTAAATCTAAATTTCTCAGTCTATTTTTAGTTATTTTTGCAGTTTTTTTGACATATAATTATGCCCATCCTGCATACTATTTAGAAAGAGAAGATAGTTATTATCAAACAAGGCCAAACTTTATTGACGGAACAAACAGTATAGGAAACGTGTTTAATACTATTTGGATAAAAGGAGATTTTGTTAGAGAAAAAGACATAGTTGGTGATTTAGATAAAAATATAAAGGTTGATAAAAGAGAAATTAAATCAACTAAATATAAATTTAACATATCTTCAGGCAGGGATTTTCCTCTTGTTTTAAATACTGCATATTTTCCTGGATGGATTGCAACAATAGATAAAAACAGAGTGAATACTTATGCAAATAAAAATGGATTAATTACATTTAATGTTCCAAAAGGGCAACACAGGGTTGAAGTGTCTTTTAGCGATACTCCTATTAGGACTTTGTCTTTAGCGATCTCTTTAATCGCTTTTGTTTTGGTTATTAAACTATTTTTCCAAAACTGGTATATTAGATATAAATGAAAATAGCAATCGATATTTCTCCTCTTCAGACCGAACATAAAGTTAGAGGAGTAGGGTTTTATCTTGAAAACCTCAAAAGAGCACTTCTAAAGTACCATAAAGAAAATGAATATTTATTTTTTGTTCCCGGAGAAAAGTTACCAAAAGACATAGATATTATCCATTTTCCCTATTTTGAACCTTTTTTTTTAGCACTTCCTTTATATAACAAGAATAAAACCGTTGTAACGGTTCATGACTTAACTCCGATAGTTTTTCCTGATGCGTTTCCTAGAGGCATTAAAGGAGAAGTAAAATGGCAAATGCAGCGTTTAGCCTTAAAAAAAGCAAATAGAATTATTACAGACTCTAAATCTTCAAAAAAAGATGTTATAAAATATATCGGAGTAAAAGACTCATTGATTGATGTAGTATATCTTGCGGCAGGAGAGGAATTTAGATTAATTAAGGATTCGGAGGATAGACTTCTTACTTTAAGAAAGAAATATAATCTTCCTGAAAAATTTGCTCTATATGTTGGAGACGTAACTTGGAATAAAAATTTACCAAGGCTCATAGACGCTATAAAAACTACCAATATTTCTTTGGTAATGGTAGGAAAGAATTTGGTTAATGAAAACTATGATAGAAATAATCCATGGAATCATGATCTAAATAGAATAAATGAACTGGCAAAGGATGACAAACGTATAATTAGACTCGGATTTGTAGAATCTGATGATTTAGTTTCCATATATAACGCAGCAACTGTATTCGTTATGCCATCTCTTTATGAAGGATTTGGCTTGCCTATTTTAGAAGCGCAAGCTTGTGGTTGTCCTGTTATTACAACCAAGGAAGGTTCATTGAAAGAAGTAGCTTTTGACAGTGCATATTTTGTAGATGGATATGACTATAAAAGTATAGCGGAGGGTATTGAAAAGGTTTTTAACAGTAGTGCGCTTCAACAAGAATTAAGAGAAAAAGGATTTGAAAACGCAAGAAAATATTCATGGGAAAAAACCGCAGAGAAAACAATACAATCTTATAAAGCGACAACGGAATAATATGGGATTTATTAAAAGAATTATTGCTCATGAATTAGTAAGTGGGAGTTTTTATCTTTTTTTGGGTTCAATATTTGCAAACATTTTAGCTTTTCTTTTAAATCTTTTTTTGGCTAGAAACCTCTCTTATGTAGATTATGGTATTTTTGCCAGTCTTCTCTCTGTAATTACCCTTGCATATATACCTGCTGGTTCCATAAACACTATTATTGTTAAGTTTGCAACTAAATATTATTCACAAAATGAGATGG
>Ga0209726_10004861_pt1 | contig 16796 bp, 11 predicted proteins | sample Subgrocontami54m_FD_187453 | JGI IMG/M metagenome (GOLD analysis project Ga0209726, IMG submission 187453) | Subsurface groundwater microbial communities from S. Glens Falls, New York, USA - GMW46 contaminated, 5.4 m (SPAdes) (version 3) | ecosystem: Environmental > Aquatic > Deep subsurface >... | reverse complement strand
CGCGCAGGCCGTGCCCTGGGTGCGCGGTATACAGGCCAAAGCCGACCGTGACGCCGCCCGGCTGGGCCTCATCGTCGAGAGCTTCATCCCCGGCCGCGAGCATGCGCTGGAAGGGCTGCTGCAGGACGGGCGGTTGCGCGTGCTGGCGCTATTCGACAAGCCCGATCCGCTGGACGGCCCTTATTTCGAGGAAACCTTGTATGTGACACCGTCACGCCTGCCGCAAGCGCGGCAGGACGAGATCGCGCAGACAGTGCAACGCGCCTGTGAACTGGCCGGTCTCACCAGCGGCCCCGTCCATGCCGAAATGCGCGTGAACGACAGGGGAACCTGGCTGCTGGAAATCGCCGCGCGCTCCATCGGCGGGCTGTGCGGCAGGATGCTGCGGCATGCGCTGGGCATGAGCCTGGAAGAATTGATCCTGCGCGACGCGCTTGAGTTGCCGCTGCCGCTAACGCAGACCGCCGGGGCCAGCGGCGTGATGATGATCCCGATTCCGGCGCGCGGTATTTTCCGGGGTACGCACAATCTCGACGCTGCGCTCAAGGTCGCCGGCATCAGCGACATTCAGATTACCGCGAGTCCGGGCCAGATTATTGCGCCGCCGCCGGAGGGTGCGAGCTACCTCGGCTTCATTTTTGCGCATGGAAAATCGCCGGACGCGGTAGAATTCGGTCTGCGGCAAGCGCACCAGCGGCTCGTCTTCGAAATCCAGGCGGATATTCCCGTTAACCAGGCAAGGGCATAGAAATGGTTACTACTATCGAATCAACTCCTGAAATGGCAGCCAAGGTCTACGCGACCATGGCGAAAAATCTCAAGGTGGTGCGCCGCCGTTTGGGCAAACCGCTGACCCTGGCGGACAAAGTCCTGCTCGGACATCTTGACGATCCTGAAAATCAGGACCTGGTGCCCGGCAAAAGCTATTTATTCCTGCGTCCCGATCGCGTGGTATTTCAGGACGTGCTCGGCCAGACCGGCTTGCTCCAGTTCATGCAGACCAAGCGCGCCAAAGTTGCGGTGCCGACCACTATCCACTGTGACCATCTGATCCAGGCGCGGGTCGAAGGCGGGAAAGATCTGCGCGAGTCGCTCGCGGAAAATACCGAAGTCTATGATTTCCTGCGCTCGGCCGCCGCCAAATTCGGCGCGGGATTCTGGGGGCCGGGCGCAGGTATCATCCACCAGGTGGTGCTGGAGAATTACGCGTTTCCGGGCGAATTGATCATCGGCACGGACTCGCACACGCCCAACGCCGGCGGCCTCGGGGCCTGTGCGGTCGGGGTGGGCGGGGCCGACGCGGTCGAGACGATTGCCGGGCTGCCGTGGGAAGTGCTGTACCCGAAACACATCGCGGTGTACCTGACGGGCAGGATGAGCGGGTGGACTTCGCCCAAGGACGTCATTCTGTACGTGGCGGGCGCGTTGACGGTATCCGGGGGCACCAACGCGATTGTCGAATACATCGGTCCCGGCGCCCGCACCATCAGCGCCACCGGCAAGGCGACCATCACCAACATGGGCGCGGAACTCGGGGCGACGACTTCGATGTTCCCCGCCGACGACCGCATGTCCACTTATCTGCGGGCGACGGCCCGGGGCGGACTGGTGCCGCTGATTGAGAAGAACATGCACATGCTGGCGCCGGATCCGGAAGTCGAAGCCGATCCCGAAAAATACTACGACCGTGTGGTCAGGCTCGATCTGTCGACGCTGGAGCCGCATGTGGTGGGACCGCACTCCCCGGACCGGGCGCGCCCGATTTCGAAGCTTGCCGCCGAAGTCGCCGATGCGAAAAACGGCTTTCCCGACAAGATCTCGACTGCGCTGATCGGCAGTTGCACCAATTCTTCCTATGAAGACATGAGCCGCTCGGCCGATGTCGCTGAACAGGCGAAGGCGCACGGCATCAAGGCGGTGTCGCCTTACCTGGTCACGCCGGGTTCGGAGCAGGTGCGCGCAACGATAGAGCGCGACGGACAAATGCGCTCGCTGCTGGACATCAACGGTACTGTGCTGGCGAACGCCTGCGGGCCGTGCATCGGCCAGTGGCGCCGCGCGAAGGAAGTCTCTGCCGTGCCCAATACCATCGTGACTTCGTATAACCGCAATTTTCCGATGCGCAACGATGGCCAGCCGACCACCATGAATTTCATCGCCAGCCCGGAGATCGTGACCGCGCTGGCGCTGGCGGGGCGGCTGTCGTTCAACCCACTCACCGACTCGCTCACCGGCGCCGATGGTCAGCCGTTCCGGCTTATGCCTCCCAAGGTGGCGCCTGAAGTGCCCGCGAAAAATTTCGACCGCGGACACGCGACCTACGTGGCGCCGCCCAAAGACGGCAGCCGCGTCGAACTGAAGGTGAATCCCGCGAGCGAGCGTATCCAGTTGATGCGACCGTGGCCGGCGTGGGACGGCAAGGACTGCGTGGACATGCCTGTGCTCATGAAGACCAGGGGCAAGACCACCACCGACCATATTTCTCCGGCCGGTCCCTGGCTGCGTTACCGCGGGCACCTCGACAAGTTCAGCGACAACATGTTCATGGGTGCGACCAACGCGTATACCGGCGAGGCGGGCAAAGGCAAAAACGTGCTGACCGGAGCCACGAGCCAACCGATCGCCGCCAATGCCAGGTACTACCAGTCCAAAGGCATCAAATGGGTCGTGATCGGCGACAGTAACTACGGCGAGGGCAGCAGCCGCGAGCACGCGGCGTTGTCTCCGCGCCTGCTCGGCGCCGCCGCGGTTATCGTACGCAGCTTCGCGCGCATCCACGAATCCAACCTCAAGAAACAGGGGCTGCTGGCGCTCACGTTCCCGAGCCCTGCGGATTACGACCGCATCCGCGAGGATGATCGCATCAGCCTCGTCGGGCTCAAAAACCTGGCGCCCGGCAAGCCGGTGGAGTGCCGTATCAAGCACGCCGACGGCACCAGCGAGACGCTGCAATTGAATCATTCGTTCAGCGGGCCCCAACTCGAGTGGTTCCGCAAGGGTTCGGCGCTGAACTTGTTTCACGGCGCCTCCGCGCAAGCCAAGAAGCGAAACGCGGCGCGCCGAGCCAAAAAACCGGCGGCGAAGAAGCGCAGCAAAGCGGGTTCTCGCAAGGCGAGCCAGGCACGAAAATCGGCGGCGAAGAAGCGCGGCAAAAAGGTTACTCGCAAGACGAGTCCGGCACGCAAATCCGCGGCAGCAAAAAAGCGCGGGACACGAAAACCGGCAGCCTCCAGGCGCCGGGGACGCCGGTAGGTTCTTCATAGCGCCGGGGCATGCCGGATTTTCGATCTGGAGAAACTGACTACGACCCCGAATGTTTCACTGCGACAAGCATGAAACGCGAGTGGGCCCCGGCGGGGCGCGCGTAATCGCGCAGCACCCAGCGGTAGTCGTGCGTCTGGTTCTTGCGGCGGTAGGTTCGAGACATGGATGTCTCCAGGTTGTTGAGTACCTACCGCATGGCAATTCTCCTTTTCGTAGACCAGACTAAAAACCGTTTGCGACCAGCGCCAATTAACGCTGGACCCCATCCAGTGGATGACAACGGACACCGTATATTCAACACGCGACTGCAATACCTAAAGGCGTTACGCCTTGCGCAAGCGGTGATGCGGCGGCTTCGCCGGCTTGCCCTCGATAGTCTCGAACTGTTTGATCTTCACCGCGCCCTGCGGAAATTTCGCGGTGATTTCCAGTTCTCCGCCCATCGCTTCGACGTAGGAACGCAGGGTCGAGATGTAGACATCGGCGCGCCGCTCGATTTTCGAGACGTTTGCCTGCCCAACGTGAAGCTCGCGTGCCAACTGCTCCTGCGACAGTTGCCTGGCCTGCCGCAGTTCATATAGCGGCATTTCCTGCATCAGCACATTGGCGCGCGCTTCTGCGCGCTTCTGCGCTCCCGCAGGCATCTTCGCCCGCAGTTCCTTATAGGGTTTTGCCATGTTTCCTCGCTTCCAGTTCCAGTTCCAGTTCCAGTTCCAGTTCCTTCAGGTGCTCGTCATACAAACGGTCGGCAAGCGGGACGTTGATGTCATACCATCGGTCTTTGCCTGTCTTGTCGCCGCCGAACAGCAGTATCGCCGCGCGCCTCGAATCGAATGCATACAGCACCCGATAAGGCCGCCCCGCGTGCTGAATTCGCAACTCGCGCATATGTCCGTGCTTCGATCCCTTCACGCCCGAACTGTGAGGGAAGGGCAGATGTGGACCCATCGCTTCAAGCAGCCGCACCGAAACGTCAATCGACTCCTGCTCGGCTTCACTCAGCGCATGCCACCATGCTCCAAACTCGTCGGTGTATTCGACATTCCAGGTCACGACGGATTATAACTGAAAAGGAATATTCCGTGCAAGGTATACCAGATAGCTCAGGCCGTGAGAGCGCGAGGTAGCGTGACCGGCATCACCACGTTGACCGGCCGTTCTTACTCCGCTAAGTTTGCGCCGGAACCGTCGCTGATTCAGGCGGTCAGAGATAAACATGGAAACGACCTTGAAACCTGGTGGCGACAAGAATTCGGCTACGGCTTCGACCGCCTCACCCAATCCGAAGTCCGCTACCTCGAACGCTCCCCGGATGCTGACACCATCCGAAAAAAGAGTGGTTGAGGCAAGACAAGGTGCAGTCGATTAAACTGCTGAGAGTCCGCCGCAAAGCAGCGTAACCGCACACGTTACGTGATCGCTGGGCCCCTCGTCATGAGGGGCTTCGCATTTTAGGGTGCCCCGCAGTCATTGCACTGGGGGAGAGTCGCCGCGACCCGTTAGCGGAACGCCCGTTAGCGGGAGCGGCGACCGAATGCCCCGTGCAAACAGCGCCTGTTAAGCCATCTGTGCCCCGACTTCATGATCACGTTTTTTGAAGGCACCGGGGCATGCTCCGCAACACCTTAGCATTACCGGTATCACGTAGCGCAGGCGCCCCGCCTGCGTTCCCCACCCGCCTCACTCCAGACGCCTCACGGTTCTTCATAGCGCCGGGGCATGCCGGATTTTCGGTCTGGAGAAATTGACGAGGTACGGCAATTGGATTTGCTTTGAGCGCGTAATTGCATAAAACCGTGGCCTTCCCTATTATTTTCACTCCAAGGTAGGTCACTCGCCCTCGCGCTTGGTAAGGCAGGCATTTCATTGAGGTTGGTGATACTCTGCCTATTGCTGGGCCCAAATTGCAAGCAACTCAATATGAGCACTGAGGAACGCCTCCCTCCCAATTACCGCAAGCTCGACGTGGCATTGCGTTCAATTGGCTACAGCTTTGAAGTCGATGTAGCAGATATCATCGACAACTCCATCGACGAAAGAGCGACGAATGTGCTCGTACGTCTGTTTACTAGAACTCCGCACTCGGCAGATACGAAGCGCTTTGGGGATGCTGAATGCCCGCCCCGTGGTATGAGAGCAGCTTTTCGGCATTGCCGACCAGATGCTGGCTGAACACCATGACGTAGTCGGCCGGGCGGATGGTGAATGCGCCGAGATCGAAGACCTTGTGGTGAAGCGAGCATAAGGCAAGGCCGTTCTGCTCGACATCCGGTCCGCCGGCCTGAAACCACTTGATGTGCGCAGCTTCGAGGGCGATTACCTGTTGCTTGAGACGCAAGTCGTGCCCGCAGACGCAGCAGCGGTATTCGTAGGCGAGCAATACCTTTTCGCGGAACGCCGGGTTGCGGCGACGCGCGGCCGGGTCCCTACCCGGGCTATCCGTTGGTTCGAGAGACAATCCCACCGCATCGAGTACGTCCTGCCGGATGCTTTCCGGAAAGTGCGCATCGAGCAGGCGCCGCGCGACTTCCGCCGCGAGCGCGGGGTTGTTCTGAAACGCAGCCTGAATCTCCGGCGGGAAGCCCCCACTGACGTGATTGGCGCGCAGTTCGCCGATGGTTGGCGTCGGCCAAGCGGCGGCGCTAGGTAAAGGTGGGAAGCGTTTTGTTAAGCCGCTTTTTGATGCACAGCGATGCGCCGGTACGAGATCGCATTGCTGCGCTCGAGCTCCCATAGGTCGAGCGCTGCCTGCATGCGCAGCCATAGCTCCGGCCCGTTGCCGCAGAAACGGCCGATGCGGATCGCCATGTCCGGAGTAACGGGCCTGCGCCCGTGGAGTATTTCCGACACTGTACGCCGCGAGACGCCAAGCTTTTCGGCCAGCTCGCCTTGCGTGATTTCCAATGCCGGCAACACGTCTTCGCGCAGGATTTCGCCGGGGTGAGTCGGCTTCCGTGCTTTGCTTCGCATCGAGTCCATCAGTGGTAGTCCTCAAGGTTCACGTTCACGGTATCGGTGCCGCTGAATTCAAACGTAATGCGCCAGTTTCCCGACACGTTGACGCTCCAGGCGCCTTTCCGGTCGCCGGTCAGTTGGTGCAGGCGCCAGCCCGGGATGTTCAGTTGTTCCGGTGAGGTGGCCTGATCCAGAGCATCAAGCACGCGTTTTATTCGCGAGGACTGTTTGGCGTCGATTCCGCGCCGCTCGTTTTTCTCGAAGTAGCGAGCCAGCCCCTTGTGCCTGAAGCTCTAGATCACGGCAAAGTGTAACGTATAACGTTACAATTCGCAAGCCGCATCGAAACAGGGATTACCGGTGTACTGCAGGCGATTTGCCTGCGTTAATCCAGCACGTGGGACACCAGCCCGTCCGCCAGCTTGGGTTCGAACCAGGTGGATTTCGTCGGCATGACTTCGCCTGCTTCAGCCACCGCCATCAGGTCTTCCATGCGCGTCGGGTAAAGCGCGAAGGCGGCTGCCATCGCGCCGCTATTCACGCGCTTTTCCAGTTCCGGCAGGCCGCGGATGCCGCCGACGTAATCGATGCGCTTGTCGCGGCGCAAATCCCGGATGCCCAGAACGGGCGCGAGCAGATGGTCGGTCAGCAGGCTGGCATCGTGGCGGGCCGCGGGGTCGTTGCCGGGAATCAGCTCACGGTGTATCTCCAGGCGATACCACTGGCCGGTGAGGTACAGGCCGAACTCGGCGGGCCCGGCAGGCGCGAACGGTACGGCGCTTTTTTCCACGGCAAAGCTTTCCCGCAGACGCGCAATAAAAGCCCCCGCATCCATGCCGTTCAAATCGGCGACGACACGGTTGTAGGCGAGAATCTGCATTTCGCGTTGCGGGAATATCACGGTCAGAAAGTAGTTATAGTCCTCCTCACCGGTGTGGCGCGGATTGGCGGCGCGGCGTGCGGCGGCGACGCGCGAGGCAGCCGCCGAACGGTGGTGGCCATCGGCGATATAGAGGGCGGGCATTGCGTCGAAGGCGCGCGTCAATTGCGCCTGGATTGCGGTGTCGCGCACCACCCACAGCGTGTGGCGCACGCCGTCGTCGGCGGTGGCGTCGGCGTCGGGCACGCCTGCCGCGCAACGGGCGAGGATTTCATCGACCGCCGGCGCATCGGGATAAGCGGACATGACCGGGCCGGTATGGGCATTCAATGCCTCGATCTGGCGTACGCGGTCGGTTTCCTTGTCGAGTTGCGTGAATTCGTGCTTGCGAATGCGGTTCGAGTCGTATTCCGCCACCGAGGCCGCTGCCACCAGGCCGGTCTGCGTGTGCCCGGCCATGATCAGTCGATAGACGTAATAGCAGCGCGCCGCATCGCGTTCGAGGACGCGGGCGCGTGACATGAGTCGCAGGTTTTCCGCTGCCTTGGCATAGACTTCAGGCGCGTAGGGGTTGGTCCCCGCCGGCAGGTCGATCTCGGGCTTGGAGATGCGCAGGAAACTCCACGGCTTGCCGGCGGCCCGCGCACGCGCCTCGTCGGTGGACAGCACGTCGTAGGGCGGGGCGATGACTTCAGCAGCGCGCCCGGCAGCCGGGCGCAAGCCGGCGAATGGTCGGATCAATGGCATGTCAGGTTCCTGTCGAAATGGAATGCTTAAGGGATGTTACCGCAGTGCCGGCGCACTATCATCCGCCGAGCTCGCTGAATATCTTCTTCACGCGCGTGATGCGCTCGCTGACCTCGTGCAGTTCGGCGCTGACCTTGAGCCGGTCCGGTCCCGCCAGCCGGTAGTTTGAATTGCGCTGGATCAGTTGCAACACGCGCGCGGCGTCCAGCGGCGGGTCCGGTATGAACTGCAGCTGCACGCCGGATTCCGATGCGTCGATGCGTGCGATGCCCAGCGGCTTGCCGAGCACACGCAGGCGGTGGCATTCGACCAGCGTCTTCGCAGGCGTCGGCAGCGGGCCGAAGCGGTCGATGAGCTCTTCGTACATCGCTTCCAGTTGCCCGGCGTCATCGCAATTGGCGAGCCGCTTGTAGATCACCAGGCGTTCGTGAATATCATTGCAATAGGCCTCGGGCAGCAGCGCGGGTACGTGCAGATTGATCTCGGTGGTGACGCTGAGCGGCGCCGACAGGTCGGGCTCGCGTCCCAGCTTCAATGACTTGACCGCGGCGTCCAGCATCTCGCAATAGAGGTTGAAGCCGACTTCCTGCATTTCGCCGGACTGTGATTCGCCCAGCACCTCGCCCGCGCCGCGTATTTCGAGGTCATGCATTGCGAGAAAGAAGCCGGCGCCGAGCTCTTCCATCAGCTGGATCGCATCGAGGCGCTTTCTCGCCTGGCTGGTGATGTTGCCTTCGTCGGGCAGCAGCAGGTAGGCGTAAGCCTGGTGGTGCGAGCGCCCGACGCGTCCGCGCAGTTGGTGCAGTTGCGCGAGCCCGAATTTGTCGGCGCGGTTGATGATGATGGTATTGGCGGTCGGGATGTCGATGCCGGTCTCGATGATGGTCGTGCACAACAGGATATTGAAGCGCTGCTGGTAGAAATCGCGCATGGTCATCTCGAGCTCACGCTCGCGCATCTGGCCGTGGGCGATGCGGATGCGCGCTTCCGGCAGCAGCCGCGCGAGGCTTTCTCCGGTCTGCGCGATGGTATCGACTTCATTGTGCAGGAAGTAAACCTGGCCGCCGCGCTTGAGTTCGCGCAGCACCGCTTCGCGCACCAGCCCCTTGGCGTGGCGCGCGACAAAAGTCTTGATCGCAAGCCGGCGCTGCGGCGCGGTCGTGATCACCGAGAAATCGCGCAGGCCTTCGAGCGCCATGCCAAGCGTGCGCGGGATCGGTGTAGCGGTCAGCGTCAGCACGTCGACTTCAGCGCGCAATGCCTTCAGGCGCTCCTTTTGCCGCACGCCGAAGCGGTGCTCCTCGTCGATGATCGCGAGCCCGAGGTTTTTGAAGAGAATGTCTTTCTGCAGGAGTTTGTGGGTGCCGATCACGATGTCCACACTGCCTGCGGCCAGTGCCGCGAGCGTTTCGCTCACCTGCTTCTGCGAGCGGAAGCGCGAAAGCTCGGCGACTTTCACCGGCCAGTCGGCGAAACGGTCTGAAAACGTATTGAAATGCTGCTCGGCGAGCAGCGTGGTCGGCACCAACACCGCGACCTGCCTGCCTTCGTTGACCGCGACAAATGCGGCGCGCAACGCAACTTCGGTCTTGCCGAAACCGACATCGCCGCAGATCAGGCGGTCCATCGGCTTGCCCGTTTGCAGGTCTCCGAGCACGGCGGTGATGGCGGCAAGCTGATCGGGCGTTTCCTCGAACGGGAAGGCGTCGCAGAACACTTCGTAATCGTGCGGCCGCAGGCTGAACGCATGGCCCTGGCGTGTCGCGCGCTGGGCGTAGAGATTCAGCAGTTCGGCGGCGGTGTCGCGTACCTGCTTGGCCGCCTTGCGCCTGGCTTTGTCCCACTGGCCGCTGCCAAGGTCGTGGAGCGGGGCGGTTTCGGCCGGCGCGCCGCTGTAGCGGCTGATCAGGTGCAATTGCGATACCGGCACGTAAAGCTTGTCGCCACGCGTGTACTCGAGCGTCAGGAATTCAGTTGAGCCCTCGCCGAGGTCGAGGTTCTGCAGGCCGAGGTAGCGGCCGATGCCGTGCTGTTCGTGCACCACTGGGTCGCCGACCTTGACTTCCGACAGGTCGCGCAGCATGCCCTCGCTGGTGGTTTTGCGCTGGGCCTCGCGCGTGCGGCGGTTGCGCACCTGCGCTGCATATAGCTCGTTCTCTGTGATGAGCGCGACGCGGCGCGCCGGCAGCACGAATCCGGCGGAGAGCTGCGCAACGCCAAGCAAGAGCGGCGCCGGGGATGCGAAGAATTCGCCGCTGCCGGCGCACACTGCTGGCGCGAGGCCGTATTGCCCGAGATATTCGAGCATGGTTTCGCGCCGCCCGGGGCTGTCGGCAAGCAGCAGCACACGGCCGTCGAAGGCGTTGAGAAACGCTTGCAGTTGCTGCAGCGGATGATCGGAACGGCGGTCGACCGCCAGCGGCGGTAAAGAAGCAGTGACGAGTGATGAGTGATGATTGACGTGTGGTGGATCAGAACCGCCGGCGCTTGATTCCGAATTCTCGAGTGCGAGGATTTCGATGCGGGGAAATGGCTTGATCGCGCCGAAAAACGCATCGGCGGAGAGAAACAATTCACCCGGCGGCAGCACCGGATTGGCGCGATCGCCGCGCAGCATTTCGTAGCGCGCCTGCGCGTCGCGCCAGAACTCGCCGATAGCCGGCTGCACGTCATGGTGCAGCACGACGGTGGCCGCGGGCGGCAGATAGTCCGCGAGGATGGCGGTGCGATCGAAAAAAAGCGGCAGATAGTATTCGATTCCGGCCGGCGCGATGCCGTTGCTCACATCCTTATAAAGCCTGGCCCGCGACGGATCGCCTTCGAAGCGGTCGCGGAAGTTGCTGCGGAACCGGGTCTGGCCGTCGTCATCGAGGGGGAACTCGCGTGCCGGCAGCAGCCGCACTTCATCGACTTTATAGATGCTGCGCTGGGTGTCGACATCAAAGCTGCGGATGGACTCGATCTGGTCGTCAAAGAGATCGATGCGGTAGGGCAGTGCGCTGCCCATCGGAAACAGATCGATCAGCCCGCCGCGGAAGCTGTATTCACCGGGCGACAGCACCTGAGTTACGTGCGAGTACCCGGCAACCACAAGCTGCCGGCGCAACTCGTCGGCGGCGAGCTTACCGCCCTGCTTGAAAAAGAAAGTGCGCGCCGCGAGATATTCGACCGGCGCCAGGCGATACAACGCGGTGGTGACCGGCACGATCGCGACATCGAATGCCTGCTGGGTAATCTGATACAGCGTCGCGAGCCGTTCCGATACCAGATCCTGGTGCGGTGAGAAGCTGTCGTAAGGGAGCGTTTCCCAATCCGGCAGCAGATGGACTTTGAGCGCCGGATCGAACCACGGAATTTCCACGAGTAAACGCTGCGCATCGGCCGCGTTCGCGGTAATCACCAGCAACGGACGTACTTTTCCCGCAAGTTCGGCAATGGCGAGCGCATCGGACGAACCGTGGAACGGGCCGAACCGGCTGCGTTGGCCGGGCGGCGGCGCGTCCATCAGCATCGGGTTTATCGAAAAAACCGTCATTATACAGGCATCTACGTGCCTGCCTGAGGCGGACCCCGCAGGCGGCCAGCGATGGCTGAGGTCGCTGCGCTTTCACTGGCATCATCGCACGCTGACCTGCCCGCCGAACCCGATCATCCGCCGGCAGGTGGCGCAGGCAACAACCGATCAGGCTTGAATAATTGGGGCAATTCGTTAAATAAGTCCTGTATGCCGGTGGGTCCGGGGCGTAGCTTGGCGGCATCAAAAATAAGATTATCCTCGATATGGCTAACCTTCTGGACCTGTGGCTGGTAACGGTTTCGATCGGTGTCGCGATGATGGCGTCCGCGGTCGCGGCGTCCTCCGGGGGCAAGGCGCATCTCTGGGTTACCGGCGGCGTAATTTCGCTCGGGGCCGGCCTCTGGGCTTTGCAGTTCATCGGCATGCTGGCTCTCGGCCTGCCGATCCCGATGTCGTATGATGTCCCGATCACGCTGATCGCGCTGCTGCTCGCGGTTTTGGTGGCGGGATTCGCGCTGTGTACGGCCAATGTTGCGCTGGAGAGGCGTACCCGTGAGCTTTCCGCGGCCAACGTTGCTTTGGAGAAGCAAACTGGCGAACTTTCCACGGCCAACGTACTGCTGCTGCAACAAATCCAGGAACGCGTTCAGGCAGAGCATGCCCTGCGCGAAACCGAAGAGCGTTTCCGCGCTGCGTTCGAGCAGGCAGGCGTGGGCATGGGGCTGCGCGCGATCGATCCGTGCCATCCGCGCTGGCTGCGCGTGAACCAGAAGCTGTGCGACATCCTTGGCTACACGCGCGAGGAGCTGCTTGTTGGGCCTTCCTTCGCCGAACTTGTCCTGCCTGATGAGCAGAATTCCGCGATCGATTATCACGAGAAACTCCTGCGCGGCGAGATTGCGAACTACTCGCGCGAGCATCGTTGCGTGCGCAAGGACGGGCAGAGTATCTGGGCGGATATAACTTTGTCCGCGGTGAATGGTCGCGACGGCCGTCCGACCCACCTCATTTCGGTAATCCAGGACGTCACCGCGCGCAAGCAGGCTGCGGAGCAGCTCAACAACCACCTCGCCAAACACGATATGCTGACCAACCTGCCCAATCGCGATCTTTTCCGCGACCGGATGGTGCACGCGATGGCGCGGGCCAAGCGCAACGGCACGATGATGGCGCTGATGGTGCTTGATTTCGACCGCTTCAAGGAAATCAACGACACCCTGGGGCATGCGATCGGGGACCGGGTGCTGCAGGCCGTGGCGGGGATATTGAAAGAATCGCTGCGACAGGTTGATACCATTGCGCGTCTTGGCAGCGATGAGTTCACGCTCATTCTCGAAGACGTTGCCCAGGCTGACCAGGCGGCAGCTTTGGCGGAAAGAATCCTGCAGATTTTCTCCAAACCCCTCGTCATCGATGGACGGGAAATCTATGTCACCGCCAGCACCGGCATCACCCTTTATCCGCACGACGTGGACAGCGTCGACGCGCTGCTGCAAACCGCCGATATTGCCATGCATCACGCGAAGGAAGAGGGGGGCAATTCCTACGAGTTCTACGTGCCCGAGATGGGCGAGCATGCCGCCGCCGATCTCGACATGGAAAACCTGCTGCGGCGCGCGCTGGAGCAGCAGGAATTCACGTTGCACTATCAGCCGAAGGTGTCGGTGAAGAGCGGCCGCATCACCGGCATCGAGGCGCTGCTGCGCTGGAACAGCAAGGAGCTGGGGTCCATCTCGCCGGCCAAGTTTATACCGCTGGCGGAGAAGACCGGGCTGATCGTGCCGATCGGCGAATGGGTGCTAAGGACCGCGTGCGCCCAGAACAAGGCGTGGCAGGAGCAGGGCTTGCCGCCGCTGCTGTTGTCGGTGAATCTTTCAATGCGCCAATTCCGGCAGAAGAACCTGCTCGAAATGATCACTGCGGCGCTGCGGGATTCCGGTCTCAAACCGTGCTTCCTGGAACTCGAGATCACCGAGAGCATGATCATGCTGCGTCCCGAGAAAGCCATTGCGCTGCTGCGGCAGGTTCACCAGCTTGGTGTGCAGCTTTCGGTCGACGATTTCGGCACCGGTTATTCGAGCCTTGCCTACCTCAAGCGCTTCCCGGTGCAGAAGTTGAAGATCGACCAGTCTTTCATGCAGGATCTCACGGTCGACCGCGATGACGCCGGCATTGTCACGGCGGTGGTGGCCATGGCGAAAAGCCTCGGCCTCAAAGTGGTGGCCGAAGGCGTGGAGACCGCGGAGCAACTCGCTTTCCTGGCCAAACTTGAATGCGATGAGTACCAGGGCTATTACTTCAGCCGGCCGGTGCCGGCGAGCGAACTGACGCGCCTGTTTCACACCACCGACGATTCGGCGCGCTTGAGCACTCCGCAACTGGTGACCGGGGCCAGGTTTTGCCTTTCGCGCTAACGCCGGCTGATCGCAAGCGGAATGCGGCGGCGGCCAAACTGGCCGTGAAAGGCGTCGAATGCGCCGGCGACCGGTGTCGCGCAATGCGGACATTTGCCATCGGACACCAGATCCTGGTGCGGTGAGAAGCTGTCGTAAGGGAGCGTTTCCCAATCCGGCAGCAGATGGACTTTGAGCGCCGGATCGAACCACGGAATTTCCACGAGCAGCCGCTGCGCATCGGCCGCGTTCGCGGTAATCACCAGCAGTGGACGCACCTTTCCCGCAAGTTCGGCAATGGCGTGCGCAGCGGACGAACCGTGGAACGGGCCGAACCGGCTGCGTTGGCCGGGCGGCGGCGCGTCCATCAGCATCGGGTTTATCGAAAAAACCGTCATTACAGACACCTACGTGCCTGCCTGAGGCGGACCGCGCAGGCGGCCAGCGATGGCTGACGTCGTTACGCCTTGACTGACTTCATCGGTCGCCGGCTTGCCAGCCAATCGCATTCACGGGCTGGAGCGGTGGGGCAGGGTACGACCCATAGAGCATGATTAATCAAGGTAATCCGTTAGATAAGCCCTGGGTGGCCGTTTATTCCGGGCATAATATGGTGGAGTTAAACACACGGATAGTATGAATTCCCGTTTGCGCTGACAAAGCGTTAATGCTGGTCCGCCGGGCAGCCGGGATAGCCACTAACGGAGCTTAAGCGGCATGGTCGGTACTTACGACATTCAACTGGTGGCGCTTTCCATCGTGGTGGCGGTCATCGCGTCCTACGTCGCTCTCGATCTGGCCGCGCGCGTTGCGGCCTCACAGGGCGGCAAGGGTGCGCGCTATTGGCTCTACGGCGGCGCAATCTCGATGGGAACCGGCATCTGGTCGATGCACTTCATCGGCATGCTGGCTTTCCGGCTGCCGATACCGATGTCGTACGACATCCCGGTCACCCTGCTTTCGCTGTTGATTGCGATGATCGTATCAGGGTTCGCGCTCCATACGGTGAGCCGCGATATCCTGAGCATGCGCCGGCTCCTGAGCGCGGGACTGTACATGGGTATCGGCATCGTCGCCATGCACTACACCGGGATGGCGGCGATGCAGATGGCGCCGCCGATCCGATACGATCCGTTGCTTTTCGCCCTCTCGGTCCTGATTGCGATCGTTGCCGCAATGGCGGCCCTGTGGATCGCTTTCCAGTTGCGCTCGGAAACCGTTTTATCGGCGTTCTGGAAAAAAACCGGCAGCGCGCTCGTCATGGGGGCCGCGATCTCCGGTATGCACTATACCGGCATGGCCGCCGCCATTTTCGCCCCGAACAGCTTGTGCACGGTGGATCCCCAGAAAATCAACAACGTCTGGCTCGCCGGCACGATCGGGGGATTCACCTTCCTGTTCCTGATCACGACACTGCTGATTTCGGTGTTCGACGCGAGGCTCGCCGACCACTCGGCAAAACTTGCCGCAATCATCAAGAATGCCAACGACGCCATCATCAGCCGCGCGTTCGACGGCACGGTTCTGTCGTGGAACGCGGCCGCCGAGCGCCTGTTCGGCTACAGCGCGGCGGAGGCGATCGGCCGGCCGATCGGGGAACTCATCCACCTGCCGGAAGCGCGCGCCCGGATCATGCAAAACATCGAGGCAGTGCACCGTGGCGAGGCAGTCGCGCTATACGAGACCCGCCGCAGGACCAAGGACGGACGGGTGATCGATGTGCTGTCCAGCGTTTCTCCGATCAGAAACAGCACCGGGGAAATCTCCGGCGCCTCCGTCATTCTGCACGACATCTCGGCACTCAAGCTGGCCGAGAAAAATCTGCGCCTCGCCTCCCAGGTGATCGAAAACAGCCAGGAAGGCGTCATGATTACCGATGCCTCCAACCATATCATTTCGGTCAACCCGGCGTTCGCCGCCATCACCGGCTACGCGCCGCAGGAAGTCATCGGCAAGACTCCCACCATCCTCAGCTCCGGAATGCAGAGCAAGGAGTTCTATCAGGCCATGTGGGCTTCCATCAAGGCCACCGGACACTGGAAGGGGGAAATCTGGGACCGGCGCAAGAATGGCGAGCTATATTGCGAAGCGATGTCCGTGAGCACCGTGAAAAACCCGCACGGGGAAATCCTCTACCACACCGCTATTTTCTCCGACATCACCGAGCGCAAGCAGGCCGCGGAGCAGCTCAATTATCTCGCCCAGTACGATACGCTGACCGGCCTGCCCAACCGCAATCTGTTCCGCGACCGGCTGACGCACGCCATGGCGCGGGCCAAACGCAATGAATTGATGCTGGCGCTGATGTTTCTCGATCTCGACCGCTTCAAGGAAATCAACGACACCCTGGGGCATACGGCCGGGGACGCCGTGCTGCAAGCCGTGGCGAAGGTGATGAAGGAATCGCTGCGGGACGTCGATACCATCGCGCGCCTCGGCGGCGACGAGTTCACCCTCATTTTGGAAGACATCGCCCACGTGGACCAGGTGACGGCGCTGGGGGAGAAAATCCTGAAAATCTTTACCGACCCCCTCATCATCGAGGGACGGGAAATCTATGTCACCGCCAGCATCGGCATTACCCTCTATCCGTTCGGCGTGGACGACATCGACGCGCTGCTGCAAACCGCCGACATCGCCATGCATCACGCCAAGGAGGAGGGCCGCAATACCTACGAGTTCTACGCACCCGAGATGAACGCGCATGCCGCCGCCAACCTCGACATGGAAAACCTGCTGCGGCATGCGCTGGAGCGGCAGGAATTCACGTTGCACTACCAGCCCAAGGTGGCGGTGAAAAGCGGCCGCATCACCGGCGTCGAAGCGCTGCTGCGCTGGAACAGCAAGGAGCTGGGTTCCATCTCGCCGGCCAAGTTCATTCCGCTGGCGGAGAAGACCGGGCTGATCGTGCCGATCGGCGAATGGGTGCTGAGGACCGCCTGCGCCCAGAACAAGGCGTGGCAGGAGCAGGGCTTACCGCCGCTGCTGATGTCGGTGAATCTCTCGCCGCGCCAGTTCCGGCAGAAGAACCTGCTCGAAA
>Ga0209726_10004860_pt1 | contig 16796 bp, 14 predicted proteins | sample Subgrocontami54m_FD_187453 | JGI IMG/M metagenome (GOLD analysis project Ga0209726, IMG submission 187453) | Subsurface groundwater microbial communities from S. Glens Falls, New York, USA - GMW46 contaminated, 5.4 m (SPAdes) (version 3) | ecosystem: Environmental > Aquatic > Deep subsurface >... | reverse complement strand
TCTTCCCAAATATCCTGCGCCACATGGGCGGCGCGCGGGCCGCCGAGATCGGCCTTATGCGCCAGGGTTCCGGTGTAAGCGACCAGCTCCCCGCCGGCGAACACCGGCATGAGAATGATCGTGTCGTTGGGGTGGGTGACGTTGCCGGCGTAGGGATGATTGAAGACCAAAATGTCGCCTTCTTCCAGGTCTTCGCTTCGATAAAAACGCGGCAGATGATCGGCGATGGCGGAGAAGGAGCCGAAATGGAGCGGCAGCTTCTTCGACACGGCGACGGTGCGCAGCTTCGCATCCAGCAATCCTGCACTGCCGTCTTCCGACTCCCGCAGCACGGTGGAGTAACCACTGTGAAACAGCACGATGCGCATCTCTTCGATGACGCTGGTGACTTTGGAGTGAATCAATTCCAGTGTGATGGGATCGAGCTTTGCGGTCATTGTCTGTCCCCATTGATTTCAATGATGACGTTGCCGAAGCGGTCGATACGGGCTTCCTGGCCTGGATGAACCACGGTCGTGGAGTCCATTTGCTCGATGATCGCCGGACCGCGCAGGCGGTTCCCCGAAACAAGTTTGCCGCGGTCATAGATCGGCGTATCGCGCCAGCCGTCGAAATAAGCCTTGCGCCGCGCTTTGATCGCGCCGTCACAATTCTCCCCGCCGCTCGGCGATTCGGTTATCGCCGGCTTCGGCACGATCACTTTGGTCGTCAATCGATAATTGACGACCTCGACCTTTTGATCCTCAGCGCGCGAGCCGAAATGTTTCTCGTGGATTTCATCGAAGGCCCTGCGCCATCCCGCCTTGGCATCCGGCTTTAACCCGGAACGGGCCACGGGAACCGGCAGCTCATATTTTTGAATGCTGTAGCGCAGGTCGATGGCGCGTTCGTGGACAATCTGTTCACGCGCAATGCCTTGGGACTCGAACTCTTGTTGCGCCACCGCTTCCATCGATTCGAAACGGCGCTGGATCTCCCCCACGTCGATCTTATCAAGCTCGGCGAAATGGGTTTGCACGTAGTCCCGCTTGAGGTCCGAAACGAGTAACCCGATCGCCGAATGTACGCCCGGCGATGCCGGCACGAGCACGCGCGGAATCTTCAGCTCCTGGGCAAGCAGCGTCGCGTGCACCGGCCCCGCGCCGCCGAAGCCGACCAGCACATACTCGCGCGGGTCCTCGCCCCGCGACACCGTCACGAGGCGCAGCGCTTCGACCATGTTTGAACTGACGATCTTGATGATGCCATTGGCGGCTTCGATGGCCGAAAGCTTAAGCGGCTCGGCGATGTGGGTCGAAATCGCTCTGGCTGCCGCCGCCGCGTCGAGCCGAAACTTGCCGCCGACGAAAAATTCCGGATTCAACCAGCCGAGCGTCACGTCGGCATCGGTCACCGTCGGCAGAGCGCCGCCGCCGGGATAACATGCCGGCCCAGGGTCGGCGCCCGCGCTCTGGGGTCCGACCTTGAGCAGGCCGCTCTTGTCGATCCAGGCGATGCTGCCACCGCCGGCGCCGATCTCGACCAGATCGAGGGATGGGGTCGAGATCAGCCAATCGCCCGCCTGAAAGCGCGGCACGATTCTCGGCTCGCCATCTTGAATGATCCCCGCTTTCGCCGTGGTGCCGCCCATGTCAAAGGAGATAACTTTGAGTTGATCCGTCATGCGCCCGAGATGGGCCGCTCCGAGCACACCCGCCGCCGGACCCGACTCGATCATCCGCACCGGGATATCGCGCAGCGCGGCGCCGGTAAGACTCCCTCCGTTGGACTGCATGATGTAGAGCGGCTTGGTGATACGCCGTGATCTGAGCGCCGTTTCGAGCCGGTGAATGTAACGATTCACCACCGGCGCGACGTAGGCGTTCACCACTGTGGTCGTGAGGCGCGGGTACTCGCGAATCTGCGGCAGCGTTTCACAGGATAAATAAACCTGGGCATCGGGCACGACCTCGGCGACCAATTCGCGCAGCCGCCGCTCGTGAGCGGGATTCATGAACGAAAAAAGCAAGCAGACCGCCACCGACTCGACGCCGGTGCCTTGCAGGCGCGCCAAACGCTTCCTGGCTTCGGCTTCGTCGAGCGGGCACAGTACGTTGCCGCGAAAGTCGATGCGCTCGGGGATTTGAATCGTCTCGCGCTGGCGCACGAGCATCGGCGGCTTGGGATAACTAAGGTAGTCGTAAGTCGCGCTGCGCACCTCGCCCAGCTCAGGGGTTTCGTAGATACCAGTGAAACCTTCGGTAATGAGTAGCCAAGTTTTGGCCCCCTTGCGCTCTAGGAGCGCGTTGGTCGCGATCGTGGTGGCGTGAAACAGAAACGCCACATCTTCGGGCAAGCGTCCGTAGCCGAAAAACTCATCCAGGGCATTCATCACTCCCTGCGGCAGATCCGCCGGTGTGCTGAGAACCTTGGAATTGAAAACCTCCCCGCCCTGCTCGTCGAGAACGCAGAGGTCGGTGAAGGTGCCGCCGATATCGATTCCCACTCTGTAACGTGACATCTGTTGTTTCCTGACCACACATGATATCTGCGCAACCGATCGATAATTCAACCGGTGAGCTTGATTTTTACAGTAATATCAAATGAGCGACAATTTAAACCAGACAAACCCTATGGCCCGCTGCGCTTGTTTACGTCGATGGGGGAAGGAGTTCTGTGACGACAGCGGGATAAGATGCAATTGCGGAGAAGATTCTCGGCCTTAGGTCCGTAGAGGTATGAATTTACTTAAATGGCCGTTGGCGTGTACATGCCGTGTCCACGGCCGTAAGCCCGTGGAAATTTACTTTCCCCGATTACTGATTCTCACCAGCGCGAGCCTGCTGTAACGCCTCCACGATGGAGTCGGCCTCCAAACCCAGTTCCAACGTTTCGATCAGGTCGCTATAGCGAGCGGGGTCGATCACTTCTTTCACCGCTGGCTCAAAGATATGATACACCTCTAACCCCAGCTCAACCCCACCCAGAGGGCCGGCATAGGTTGGATCTCCGCGGGTCATGGTTTCGAACTGCACACGAGCGGCATCGACGTTCGGCGCACCAAGGAGCACCACAAGTTTGTCCTTACCGTACTCCTCCGCGAGTTGTTTGACGCGACCTTGAACCTCAAGGTCCACCGCACCAGCGGCTGTTCAAACGAAGCACTGAGTCGTCGCGTAGACGACCTCGGCGCCCAGATTTTCAATGGCCTGCTCGATGGTATGCGCCGGCACGCCGTCCCGCTCGCCGAGAATCGCTATTTTTTTCCCTCGAAACTCCATCAGTTTATCCTCCAAACATTCTTGAATTTCTCACCTGCCGTCAGGGATGCCGTTCTAACATGACTGACATGCCGTCGCTCAGCTGCGTCATCTGCCCTAGAAACAGACTAGCGCGCGCAAGAAGGAAACAGCGCTGGAAGTAGCCTTGAGTCAGCCCCTGATACGCGTGCGGCACATACGCCAACGCCGACGCGATATGGCCCTGCGTTGGAGCGTAGCCTGGCAGTCCTTTCTCTTTCATGAACATGGGAATTTCCGTCTTCGCGAGTTTTCCCGCCTTAACCAGCACTGCACCCAGCATGCGATAGTTCCGCTCCGCCACGTCGCCGCCGTTGGCCGGTAGCGTGATCTCAGGATTATGCAGCTCTGTGACAAACTTATCAACGTGCGGCACTTCCAGCGCCAGGCGATTCAACGGATCAATGACGAGGCCTTTCAATTGTTGATCCAACGAAGCACCGGCGGAAACGGGATGCCGTCCGACGCTGGCGAGATTGACGATCGGGCTTTTGCCGTCATCTTGGCCGATCCAGACGGCCACGGCAGCCTGCATATCCTCCAGTACCGGCATGTTCTTTCCCACATGGTACAGAAACTTCATGCCGAGCTTGGGCAACGACGAACCGCCGACGACGATGATGTTCTCGACGACACCGCTGTGCACCAACGCCGCAGCCGTGACCAGCGCCGGAATCGGCGCAGCGCAAAAGTCTTTGATGTCGAATCCGGAGGCCATGTCGCAGCCGCTAAATTCAGCGATCGCCTTTGCCAGGTTGCCGCCGCCGCGCTGATAGCGATCGCCGACGGCCTCCTCAGAACAACCCAGGACGAAACCGACATCATGCTTTTTCAGTCCGTCATTTCTAACGAAGATCTCTTCAAGCGCCAGGGCCGCCGACACTTTGCCGCACAGGTTCTCCAATAGCACCATCGCTGAAAGCGAGTCGTCTTCTTGGTGGCCGTTGGCGATCCAACCGACGGCCTCCGGATCGACGCCGGCAAACAAGGGCAGGCCATCCCCTTCTGTGATTTTCGCCCTAAGTCCGTTTGCGTTGACGAGGTTGGGTGAAGACGCGACCAGCGGCTTGCAAACAGGCGACTGCTGGAGAATCGGCGCTGTCTCTTCCCAGAAACGGTCAAGCAATGCAACATGCTTGAACAGGTCTGCCAGCGCGACCAGCGCAAGAAACGGTCTTTCGTCGATGACGCTCCCGAACGATTGTCGTTCTTCGCTCAGCGCGGCTTGATGGCCAAACCACGGGCGAGCGATCTCGGAGAGCCTTTCCGGTGACTGCTGCCCGACAAAAACTTGATTGGGGAGATAATCCCGCGCTTCGGCGTAGGTTCGTAGCTTTCCGTTCAACTCCGGGAGACGCGCCGGATTGGCGGCGATTTCTCTGTCGGGTTTTGAGCCGTAGCGTGTCAGACCGGGCGTGTGAATCAATACGTTGGCGGCTGCTTTAACGACGGGTGTGAAATTTGCCATTTAGGTTTTCGCGAGCCGGCGCGGAATACCCTTTTTAGTAGGCGTTACAGACCCAGGACTCCTTGCCCCAGTTGTCGACGCCGCCGATTACCATATCGCGGGCGTCCAAAGTCAACTGCCCTTTCGCCTCGGCGACCGGCGCTCCCGGATAACTTAAAATCTGCACCCGTTCGTAGGGGCCGACCAGTCGCTCGATCTCGGGCAGCACCAACCAGCGATCGCGGCTTCCCGTGCTTACCACGGCATTCGCCTCCGGAACATAGAACAGTAGCGGCGAGTCGACGCCGTCTTTTCCCCCATACTCATAGGTCACCAGCACGGTGTCGATGCCGCGCCGCTCGCAAGCGCGCACCGTCAGCATCACATCGACAAAGGCGTTGCCCGAACCGAGCCATGTCACCAGTGCCCCTTCGGCGCCCAGCGTCACCGCCAGTTGCGCGGCGTTCAGCGCGATGACTTCTTTGCCGTGAAAGGTTTCGTAGCGAATGCGCTGCAAGATCATGCCGAGAAAATTCAAACGCCGGCCATGATCCCGGTAGAGGCCGAGCACCAGCGGATGATTCTGCCAGTCCCAGGTGATCGGAAAATAGCCGATGCCGCGGGTCGCATTGACGGCCATGGCGCAGTCGAGCAACTCATTGGGATGGACGACCGTCGAGAGCGATTCCCGTATCGGCAAACCGTAATAACTCACCCCGGAGTGCACATGATGATCGTCGGTCAAGCAACCCTGAATCAATACCACGTTGGGCAACTCCGGACGTCTAACGCTCAAATCGTAAACCTCGACGCCGCTGGGATCGACTCCGATGGTGGTTTCCGCGACGCGGCGGGCGACCTGAAACTCCGCGGCTTGAATCGCCGTATGCGCATCCAACTCCGAAAGGCCATCGCGAAGTTTCATGATCAACACGAGGTGCGCCAATGCACCGAACTTGGATGCCGCCGCTCCCGCGCCGCACATGTCCAGCAGCGCGCTGCGCTGCACGCCCAAACCGGCTCTTACGGTTCCCTCATAGGCGGCCGTCGCGACCACCGTCATGCCGGATAAGCGATGGGTGCGGCCATCGCCCACCGCTTCGACGGGCCCGAGGATTCCCGGAAAGACCTGGCCGTTGCCGCTCACTTTCACTCTCGGTTCGACAAGGTCGCGAATCCCGGTGATGCGCACCTTGTCCCCTGGGCGCACCACGGCTAACGATGCCTCCGCGATTCGTCCATCGCGTAGGATCATTTCTTCGAGCGCGGGGCCATCGACTTCCAACATTCCGTCTTGATAGCGAAACGTCCGTCCCAAGCGGATTTGTTTTACCGGATAATCTGCCAGTTCGAGCCGCATTGTTTTACCCGCTCACCGTCATGTTCGGTGTAAACAGCGTCGGTCCTTTGACTTCGGCTCCGAGCGCGTTGAGTGCCGTCTGAACGATTTCGCGGCGCAACCGCGCATCAAGTTCCGGCGGTAAACTCGGATCGCCGCAGGGATGCGGAATGCTGACGCCTTTGACGATACGATTGGCACGCACCTGCTCCGCCACCGGATACATCGCGGTGACCAGAGCCACCGGAAGTCCTGCCTTCTCAAGTTCTTTGCTCATCACAGCTCCGCTGCGACTACAGGTCCCTCACGTGGCAACCAACAGCACTCCTTCGACACCGTTCTTTCTTAAATCAGCCGCAATCTCCTGGCCGATCCGGCGCATGACCGCCGGCGAACCTTGGTTACCGGGAACCACATAAAAAGCCGGGTAGAGTTTCCCTGGACCGATCACGCCTTCCGCTTCCAAGGCGCGCAACGCATCCAGCGGAACTCCATAGTGAGGATTCTTGTTCATGTAGGCAACGTTGTAGCCGCCGTGAACCGCTTCCCACTTCCCCGGCTCCAGTTCTTTGAGCTCGGCGACGTTGTATTTTTGCCAATGCGTATTGCGATAAGTCTTGAACCGATCCGGATTGCCCCACGGCACCACGCCGCTGGTGGTGATCACGGCGATCTTGCGGTCTTTAAGTTGAGCGAGCGGCGGCGCCGGCGCGATATCGTCCCAATCCTCCATCGGCACTTCGGTGACAAAGGGTTCATGCTTGATTTTTTTAAGCAGCATATCGATGGCGCGGTCGCCCCCCGGACGATCGGTCTTTTCCAGACGCCGGATGCCGCGCGCGATGTAACCTTCCGGCAGCGCAGGACCGATTTTGTCGCCACGGGAAAGGCGCTCAACAAATTTCGCTACCGCTTTTAAAGCGTCCGTCATGCCGGCGGCGGTCTCCGTAGTCGGCAAGCAATAGACGCGGGGATTGGCAAAATCGCGATAGGTTCCCACCGCGGGGTTGTCTTCGTGCATCGCCGTGACGCAGGGAATTTCGAGAGCCGCAGCCACCGCGTTGCAAATCTCGACGCAGCTCAGGCCGTAGCGCCCGGAGTTGAAGGCCGGCCCCGCGACGAGGACTTGGGGGTTGCGTGTGCGCACGGCATCGAGAAGCGCTTTCATGGCGTCTTCATTGTGTTCATGGAAGTAGTTATCGCCATAGTAAATCGTGCAAGCGATCTTCGCTTCCTCGCCAAGCTGCGACTGAAGACCGCGGGCCGCCCCCGCCGCATTCTCGATCACACCGACGGACATCCCCGCCTTTTCCTCACCGCCGAGGCCGGCGAAGAATTGGTTGACAACATGGACAATCGTGGTCATGGCGACACCCCCTTGAAGGTTAATAGAACCCTACTGAAACAGCCCTTCTTTTTCCAGCTTTCTGACGATTCTGTCATCGATGACATCTTCGATCTTGAGTTGGCGAATTTTTTCATTGGTGTTTTCGAATAAGCGCATGGTATTCCGTATCCCATCAGCGCTGGGAATGATCCGCTTGTCATAATACGTCTTCATCCTTTCATACCCTTCCGCAGCGTCTTCCGCTCGTTGCAAATGCAGAGCCTTGGCTAAACTCTTCATGACCGTTTCTTTGTTGGCTGGAGCCTGAATAAAGACAATCGCATCGACCAACGCTCGCAGCGTTTTTTCCACAACATCCGGCGATTGACTGACGAAACTCCGCCGCGCAAGCAGCGCGGTGCTCTGGTAGGGGACTCCCAGTTCGGAAAGATCGGCGAGAATGCGAAACCCTTGCTGTTTCAGGGTAGCGGCGAAAGCGTAGCCAACCGCCGCCCCATCGATGGCTCCGGCGACCAGAGCCTGCGCGCGCACCGCGTCATTGCCAACGACTCGGATGGCAATATTGTCCCGCTTCGGATCGAGTCCCCAATGCTGCAGCGCCAACATCGTAAAAACCCATGTGCCGCCGCCGATGCTGGTCACCGCGAGCCGTTTATTTTTGAGGTCCGAAGGCGTCTTGATTTGCGGAGCCACAACCAATGCCCCGGTGAGCTTGTTTACCAGGCCGGCAATAAACGCAACGTCGGAACCGCCGGCGATAGCGCCGAGGGTCGCTCCCGAAGCGGAGCCGGTGTTGAATTGAGAACTGCCTCTGGATAAAGCGGACATCGCAACGGAACCTGTTGCCACGTAAATGATCTCCGCATCTAAATCATACTTGCGGAAGAAGTTCTGATCCTTAGCGACAAAAAGAACCCCCTCGCGCTCACTAAAGCTCGCGAAGGTAATGACGACCTTGGTTAGGCCGAAGGCCGTTCCCCCACCAAGCCCGAAGAGTAAGGCAAAGAAACTTAAGAAAAGTGCCGGAAGCCATTGCATCCTTCTCGACCTTTTCGGCAAGCCGCTAATGATTTTTCTTGATTTCAGCATAACGGTAACTGTTAAACTCATGATCGGATCGAAAAATAGCCTCTGCTAATTTTCCCTCAAAACTGGACACTACGACAACGCTATCACAATCATAAGTCCGATTATAGCGCCATGCGCGCTGCGCTGGAGCCGAATGTCTTCTTAGCGGAGCCTACAAGGGCCTCAAACTAGCCCGGATTATTCATGGTCCCAGGCAAAATCACTACACTCTGTCGATCGAGGGGTGAGCCTGCTAACGAACGGAGTTCAAAACGTTCAAGCCGTTTAAGCCGTTCAAAGCGTTTTGAACGACTTGAACCATTTGAACGAATTGAACGCTCGTTGATGCACAACTCCATTGCCCCTTCGACTTCTCAGGGCATGCTTCCATCCGGAGGGCTCGCCCCTCGATCGGTGTCACCTGTGAACAATCCGGACTAGTACCCATGACACACCCAGGTTCCCTCACCCCAAAGATCAACCCCGCCGATGATTGAATCCCGCGCCTCCAGGGTTAGAGGGCCTCGCGCCGAAACCGCGGACACGCCGGGATAAGAAAGGACCTTGATTTCTTCATAAGGTCCAATAACCTTTTCCATGGCAGGCAGATCCACCGCCCGGTCAAGACTTCCCGTGGAAACTACGGCGTCCGCTTCCGGAACATAAAAAAGCAGCGGGCTATCGAGACCCGCTTTACCGCCATGTTCATAGGTAACGAGCGTGGTCTTGATGCCGTTGCGCTCGCAGGCCTTCACGGTAAGCATGACGTCGACAAAAGCATTGCCGCCGCCGATCCACGTCACCAGCGCTCCGTCGGCGTGCAACGCTTTCGCTAGGCGGGCGGCATTCTGGGCTCCGACCTCTTTGCCGTGGGCGGTCTCGAAGCGAATACGCTGGAGAATGACACCACCGAAGTTCAAATCCCGCCCATGAGCCTCGCACAGGCCCAGAACCAGAGGGTGGTTTTGCCAGTCCCAGGTGGTGGGATAATAACCGCGACCCGAGCGCGTGGTATCGACCGTCACAGCTCCGTCAAAGAGTTCATTGGGATGAACAAAGGTCGCCATGGAATTCCGAAAGGAAAGTCCGTAATACCCAACACCGGAATGCACATGTTGAGGGTCGGTGATGCAGCCTTGAATCAGCATTACTTTCGGCAGACCGGCAGTTCTGGTTTTGAATTCATAGGTGCGGATTTTTTCGGCTGTAAGTTCCTCGGTAACTTGAGCGAGGCGCTGAGCGACTTTGAACTCCGCTAATTGGATGGCCGTATGGGCCTCCAACTCGGCGAGTCCCGGGACAATGCGAAAACTCACGACCAAATGCACCTGCTTGCTGAAGCGGGAAATCTCAGCCCCGGGGCCCGACATGTCTAAGATCGCGCTGCGCTGCACCGTGGTGCCGGCCCGAATTGTTCCCTCATATTCCGCCGCGGCGATCACGGTCATACCCGAAAGGCGGTGCGTTCGGCCCTCGCCCACATCGTTGACGGGACCGAGTATCCCGGGGAAAACCTGACCGCTCCCCGACACCTTGTATCTCGGCTCAACGATGTCGCGAATCCCGGTGATGCGAACCTTCTCGCCCGGCATCGCGACTGCGAGAGCCGCATCGGTGATTCTGGAGTCCTCGAGGACGCGATCGGTCAACTCCTCTTCATTCACCTCCAGTGTTCCGCCCTGGTACGCGAACCGACGCCCCAATCGCACATGCTTTACCGAAAACTCCGCGAGTTCGAGTCTCATATTTATTTGTTTCGAGTCCGGGGATTAATCAAAATCACATCTGCTATACGGCCAGCTCAATGGCTAACGGACACCCAAAATCTTGGCGAAGTCTTGGATGTACGCATTGAGCTTTGGGCCAAGCTTGGGCGTTACAACATAGTCCGGCTGCAGCTGAAATTCTTGATATTTGCTTCGGACTCCTTTCATCGCGATGCCCTTGCCCAAGTTCGTCGCCAAGAAAGTCTGTCCTTCCTCCGATAGAATCCATTCGGCGAAAAGTAAGGTCGCATGGGGATGGGGCGAATGCTTGGCAAGGAACAGCCCCTCAGGTTTGACAATCTTCGGCGACAGGACTTTGAATCCCAAGGGCGCACCCTTTTCACGAATGGCCGCCGATGTCTCGCCATTGATGGCGATGCCGACGGGATATTCGCCGGAACTTACAACCTGCGTCGTCAAAGCGCCACCGCGTCTAAAACTCAGTTCCTGCTTTGAAAGCTTGGTTAAGTAGTCGACGGCCTTTTCTCTCCCCCAAACCTGCTCCATGGCAGCGAGAATATATCCCGCCTCGGGATCGAACAGCAATTTGCCCTTCCATGCAGGATTGAGGAGAGCTTCATAACTTTGCGGCACCGAGTCCGGTTTGACCAGACTGCTGTTATAAATCAACGCCGTGGTCAAGTAATACATGCTGTGCCAAAAGCCATTCGGATCGTACGTGCCGTCGTAAAATCGATCGCGCCCGGGAACTTGGTATGGATGAACTAAATTCTCATTGAGGAGTTGATAGCCGTAACTCGAGTCGACTTGAATCGCATCGACGACATAGCTTCCAGCTTTGGCTTCAATCAACGATCGGTTGAGAATTCCCTCGCGCGGGGCATAGTAATGTTTGAGGTTCAAAAAAGGATAGCGTGCGTTGAAAGTTTTTCCGAGGGTGGTAAATTCGTTGACCAGCAACGTTCCGTAATAGACCAGTTCCCCCTCTTTTTGCGCGCCCTTGACGAGAAAATCGCGTTTTTCTTGCGGGTTAAGCGAGCCGATCTTTGCCGTCACCTCGGAAAGCGTCGCGGCGTGCACAACGTCCGAAATAAACATCGAGACAAAAACCGCGTACATAAAAATGGTTTTGATGGTTTTGCGCACCGTTACGTCCTGCCTTTCTCTGCTCTCAGAGTGTGTGAAAAAATCGTTCATGGTTCGACACGCTCACCACGAACGGGATAGCATAGATGGAAGTTCAGGTACTTAGCCGTTCGTCCTGAGCTCGTCGAAGGGCGATCGGCTATTTTTTCGGAACTTCTGCAATTACAGTGAATGATAGTCGAGAAAATGGGGCTTCAATCCCGATCAATTGAACCGTCCTCCAATTTCCCGCAGTTGCGGAGGATTTTGAGTCGGAAATACTGCCAGTCATGAAAGCCATAGGCACTCTTCTTGACGGTCTTGACGACGTTGTTGAAGCCTTCGCTCAACCCGTTGGTCTTGCGGTGCTTGAAGAAGTTCAGGATACCAAAGCGCCTCCGGTCGAGCATCTGCACGTACTTCAGCTTCTGTTTTCTACGTCACCGCAGTGGTGGGTGCCATGCTTTTAGAGACTTTCACTCTAATTGCAGAAGAACTCATAAAGCTAGGCTTTCTCACCGAGCCGGTGATGCGACAGGCGCTCTGTACCCAACTGAACATTCCGTTCATCGATTTGGACAAAATCGAAGTCGACCGAAGTCTGGGAAAAGTACTCAACAGAAATTATGCACGCAAATTTTCCGTTCTGCCGATCGGGAAAATTGGCAACGCCGTTACGCTGGTGATGGATGATCCCACCGATGGGAGGACCGTCCGTGAAATCGAGGGGTTTTCCGGATTTTCCATCAACATCGTCACGTCAACACGAAGTGCGTTTTGGCGTGCCTATACCAGGCTATTCGACGAGGATCAACCACATGGAACGTCGAATGAGTCGGTGATCGAACTCATCGAGGACCAATCCGCTGAACGCGAATATTCGTCCCAGTACCTCGCGGCTGAACACAGCCGAAGAGCCGATCTTATCGTGCGGAAGCTCCTGACCACTGCCCTGGACCATAGCGCCACCGACATTCACCTGGAGAACGAAGTCCAGGGAATGAGCATTCGATTCAGAATCGATGGAGTGCTGCACAAGCCGGACTTGCGGGAGATTGAGGACAAAGTCAGCAGCGGCGGATTGCAGATTCTTTCGCGGATCAAGGTCTTGGCAAACATGGATATCGCGGAGAAGCGACGTCCGCAGGATGGCAGCTTCCGGGTACGGATATCGAGGGACGAACAACCGGTCAACGTGGACCTCCGTGCGTCCATCATCCCCGGATATCACGGCGAGAATGCCGTCATTCGAATCTTGGATTCGCGAAACGCCCCTCGGTCATTTTCCCAACTTGGATTTTCTAACAGAATTAGAGAACGATTCGAGGGACTGCTGAGAAGACCCAGCGGGATACTTCTTGTGACCGGTCCGACGGGTTCCGGGAAAACCTCTACACTCTGTGGCGCTCTAATGACGGTTTACCGTCCGGGGATCAAGATCGTAACAGCCGAAGAACCGATTGAATACGTGTATGAAAACTTCAGCCAGTGCGAAGTCAATGAAAGAATCGGCAACACTTTCGCCGGTTACCTTCGCGCCTTTCTGCGTCACGATCCCGAAGTCATCATGATCGGGGAAATCCGGGACGAGGAAACGGCATCAATGGCTTTCAGAGCAGCGCAAACCGGGCATCTGGTTCTAAGCACGTTGCACACCAATAACGCGATTGGGGCAGTTGCGCGCCTCCAGGGACTTGGCTTGGACTTGAATGTCTTAACGTCCTGCCTCTCGGGCGTTTTATCCCAACGGCTTGTTCGTGAGATCTGCCCAAAGTGCAAGCAAGAGTCCACGCCCAGCGCTGACCTGTTAAAAGAATTTTTTGTTTCTCCGCCAACAGATATGCGTTGGTACCAAGGTAAAGGGTGTTCTCACTGCAACTTTACAGGCTACCGAGGGCGTTTGGCGGTGGCTGAGTTGTGGACGCCTAGCGACGAAGATATCATCCTCATCAACAAAGATGCACCTTTCGAGGAACTGCAACAAAGCGCCATTAATAGCACTATCTTGGTGGCGGAAGATGCAATGGAAAAATTACGTGAAGGCAGGACAAATTTGGAAGAGTTGATCCGAATGCTCCCGTACGCGAGCATCTATCAATTTCGAAAGTTATTTGCGCCCGCGGCATCCGGCGTATGGCATGACGCGCCGGAAGGAAAAAACGACCTCAGGTTGAGATAGTACACAGTTAGCGAGATTTTTTGCCTCCAAATCTAGAGTGCGGGGCGAGGCTACCTTCGGGGTTGAGCCGATCAATGCGGCAATCCCGTGACTTTACCGGGACAGGTTCGACGGGAATTATGGTGGTCGCAGTAGGACTTGAACCTACGACCTCGCGCATGTGAGGCGCGCGCTCTAACCAGCTGAGCTATGCGACCACGGAAGCATCTTTCTAACACCTTGGAAGGCGGGCTTCAAGATTGGTTCGGTATTTGAGCTTCCAACCCCGCGCGCATTTCCGGCCATTGAGTGCGCGCTAATGCGGTTCCCTGTGGCCAACCCTCTGTCACGGCGTCACCTTCATCTCCAGCACTTCGTTCCACTGTTTGGTTTCCTCGTACAGCGCACTGAATTTCATCCCGACTTTAAAGTGAGAGCGGTCGGGGATGCCTTCGATGTCCGAGGCGTTGGAGATTCGCAGCGCGAGCTTTTGGCCTGAAGTGGAAGTCACGGTAAGATAGCGCCCTTCCTCCTTGATCTCAGAAATCGCCCCCGCCACGCTTTTCTCCACGGCCGGAATGATCTCCGGCCCCTCGCCGCGCAGCTCGCGCTGGATCGCGTCGGCCATGGCCGGGAGATGAGCCGAGCGGTCCCAGTCTTTAAACTCGTTCATGTGAAATTGCTTGCGCATCTCCGCCAACGCCATTCCTTTGTCCATCATCTCGCGCACCCGCTTGCGGGCGAGCAATAGATAATCGACCATGACCTGCACGTCGCCGACGTTCATCATCGGACCATGCGCCGGAACGACCGCCTTGGGTTTCAACGCGACGATCGCCTCGAGCATTTTCAGCATTCCCCACGTCGTTCCATGGCTATAATCCGGCCGAATGTCCGGGTGGCGCTCTTTATACGCGGCAAAGCCGCCGTGCATGATACCGCTCTGCGGCAGCCAGACAATAATGTCGCCCGGGTTGTAGGTATCGTCCACGTAGATCAGCTCGATCGCTTTGCCGCCGAGATTGAGCGTCATGCGATCGTTGAAATTCACCACTGTGTCCGTCGGATTGAAATCTTTGAGCGCCTCCTGGCGTTCCGGAAAACGCTTGCGCCAGGATTTGACCAGGTGAGGCTTCCAGCTCTTCCAATCTTTCGCCACCCGGTCGTGTAAGATGACCGTCGCGGGCGGCGAAAACAGCGGCGTGCCGCCGATGTGATCGCCGTGGTTCTGCGTGATGATGACGTAGCGCACCGGCTGCTTGGTCACCGCTTGAATGTTTTTCAAGATGTTGCGCGTCTCAGGCTGGTTGTTGCCGGTGTCGATGACGACCACGCCCTGGGACGTCACAACGATAAGTGCATTGGCGTCGTTTCGTTTGCCGATATAGGCGTAGACATCGTCCGCAAGTTTTTTGAATTCCGGCCTGTCCGGCGTGATCGCGCCGAGCTGAGACACGCACAAAACGCTCAAACAAAATACGGCTGCATTCAGAATTCTTTTCCGCATAACTATTTCCCCGTCACGCCGCGATAAGCGGCCTCGATATTGTTCGGGTAGCGGTCTTTGCCTTCCCAATCTTCTGTCCCCGGCACGCGCAGTTCTTTTTTGATTTCGTCCAGAGATTTTCCTTGCTTCACCAACTGCCCAACGCCTTCTACCAGCGCGGTATAGTACCGTTCCATGTCATCGAGGATCTTTACCGTTCCCGGCGCACCATGGCCCGGCACAACGACTTCCGGGTTTAGCGCCTTCATCATCTTTATCGCTTCCAACGTGTCAGAGATTTTCACGAACGGGCGCAGATTGCTGAATCGTTTCACGCCCACCGAAGCCGCCGCGAAGACCACGCGCTCCTTGGGCAGCCAGATCGCCGTGTCCGCCTCGCTGTGGACGCTTTTTAGAAAGCGCAGCTCGAAGGTTCTTTCACCGACATTGAGCGTCATCTTGTCGCGGTACTCGATATGCGGAGTGATCATCTTGAAGCCTTTGAATGACTCCCGCATATCCGGATAGTCGGCCATCAATTTTTCGTTACGCTTGGGATTGTACGCCTGCTTCATCGAATCCGTGGCGCCTTCATGGGCGACGATGATCGCCGGCGGCGAGAAGACAAAGTGGCCGGTCGTGTGATCGCTGTGCGGCTCGGTATTGATGAGATAGCGAACCGGCAGCGGCGTCAGCTGCTTGACGGCCTTGCTAAGGGCGAGGGAGTCGGGCGGGTTGTGGCCGCTATCGATCATCACCACGCCTTCCGACGTGAGAATGATCGCCGCGTTGGAATCCGCCGGCTTTTCTGCGCGCACAAAGATGCCCTCTTTGATCTTCTTGAAATGCGGCCCGAGATCTTGAGCCGATAAACCCGCCGCGAACGCCAGGCAGAAAACGATCGACAGTAATCCGATAGCAGATTTGGTTTTCATTCCATCCTCCTCACGGAACGGTTCATTCAAATTCCCTTGACGGCTTTATACGCCGCTTCCACGTTGGTCGGAAACCGCTCCTTGGTCGCCCAGTGATCGTATTCCGGCATCTTCACATTCTTTTTGATCTCGTCCAGCGACTTGCCTTCCTTCACCATCTTGCCGACCCGGTCCAGCAGCAGCGCGTAATACTTCTCCGTGTCCTCGAAGATCTTCACCGTGCCGGGAATGCCGTGGCCAGGGATAACGTGCTCCGGATTCAATCCTTTCAGCATTTTCGCCGCCGCCAGAATGTCCGGGATGGTGACGAAGGGACGAAGAATGTTGAACTGGTCGACGACGATGCCGGAGGCCGAGAACAGTACCCGCTCCTTCGGCAGCCACACGGCGGTATCGGCCTCGCTGTGGACTCCGTGAAGGTACAACAGCTCGAAGGTTCTTTCGCCCACATTGAGCGTCATCTTCTTCTGGTACTCGATATGCGGCGGCACAAACCGGTAACCTTCGAGAGCCGCGCCCATCTCGGGAGACACCCCGGCCAGCTTTTGGATTCGCCCCGGAGTATCGCGCTCGCGGCCCTTCATCGACTCCGTGGCGCCCTCGTGGCCGATGATGACGGCGGGCGGAGAGTGAACGAAATGGCCGGTCGTGTGATCGGGATGCGGCTCGGTGTCGATGAGGAAGCGCACCGGCAGAGGCGTGAGTTTTTTTACCGCCGCCGCTATGGCTTTAGAGTCGGTCGGATTATGACCGCTGTCGATGAGAACGACACCCTCTTGGGTGAGGACGATCCCCGCGTTGGAATTGAAATTCTTGCCGACGTAAACATAGATGCCGTCTTTGATCTTGCGGATCTGCGGGTCAAGGTCCTGCCCCCAGACAACC
>Ga0209726_10004854_pt1 | contig 16815 bp, 10 predicted proteins | sample Subgrocontami54m_FD_187453 | JGI IMG/M metagenome (GOLD analysis project Ga0209726, IMG submission 187453) | Subsurface groundwater microbial communities from S. Glens Falls, New York, USA - GMW46 contaminated, 5.4 m (SPAdes) (version 3) | ecosystem: Environmental > Aquatic > Deep subsurface >... | reverse complement strand
CTCCAAGGTCTCCACAAATCGATGCTCGCGAGTTTTCTTACCTAAACGCTCGTACTCAGCCTTACGGTGAACTGACGTCCTGCGTGATCTGTTGCCCATTGTTGTCCGCCTTTCTCTTGATTGCACTTTCCTTGCGGAAAGAGACTCGGTCTAACATACATTCCGTTTTCTCTTTCCGCAAGAAAGTAGGCGGACAAATGTCCTTATTTGAGGAGCAGCATCTTCTTCACGCTCACGTGCGTCAGCGTCGGTGTCTCTTCGTCATCCGGAATCGTGTTGACCACGAGCCGATAGAAGTAAACACCCGAAGGAAGGCCCTGCGCCGAGAATTCAGCCTCCTGATTTCCATCCTCCAGCGCCTGGTGATCCAGAAGTGTCGCAATTTCCTGACCGAGTACGTTGTAAATCCTGAGAGTCACGATTGCGGGTTCGGGCAGCTCGAACTCTATAGTCGTCGTCGGGTTGAAAGGGTTCGGATAGTTCTGGTAGAGCGTAAATCCTTCAGGTATGTCCGGACCTTGATCGAGAGGCTCGATTCGCGTGGGTGGGATCGTGCTTGCCCGGATGTACTGAATCGCGTCGGGGGCGCATACTCCCTTCAGTCTCAGGACTGAGCCGAACGAGACGGTATCGATCGGACCCGAGAACGCCCTGTTGATTCTCGAAATGACGGAATCGAATTGCCTGTAAAGAGATGTTGGACCCCACCGGTACGTCAGCATTCTGTCGGCCGAATCAGCGATGGTCCTGATCATAAGGCCATTGAGCGGATTTGCAGTGCTGTCATCGTAGATGAGCTCGCCAAGGCCGATCGGTGTTCTGGTGAGAGCGCTCGCTCTGATACTGAAGTGGAGCGCGGCGAGCTCACCGGCGAGGTGGTTGCTGTATTTTTTCGCCGACAAATTCTTCTGCTCTTTGATAAAGGATTTGATCCCCACAATGTCGAATGGTCTTGCATCGCCGGATTGTGTGGCTCCTCTCTCGCTAAAAAACTTTACAAGGTTCGAACTCTTCGTTATGCGAATCCATCCGTGTTGAAGATCGAGCGGCGGACTCAGTGGGACGCCAATGACGAACCCGTTGGTGAAATAGTCGCTGATACGGAAGACCGTGTCGCGCAGATTCCCCGCAGTCGGCATCGGGAGCAAAAGCTGTTGGCCGGGTGGCGTTGGGGGGGAAAGCTGGAGCCTCGCCTTCGGATCGAAGGTGTTATTTGATGTCCAAAAGTAGTAATCTACGCGAACAGGCTTTCCCTTGTTGCCAACTCCACAAATGGTCAGCGGCGCTCCGAGGGGAATTGTCGACCCTGTGAATATCCAAATCTTTCCCCGTCCCGCGTCGCCGCTCGCCGGAGGATTTGGAAAACGATCCGCGAAGGTAATGGAAACCGCCAGGTTGAATTTTACAATGATCCCATTAACGGGGGAAGAGCTGTTATTGTAAAACGTCGCACAGAACTTCGTTGCGTACGGTTTCTTTTTGATGCCTTTCAATGCCAGGTCCGCCTGCGAAAACGTCCTGTACTTGAGTGTGTCAAAATTGAGAACCCCGCGACCAGATGCGGGAATGTTCGCCGTGGAGATTTCACCATTATGGTAAAACGTGATCGTCGCAAATTTACTGCCATCCGATGTGGGTTTAAAGATCACCGGAAAAGTCAGAACGCCATTCCGAACGATTGTCCCCGTATGGGGTGCGGCAATAAAGAAATCCGGGTCCGAGATTTGAATTGAATCGACATCGAGCGGGATAAATCCGAGGTTCGACACATCGATCCCGCGTGCATTGCTGTCGCCGACAGCGACGTCGGAGAACACGATGCTCGTCGAACTCGCAACAAAAAGCGGGGCGTTGGTTGTGTCTGCAGGATTCTGAGCCGACGTGATCGTGGGGTTGTTGGCACGAATGGTTGCATTCAACGTTCTCCAGTTCAGCCGAACAGCCGGAGTGATCGGTACAGTCCGTGTCGTCTGTCTCCAGATTTTCGTATACGTGCTTACGGTATCGTTGGGCAGCCCGGCTCCCGCCGCTGAAACCGCGTCCGTCGATGTCACAAGGTTGACGACGGGTTTCCTTGTCTGCATGAAATCGTCAATAGCCTTGCCGGAATTGGAAGCGTCGACGAGCATGTTGAGTCGTTTGAGATTCATCGTATTGAAGAGAGCATTCGACAATCCGGCGTACGTGAGCAATTCGCGGGCGACAGGACCTCCCACATGGTTCAGCACAACAGCTCCTCCTTCAGAAGAATCGCCATGACCGGTGAAAAAGAAGTAGAGCGTGTCACAGTTGGCTACTTGCTGCAGCAGGGCATTCAGCGCATCACCTGTAGCATCATTCACCAGTAAGACGTTGTTGGAATCCAACGCGGGTGGATTGCCGTAGATGAGCGAAGCTCTGACGGAATCCAGGTCATGCTGCCAGGTCGCCTGCTCTGTGGAGGATTCCGCCTTTCCGCCGACAAGAAGCGCCGCCGTGCCCGTTAGAACGGTGGTCGATGAAACCGATGCAGGCACCTCCTGCTTGCTTATCGATGATCTGCGCTGGGCGAGCGGCACGTTGCCTGGACCATACCCTCCGTAAAAGAGATCAGGAGAAGTGACGCGATCATCCCACGAATTCCAGACTTCCATCGGATTCTGGTCGGGAAGGCTGATGACCGGCCACCACTGGGCCGAAACGGTTTCGGCCTGTGCCGCCTGGTCGACAAACAGGAAGAGAGTTCGATGGCCGAATTTGAGACCCCCCTGCAAATCGATCCAATAAAAGAACTGCGGCCGCGTGACGTTGTAGACAACCGAGCTGTCCCATGAGTATACCACGGTTCCCTCGGGCAAGCTGTCTCCCGCTGATGCTGCAACAGAGGCGGCCATCGGCAACTGCGCGGAACCGGGAACATGGAATTGGAAAGCCTTAAGCACGCTGGTATCGGGTCGAACAGCAATGACTTCGTTGATCACCACGGCCCTCGCCGTATCGGATGTGACGAGGCGGTAGTTCCCGAAATCTCTGTCGACGACGGGAGTTCCCAGTGAATCGACGGTGACTGAGTACGATCCTGAAGGAGGATAGGTCTGTGCAAAGCGGGGCCTTCTGACCTCGCTGACAACATAATTCCCCGGTGCGAGGTGATTGAAGAAGTAGAAGCCCAGCGAGTCTGTCCTCGCAGTATCAACGAGCGAAGGCGCGGACGCCGGATGGAGAAGGATTTTCCAGTTGCGAAGACCGAAATCAGGAGGGTTCTTCATGCTGTCCATCGCGACATCGGCAAACACGATTCCCGTAATAGTGTTGTTGACGATTCTTGTATCGTAGTTTCCGAAATCAAATCCGGACTGGTCCTGTCCGCTCACCGCTTCAAACGTGTAACTGCCGGCCGGCGGAAGCGTCTGCGCCCAGTTCGATACCATCGTTTCTGTAATGGTGTGAGTCCCCGGGCCGAGGCCTTTCAACTCATAGTCGCCGATCACATCTGTCGTGCGTGAACGCCCGCCCGAACCGCTTGCCTGAATGACCCAGCCATGCAATCCCAGCTCGCCGAAATCGTAAAGGCCGTTCTTATTCCGGTCGTTGAATGCTGTCCCCCGGACCGACACTAGCTTGAAATTCAAAAACGTCGCCGTATCCTGAACATCACTCGCCGCAACGAGGGCGCTGTCGAGTCCACCGGCTGTTCGGATCCAACCGGCAGGAAGTCCCTCCTCCCGTACTTTGTAATTGCCCGCAGTGGAAATGAAAAACGTAAAAATCGACACAAGCCCGTCCCCAACAATCGTGCTGTCGTAGGGAGCTCCGTTTCTTAGCAGGAGAATCTTCGCGGTGATACCGGCAGGCAGCGGTGCAACATCTGCGCTGTCCTGAATACCGTTGCCGTTCATGTCGATCGCCGTGATGACCGTAATTGAGGATTGTATCGGGGCAAAAACGGCCCGGATGGTATGATCCGCTATAATGTTCGTAAATTTGTATGATCTCAACTGACCTTGATTGGTTCCATCAACAATCAGACTGTCGACGTGGTAACCGGTGTCGGGGGTTACATCAAACAATTGATTCGCTCCATAATCGACGATCACCGCTCCGCTCGGACTGATCGAGCCATGGGCTCCCGCCGAAGCAGTGATCGTGTACTGATTGATCGCAAAACTGGCGCGAATTCTATGATTGGCCGTCACATTCGTAAATGTGTATGATGTGAGCTGGCCTTGATCGATTCCATCAACAAACAGGCTGTCGACATAGTACCCGGTATCGGGAGTAACGGTAAACGATTGATCCGCACCATAGTTGACGTTCACTACTCCGCCCGGGTCAATCGAACCGTGAGCTTGCGCCGACGCGGTAATGGTAAACTGATCAATCGCGAACACTGCCCTGATCGTATGATCGGCTGTGATGTTCGTGAAGGTATGTGAAGTACGCTGGCCCAGATCGGTTCCATCAACGATCAGGCTATCGACGTGGTAACCGGTGTCGGGTGTGACAGTGAACTGTCGATTCACTCCATAATTGACAATCAATGTTCCACTCGGGCTGATCGAACCATTGGCGCTGGCCGAGGAAACGATCGTATACTGATTGATCGCAAAACTGGCGCGAATCCTTTGATTAAACGTCACGTTCGTGAATGTGTACGTTGTGAGCGGGCCCTGATCGATTCCATCAACAACCAGGCTGTCGACATGGTACCCCGTATCGGGAAGAACGATGAACGATTGACTCGCTCCGTAAGTGACGATCACTGCCCCGATAGGGCTGATCGTGCCGTGAGCCTGCGCCGTCGCGGTGATTGTATATTCATTGATGGAGAAGAATGCATCGATCGCATGATCCGCCACTACGTTTGTGAACGTATACGATGTGAGCGGGCCTTGATTTGTTCCATCAACAACCAGGCTGTCGACATGGTAACCCGTGTCAGGGGTGACGGTGAATACCCGATTTGCTCCCTGATTGATGAGAACAGCTCCGCTCGGACTGATCGAGCCGTTGGGTCCTGCCGTAGCGGTAATCGTATACTGATTGATAGCGAACACTACCCTGATCGTATGATCGGACGTGACATTCGTGAATGTGTACGTTGGGAGAGGGCCCTGGTCGATCCCATCAACAATCACACTGTCGACATGATATGCCGCGCCGGGGTTCATCGTGAAAGTCCGATTCGCACCCCAATTGACAACCACCGCGCCGTTCGGGTTGATGTTTCCATGCAGTCCTGCTGAAGCCGTGATGGTATACTGATTGATCGCAAACACCGCCCTGATCGCATGATCGACCGTCACATTCGTGAACGTGTATGAGGTAAGCTGGCCTTGATTGACTCCGTCGACAATCAGACTGTCGACGTGGCGCCCCGTATTTGGTGAGATCGTAAAAGATTGATCCGATCCATAAATGACGTTTACCGCTCCGTTGGGGCTGATCGAACCACCCGGTCCAGACGAAGCTGTGATTGTGCGCGGCGCCGCTTCACCCACTTGAAAATCGCTGAAGGAGGTCACGCCGGTCGCTTCCGTGCTCGTTGCGGCGCGCCCCCCGACCGCCGTAGTAGACCAGCTCGGGGCATCATATTTTCCAATGATGAAATTTGCCGTCGATGCGCCTGCGTCGACATCTCCAGCCGCAAAATTGAAAGTCGTTCGAACCGTGTCGAATGTGATCCCCCCGTTCGTGATAGTCCAATATCGATTCACGCTCTTCGCGGAATTGATTATTGAGGAGGCGATGCCCGGGTGGTCTCCCGCAGTCGTCTTCGCCGTGACATAGCCGGCAATTGTGACGTTATTGAACGCTAGATCGACAGGCGTAAACGTACTTGCATCACCGATTTCAAATGTCCTCGCGGCCGCTCCCGTGGAGACATATTTTTCCAGATTGCCGACAACATGCCCGCTTGTTCTGCTGACGCTTCCTGTCGGAGTAATGGAAACCATGTGTGTGTCGGTGACGATATTGCCGTTTGTGAACGTCAGGATACCGCCGACATTGACAGGGCCGAGGAGTGTCAGTGAGCCGCCGGCCTTGTTGATCGACAGATTGTTGTAGCTGAAGGGAGAAGTCGATTGAGCACTGGCGCCATTGAACATGACGTGACTCCCGGTCGTCACGTAGGCGCCGGAAGTGAATGTCGATGTCGATGTGAATGTCCCGGCAACCCCAATGATCCCGCTAGACTCGAGCGTCACGTTGTTGGTCGTCCTCGTTCCGCTGACGGTCAGATTACTATAATTAAACGCCGGTATAGTTTGCGCGCCCGTGCCGTTGAAATGGACTGTTCCATTGAGCGTTCTGGTTGTAAAATTATTCGGGAAATTGCTCCCGCTCACGCCGCCGGTCGATCCTCCCACGAGCAATGTCGAGCCCGAGGCGAGAAGAAACGTCCCTCCGGCCGGGCTCCGGTTTGCCGTATTGCCTGTCAGGTCAAATGTCCCGCCTGAGACCGTCAGGTCGCCCGCTATGTTGACATTGCCTGCGAGTGCCGCAGTCGCCGATGTCTTGTTCACGACCAGATTATTGAAGTTGGCACCGCCGATTGTCGATGCCGGCGATCCGCTAAACGTGATGGTGCCAGCCGATGCATTGAAGCTCGCTCCGCTATTGACGGTCAGCGACCCAACGATCGTGAAACTGGTCGCAGTGGTCACGGCGGCCGATGCCGCGATTGTCAGATCGATAAAGCTCAATGTGCCGGAGTTCGTGATCGAAGAACCGCTGTTCATCGTGATCGTGCCGCCGGCCGGCATCAACGTTCCGGTGACGTTGAACACGCCGCCAACTACTGCCGTGTTGGATACTCCCGTGATCGATCCGCTAATCGTAAGGCCACCCAGACCTCCTGAGCCATACGTGAGGTTCGACAATACTTGATTCGATCCATTGTAATCGACCGTCAGGTTCGTCAGCGTCTTATTTGTTATCGTGTATTGCGACAGGAAGTCTGCAGTCGCTGCCGTCCGCGTGACACGAACGGTTCCACTCCCTGTCAGAGCGCCTGTTCCGCTGATGATAACCGCGGCCGCAGGGGTGAGGCTTGCACCGGCTCCTATCACGAGATTGCCCGAGGCGCTCAAGTTCAGATTGGCGTTGATACCGCCCGTGTTATTGATGTTGAGATTATTGAAACCAATCGTCGAAGTCGACGATCCACCCAATGTCGATGATGAAAGGTTGGCAGGCGTATTTAAATTGATCGTGCTTGCAGTCGTGAACGTGAACGGCGTGACTGCCGTCGTGTTGACAACCCAGTTTCCGAGGAACGTGTGGGTGAGGGAGGTTCCTCCGTTGAAGGTCGCAGTGCCGCTGATGGTGAAATTTCCGTTGACCGTCAGCGCACCGCCGGCGGTCTTTGTTCCGGCATTGGAAAGGATCAGTTGACGGTATGTCGCCGGCTTGATCGTCTGAGCTCCAGCACCATTATAATTGACCGTGTTGCCGCTTGGGTTTGCCGTCAGGCTTCCGGTCGCGAGGAGGGGTCCGGCAATGTTCAATGTTGAGCCGGCCGCATTTGCCCACGTGGAACCGGCCACCGAGCCGGTGATACCGCCGGCCGCCAATGTCGTGATCGTTCCGCTGTTCGTGACCGTAATGGCGCCGGTGATCGCAATCGTCCCCGAGAATGTAAGGCTGGCTGTCAATGGGATCGTCTTTCCCCCCGTGCTGATCGTCAACGTTCCCGTGCTTGTGACGGCACCGGTTCCATCAATCGTTTTTGAAACGCCGTTGAGGGTGGTCGATCCCGTGCCGCTGAGAGTGCCATTGACCGTAAGATTCCCCGTCACCGTCAAGGCAAATCCGCCGTTCGCCAGAACACCGGTGCTGTTGATGGTGAGATTCACAATCGACGTAGGCCCATTGACTGTTACGGTATGTCCAGCGGCAATGATGACGCTATCGGTCGCAACAGGCACAACGCCGCCAACCCAAGTCGACGGGCTGTTCCAGTTCCCCGTCTGCGCGGAGGTGATCGTTCCGGCCTGTGCGCTCAGTATGCTACCGAGCAACAACAGGAAAAGGAGGAGTCCGAGGAAGATCTTCGAATGGAAGGAAGAGTTCGGCATCAACGGGCTGGGCATGGATTTCATTTTCTTCCACTTGGGCTCGATGATGGAAAAGGTTTTCGGTACTCGGTCACAAGAGATCATTGGTTCATTTCGAAGGCTCATCGAATGCGATCGAGCAACAGCGATTCATACCGATATTCAGGGAAAAATCGAATGCCTGTCGGCTCGGGGCGCTTGTATTTGAAAACATCAGACGATTAAGAATTTGAGTAAGAATTTCTCCCAGCTTCATTGCTCTTGGTGCTCATGTGGACGGTTCGAGCGGTCAATGCACGCATTGACCGCAGGACTGCGCGCATGAACACTCACCTACCAGAGGGATACCCGACGAGGCAGTTTTTTCCTCTCGCGTCGTCAGCTAGGGCAGAGTTGGTACAGCGTACCGTGAGGTGTCCGGATTCGGCAAATGAAATATCTCGCCGTTGTTGCCCCCGAAATGAAAACTGTTAGTCTATGAGTCCTTGATGAAAACTGAGGAGACGTTCGCCGTTCCACAGTCGGAACGCATGAAATTTTTGACATGCGAACCGAGAGACATTGCCGAGAGGTGGAAGATCAACTCAATGAAAATGTAACCGGAAAAAGCCTAAAAGTCAATAGAAAAATACTGCGAAATATGCACAAAATCGGCATTTTTGCTGAACGGCATAAGAGTAGTTTTCCCAGCTCACCATGCTGTGCCGTCTGCATTACTTCAGTAAAATCATCGACTTAACATCGGAAAATGAACCCGCCGTCAGCCGGTAGAAATAGACCCCGCTCGGTACCCCTTCCGCGTTCCATGTCACCGTGTACTCTCCCGGCTCCTTCACCTCGTTCACCAGCGTTGCTACCTCCCTGCCTAAGGCGTCGAACACTTTGAGCGAGACAAATCCGAAATCCGAAATCCGAAATCCGAAATTGCTTGCCGGGTTGAACGGGTTCGGATAGTTTTGATCCAGGGCAAATTGCTTCGGCAATCCGGACGATATGAGAGGAGTATCGCTGAGATCGATATGCGATATGGGATGTGGGATTTGAATATCCCCGTCGGATACAAGGGGAATATTTTTTCCATCGATATGGAGGAATGCATGGGCCGAAGTTGCTCCTCCGTCCCAGCTGACCTTGAGCGGATAATGCGCTGACGATACGACGATGGGATGGTCGATACCTTCCTCGAGCAAGGCAAGCAGTTGGTCGGAGGCGTACCGAACGTCAAACACTCCCGAAGGGGGTCGAGGTGGAAGGTTAAACGTCATGGTATTGCCCGTGAACGAATTTTTCGGGCAGAACCAGAGCGTCCGCCGGTTCCCTGCAGCGTCTTCAAACGTGATGAAACCGAAATCGTTCTTCAATGCCTGTGGAGTCTTCAGCCCGATTTGAGGAGCCTCGACCGCTGAACCGTTGAGCAGCAGAGTTCCCCCCTGGCTGGCTTTCACCCAATATCCTTTTCCCGGCAGCAGCGAATCTGCAATTTCGTAGCCGAAGCCCGGGGTGTATCCATAGTAGGGAGAAAGCGTCATGCTCACAGGGAGCGCAACGGTCGATGAAGTGTGAATGGCGTGCGTGAGCGAGCCGATCATATTCCATCGTCCACTAAGAGGGATGGTGATGCTGTCGAGCGCCGATCCGATCGCATAGAGTGTTGCAGCTGAGTCATACTTCACCCAATATCCGTTGCCATTTTCCACGCTGTCAGTCGGAGAATAATTGCCGGCATATTTGAAAATGGAACCTCTGGCGCCGGGAAAGTTGAAGCGCCCGAGCTTGTTCTCCGGAGCAACCGGCATTGACACGAGGTTCCATGCTGTCGCGACCTGAAAGGTGACCGGACTGATGGAGAAAAAGGCATCGCTCAGGTCCGACACCGTGGGATTGGCCCTATCGGTTACGCTGACGAGCGCCCTCGCAGTGGAAACGAAAGGCACCGTCCAGTCATACGAACCGACGGAGGCAGCGGTGTCGGCAACCAGCGTCGCCCACGATGAACCTCCGTTTGTTGAGTATGAAATCTGCACACTGTCGACAAGACCGCTTGTCCAGGTGATCTGGTGAATTACTCCGGACTGCCATTGTTCCCCCCCGTGTGGACTTGTGACCGTGATGGAAGCCGGATTGTAAATGGTGAACGTCGAATCGCTCATGTCGACGCGATCGGTATCGTTGACGTCTCTCAGCCGAATGCGCGCGAGTGCTGTCGGCGCGATCGGTACGGTCCAGAGGTACGATGAGACAGAGGAAGGGAGATGCGCGACCGGATTCCATGTGCTGCCGTTGTTCGTGGAGAGAGAAATCTCGAGACTATCCGGGCACGGCCAACTCCATGTGATGTTGAACTGAGAGCTGACTTTCATCAGCTCGCCGCCATTCGGCGCGATGGCAGCCGGTTGGGGGCGCGCAAATGTGAACGTGTCCTGAGAGGAAACCTGATTGGCCTCGTCTTTTGTTACCACGTACCAGGAAAACGTCCCGGTCCTGAGGCCGCCGGGATTCAACAGCGTGAATGAAGTGTCGGTCGACACATGGATGAGAGTATCGATGCCCGGTCCTTTGAGCCCGAGGAGGTACTGGTGCGGGTCGGTGACCGGATCGGCGGCACGAGTCCAACGGAACGTGATGGGGGCGTTATCGCACAACACTGATTGATGGGAAGGGCTCATGAGGTTGACGGGTGTCCGGGCCTGCAGGCTGTCAAACTCAAACACATAAAGTCCATTCTGCATGTCGCCTGCGGTCACTTTCTTCGACCAGAAATACGGATAGACCGCCCAGACGCCGTCATAGTTTCCGGCCGGGTAGAGCGTATCATTTGACGTATCATAGAAGCCTGCATTGACCGGCGTGAGCGGATTGTGCATGTCGACGACGATGATGCCGGCTGTGTACCACGCTGTGTAGGCATAATTCCCACGCACAAAGACATTATGTTCGATGTCCGACGGACTGAATTGATAGGTGGCAGCTGGTGATGTTGGCACGCTCGGCAGCGACTGGATATCCCAGATCTTCAATGTCTTCGGGGTCGTACCGATCTCATCCGTCGTGATGGCGTATTTGCCGTCGGTGGTCGTCCAAACGTTGTGTGTGCCGCTTCCGGAATAAGATATTTTTGCGATCTGGCTTGGCGAAGATTTGTTGACGACGCTGCCGATATTGAGCCCACCTCCACTATAGACGGAGGCGGCAAAGATCGTGTCATGCCTGACATACGAATCATGGACATACTGCGGTTGATACTCGCCCATGAATTGTGGATTATCGGGGTCGGCGAGAGAAAAAATCAACACTCCTCCCGGCGACCAATTCGCGCAGCCGTTGAGGTACATATATCCGTCGAAGATCTCTATGGTATGCGACCGGCCGGTATTTTTCGTGCCGCTCGTATAGGTGAAACTTTTCACGGTTTGCACGCCTGTCGGGAGGTTCGAAAGATTGACGATCGTTGTCCCGCCGCCCCCCTCAGACACAATGTAGAGGCGGTTTTTATACGTGCGCATCTCCCGCCAGATAGAGGTCGGGCCCGGGACGTGTCCGATCTCGTGAATGTTTGATGTGTCGGTGATCTCGATGATGGCCGTGCCTGTTGCGGTTCCAAGGATTGCGTATTCTCTCCCGTCGGGTCCTACATACCCCCACGAGCCGGAATACGAAATCCCACTCGTTGTGCCATGTTTGTTGTCGAAACGTTTGAGCAATTTGAGCCCGTTCGCAACGGCCGGCGGGAGTGCGGCGAAGAGAAGCAGCGCGATGCTGCAAAGAAGGCTAACAACGAAACGAGTCATACAACGAGGTCCCCGGAAAAGTGATGATGATAAAATATGGTACGGTTTATCGCACATAAAGTCAATGGGTTAGTTGGTTAGATGGTTAATTGGCTAGTTGGTTTGCGCCGAAGGCGCATCCCAGCCCAACAGATGGCTGGCGGGCGCCTCCGGCGGAAATTGGTTAGTTGGTTGGTTAGATGGATAAATGATCAAAAGGTTGATAATCCGACATGCATTTCCTATATTGATCCCGAATAACGAATGAGCTCAAAGACACAAGAGGCGAGACCGATCGGCGTCTTCGATTCCGGAATCGGCGGGTTGACGGTCGTCCGTGCACTGATGCATCGCCTGCCGCATGAGAACATTGTTTACTTCGGCGACACCGCTCGCGTGCCATACGGTCCTAAGTCGCCGCAGGTGATCCGCGAATACAGCGGCCAGGATACCGACTTTCTCGTCCGCCACGGCGTGAAGATGATCGTTGTCGCCTGCAACACGGTATCAGCCGTTGCGCTCGACGTCGTCCAGAAACATTCGAAAGTTCCTGTCGTGGGTGTCATCATCCCGGGCGCCAGGTCTGCTGTCCGCGTGACGACAAAGAAACGCGTTGGCGTCATCGGCACGATCGGCACGATCTCGAGCAACGCGTATGCCAACGCGATCCGGCAGTTCGACGCGTCAGTCGAAGTGATCGGACAGGCTTGTCCGCTCTTCGTCCCGCTGGCGGAAGAAGGATGGGTCGATCACAAAGCGACCGAGCTCATCGCCAAGGAGTACCTGTTTCCTCTGAAGCTTCAGAAGATCGACACCCTTGTGCTCGGGTGCACGCATTATCCGATTCTCAGGGACGCCATCACAAAGGTGCTCGACGGCACCGTCCGGCTGATTGATTCCGGCGAAGCGGCCGCAGAGGAGGTCGAAGATGTTCTCAAACAGCTTGAGCTCAGGAATTCCAGCTCACAGAAAGCAAATGTGCAATTTTTCGTGAGCGATATTCCTCATAAATTCTCTGAAGTCGGCGAGCGATTCCTGGGCGACAAACTGGGTAAGGTGCGTAGAGCGGAAGGATTTGTGGTCTAAGTAGTGGAGTATGTGAGTAGTGGAGTATGTGAGTAGTGGAGTATGTGAGTAGTGGAGTATGTGAGTAGTGGAGTATATGAGTAGTGGAGTATATGAGTAGTTGAGTGATGAAGTATAAAAGAAGGTTTTGTAATAGACGGACAGAACGATGAAACATTTACCCATTTTCCCAACCAACCATTTAACCAGTTAACCAGTTAACCAGTTAACCAATTAACCGAAGGTACGCCATGATCAACAACACTTTGTTCTTGAATTCGCTGGAAGCAGTCATTGCGGAAAACAGGATGCTCGACCATCCGTTTTACCAGACATGGGCGATAGGAAAACTTAGTCGTGAGGCGTTGCGGGAGTATGCCAAACAATACTATCATTTCGTCCAGGCGTTCCCGACATTGCTCAGCGCCACCCATGCCAACACGCCGCACCTTCAGGTTCGCCAGGAGCTGCTCGAGAATCTCATCGAGGAAGAACGCGGTGAGGGGAACCATCCCGGCCTCTGGATGAGATTTACCGAATCGCTCGGCGTCACCGGGGAGGAAGCCGCTGTTGCACCGCTGCTCCCCGAAACGGAGGAAGCGATTGCTTCGCTCAGGGCGATCACGCGCGACGGATCGTACCTCGAAGGCGTCGCGGCCCTCTATGCCTACGAATCCCAGATCCCTGAAGTGGCGAAAGTGAAGATCGACGGTCTGAAAACATTTTATGGGATCGACGATGCGACGGCGTTGTCCTTCTTCACCGTTCATCAGGAGGCTGACGTCTATCATTCGGCGGGTGAACGAAACATTCTGGCGGAACGCGCCGTGGAGGATCGGCAACAGAAGGAATGCATCGAAGCAGCGAGGCAGGCGTCGCGCGCCATGCTGCGCCTCCTTGACGGTGTTCATCGCGCGTATGTCCAACCATTGATGAACTGATCCATGGCCGTCAGGGAAATTCTTCTTCTTGGGAACCCGGCGCTGAGAGTGAAATGCGACGGCGTGAAGAATTTCCACGATCGCGAGCTGCAGCAAACCGTTGAGGATTTGCGTGACACCCTTGCCGACTTCCGCGCGTCCCATGGATTTGGCAGGGGGATCGCTGCGCCGCAGATCGGTGCAGCGCGTCGCGTCATCTTCCTCAATGTCCCGGACCCGCATCCGCTCATCAATCCCGAAATCGTCAGTCGGTCACGGCAGATGATGACATTATGGGATGATTGTTTTTCATTTCCAGATCTCGTTGTGAAATTGAAACGGCACGCGAAAATCACCGTGAGGTATCAGGATGAGAGCGGGACGAAAAGAAAGCTCGAAGCGGCAGGCGATCTGTCGGAATTGCTTCAGCACGAGATCGATCATCTCAACGGCGTGCTTGCCATCGACCGGGCCGTTGACACAACGCACATTATCCTGCGGAGCGAATGGGAAAAAATGAAGCTCGCGGCAGGAAAGAGCGTCAAACTGTAACAGGAGGTACAATGCCCCTGCTGTCGAAAGACCAGGTATCCAAAGAGCTGACCGTCCTGAACGGCTGGGCGCTGGTCGGCACCGAGATCACGAAAACATTCGAACTGGAAGATTTCGTTCATGCCATCGGTTTTGTGAGCTCTGTTTCGCTCCTTGCGGAAAAGGCGAACCACCATCCCGATATCGATATCCGCTGGAGCAAGGTGAAACTGAGCCTCTCAACCCACAGCGCCGGAGGATTAACGGAGAAGGACTTTGCTCTTGCGCGGGAGATTGAAAAAATATGACCTCCGACCGGCTGAAGAAACTTCTTAAACTGCTCGAGAAGGACCCAGACGATCCGTTCATGCATTATGCGGTTGGTCTGGAGTATATTTCAATGAAAAGGTACAGGGAAGGGATCGCGGAACTCCAGGATCTCCTTCAGCGCGATTCACGGTATGTTCCCGCGTACCATCAGCTCGGATTGCTGTTTGCTCAACTCCGTAAAAAAGACGAGGCCATCTCGATCCTCCAGCAGGGGATCCGGGTCGCTGCGGATGTGGGCGATCAGCATGAACGAGTCGAGATGGAAGAGATCCTCGGTGATCTCCGCAAACCCTTCAAACCAAACCTCGGCTGAAAACCGGCTGACTTTCAAGATGAATCAGATCGGAACGATGGACAAGCCTGATGCTCTGCGATCCTCTGCGCTCTCTGCGTTAAAGAATAATGATAATTTGAAACGCAGAGACGCAGAGGCCGCAGAGAAATCGCAGAGCTTGATTTCGGTTCCTGGTGAACCTCGCGTCTCACTGCTGAAGTGCCAATTTGCATTCCAATAAATATGACGATGACGAACGACGAAATTCTCTCCCTCTTCAAACAATCAAAGGCATTGCTCGAAGGGCATTTCCAGTTAACTTCCGGACTCCACAGCCCGAATTATTTCCAGTGTGCGAAGGTCCTTCAGCACCCGAAGAATGCCGAGCGGCTCTGCGCCGAGATCGCCGGACATTTTCATTCGGGACAGGTCGATGCGGTGATCTCGCCCGCCCTCGGAGGGATCGTTGTCGGACAGGAAGTCGGCCGGCAGCTCGGCGTGCGCACAATGTTCACAGAAAGGAAAGAGGGCGTGATGCAGCTTCGGCGCGGGTTTGAGATCGCGGCGGGTGAGAGGATTCTTGTTTGTGAGGACGTGATCACGACCGGCGGCTCCGTCCGGGAAGTCATCTCGATTGTGAAAACGTGGGGCGGCGTTCTTGTCGGCGTCGGTTCGATCGTCGACCGCAGCGGCGGAAAGTCCGCACTGCCGGATTTTTTTCCGACGATGCGGATGGATTTTGTGACGTATAAGGCAGATGAATGTCCTTTGTGCAAAAAGGGAATTCCTGTGGAGAAGCCGGGGAGCAGAGCGGAATATAAATTATAAATTAAAAATTAAAAATGAAAATTACAGAGCAAAATTCAAAAATGCCGTCAACCATTTAACCATTTAACCAATCAACCAGTTAACCAATCCACCAATGAAGCTCAAGCTCCTGAAGCGAAATAAAGTCTACGAGGGGAGAGTGTTCACGACGATCGTGGACGACGTTGAATACCCATCGGGCAACAAATCCATTCGAGAGGTAGCGGAACATATCGGTGGCGCCGTTGCGCTGGCCGTTTTTCCAGACCGTCGCGTCATCCTCATCCGTCAGCACCGTTACCCTTTCGATCAATTCATCTGGGAGCTCCCCGCCGGGAAACTGAATCGCGGCGAAGATCCTCTTCATTGCGCACAGCGAGAGCTCGAAGAGGAAACAGGCTACCGCGCCCGCCGATGGCAGAAGCTCACAGCGATCTATACGACACCCGGCTTCTGCAGTGAAGTGCTCCATATCTTCATGGCGATGGATCTCTCCGAAGCGCCAGACGGTCGAAAGCTGGAAGAGGGTGAAGAGACATTGACGACCTCGATCGTGCGGATCGATGAGGCAGTTGAGATGATCGAGCGGCAGGAGATTGTCGACAGCAAGACGATCGTTGGAATTCTCCTCGGCGACCGGGTTCTGAGAAAGGCGTAAGGGCGTGTCCGAAGAGTCTCAACCGGCAGATACTTATCCCCCCGATAGAATGTATCGGCTCGACATCAAGCGATGCATCCGGGCATCATGCGACGGTGAACTTGCGGAGATCTCATATTATGAACGGAACAATTGGGCGACCGTCGAGCTCCAATGCAACAGATGCAAAAGGAAATTCGTCGTGAAGGTCGAATTATGAATAGCAATTCAAAATTCAAAATTTCCGCCACAGGCGGATGCGCCTTCGGCGCAAAAAATTAAAAAATCGCAGCAATCCAAAATCTAAGAGCTGACATCTATTGAGCTTCGCATAAATAATGGCACATTTGATCTTTTATAGTTATATTTCGTGGTATGAGACCACAAGGAAGCGCTCAACAGTTGGAACGCCGCCGCCGACAGGCGATCGGACTGCTGCGCCAGA
>Ga0209726_10004850_pt1 | contig 16820 bp, 12 predicted proteins | sample Subgrocontami54m_FD_187453 | JGI IMG/M metagenome (GOLD analysis project Ga0209726, IMG submission 187453) | Subsurface groundwater microbial communities from S. Glens Falls, New York, USA - GMW46 contaminated, 5.4 m (SPAdes) (version 3) | ecosystem: Environmental > Aquatic > Deep subsurface >... | reverse complement strand
TGTTCTAGACAAGTTTTAGTTCAAGAAATGGCTCGCGATGAGACCACTTCCGCACGAGCGCGCGAATCACACTACGCTGCGATCAGAAGACCGTCGTGACCTTGGTGTTTCTTTTCCAAGTGCCGAATGATTGCTAATGTTTGGAGCAGCCCGGGATCGCGGGCGTTGTATAAAGTTCAAATTGTGTCCAGAGCACCGCACAACGAACATGCCACCCATGCACGAAATCACCCCATGAAAAACCCAGTAAATACTGGGTTGTCATTTCCAATTGCTTGCATTCAAACACCGTTCTGGACGAACCCAGCCTGGGTGTTTTTGACAACTACAAGTGCGCGATTGGCAGCGATCGAACATAAATGTTTAACCACTTAGCCAAATAGCTTGATCAGGTGTAGACTTTTTGTATGTCGCGACTCATAGAATCGGTGGCGGACCCAACAGAGATTGCTATTCCACAGATGACTGTAGGGCCAATACGCATCGGAGTAGGTTATGTCGTTCATGTCCTAAGGCCCGGGGGGTTGGAGCAAATCGTTGATGTTAGCGAGTTGCAGGTTTCTCCAAGAGTTAAAGAGAAGCTCTATGAGCTGGGAAATGGCGAAAAAATAATTGTAACGAGCAGGAGAAAACTCGAGAGGCCAACAGGAGTTGATGGAATTCTTCGGCAAACGCCTAAAGGCTATGCATGGATATCACACAAACATTCCGACGAAGTTTCCGCCGACATTCGAGTTCGCGGACTAGCGCCGGTTGCCAAAGACGTTGCGGCTGGTTGGCGTGGTCAATTCTCCTTTCACGCAGAAGAGAAAGACGAGTCAGGCTGCGTCGCGACACCCGGCCTCAGGCCGCCACAGATTGGCGCACTACATGCGATTGGTGCCCATTGGAGCCTATACAAGAGCCCTGCGACGGTTGTCATGCCGACTGGAACGGGCAAAACCGAAGCAATGCTCGCGACTCTCGCGAACTACGTACGCGGAACGCTGCTTGTTGTAGTTCCATCGCAAGTGTTGAGGGACCAGACGCGAAGGAAATTTGAGACTTTCGGACTGCTTCGTAGCTTGGGTAATCTGGCCACAGATACTCGGAACCCCATCGTAGGAGTTATTACACAGCGTCCTCGAACGGAGGCAGACCTCCGCCTCCTCGAGGAGTGCAATGTCATCATTACGACCATGAGCGCCATAGCGGAAGGAGCCGCAGTGCCGCTCGGTCCAGGCATCGCACGGCGAGTCGATACACTTATTGTCGATGAGGCACATCATATTGCTGCCGCCGGCTGGACTGCCTTTCGAGAGCAATTCAGAAACCAGCGCGTCTTGCAGTTCACAGCCACCCCATTTCGCCGTGATGGAAAACTTGTAGATGGCGAGGTGATCTACAATTATCCACTTCGCTTAGCTCAGCAAGACGGTTACTTCCGTAGGATTACATTTGAGCCAGTCTACGAAATTGATCGCGAAGTCGGTGACGAGGCCGTCGCGGCGTTGGCGATCACCAAACTGCGGGCAGATATCGCCGATGGGTTCAACCACCTTCTTATGGCGCGTTGCAGAAGCATCGATCGCGCAACCGAAGTTCTCGCTGTCTACAATAGAATTGCTCCGGAATACGTACCGCTGCTCGTGCACTCAGAGTTAGGTGGTACGTCCAATGACATTGAGCGCTTACGTTCGGGCACATCTCGCGTTGTCGTTTGCGTCAATATGCTCGGTGAGGGTTTCGATCTTCCAGAATTAAAGATTGCCGCAGTGCACGATAGCCATCGGAGCCTTTCAGTGTTGCTCCAATTCACTGGCCGCTTTACGAGAAGCAGCGGTTCAAAGATCGGTGAGGCCACCGTAGTCGCTAACATTGCAGACGGCGAGTTCTCGTCTGCACTTGAGCGATTGTACAGTGAGGACGCCGACTGGAATCAACTCCTTAGTGAACTTAGTTCTGAGGCCGCAAAAACCCATTCGGATCTTGTTAGATTTCTCAATGACTCCAAGCGACTCGACGATTCTGGTGACCAGGAGTCTGTGGAGATATCTCATCAGTTGCTTCGGCCAACTATGAGTGCTCTGACGTATGAAGCTTCTCGATTTGAACCGGAGAAGTTCTTCGAAGGACTTCCCAAGGAAACAAATGTGCATCGAGTGTGGTTGCATGAACAGTCTCACACGTTGTACTTTGTGACCCGACTGGAGCCCCATATTCAATGGACTCGTTCTCGTGAGTTGCGAGATCGGCAATGGGATCTCTTTGTACTTCACTATGACGAAACGCGGCACCTACTGTTCCTTGGATCAAGTGATCGGAGTTCTGTCCACGAAAAAGTCGCGACAGCCGTCGGCGCAACTAGGCTTATATTAGGCGATGTCATTTTTCGATCCCTCGGGCATATCAATCGGCTAATTTTCCAGAACGTCGGTGTCCGAAAGCATGGCCGACGTAACCTTCGGTACGCGCTTTACACTGGTGCGGATGTTGCTCAGGCTCTAAGTGTGTCTGAACAAGCAGGCTCGGTGAAATCCAATCTAAGCGGAACAGGGTGGGAAGGCGGGAGACCGGTAACGATCGGTTGTTCCTACAAGGGTCGAGTGTGGTCGCGTGAGGTTGGTACAGTCCCCGAGTTTGTAAAATGGTCTGAGGCAGTTGGAGCGAAATTGTTGGACGCTTCAATTGATACCTCTCAGATAATCGCAAACGTTTTGATTCCGGAAGAGATAGACCATCTCCCCGATAAGGTGGTCCTGTCCGTCGAGTGGCCGCTAGAGCTTCTTCGGCAGTCAGAGGAACGAGTTAGCCTGCAGTGCAATGACGAGGAATTGCCAATTTCAATGTTCGATATCGAACATATTCGCACTGACCCCGCAACGAGCGAAATGGAGTTCCGCATTTTTGATGCCGATGAACGCTCCTGGGTGACGTTAATGCTTAAGGTTGGAGGCGCAGACGGGTATCGTTTTACGCGCTCCTCAGAACCAAAGGTTCTATTGAAGGTGGGATCAGTCGCTACACCAATTGAAGAATGGTTCAACAATTACCCGCTAATGGTTCGTTATGTAGATCTGTCTGAACTAGATGGGAATTTGTTGATTCGTTCGCAGGGCGTCGAAGAATTGCGACTACCAACGGAAACATTTGATGTGTGGGATTGGAGCGGGGTGGACGTTACGAAGGAGTCAATCTGGAAGGCGGGGAACGAACGTCGCGATTCTATCCAGTGGAGGGCGGCGCAGCATTTTATCAACACTGGATTTGAAGTTGTCTTTGACGATGACTCCGCGGGAGAGGCCGCCGATTTGGTATGTATGAAGGAAGAAAGTGACTTCATTCGCCTAGTGTTGATACACTGCAAATACACAAGCGATGCTGGCGGCGTTCGAATAAAGGATGTCGTGGAAGTAGCTTCCCAGGCTATCCGTTCTGCAAAATGGAAATGGAAATTTCGTGATCTTTGTCGACATCTAGTTTCTAGGGAGAAGAGAACCGCGCAAGGCACGAGGAGTACTCGGTTCCTCGCCGGGGACATCGCGGCATTGAATCGCTTTTCCCGTAGTAGTCGCTTTAAGGAAATTCGTCCCGAAATCGCGGTGGTTCAGCCGGGATTGTCAGGTGGCCGCTGCACGACCGAGCAATCGTCAGTTCTGGCGGCTGCCTACAGCTATCTGAAGGAAACGATCGGGGTCGATCTTGATGTGATTTGTAGTGCCTAGATCCCGTCGTCTTGGAGTGTCTTTCGGGCACCAATCACATCTAATTCTTAACGTGTAAAGTGCGGTAAGACATGACACCAGGGCACGTTCTCTCCACTTTGCCCATGAGATTTGTGCGCTATGCTGAGTAGTATGAGGATTAGCGAAGAGGAGCTTCAGGAATTCATCCAGCTCTATAAGAAAGAGTTTGGTGAAGAGCTGTCGATGACAGAAGCAAGCGAGGTGGCCGGTAATTTTGTCAGTCTTTACGAACTTCTGGCGGAGCCTTTGCCGGGTGAGCAGAATAGTCCGACTTCTTCACAATCTGATTCGGCTGGTCCTGCATCTCTTTTGTAATTTCCCTCACGAGTTGTATAGTTTGTAAAAGCTCTGGGTCACGTTTGCCATAGCGTGTGCGAATGTCATTGAGACCTCTCCGCAGAGTAGAACATGTAGCATTCTTTGACCACCAGACGAACGGTTTCTTGGCTTCAATGTTGAGTATTTTGTCCTTGAGGACGAGGTTCGAACCGATTGCCAGGACAATACGCCGTTTTGTTTGATCGTTTCCCTGCTCATACCATTTTACGGCTCTATCGCTGAACGAAAGCAGAAGTTCCCCGGGTTCGAACCATTGATTGCCGCCCTTGGCAAGCGTCAACTCTTCTCTCAATCGTAACTGATCCCGTCGAAGGGTCTCGCGTTGCAAGTTGAACTCTTCATCGTCTATTGCTTCCCGAATCCGAAGCGTCGTGAGGTTGTTCAATGCCTTGGCCGTTTCGTCATACGCGCGCTGAAGGGAGGCAATTTGATGAGAGACGTGTTGTTGCTTGTCAATTCGCGAATTCTCGACTTTCGCTACACCCCACTTGTGCAGGGTCTCAGGTACTCCAAGCGCGCCGAGGAATTCATGAAATGCGGTGTCTAAGTGCGTTGCGGTAATCGACCGCTGTTTGCATCGATAATCGAGGCGCCGTTTGGTGCAATGATAATAGGAGTAGCGCATGCCGTACCGATTGATCTTGTCCTCCGCAGTGACCATGAATCCACACTCGCCGCAACGAATCAACCCCGTAAAAGGAAACGTGCGTCGATGAGGCGATGGCTTCCCCGGCCTGGTCAAGAGCCGCGTTACTCGCTCGAATTCCTCAATCGTAATCATGGGCTCCTGAGCGCCCGGGTGCGTTTCTCCTTTCCAGACGAGCAAACCGGCGTAAAAGGGGTTCCTTAGGATCCGATGCACGCCACTGATGGTCAAGTAGTGCCCGCCGATCCGTCTCCGCTGGCGTGTTCGTAACCCCCATCCACGCGCCTCTTCCATCAGTCCGCGCAGTGAGAATGACCCGATCAAAGCAAGGTCGAAGAGCTTGCGTACGAACAGAAATCGATCTGGATCTTTGACGATTGTTCTCGACACTCGATCGTTCACATATCCAATTGGTGCATGGTTGGGCCGCCAACCGAGGGCGATCTTCGCACGATTCCCACGCTTCACATTCTCGCTGAGACTGTCCACGTAATACTTCGAAAATCCAAAGAGCACCGAGAGCATGAGTTTGCCTTGCGGGTTGTTTTCGAAAGTGAAGCTCGCGAATTTGAGATCTTTAAGCTTCTTGTTGTCGAGGAGATAGATAACGCGCCCGCCGTCAACCGAATTGCGGGCCAGACGATCCGGATGCCAGGAGATAACGCCGTCCGCATCCCCTCGTTCAATGCGCACCAGCATTTCATTAAAGATCGGCCGTCCGGGAGCCTTGGCACTAAAGGACTCGGTGAATACCTCGACGATCTCTATGTCCTGCCGACCAGCAAAAGCACCCTTCAGCTCATCCCGCTGAGAATCGATCGAGAGGACTTGCCGGTCTTCGGATTCGGTAGATTTTCTGCAATAGATAAAATATTTCATGTTCTTCGCGTATACAAAGTAGCGTATACGCAGGGAATGTCGAGTGGACAAAAACGTACTGGGAAAACACGCTTTCACGCCTTCGCGAGAGCGCTTTACTCCGCTAGCCTAATAGGAATGGCAGACAAAGAAGAAAGGAAACAACAAAGAGTCACCCCGACCGTATCGCGACGCTTGCCCGGTGGCGGCTTACTTGAGCTGGTCTACCAGCCCGACACGCACAGAACCGCGTTTGCGGTTTTTCGTGGCGGCGAGGTATCGGTAGCAAGTTCTCTGGATACGGATTCCGGTGAGCGGCTGGTTCCGGTCCCGGCCACCAATAACCTCATCAAGCACGGCGCGTTACTGCTCCCCGATAAGCCGGAGCCCTTTGGCTCGACCGGCGAGCTGATTGAAGCAATCCGGGCGTATCTCTTTCGCTATGTTGATCTGTCCGAGCGGTTTCAGAGGATTGCCAGCTACTACGTCCTCTTAACCTGGGTCTACGACGCCTTCAATGAGTTGCCGTACCTTCGGCTACGCGGCGATTTCGGATCAGGCAAGACGCGGGCACTCATAGTCATCGGTTCGCTCTGCTACAAGACGTTCTTTGCGAGCGGCGCTTCCACGGTCTCGCCCATTTTTCATACTCTCGATACATTCCGCGGAACCCTGATTTTCGACGAAGCCGACTTTCGGTTCAGCGATGAGAAATCGGAACTGGTCAAGATATTCAACAACGGAAACGCGAAAGGCTTTCCGGTCCTACGTACCGCGATGACGGTGAAGAAGGAATTCGACCCAAGAGCGTTTAACGTCTTCGGCCCGAAGATCGTGGCCATGCGCCGGTCATTTGAGGACCAGGCGCTTGAAAGCCGATTTCTGACCGAGGAAATGGGTCAGCGGAGCTTGCGGGACGATATTCCAATCAATCTTCCGGATGCGCAGAAAGAAGAAGCCAGGATCTTGCGAAATCGGCTGCTAATGTACCGCTTTCAGTCTCTCGAACGAATCAGAGTCGATGAGTCTTTAGTTGATCCTTCACTGTCTCCGCGGCTCAATCAGATCCTCGTGCCGCTACTTTCAATCATTGATGATGGGCAGTTGCAGGAGGAAGTGCGCGAATCAGTAAAGTCGTTCGACCAGGATCTTTATGCGGAGCGCTCGGCATCTGCGGAAGCTGGCATCTTGGAAATTCTTGCAGAGATCCTCTCGGAGCCGGGCCGGGCAAGTATTCCAGTGTCCGAAGTGACCGCCGCCTTTGTCGGTCGGTTTGGACAAGAGTACGATAGGCCGATTACCAACCGATTTATCGGCGGAATCCTGCGAAAGCGACTCCGGCTTTCGACCTACAAGAGCCACGGGGTCTACGTGGTACCGGTGGCCGAGAAGCCGAAGGTAGATCAGCTGTGCATCCGGTACGGCGTGATCGAGCGGAGAATCGATACTGCCGAATAGCGGTATCGGCAACAAGACATTAATGAATTAGCGGCTATGACTCGCCAATCTGACCAAGCTAGCCTATTGGTCTTCCTAGCGGAGGTTCGCCGGCGCGCGCCACGGAGTACGCCCCTGGTGTCTCGGACTGAAGAGCGGGACCCTTTCGGGGCGATGATGACGCGGATAAGTTCTAGTCGCCATACGATGGAACATCGAGTTCTCGCGCGGTTGCTGCGGAGCGTGGTCGAAGAGTCCAACTCCGAGACCACACTCCGCCTAGCGGAAGTCGCCGCACTCAGCCCGGAACTCTTGCTGTTGTTCGCCGCTTTCATTGATGAATACATGAACGGAAACTACGATCGAGCCGCAATTCAATCGGTACTCTTTTTCAACCAGATATCCACAGATGCGGGGACGAAAACAACTCTCGGGTAGACGTGGGGACGTGGGGACTAAGAAAAGGGTATCGAGCGACCGATACCCTTTGTGTTTTCTAGCGTTGTGCTTCCACGATTCCGATCCTCCGAACACCTGTATCTACGTCCCCACGTCCACCCGACATGACCTAGTTGGCACGTTCTCCATACTTTTGCCAATCGCGTTTTGAGGCGAAAATGAAATAGTTCTTCTGACCATATAAGGACAGAAGAATAAAAGGTCTATGAAAAAGATTAATAGAAAAGTGTTGTGCTACTTGCGCACGCACCGGCGCGTCTGGGGACTGACGCAGCCGGAGCTTGCGTCCCTCATGGGATTCAAGAGCGCAGCACACGTTTCCCGTATCGAAAACGGCAAATGCGCCCCCACGGTCGAGAGCGCACTAGCCTGCCAAGTGATTTTCGGGATACCCCCTAGAGTGATGTTTCCCCATACCCATGCCTTGATCGAGGAGAAGGTTATGCGGAACATCTACCAAATGCACCTGGCACTTAGCAACACTACCAATCTTTCGGGACTTCGCAAGAGGGAGCTATTTTCCCTGGCGCTCAAACGGGCGATTGGCGGACCTAACACTTTAGATAGGACATGACACATGAAAATCCACAGAATCTCGTGCTTTCCATCTACCCATTCAGCCGAGGGTTCGCCTTCGTGCTCTTCGAGGGACCGGAGAGTCCCTTCGACTGGGGCGTGAAGGAAATCAAGGAGAAGCATAAGAACACCAAGACGCTCGATGAGATCAAGAAGATCATTGACCGGTACCGGCCCGAGGTACTGGTCATCGAGGATACAACCGGCAAAGATTCGCGTCGCACTTCGCGCATTCGCAAACTCTACCGGATGCTCGTTCACTTGGCCGAGGCCGAGTACGTAGAACTGTACCGCTGTTCGAAGAGTGAGCTGAAGCAATGCTTCGCGTCAGTCGGCGCCAGCACGAAATACGAGATTGCCAAAGCTATTGCAACTCAGATACCAGCCTTTGCGCATCGGATACCACCCTTCAGGAAACCCTGGATGAGCGAGGACCCCAGGCAAAGCCTGTTCGATGCCGTGGCGCTCGGGCTTACCTACTTTGCTCGTCATATTCGAAGTCCATACGTGTAAGACGTATCTGCGTGACAAGAACGCCTCCTTGCTACTGAGGAGCACCGAATCCCCGGTGTTCCTGACGTGGCAAGGAGACAAGCATGGAAACAAATGGCTCTTTCAAGAAATCCGATTTGTATGCTCGGGTGACCGACGAAATCGTTAAGGCGATTGAGGTCGGAATTGATGATTACAAGATGCCCTGGCATCAAGCAGCCAGCGCAGGGCGTCCAAGGAATGCCGCAACCGGCAACTTCTATCGTGGTGTCAACACCGTAGCTTTATGGGCGACCAACCAAGTTCGAGGCTATGGCCTGCCGTACTGGGCAACCTTCCTGCAGTGGGAGAAGCTCGGTGCCCGAATTCGACGCGGCGAGAAGGCGTCAGTTGTCATCTTCTACAAAAGGGAGGGGGCGTCAACAGACGATGAAGACTGCGAAAGCACTAGAGGAACACGGAGCGTTCTCAAAGGCTCCTTCGTCTTCAACGCTGAGCAGGTTGACGACTGGTCCCACCCGGTATTGACCTTTGAAGATAAGACCGAGAAAGTCCAGAATGTTGACAGTTTCATTGAATCTCTCGGCGCTGATATTCACTACGGCGGCGACGCGGCCGGGTACAACATGACCCTCGACCGGATTCGTATGCCGGAGCGCCGTCGGTTCGTCGGCACTGATACCTCTACTGCAACCGAAGCGTTCTACTCAGTTATCCTGCATGAGCTAGTGCACTGGTCGGGTCATCCCATGCGACTCAACCGCGATCTCTCTGGCCGGTTCGGTACGAGCGCCTACGCTATGGAAGAGTTGGTTGCCGAGCTTGGTGCCGCATTTCTGTGCGCCGATCTCGGTGTCAGCCTCAATCCGAGACTTGATCATGCAGCGTATGTGTACAGTTGGCTTCAGGTCCTTCGGCAACAGAAATCGGCGATCTTCACTGCTGCAAGCTCATCAACAGCGGCGTGCCGTTTCCTAGGGGAGTTGGCAACGGAAAAAACGAACGGTGTCGTTTGCTCCCCGTAATAGTTCTTTGATGTGCCCGGCCAGAGATGGTCGGGTTTTGTTTTACGAGTTAGCGGTTATCAATTCGTGGAGTTTCCTCATGCGGCAGCCTTGGCGTAGAGATAGCGCTGAAAGCCGGAGAAGACCCTGCCGATCTCGTCCGGTTTTCCGAGGTCGGCGACCGCGTCCGCGATAGAGTTATGATATTTGAGGCGGAGCAGCGGCGTCAGCTTGTCTTGACCCAACTCCTCTACGCCGACCGTCACGTAATGCGAAAGTACGAAATCGAGGAAGACCTGCTGCTTGGTGTTGAAGTGCGTGCTGATGATCACTTTCGCCTTTGTGGCACGCTCCTCGCGGCTTAATGGGGGCAACGCATAAGCGACATGCGCCAGCACGTCGAACAGGTCGCTTTTCTCCGCGTCGATAATCTTCTGCATTTCGGCTAATTGCTCTTTTCCGAATCCCTTCTCGGCGAGCCCTACCAGTAACTTCGCGCGCGTGTCCGGGGCACTCCATAAGGCACGTAGCTCGTCCTCGCTCTTGAAGAACTCGGGCAACTTGCCGAAGAGCATTTCCATAAATTGCTGTGCGGACATTGGCGTGCCGTCGGGGTGCCAGAAGGTGGTCGCTACCATGTGTTGAATGGTGCGCTCTTTTCCATCGGCGAGCTTCACCTTAATCTTTTTCAAGCGTGGTTCTGGCTCGGGTCTCGGCCCTGGAGGCACAGGGGGGGGCGGTTCGGGCGTCCGCGGCCCTGGCTCTGGTTGGGACTCTGGCGCGATCGGTTCGCCGTCCCATTCTGGATCATTGAAATGATGGTGCGCCTTCACAAAGTCATAGATCGTGAAGTAGTCTTTGCCGTCGTATAGCCGCGTGCCTCGTCCAATTATTTGTTTGAACTCGATCATTGAGTTGATCGGCCGCATGAGCACTATGTTCCGGATGTTGCGCGCGTCCACGCCGGTCGAGAGCTTCTGCGAGGTTGTGAGAATCGTCGGGATGGTCTTCTCATTGTCCTGAAAGTCCCGTAGGTACTGATCACCGCGCGCCCCGTCGTTCGCCGTCACGCGCTGACAGTAGTTCGGATCTTTGCTCGTCTTCATCTGATTGATGAGATCGCGCACAGCGAGGGCGTGGTTTTGCGTTGCGCAGAACACTAGCGTCTTCTCGTTCTGGTTGATCATATCCATGAACAACTTCACGCGATGCGCTTCACGTTCCTTGATCTCGATGATCTTGTTGAAGTCGTCTTCCGTGTAGAGCTTGCCGCTCTCGATTTCTCCCTCGATGAGCTTGTCGTCAGGAGTGTAGACATATTCATCGAGCGTCGTTGATATTTGCTTCACCTTGAACGGCGTCAGGAACCCGTCATTGATACCTTCTTTGAGCGAGTACACGTAGACCGGATCACCGAAATAGGCGTAGGTGTCCACATTGTCTTGGCGCTTCGGAGTCGCTGTGAGCCCGAGTTGCATGGCCGGCGCGAAGTACTCAAGGATGCCGCGCCAGTTGCTTTCGTCGTTTGCGCCGCCACGATGGCACTCGTCGATGACAATGAAGTCGAAGAAGTCCGGAGGGTAGTCCCCGAAATAAGGTGAGGCGTGACCGTCCTTTGGTGGTCCACTCATGAATGTTTGAAAGATAGTGAAGAACAGGCTCCCGTTCTTCGGCACCTTGCCCTTCTTACGAATGTCTTCCGGCGCGATCCGAACCAATGCGTCTTCGGGAAAGGCGGAAAATGCGTTGTACGCCTGGTTTGCGAGAATGTTGCGGTCGGCGAGGAAGAGAATGCGTGGACGGCGGGATGCCTCGCGGCTCAAGTTCCAGCGACTGTGGAAGAGTTTCCACGCGATCTGAAAGGCGATGAAGGTCTTTCCTGTACCGGTGGCGAGCGTCAGGAGGATGCGTTGCCGGTTCTCCGCAATTGCCTCCATCGCGCGTTCAATGGCGATGTCCTGGTAATACCGGGCGCCGTGGGTACCACCCTTGTCCTCGTACGGTACCGCCGCGAAGCGGTCGCGCCATGCGTTCTGTGTTCCGAACGTCAGAGTCCAAAGTTCATCGGGTGAGGGGTACTGTGCGATCTCCGCTTCCTTACCCTCCGTCATATCGATGCTGTAGATACCCTGGCCGTTGGTGGCGTACGTGTACCGGATCGCGAGCTTGCCGGCATACTCCTTGGCTTGGCCAACACCTTCCGTCAGAGACTTGTCCCACGCCTTCGCTTCAATGACTCCCAGTTTGTGATTGCGGTACACCAGCACGTAATCCGCGGTAAGTGCCTTGCCGCGCTGGCCGTGACCTTCGATGCGCCCCAGCGTAATCGGATACTCCCGCAGGACGCGGCTCCCGTCCACGACGCCCCAGCCTACCGCTTTCAAGGCGGGATCAATATATTCAGCTCTGGTTTCGGCTTCGTTCATATCGTATTTAGAGTTGGCCGGTGAAGGCCTCGTGTAATAGCGATTTCTTCAAGGTCCCGAGTGCATCGCGCTTGCGCTCGTAAATGGTGGCAAGGCGTTGGGTTTCTTCTCGGAGCGAATCAAGTTCATCGACAACGCGCTCCTGCTCTTCGACTGGAGGGAGCGGAACTTTGATCTCCTTAAGTATCTTCACAGACGCCACGTTTTGAATCGCCGCGCCTCCGGAGTACTCCTTTAAGGCATCTTGGAAGGCTTCGCTTTCCATCCATGACTTAAGGAAACCGTTCGAAATTTGTGCACTGGGAGTCAACTTGAGCAGCGCTTGGTTAATAATGCCTCGCTTGATGCCTTTGGGGACAATTGCAACACGACCCATCGTCCCGGAACAGCTCATGATTAAGTCGTTTGGCAGGAGTTCGAACCGTTTCATCTCATCGAACTTCGCTTCATCAATGAAATACCGCACATCATCGAACTGGTCATAGATTGCGTGCTGCTGCTCGTAGACAGCGTAGCCATCCGCAACAAATATCGACTTCTTCAAACTTCCGCCAAACGGCCCACGGACGAACCCGCATACATCACCAAGTGCAATATCCACCCAACCCTTGCCGCGTTGGGTGAAGACGGATTGGAGGTGGCTTTCGAAGAGGGCGCGGGCGTTTCGGAGGTTCTTTTCGGCGTTGGCTTTGGCGGTGGCGAGGCCCTCAAACGCTTCGTCGAGCAGGCCGACGATCCGCTGCTGTTCGGCCGGCGGAGGATACGGCACTTGAAAAGTCCTCAAGTCGTCGAACTTCAGATTATTGATGTTCACTCCGTCTGACAGCTCGCCGATGAAATCCTTGTAGGCGTCAGACGTCATTAAGTGGAACAAATACTTCGGCCAAAGCCCGTTCTTTGGCGTGATCATTCCCATGAAACCACCGAAGGCGTAGCCGTAGTCGTCGTCGATGTAAGCAACCTTGCCGAGATGGCTCTTGCTGCCGCTCGCCGTGCAAATCATCAGCGAACACTTCTTCACCTTCTTGCTGTCTGGCACGACAACCTTGTCGTTGATGTATTTCAGTTCGTCGAAGCTGAGAAGATTAGTCGTGAGGTCGATATTTGTGGCCCGCAGGACAACATTGTCCGATACGTCAACTTCATCGCCTTTGGAGTAAGTGAGGCCGCGTTGGAACTCGCACAGTTCGCCCAACGGCTTTGTCTGCCACCCCTTCTTCATAGCAGTGCCTTGATGTTCCCCAGCACCTCCGCGCTCTCGGCGTCCAACGTGGCGATTTCGTCCATAATCGCTTTCGGGCTACGGTGCTTGATTTCCTCGCCGCCGTTCGGATTCTTCACGGAGAGATCGAAGGTCTCTTTGTCGATGGTCTTTGCGTCCACGCTCCAGCTCTTGGGGGAGTCGGCTAATGTCTTTTGCAACCTCACGAACTCGGCGAGGTCGTCGTCGTTCAGCGGGTTGGTTTTGCCGAGGTTACGGCCGGGGTCGAGCTGGTAGAACCACACCTTGCGCGTGGGCGCGCCTTTCTCGAAGAAAAGCACCACCGTCTTCACGCCCGCGCCCTGGAATGTGCCGCCGGGGCAATCGAGGACTGTATGCAGGTTGCAGGACTCGAGCAGTAGCTTACGCAACGCAACCGATGCGTTGTCAGTGTTGGACAGAAAAGTGTTCTTGATGACCACGCCGCCCCGCCCGCCGGCTTTGAGGATTTTGATGAAGTGCTGGAGAAAGAGGAACGCGGTCTCGCCGGTTCGGATGGGGAAGTTTTGCTGCACTTCCTTGCGCTCGTTGCCGCCAAAAGGCGGATTCGCCATCACTACGTCAACGCGGTTTTTTTCTTGAATGTCAGCAAGGTTTTCGGTGAGGGTGTTGGTGTGGATGATGTTGGGCGCCTCGATGCCATGCAGGATCATGTTCATGATCGCGATGACGTAGGCGAGGGATTTTTTTTCCTTCCCGTAGAAGGTGCGCTCCTGCAGGGTTTTGTCCTGCGCCGTTGAACGTTTCGGATTGGTCTTCTGCAGATAATCGAAGGCTTCACAGAGGAAGCCTGCCGAGCCGCACGCGCCGTCATAGATGCGCTCACCGAGCTTCGGGTTCACGACCTTTACCATTGCGCGAATGAGCGGGCGCGGGGTGTAGTACTCGCCGCCGTTGCGACCAGCGTTCCCCATGTTCTTGATCTTGGCTTCATAGAGGTGCGAGAGCTCATGCTTCTCGGTTTGTGACCGGAAGTGAAGCTCGTCGATGGACTCAATGATCTCGCGCAGGTTGTAGCCACTCTGGATCTTGTTCTTGATCTCTCCGAAAATTTCTCCAATCTTGTATTCGATGGTGCTTGCGCCGCTGGCCTTCTGTTTGAAGCTGTGGAGGTAGGGAAAGAGCTTCTGATTGACGAAGTCGCGCAGGTCGTCGCCCGTCGTCGCGGCGTTGTGGTCGAAATTTCCGTCCTTGTCCTTCGGCGCCGCCCAGCTTTCCCAGCGATACGGCTTATCCAGGATGTAGACGTATTTCTTGCCCGCCAGCTCGGCCTCCATTGCCTTGTCCTGCTCAAGATCGTCGAGATACTTGAGAAAGAGAAGCCACGAAGTCTGCTCGGTGTAGTCGAGTTCGGTGGTGCACCCGGCCTCTTTCCGGAGAACGTCGTCGATGTTTTTAACGGCTTGTTCAAACATAGGTTAAGTAGTTTTCGGTAAGGTGTGATGGTCAGAAACTAGACTTGCGAGACCTGCAAATCGCTTCTTATTATTTATACCCTAAATTATTGATTCGACCAAACATTATGCGTCATTGAATTGGATATAGAAGCAGTACATCTGAAGGTAATGGCACCCTTTGCGAGTAGTTAGTACCTAACCTTCCGACATCAGGCGATGCTCTTGCCTCGCGGAGCTTTCCGGCGCACGCGCGCACGTTTGATTGCTAGCCGGAAGTCACCGCCCTGTTTAACCAACTCATGCATTAGCGAAGCGATAACTGCTATGTGGTCCGGTACCTTGCCAAGCGCATTGTAGTTAGTGACCGAATTAGGATTGAGCTTGAGCAATAGTGCGAATTCCCGCAATGTAAGTCCCGCAGCGAGCAGTTCGGCCCGAAATTTCTCGTAGGTCATGACCGTAACATTACCACACGGTCGCTGGGCGCCAGCATTCTTGAAAACACACTAAATAGTGTGTATGCTTTTATTCTCAAATGCGCGGGAGATCATCGTGAAGGCGAAAGAACCAGCCAAACGTATCGGCATCTGGATCCGGGTATCGACCGAGGATCAAGTGCGGGGCGAAAGCCCAGAGACGCACGAGCGCCGAGCCCGGCTCTACGCTGAAGCCAAGGGCTGGAACGTCGTGGAGCTATACCGCCTCGATGCCGTTTCGGGAAAGACGGTCAAGGACCACCCTGAAACCAAACGGATGCTTGAAGACATCCGTACCGGTCACATCACTGGCCTTATCTTCTCCAAGCTAGCCCGGCTGGCCCGCAACACGATTGAGCTTCTCGAATTCGCCGACATCTTTCGCGATTACAACGCCGATCTTGTTTCCCTGGGTGAGTCGATTGACACCTCGACCCCGGCCGGCCGTCTCTTCTACACCATGATTGGTGCGATGGCCCAATGGGAGCGCGAGGAAATCTCTGCGCGCGTTGCGGCGTCGGTCCCGATCAGAGCCAAGATGGGAAAATCTCTCGGAGGACAACCGCCGTTCGGCTACCAATGGGTAGAACAAAAGCTCGTACCGCATCAAGGCGAGGCCTCGGTCAGAAAGCTCATGTACGAGTTGTTCAAAGAGTACAAGCGCAAGAAGGCGGTGGCGAGGCTCTTGAACGAGCGCGGCTACCGCACCAGGAACGGGTCACCCTTTACGGATACGACGGTTGATCGTCTTTTGCGAGATCCGACGGCGAAAGGCATACGCCGCGCCAATCACACTAGATCACTGGCCAAGAATGGCGCCTGGGTAGCCAAGCCTGAAAGTGATTGGGTAATCCATGAGATACCGGCAATCGTTTCCGAAGACCTCTGGAACGAATGCAATGACTTCCTAGACGCCCAGCGGCAAAAGGGCAAACGCGTGACCAAGCGAGTAGCGCACCTCTTTGCCGGCTTGGTCTACTGCCGCTGCGGAACGAAGATGTATGTACCCACTGACTCACCTAAATACACCTGTCAGAAATGTCGCAACAAGATGCCGATCGCCGACCTGGAAGCAATCTTCGAACAGGAGCTTAAGAACTTCATTGTTTCGCCCAAACAAGTAACGACGCACCTGGAAAAGGGCAAGGTATCGCTGCAAGAAAAAGAAGCCCTCGTCGAAACCCTTCTCAAGGAGCAGAAGAAGATCGCCGCTGAAGTCGAGAAGCTCCACGAGTTATACCAAAGCGGCGCCATCGACAAGAAAGGCTTTGGCGCAAAGTACCACCATTTCGCCGAACGGCAGAACCAGCTTGAGGACGAAGTACCCCAAGTGGAAGCTGAGCGGGATGTCCTCAAAATCTCTCTGCTCTCTCAAGAGGAAGTGTTCTCGGAAGCCAAGGATTTATTTAGTCGCTGGCAAACTCTAGGAGCCGACGAAAAGCGTCGAATCGTTGAAACCCTCATTGACCGGGTACAGGTCTTCGAGGACGAAGTGGAAATCAAACTGCTCTATGCGCCTGTCCCCAAGAAGGGCGGTGGTGGCCCCCCTTCTTCTTCTACTCCTTCCTCTGGAAAGGACAGTAAAAGAGCAACGAAACCTCAGGGGTTCATCGCCGCGATCAATTGGAAGCACGCCGGGAATTCGGCCTGGCGCGCCGCGCGCGAAATCGCCACGCGCCCGGACTCGAGCGGTTCGCGCAGCATCTCCAGCACTTTGCGCTCGA
>Ga0209726_10004847_pt1 | contig 16824 bp, 18 predicted proteins | sample Subgrocontami54m_FD_187453 | JGI IMG/M metagenome (GOLD analysis project Ga0209726, IMG submission 187453) | Subsurface groundwater microbial communities from S. Glens Falls, New York, USA - GMW46 contaminated, 5.4 m (SPAdes) (version 3) | ecosystem: Environmental > Aquatic > Deep subsurface >... | reverse complement strand
ACGGAGCTGGCCAGCACTTCCCGTTTCGTCGTCGACGGTGACGTTGGACTCGCGAATCGCCTGGTCGATTACCTCCGAGCTCGGCAGATCGAGGTTAGCGAGCTGGCAGAAGATAAGGACGTCGAGGCAATGTTCCTGAGACTCATCGAGACGGCACCATGAACGGCGTTGCACTGATCTGGTCCAAGGATATGCGGGAGATGCTGTTCTCGCGGAAGGCAACGCTCTCGCTAGTGCTCGGCACATTGCTCTACAGCTTGGCGAGCTATCTGATCCTGACGAACACGGGCATCACCCTGCTCACGCAAGCGGAAGCACTTTGGGCGTTCTCGAAGACTGCGATCCTCGTCGGACTGCTGGTCGTTCTCGTCGAGTCCTCCGCCTCGCTGGCGTCGGAGTTCGAGAGCGGCACAGCGGACTTGCTCCTCGTCGCACCGCTATCGTTGCGAGAGCTTGTGCTCGCCAAGGTGGGCGTAGCGCTGACGCTCTGGGCGGCGCTGTACCTTGTCTCCATCCCTTATGTGATCGTCATCGCTACCGGCACCGGCGCGACGTTCGCATGTCTGGCGTACAGCGCCGTGGTCGGGACGCTCGCCGTCGGCGCCCTTGCCTTGCCGGTGACAGCACTGGGGCTGGCGTTTCGGTCGGTGCGGAATACGCTGGTGACGTCCCTGCTGGTACTGCTCGCCTTCGCTGTGCCCGCCTTCTTCGCCGGCACGCTCAGCGCCGGTGGTGTTGGCACCGTGCTTAAGCGTCTGGATCCGGTGCAGAACGCGTTCGCCATCCTCGACAATGTCATCGTCGACAACAACTTCTCAGTTGGAAGCAACGCCGGGGACCTGACGAGCCTTGTGGTCTTCTTCCTCGGCTCCTGCGTAGTGCTGGCCGTTGTGGTGCTGCACATCGAACGTACGGGCCCAGTGCCGCCGGCCGGACCATGATGCGCCTCGTAGCTGCCTGGCTGCTTCTCGTCGTGTTCCTACAGGTCACCGGCGTTAGGGCTGAAAGCAGCGCCGCGCCACCCCTGCAGTTCGAGTACTCCTCGGCCGCCACCCTGTCCGGTGTCTCCGGCGATTTCGTGCAAGTCAGCGCGCGCGTGACCAACGTCGGGGGGCAGGCGCTTTCTGATGTCACGGTCTACCTCTCGATGTTCAACACGGTCGACAAGACGCCTGTAGACCTCGAAGACTGGAGCGCTCAGAAGGCAATCAACTTCCAGGGCCTGCCAGCCGGGCAATCGCAGGCGATTGACCTGAGCATTCATCTCGTTAATCCAGGAGAGTACTCGCTGGTGCTGGTCGGCTACGTGCCATCGGCTGACACGCCGACGATCAGCCGCGCAACTTTCCTGCATGTCGAGGCGAGAAAGAACCTTAACCCCGGCAACATCCTTGTGGTCGCGCTAGGAACGCCGCTGGCTCTCGCTATTGTCTTGCGGATCGCACCTGCTCGACGTCGCGTCGCTCAATAGCAGCGCCGCGCCCGGGGATTGTGCAGGCGAACGCTGCTGAGCGTGCGCCGGTCACTTTGCGCAGTCTTTTTCCTCGACCTAACTTCTGGCCCCGGTGTCCTTGCTACGGTCCATCAGCGCGGAGCGCGAATCGACCCTGTGGAGGATTAGCTTGGAAGCCATGATTTAGCGCCGCTGCAGAAGAACGAAGCTAAACCCAAATTCAAACTCTCAGGAGACATCATGAAACTCAACAAGCTTGGTCTCGCCGGACTCGGCGTGGCCCTGACGGCTGCGGGGTTCACTTACGGCGTGACCCAATTCTCCAGTAGCGCCCAGGCACAAACACCGGCCAAGTCCCGTCAAGTGGTGTAAAAGCGTCGGCGTCGTCCTCGCTGCATTCGGTTTAGACGGCGACTGGTAGACGCTCGGCGTTCACCTCCTCCAGAGCTTTGGCGAGAAGAGCCGGCGCCAGTAAGGGGCGCATCGATTCTTCACTCAGGTAGCGACGAGAGATGGCCCATTCGTCGTTTTGCTCTGCCAGAACAGCACCAATCAGACGCAGGATCGCGGCCCGGTTGGGGAAGATGCCAACGACGTCGGTGCGGCGCCGAATCTCCTTGTTCAGTCGCTCCTGTGGGTTGTTGGACCAGATCTGGCGCCAGTGCGCCACCGGGAAGGCCGTGAAGGCCAGGATCTCAGAGCCAGCGTCGTCGAGCAGATCAGCAGCCTCAGGGAAGCGGACCCGCAACTGGTCGACGACACGAGCGTGCTGAGACCAGACTTCTTCGGCGCCAGGCTGCTGGTAGATCGACCGCACCAGCGTCGCTACGGCGGGCTGAGCGCTTTTGGGCACGCGACTGAGGAGGTTGGTCATGAAGTGAGTGCGGCAGCGCTGCCAGGATGCGCCGGTGAAGACCGCGGCGATGGCGTCCTTGAGGCCCTGATGGGCGTCGGAGACGACGAGCTGGACGCCCCCCAGGCCGCGGGCGGCGAGGCTGCGCAGGAAGGTAAGCCAGAATGGACCGTCCTCGCTGGCGCCCACGTCTAGCCCCAGCACTTCACGCTGGCCGAAGCAGTTCACGGCAGTTGCCACCACGACGGCAACGTTGACGACTCGGCCGCCCTCCCGCACCTTCTGAGTGAGCGCATCGAGCCACAGGTAGGGGTAGGGGCTGTCCCCAAGAGGACGATTACGGAAGGCGCCGACCAAGACGTCGAGGTCGGCACAGATGCGCGAAACCTGGCTCTTGGAGATGCCGTCACAGCCCAGGCTGCGCACCAGATCCTCCACTCGCCGGGTAGAGACGCCCTCGACGTAGGCTTGCTGGATGACGGCCAGGAGGGCGCGCTCGGAGCGCCGCCGCGGCTCAAGCAGCGCCGGGAAGTAGCTGCCCTGGCGCAACTTGGGGATCTGCAGGTCGAGGCTGCCGACCCGCGTGTCCCAGCGGCGCTCGCGGTAACCGTTGCGCTGTGTAACCCGGGCCGGCGTGCGTTCGCCCAGACCGGCGCCGATCCGGCTGCTAACGTCCGCCTCCATGACTGCCTCGACCAGCACCGCCAGGGCCTCGCGCAGAAAGTCGAGGTCCGTATCTTCAGTGTGCTTGCGAAGCAAGTCCAGAACGTCCATGGTAGGGATGGTCACGATGTTCCTCCTTCGTGCTGCTTGATAGGCTCACACGAGGATGACGCCGTGGCCTTCTTCTTGCCACTACTCCGCTGTTACACCACGTCCTGGGACTCTACGCCAGATCGGCTCGACTCCCGATCGCTCGCGTTGCGTCTCGACGTAGCGGGAAGGTAGAATGGTCCGCGGGTCGATTCCTGCGCAAGAAAAGCAAAAGGCGGCTTTGATATCTCGTTGGCGCGGTCCAGCTCGCCGTTTCCCGTTCGAGCTCCGCTAGTCACCTTGACCTGCTCCAGGTCAACCTCAGTTCATCGCTCTGACGCCCTGCCGTGCGCCGGCATCAACCTCAGCCCGCCGCACCCACTTGCGCAGCGTCTCCGGCGTCATGCCGCAGATCATCGCGAATCGAGCTGATCGCTGCGCACTACGAGGCGTACTCACCAGCGTGCTCCAGCACCAGGCGAACCGCCCGCTCCCTGATCTCCACTGGATACCTCCCGGTCTTGTCATTGCTCCCCCCTCTCACAGCTTGGGGCCTCCACTCCCGGGGCGGTTCACTCATGGTTGAGGTTGGTTGCGGCGTCGCTGTAGGGAAGCCTGAGCGGCCCAACGTGCATTACAATTTGAGCCAGATGCAGCAATTGGAACCGTGCAGTACCCGGAGGCGGAGCAGATCCGCATCGTGGTCGACAGCCTAGACGAGGCCTTGCCCGGCCGAAGCCCCGCATCTCCTACGCCGGTTGGACTTTCACTCACGCCCAAGCACGCCAGCTGGTTAACCATGGCGGAGTTGCACTCAGCAGCTTGACCGGCCAGTGCTTGGATCGCTGCACGCCAAATCAGCAAATGCTCGCCCAAGAGGCGGGCCGCCTGGGAAGCAGAGGCGAAATCCGGATCGAAGACCTATAAAGTGGCGCTTCACACTCAATGACGCACGGACGAGTTACCCCCCTCTACCCATCGCAATCTTTGTGGTCGTGTGCTAGCCTTCGCCCAAGGCTACGCACTCGGCGTTCGCGGACGAATGGAGTTCCTAAGGTGAAACGTGTAGCTGTGATAGGGTTGGGCAAGATGGGACTTCTTCACGCGGGCCTTCTTAGCACCATATCCGACGTTGAGCTGGTGGCCGTCTGTGAAAAAAGCGCACTAATCCGTCGGTTCAGTAGAAATGTCTTCAAGCGTTTCCAAATTGTCGGCGACGTAAGCGATCTTTCTAGACTAGATCTCGATGCAGTCTATGTCACTACTCCACCATCAACTCATTTCGCTGTCGTTAAAGCCATATTGTCTGGAAGAATTGCCGCCAATATCTTCGTCGAAAAACCGTTGGCTTCCAATGGTGCCGATTCCGAAGAACTTTGTCATCTGATCGCATGCCAAGGGGCCGGCACCAACATGGTTGGTTACAATCGGAGGTTCGCTGTTACGTTCAGGAAAGCCAAAGAGCTCCTGGATCAAGGCGTCTTGGGAAAGTTGCTTTTCTTTAGCGCGTACGCTTACTCATCCGATTTTCTTGGCGTTGCACCACGATCGAGCGCTCGCTCCCGGGGCGACCTGCTGCGGGATTTGGGGTGCCACGCGGTTGACCTCGCGATGTGGTTCTTTGGTGACCTGCAGGTGGACGCTGTCGATACTGATCCAGTGATGGGTAAGGACACGACGGATTACGCCTCCTTCCGTGCTGTAACCAACCAGGGTCTTGTGGGTGGGTTCAAGGCCTCGTGGTGCATGGAGAATTATCGCCTGCCCGAAATCGGCCTGAACGTTAGTGGTTCTGCGGGAATCATGACGGTTAATGACGACAGCCTACAGTTGAAGCTTAGCGATGGGAAGACGAACTCGTGGTATCGGCAGGACCTCGGAGACACCACCCATTTTCTGTTGGGCGGGACCGACTACCTTCGGGAAGATGAAGCTTTCGTAAAAGGGGTGATGGAAGGGTCTGATGTGGAGCCAAGCTTCCGATCGTCTGCCAAGGTGGACCGGTTCGTGGACCAAGTGGAGGCGCAGCTAAGGCCGCATGGGTGATAAGAGTATCCTGTTGGTCGGAGACAATCCCTTCCACGGCGTGAGCCATCTTTCTCAGGAGCGAGCCACGTTAAGAGGGAGCAATCCGACGGATCCTAGCTATGCTGCCCGGTTGGTGCTGTCTTCTGTTGAGTGCGGCGCTGACGGGTTCATGTTCACCTCATCCGAAACTACCCTTTCGATTCTTCGGGAGATTGGTAGAGATCAACAGGGAGTCCCACTGCAGCTTTATGCTTTGGCCCCGAACGTGACGGACTTCGTCCGGTCAGCTGCTAAGGCAGGCGGAGTTCCCGGCTTGGCCAGAAATCTCGCAAAGGAAGTAGTAAGGTCAGCGAACGTCGAGGCTATCGTAGCCGGTGCAATGGGCATCACATTGAACGATCCCGGAGCCCTCTTGCGGGGGCTGCTAAGCTACGAGGTTTCTCGAATCAGATCCGCGATGGGGAGCAGGCTGTCTCTAGTCTCTATCTTGCTGCACGAAGTGCTTACCGATATGGCTATCGCGCTCAATATGGACTGGCTGTTCGCGACTCATGTGAACTTTGTACGGAAGCTGGGATTGAAACCAGGATTCGAAACGCGAAACTTCGTCTGGCTGACGAAAAAACTCGAGGACTGTGGAATTGACCTGAGCGGAGTGGTAATCGCGGCGCCCTTCAACGCTATTGGGTTCCAGATGTGTCCATCCAAAGCGGCATGCGAGGAGGCATTATCGAAGGCCTCGCAGGCTGACGTGATAGCCTTTAGCATAATGGCGGCCGGATACCTCGATCTGCCTGAAGCCGCAGACTACGTGGCATCACTACCAAGTCTCAGGGGCACCGCTATTGGAGTGTCAACGATGCAACAGGCTACCGAAACATTCACGTTTTTGAAAGCGCGCTTTGTCGGATGACTCCTTTATGACGATCTTATGCTACCAACTACCTAAATAGCGATGGAACAAGAGGCCAACAGCAAACCCAGCGTGACCGCCTTGATTTGCACTCTGAATGAAGAGGAGAACCTTCCGCACGTCCTGTCGAAGATACCGGGCTGGATCGACGAAGTCCTGATTGTCGACGGCCATTCAACTGATAGAACGGTGGAGGTGGCGAAGCAGATTTGTCCTCGAGCGCGCATCCTCTATCAGCCCGGCCGGGGCAAAGGCGAAGCATTTCGATTTGGCGTCGAGCAGGCCACCAGCGAGATCATCGTGACGTTGGACGCTGACGGTGAGACGGATCCAGACGACATCCCCGCATTCATCCAGCCGCTTTCACGCGGGTATGACTTCGTCAAGGGCTCTCGTTTTGCGACTGGCTGGCGTAACAAGCCAATACATAGAATCTTTGGCAACTGGGTGATAGTAACGACCTTCAACATACTTTATGGAGCAAAGTACACAGATCTTTGTTCCGGATATAGCGCTTTCCGAAAGAACCTTACAGAACGCGTTGATTTGTGGTCAAAGAATGGCTGGAATTACGAGCCACTCTTTATTTCGCGGATTCACCGAGCTGGTCTACGAGCGGTCGAAGTTCCTCAATCCACTCGAGGGCGATTGAGTGGGAGCAGCAAATTGCCAAACTGGGAGCAAGGATTTACTGCAGTTAAGGTAGTGGTTCGAGAGAGGTTCCTGGGGTCAGTCAGCAGCAAGCAATCCACAGTCCGTTCGGAACGTATCGATGATTAAGACAAGCGGCGAAACGGCGGGAGGTAGCTAGCGTGGCAGGATCTGTTTGGGAGTATCCGATATTCATAACGGGAGTTGCCGGCCCGGGAGACGCCCCTCTGTGATAGGCGCCGCCTCGGTTGGGAAGTACAGCTCACGTCCCTCGAAACGGTGCGGATCGCCGCTGCTAGGCAAAGGATAGCGTAGTGGCTCCAGCGAACTCAGTAATCTCGATTGTTGCCACATCGTACACGACTGAACGAAGGGAGGGCATCCTCGAGCTCCTCGATAGCATCCGGGAGCACCGACCGTGGACCGGTGATACTGATTAAGCAAATTGAGAAGAAATGGAAGACGCTTGGAGCGATTGTGTAAGCAAGCGCGTGCTGCTTAGCGGATGTGAAGCGACTTAGCCTAGCAAGGATTCACCATGACACGTAAGGCACTCATTACTGGCATAACCGGACAGGATGGGTCGTACCTTGCAGAGCTCTTGCTTAATAAGGGATATGAAGTACACGGCATCTTGCGGCGTTCCAGCAGCTTTTCTACCGGGCGTATCGATCACCTTTATCATGACCGCCATGATACGGGTATGCCACTTAGTTTGCACTATGGCGACTTATCGGATGCGTCTTCGCTAATAAATATCATTAACCTCATACAGCCGGACGAGATATACAATTTGGCAGCACAAAGCCACGTAGCAGTCAGCTTTGAAATTCCTGAGTATACTGCCGATACCACTGGGATGGGGACCATGCGGCTCCTCGAAGCCGTACGTCACGCTTCGTGGCCGACAAAATTCTACCAAGCCGGAAGTAGCGAAATGTTTGGTAAGGTGCAAGAGTCACCGCAATGCGAGACGACTGCATTCTATCCACGTAGCCCGTACGGGGTTTCAAAAGTATTCGCACATTGGATGACTGTTCATTACCGTGAGGCATACCAGCTCTTTGCATGTAATGGCATACTTTTCAATCACGAGTCGCCACGACGCGGAGCGACATTCGTAACCCGCAAAATAACGCGCGGCATAGCGCAGATTCTATCTCGGCGCGCCAGTAGATTGTTTCTTGGCAATCTTGATGCGAGACGGGACTGGGGCTATGCTCCGGAGTATGTCGAGGCCATGTGGCTAATGCTCCAGGAAGCAGTACCCGATGACTATGTAATCGCCACGGGTACAATGCATTCAGTCCGCGAACTCGCCGAGACCGCGTTCAAGCTCGTAGGCCTGAACTACGAGGATTATGTGACGATTGATGAACGGTACTTTCGCAAGACAGAGGTTGATGAATTGTGTGGTGATGCGGCTAAGGCCAGATTGAAATTGCGGTGGCAGCCGCGAACGTCGTTTGACCAGCTGGTACGAATCATGTTGGTCGCAGACCTTGAAGAGGCTGGGCTGAATCCAACTGAATTCATCCAGGCTGAAATTATTGGAGGCTAATGATGAGCGTCGGATGGGAACGCGCGCGCATCATGGTAACTGGTGGGGCCGGTTTCCTCGGCCGCCATGTCGTGCACAGACTGAGAGCCGCGGGCGCCGAGGTCTTCGTACCTCGCAGCACGCAATATGACTTGCGGGAGCGCGAGGCAGTGCAACGGGCCCTCCGGGACTCGGCAGCCGACCTAGTGATTCACCTTGCCGCGGTCGTGGGAGGCATAGGCGCCAATCAGGCCAATCCGGGCCGGTTCTTTTATGACAACGCCATTATGGGCATTCAGTTAATTGAGGCAGCCCGCCTGGCTGGCGTCGCGAAGTTCGTCACCGTCGGCACAGTATGCTCGTATCCGAAGTTCACTAAACTGCCGTTTAGTGAGTCTGATCTATGGAATGGTTTCCCGGAAGAGACCAATGCTCCATATGGACTTGCGAAGAAGATGCTTCTCACGCAAGGACAAGCGTATCGAGAACAATATGGGTTTAACGCTATTTATTTAATACCTGTCAATCTTTACGGACCAGGTGATAACTTCGATCCGGCGGTGTCGCACGTTATACCTGCGCTGATACTCAAATGCGTTGAAGCACGTGAGTCAGGAGCGGGATTTGTAACCGTGTGGGGCTCCGGTTCCCCCACGCGGGAATTCCTGTACGTCGAGGATGCGGCTGAAGGTATCGTACTCGCTACGGCAGGTTACGATTCAGCGGAGCCCGTGAATTTGGGGTCCGGCTCAGAAATTAGCATTCGGAACCTAGCGCAGCTCATAGCTGAACTGACAGGCTTCAAAGGTGAGCTTTTATGGGACACCTCGAAGCCCGACGGCCAGCCGCGCCGCCGTTTGGATGTCAGCCGTGCCCGGGATTGCTTCGGCTTTAGCGCTAGCACGAGCTTTCGTGATGGCCTCCGCCGAACCATTGATTGGTACGAGAGCCAGCGGTCTAACGCTGAATCGGCTAGTTAGCAAGAGGAGTAACGGCGGAGCGGTGCTGTGCACTGATTAATCGAGACCGACCGGTGGACTGGTTAGTGCGTTGCCCAACCAGTCCACCCACACGAGCGTAGGAGAATACATGTCCCTTAGCAGCGAGGCAAGATGGCGAAACGGCTGCGGGCCGAAGTGATCTCCCGGCCCAAAATCGGTCTGGAAACGCTAAGGACTCTGTTCAGATTTGGCTTCCGAGTCGCGGCAATTTTCGTGAACCTCGATGCAGTCGAACAGGGGCTTCTCAACAGCCGCCTCATTGAATACCCGTTCGTGATCCGGAGGCTCTCCGAGACACCCGTGGGCAGCGTACTAGATGTTGGCTGCACCGACGGCGGCAACGTCGTGGCCCCAACCCTTGCGGAGCTCGGCTGGCAAGTTTACGGATCCGACATTCGAGAGTGGCGCTATACGCATCCCAACTTCCACTTCGAGCTGGGGGACATCAGCCGGGGAATGAGATTTGCGGACGACTTCTTTGATTGCGCTTACGCCATTTCCAGCATTGAGCATTTTGGACTCTCGGGTAGGTATGGAGTGACTGAGCTGGATCCCGAGGCTCCCTACAGGGCGGTACGGGAGATAGCGCGGATTCTGAAGCCTGGAGGACGCTTCCTGCTCACGATCCCCTATGGATCCGGTGGCGTCGTCAGTCCGGCGGAACGGGTGTTCAGCCGGGAAACGCTTGGTCGTCTGATAGACGGCTGGAGCGTGCAAGAACTGCAATTCTGGTATCTCGATGGCGAGGGTAATTGGAGCAGCGTGTCAGAGGCGCAGGCGGGACAAACGAGAACGCCCGGCGGCGTGTGTGTAGCGATGTTGGACCTCGAAAATGCGAAAGGCACCCAACCGGTAGCGGGTTAGAGGATACGAAATACAGCCTTCTATCCATAGTAATCATGTCCTTTGGAACAAAAGGCGGGGTCTGCTTACGGAAGGGGCGGGATGGCTGCAGCAGGATTAAAGACCGTCCTAATAGAGCCGCTGTGGAAGCTCAGGCAAGAGCTCAATGACCTTGTTGGGCAGAGTCTGGACGGCTACAACTTCGTCACACGCGCGAGACAGGTCGACAAACTGGTGATGGGCGCTTCTCGCACCAACTTAGCTTATCATGCCCATTGGGCGCTGCTGCGTTATCTGCCTGTGAATCTGATAAAGGCGTATCTTAATGCATGCGCGCCGTTACCCTCCGGCATCGACCTCATCTACTCGGTGGATCACCCGATTCTGCGCAAAAGACCATGGGTTCTCCACATGTCGCTCGAGCAGCCGTACCTGATTATCGGTCAAGAGCGCGTGTTTCGACAGTGGAAGTGGTTCCTAAAGCCGCAGCTCGTCTCGCCGCACTGCAAGCAGATCATTTACGAGCTAGAAGCGGGCAAGAAAGCATTCCTGCAATCGACGGGATGGGCTGAGCTGGAGAGTAAGACAACAGTGGTGCACCCGGCAGTACCCAGTAGGCATTTCACCAAGGCGTACGCGTCGGATGAAAACGCTCCCATAAGGCTGCTGTTTGTGAACTCTGCGAACATCAATGCGGACAAACATTTCTACACCCATGGCGGAGCCGTGCTCTTAGAGGCGTTTCGGCGGCTCGGCCAGAGGTACTCAGGCCTGGAGCTTGTTATCCGGTCAAACCTTCCGGCCCGTGTAAAGCACGATCTTCGGCAGACTGCGAACATCCGGATCATAGATGGCGTCCTCCCTTGGGCAGACCTGGAAAGAGAGTTTGCGACCGCCGACATCTTCGTTTATCCAACGCACGTTACACCGTCGCGCGTTTTCCTGGATGCGATGAGCTTTGAACTGCCCATTGTGACGACTGACATCTGGGGAAATTCCGAGTTCGTGGACGACGGCAGGACGGGGTATCTCGCACTGCACGCGGGTGCCCGAGCCTACACTGACGGCTACGTCGTGCATTTAGACTCACCCACGTTCAAGCGGGCCGTGACTAAGGCGGACGCGGAGCTTGTGCAGGCAGTCGTCGACAAGGTGGGTGTGCTCGTTGAAGATTCTGGCCTGCGGCGCCGTATGGGCCGAGCCGGCAGACGCGAGGTCGAGGAAGGGAAGTTCGCCTGGCAGCGACACCGCGAGGCGATGAAGCGCGTTCTCGACAGAGCGATGAATAGCGGCGACCGTGGATGAACTCGAAGGCGCAGGTGAGTTGTACGTAGCGGTATACAGTAGGTATAGCGACTTAGATGGTACCGCTGAAGAACAGAGAAAGCTGATAACGGTTGCAGCAGTGAGTGTTGATGTCTACTGAGCGGAACATTGCCATGGCACTATGATAGATGAAATCAAGATGGACATTGAGGGCGGCGACCAAGTTGAATGGACGTGGCGCGGCGCGGCTGCTTAGAAGGTTAATCGCGCGGAATCGCCCCATTTGCTCGCATTGTATCCAGGCCTTATCGCGTATAGGAGTGCACACGTGACCTCAAACGAGCACACGCTCAAAGCATTTGTCACCGGTGGTGCCGGATTCATCGGCGGCCATTTGGTGGATCGGCTGTTGCGAGACGGGGTCTCCGTTACCGCGTACGACAATCTGTCCATGGGCAGAAGGGAACACATCGAACAGCACATCGGCAATCCGGCTTTTCAGTTCATTCAGGGAGATCTGCTCGATTATGCTCTTCTAACTGGTAGCATGGCCGGACACGATACGGTGTGGCATTTGGGCGCAAATGGTGATATAGCCAACGGAATGAGTAACCTGGATCAGGATCTCGAAAATGGCATTGTCGCCACACATAACGTGATGAAGGCCATGAACGCAAATGCCGTTGGCCGAATAATCTATACATCGTCCTCCACAGTATATGGCGATACGGATGTACATCCGACGCCAGAGACACTGGCCCCGCTGTTTCCCGAGTCATTTTACGGTGCTAGTAAACTTGCTGGAGAGGCAATCATTAGCGCGTGGTGTCACCTATTTGGTATGCACGCGTGGATGTTTAGGTTTGGTAACATCGTAGGTTCGAGGATGCGACGGGGAGTGATACACGATTTCATTGTGAAACTGAGGAGAAACCCGGCGGTCCTCGAGATTCTTGGAGACGGGACCGGCGAGAAGAATTTCATCCTGGTCGAGGACTGCATCGAGGGAATGCTAACTGTAGTTCAGAACGCAAATGTGAGTCCATGCGACGTATTCAACTTGGGCTGCGCCTCGACGGTTAAAATCAATGAAATAGCACACATTGTTGTTGATGCGATGGGGTGCAGTGATGTTCAGTTTTCCTACGCGGGAGGCCGACGTGGATGGCCGGGGGACGTTCCGGTGGTCATGTTCGACACCCGCAAGGTAGAAGCTTTGGGCTGGTCGCCTAATCACACGTCCGGCGGCGCGGTTCGCATCGCAGCGCGGCGGCTTCTTGAAGATCCGCTATTTGCAAAGTGATGACAGGAGAACCAAAACATACAGCGACGGCTCGCCCGCTTGTTGGGGAATGCGCAGAGGTTGAGTGCCCGGGCCCCGGGGATTCACAGCAACGGTTGTCTAGGAGGGAGTGCATGCACGAAGAGCCGTTTGTTTCCGTTATAGTGCCGGCCAGAAATATGGAGTCGAGCATCGGCGCCTGCCTGAACTCTCTCACTCAACTCGACTATCCGCGAGACCGATACGAGATCATCGTGGTAGACGGTCGGTCAACCGACCAGACCCCGGTCATTGCGCGAGCGAGCGGCGCGACAGTCGTCTTCGATGAGGGTAAAGGGCGGGCAGCCGCCCTCAACATCGGAGTGTCCCACGCCAAGGGCAAGTATTGGGCCTTTACCGATGCTGACTGCGTCGTCGATAGAGGATGGCTCAGGGGAGGCCTGCGTCCCTTTGGAGACAGCTCGATAGCCGGCGTTGGCGGTGCTGTGGTGAGCCCCGCGACAGCAGAACCGTTCGCTCGGGCTGTTACGTTCTTCTCAGATCTTCTGAACGCGCAGCTTCATTTCGGCTTTCGCAAGTTTACCGAGGTGGCGAGCGCCGAGTTCATCGCCGGGGCGAACTCGATCTTCGACTCCGCGAAGGTGTTTGCAGTATTTCCTGTACCAGAGATCATTCGCGGCGGTGAGGACCAGGTTCTGTGCCAACGCGTCCGAGATCGCGGCTACAGAGTGGTATTTGCGCCGGATGTCATTGTGAACCACTTTGCCAATTACTCCTCCGTGAGAGCGTGGTGTCGGCAAATGATACGAGCTGGTAAGGCTCGAATGCAAATGATCCGGGTTGATCGTCGCTTTCTTCGTCCGGTAGACTGCTCGTACCTGTTGTCGCTTCCTATTGTCATCTTGGGTGGCGCGGTAATTGCTTACATCTCGTTGGCCGCGTTGTTTACCCTGCTGGGTCTGGCAGTTACCGGTGCCTGTGGGCTTGCGCTGTTGTGCTGGATACGGACTGGTTCGCGGCAGGCCGCCCTCCGGATCCCACTAATCGTCCCTATAGCCGCAATTTGGTTCTCAGCGGGCTTCGTCTCCGAGCTGGTTTCTCCGGAATGGAAGCCCACCCCTTGAGAGAAACAGTCGAGCTCGACGATGCGCACAACTAGCCTCCGCAAGTCATCGGCGTTCGTAGCGGCGCTCCCGTTTGGCCCCGTACACGGTGCGTGAGATGGTGATTGTTGGGGACGTCGCCCAGCGGCCGCGGACGATCGTCTCCCCACTCGTCGCTCTTGGGTGGTGGGTGTGCTGGCTCGCAGTCCTGGTGCTGCCCTCATTCCTGCTAAGCCAGGCGCCACATATCCGGCTGATTTTCCAGCAGGTCGAAACCACGGAGGTCATCCCCAATTTGCCGTGGTTCGGCGTTGTGTACATGATCTGGGGTACCGCAACGCTCGTCCTGCTGGTCGGACGCTCAGATAGGCGTGGCAGCGTCTGGTCGGACTTCGTCCTGGTAAACGTGTTCGCGCTTGTCTTTTGGAACTACTGGAACCTGGCAACGCCTCTTGGTGGCCTTGATTCGTATTACAACGCGAGCATTGTGCGGTTCGTCACGGAAATCGGCCATCTGCGACCGCCCTGGCCACCGGGCTTCACCTACTTGGATTTCCCCGGTGCACACTTGCTGGCCACAAGTCTCGTTCAAATCACCGGTCTCGACGTACTGCATGCGAACTGGGCTCTTCGTCTCGCGGCCGTGCACATCTACGTGACAGTCTGTTACGTGCTATTCGGTCACTTGTGTCACTCACGTCGTCTAGCACTGCTTTGCACACTGGTGCTCATGGTTGGGTCACTTACCCCTGTTTCCTCTGCTCCATCCTGGGCGCCGGCGATACTTGGTGCAGTCTTGCTGGCCGTTGCATGGCTTGTCGTAGTCGGCGGAACGGAGTCGGGAATGAGGCCGGGGCGGAAGCTGATGTTCTTCATCGCGGCGTCCGGGCTCACCGTATCGTACTTCGTCAACACGATGATGGTCATGGGAATCGCGCTAGTGGCCTACCTGGTGTCAGCGATTCGGGGGCGCACCCGCGGTGGCCTAGGCCTCGGTGTCGCCGGGTTGGTGGTTCTCGTGGTGATTGCGTGGGCTTGGTACGAGTATTGGACGGCCGGGTTCCTTAGTTCCGCGCTCACCCAGTTCTTTCGGGGCTCCAGTCTGCAAGCCCCGACCCAGTCCTTCCAGTCGGGGGTGATCGGGGTTCCGTGGTGGGCCACAGCGAGTCGTCTGGTCTGGCTGGGTTTTCTGGCAGCGGGCACAGGTGTGATCGTCCTACGGTTTTTTGCAGAGCGCCATCGTGCCGAACCTGTCGTCATATTATCAGCCGGGGCGCTGTTCGTCGTCGCTGGCTTGTCCGTGGTTGCAGTGGCCGCCTCTTCCGGGGGGTTTCAGTTCCACCGTTTTTTGTTAGTTGCTCCGCTGTTCGTGGTGCCGCTAACGCTTGGCTGGAGGCCCATGGGCCGGCTGGTGACCTGGCGCTCATATTCGATGGGCAGGCTGATTTGCGGGAGCGTCGTGGCGCTGCTGTGGTTCTCGTTACTTCCCGCGTTTCTCCTTGTCGACCGTGAGATCGGCAGTGTGAGCACGTACCAGGCCGAGATCACTATGAGTGACTTCATTCATCGCGAGTTTGCTCGATACCAGCAGATCGATGCCTATGCCATGGCACTCAGTCAGGGCGTGGCTCCGTACCTGTATGCCTTGCCCTACGCGAGCGTGATCACTGACGAACCCAACCGTTCGTTAGAGGAGTTCTGGCCGAACCTCGAGAGTCTCGTGGCAAGATACGTGGACACTGCCGGGCAGGGGCGGCCAGCGACGTTTCTTTGGAGCGAAAAGGCTAAGGGATTAGCATTCAAACAAGGAATCAGCCCCACGGATTCGCACTGGAACCTGCTGCTAGCGGAGTTGGATGGCACCAGCCGCGTTTATGATAATGGGCTGACCGCGCTCTACGCGAAGTGAGCCGGATGGAGGACGCGCATGAGTGACGCGAGTTCGTCTTCGGCCGGTGAGCCGACTTCTGTTCAGCACGGGCAGCAGCCGGCTGCGCGATCGCTCCCTGGAGTCGGCTCCTCGAGCGAGCGATTCAATCCGCTGATCGAGGGGTACGGCAGAGAGAGTTATGACTTCTCTCTGCACGCGGCTCGTTACGCATTGGCCGGCGAACGGATCAAGGGGCAGGTGCTGGATCTCGCATGTGGCACCGGTTATGGCACTAGCTACCTGGCAGACCAGGGTTGCTCCCTGGCAGTCGGCGCCGATGTTGAGCGCGCGGCAGTCTTGCAGGCAGCGTCCAATTACGCCACCCCCCAGTACCTTGTTGCCGATGGGCAGCACTTGCCCTTCAGGAGCGGCGCATTCACCGGCGTCGCGTCGTTTGAGACTATCGAGCACGTCGATGACCCTGATGCGTTTCTCTGGGAGCTGCACAGGGTGACGACACCCGATGCTGTGCTGTTGATATCGACTCCCAACTACCGCGGCGGGGCGCTCTCCACTCCGTTCCACGTGCGCGAGTTTTGGCATAGCGAATTCGCGGGAATGATTCAGAAGGTATTTGGCGACGATCTAGCCTGGATGGGGCAGCTCGATGCAGCAAAATTAGGCTGGCATCGCACGATGGCCAGGCGACTCATTCGGTGGCTCATGCTGCTCGATCGTTTCACACTTCGTCGCTTCCTCGGCTTACGGTTTCGGCAGGGTGTCGCGGTGTACTCGATCGGAATTGCCACTCCGCCGGGCGAGCTTTTCCCGTACCGTGACACGGCCCTCTATCAGATTGCGGTCGTGCAGAAACACGTCAGCGCCGACAAGAGCACGACGACAGGAGATGGCGATGAGCTCGGTAGTTGATCGTTCGCGGTGGCAAGAGGCACAGCACCTGGAGGAGAGCCAGGCAACCACGGATGAGGTGCGCCAGTGGGTGGAGGTGCGCAAGGACACGTGGGCCAACTTCGTCGCCTACCTGCGCCGTGCGGGATATCTGACTAACCCCAGGCGCGTGCTGGACATCGGCGGCAAATACACGACGGTGTTTTTAGCGCTGCGCGAAGGTGAACGTTACGCCGTCGATCCAGTGTACCTCAGCATGTTCGAGCAGCATCCGTTCCTGCAAGACGTCGAGGAATTGAAAGGCGTTCACTTCCTCGCGATGCCCGCCGAGGAGATTCAGGAAGTAGGCTCGTTTGACA
>Ga0209726_10004845_pt1 | contig 16825 bp, 15 predicted proteins | sample Subgrocontami54m_FD_187453 | JGI IMG/M metagenome (GOLD analysis project Ga0209726, IMG submission 187453) | Subsurface groundwater microbial communities from S. Glens Falls, New York, USA - GMW46 contaminated, 5.4 m (SPAdes) (version 3) | ecosystem: Environmental > Aquatic > Deep subsurface >... | reverse complement strand
GGCCCGATGGCGATCCGCCGGAGGATAGCGCCTCCATTGAACACTCTACCGGCTCATCGCGCCGCCGCACGGATGCCGGGTTGACGCTCCACGCGGTGCTCCGCACCAAGGAGTTCTGGCTATTCACGGGCTACTTGTCGGGGACCTTCGCCGTAAACTCCGCGGTCCAAGGCCACATGATTCCCTACTTCCAGCAAGATATCGGGCTTACCGCGGCCTGGGCCGCGGTGGTCATGTCCATGGTCTTCATCATCAGCGGTATTGGGCGCATCGGCGGCGGCTATCTGCTGGACAGAATAGACTATCGCCTCGTCCTGGCCGTCGTCGCCGCGATGATGGGCTTTGCGCTGTTGTATCTTCAGGTGGTGGCCGTCAAAACGGTCTGGGCCACATTGCCCTTTGCGCTGATGTTCGGCGTCAGCTTCGGCTGCCTGGTTCCCATGCGTGGCGCCGTCGGCAGCATTATGTTCGGCACCCGGGCCATCGGAGGAGTCTTGGGCCTTCTGCAGGGGGGCTCCATTGCGGCGGGGGTCATCGGCCCCTTGGTCATGGGTATTATCTTCGACCTGAACGGGAACTACTCCGCCGCCATCTGGGGACTCATCGTCATCAGCGCTTTGATGATACCGATGTCCCTGGCCATGGCCTCGCCCGCCGAGTTGGCCAAGCGCATTGGGCAGCAGCGGATCAGTGATAAGGGTAGTTGACCTTCCTAGCACGCTGCTGAAGAAGATCCACATGCCGATTGCCCTGAGCATCGTCGATGGGTGAGCTCAATCGCCACGCCTCTGGTCTTTTTGAGCAGCCTGCAAGAGGCTTTTTCTCAGCAACCTGCTAGGCGTTTCCCACCTGGAAAAAAGACAAGAACACGTGATACGGGACAATCTATCCTAAATTGGTATGGTTGTAATTGCACGCGCCCTAAGCCTTTCTGATATTGAGCTGCGTAGTCTCGCAAACCCAGTCATGCGTCAAAATCTTGACTCAAGGTTAACAACCACCCGAAAGTGACATACTGGGAATCCCAAGTTGCTCTCTCCGGCCCTTTTGGGAGGGCGGTGATAGACGCTTTTGAACCCTCCATTACTCAAAAATGTCGCTAAACTCTCATTTATTACATGAAGCGATTTTCCTATTGACTGGCATAGAACGTGCTGAAGTAAAAAAATGGATGGCGTGGCTTTCCAAATCCAGAAGAATATTGATACCGGACATTCCGCCTCCAGTAGCGGACGGGACTCGCGATGGCTTAGTAATTATCAGTATCGGGGTCTTGTGCGCGGCTGTAGTTATCGCAGCGCTCATCTTTGTGTTTTTAGGTACCTAATAAACGAAGCGAACGAAAGGTTCGGTAAGCTCACCAGCCCCCTTTGGCCTGGGGCTTTCGGACCGATCCTTTGAAGAAGGCACCGCGGATCTTGTCCGAACAGGCAGAGCACGGAAACTAACCGCATCGGCTACCCCGACCATGCATAACGATTTGGTTCAGGCTATACTGTCTTTCTTGGGACGTCAGAGCAAAGTCAGCGTCACGACGTTTGTCATTATCTTTGTCATCCTCTTGGGAATTATCGACATTCAAACCGGCCTCGAGGCGCAGCTGCATTTCCTCTATGTCGTTCCGATTGCGTTGGCGAGCTGGTTTGTGAACCGGCGGGCGGGTATCTACATAGCGATTCTATGTGATATCGTAGTGTTGGCCGCAGAAGTTATCGGGGGCCGCCAATACAGCTCCCGATGGATTCTTCATTGGAACTTTTTGATGCGCGGAGGCCTCTTTGTCTTTATCGCGTTAGCCCTGTCGCAGCTGCGTTCGAAATTCGATACTTTGTCGGATCTCGCAGGCCAAGATTTACTCACCGGTTTACCCAATGGTCGCGCATTTTACGACTTAACGTCCCGGGAAATAGGCAAGGCTCTAGGCCACCAACCGTTGAGCCTGGCTTTTCTTGATGTCGACGGCTTCAAGTGGATCAATCACCGTTTGGGCTACGCTACAGGGGACCAAATGCTGTGCATGATCGCTCAATCAATCAAACAGAATGTTCCGCGGCCGGACCTGGTTGGGCGGGTCGGCGGAACGGCGTTTGCCGTTTTGTTACCCAACGTCACTTCTCAGGATGCCAGTGCGATTCTCGAAAAAATCCAAAAGGAACTCAAAGAGGGAAGACGCAAGCATGCACAACCGGTGAATTTTTATATCAGCGCCATTACCTGTGCCAAGGCGCCGCACAGCATCGCCGAGCTGATGCATGAGGCCGAGTCGCGGATGACCCGGATGAAGGGAAGCAGCAAGGATACGATCGAAATAGCGCAGGTCGACACCCTGCCGGCGCTGAATTAGCCCGGATTCCGCGTTTGAAAGTTAAGGCGCGGAGCAAGGTGCAAGCCTTCCGTAGCGAAGGCAATGGGCCTCTGCCCCTAAGAAAGTTGAAATCAGCGGTGCCCTGAGTGGCATCCGTAACCCGCTGACAACAGATTGCCAAGCCCGAAAGACGACTTTGATACTGCGGAGATCGGTGCCTTCGCTACTCCAGTCTCACACCTCCGTAGAGATTACAACTTCAACTGCGGAATCCGGGATTAGTCATCGGCGCGCCCCACTCTACCAACAAGGGCGTAAAACCGTATCAACGCCTTCCATAACTAGGCCGCAGGACGAGATCTCAGGGCTTCGGCAAGCGGACGGTACTTTTCGTTCAGTTTCATACAATGGGCGGCCCGTCTTTTGGCCTTAGCGAGTTCAGTCTCGGGGAATGTAACGAACGGTATCCGCGTCGGTCCGACTTTGCAGTAGTCGGCGAATTCCGCCGGGCGTTTGTTGCCGGCGCCTGGAACCGGCTTTCCACCACTGCCGTCGCCGATGAGATCATCGATAACCTCGATCGCTTTTTGGTCATCGCCCTTGCGTACCTGCTCCAGCAGATAGAGAACCGGCCAGGGCCCCATCCACACTTCCGTCGACCAGCAGCCCGCCGCGCCTAATTTGTAATACGGATAGAGTTGGGTCTGATTGACGAAGACGCCGATCTTGCCCTTGACGATCTTCTGTAGATTCATGAATGCCTGGGTCGTTCTGTGGCTGTCCTTCATACCGATGATCGTCGGTTTCTTGACCAGTTCCTTAAACGCCGCTACTGGGATGGTGAACTTGTGATTCTCCGGATTGTGGTAGATGACGATATTCAGCGTCGGAAAAAGATCCGCAATGTCATGGTAAAATTTGATCGCGTCTTGGACGTGAAGCGTTTCATAATAGGGCACACCGAGCAAAACGCCGTCGGCGCCCAAGCCCTTTACAAAGTTCATCTTCTGCACCACTTCCCTCGGATTGGGACTGGTGCAGCCGATGAAGAGCGGCACGCGTTTCCTGACCGCCTCGACCGTCGCCACCGCCAACGTCTTAAACTCGTCGAAAAGAAGATTGTAGCACTCGCCGTAGGTTCCCGTGGTGGCGATATTGTCGACGCCGTCTTTGATGATCTTGTCGACGCCTTCTTTGAGATTATCGACGGCGATCGTCTGCGTCGCCCGAATATCCACCGCGTCGGGCGTAGCGAAAGCGGGCATCATTCCAAGAACACCGTTCATCTCACTCGCGGTTAACATAAATTGCCTCCCTGACCATCATCTTGTTTTTCTCTACTTTAGGTCATTCAACTCTGATACGAGCCTTGTTAACAGCTACCCGAAGCGGTTGTCAAACCGAAGTGAGATCAAGAATCTTTACCCTCAATCAACGATTTATCTTGAGAAAGAAGCCACGGAAGAAAAAGCCAAGACCCTCTCACCCCAGAATGACATCATCCACTTCGCCAGCCATGCGGAGCTGAACGAGAACGATCCGCTTTCGTCCGCGGTGCTTCTCGCGAAGAGCGACAAAGAAGACGGCAGACTCAAAGTCAGAGAGATTTTCGGCATGGATCTAAAAATCAGCCTTGTCGTGCTGAGCGCCTGCGAGACGGGATTGGGAAAGCTATCGAGCGGAGACGAACTGGTCGGCCTTACGCGTGCTTTTATCGACGCCGGCACGCCGTCGGTGGTGGCTAGCCTGTGGAATGTCGAAGACAGCAGCACGGCGCAGTTGATGGCGAGCTTTTACAAGAACCTCAAGACGATGACGAAGGTCGAAGCGCTCAGACAGCCACAGTTGAATTTAATCCGCGGTAACGTCAACAGTGATCTGCTTGCTCGTAGAGGAATCGGCGGAGTGGGCCAGCTCGGTGAAACTCCAAGCTCCGTGCTCCCTGCGCCCAGTTCCGATCCCCATGCTCCCAGCTCTGTCTCCACCTCTCACCCCTACTTCTGGGCGCCGTTTATTTTGGTGGGGGAGGGGAGCGATTGATCGGTGAGGAGATGAGCTTATCGTCTCTCTTGATTGATGGATACTTTTCGCTTTCTGAAATGAACGGTCAACATGCATTCTCGAAGAAGCTGGGTTCCCAAAAGTCCTTGGGGATTATCCAATGCGATCACTTCAACGGACCGTCTGTGATTGAACCAGTGAATTTCTGCTTTGTAGATGTCAGCACGCACAATCTGTCCGTCCGCCAAAACGTAGGCTTCCCGGCCGACTCGCTCGAAACCCAGACGACGAATGATGCTCGGCGAAAGGCACAACTCTCCAGAGAAACCGGTGTCGATGATAACAGAAATCTTGCGCTTTGTCGGGAAGGCTTGCAGAACAACGACTGGCTCCCCCTTGGCGCTTACTTTTCCTTGGATGGCCATGAACGACGTAGCGAGTGAACGGCGGGATAGCCGATTCGAACAGCGTAGAATATTTTGCCGGGGTGTTTCTTGCGCCCGTTCTCGATCGCTTCAAGCACTGTTTTCCCCAGGAAGTAGTCTCCCGAATCGACATCGATTGCTACAATGCGACCTTTGTATTTTTTTTCGAGCTTCGGTTTCAGCTTTGTCCGATAGATCGCTTCCGCCTTCCTGTCGAAGGCCAGTGGATGACCGTTCTTCATGTGATCTCCATTATTTCGTACACGCTAACATGCAGCGGATGGGGCTTTCAAACGTCGAGGCCAAACGGAAAATCGCCGTCATGCAGCGCGGCGTCGGAGGGCTCGGGAGGCGGGGCGAAACTCCAAGCTCCGTGCTCCCAGTTCTGTTTCAACCTCTCACCCTTATTTCTGGGCGCCGGTCATCTTGGCTGCGGGAGATGGGGAGTAGAGAACCCTGCGAACGGTTAGAAAAATTTGGCGCCACCCGCCGGAGTCGAACCGGCGACCTACTGATTACGAAATAGAATCAACCGCTTCTCAACTTGCCTCAATCTGAAGAAAGGCATCAAAAACAACGCATATAAAACATTAGAACGAGCGGTTCTTATGGTTCGGTCAAGTTGGCGTGGAAACATGCTGGGAACAAAAATGTAGGCCGCAAATCGAGATTTGGCAAATGCAACCTTGATTAGTCTGTGTGGAATTTTCAATTGACTAGCGGTTGTGACGTAATGGTCTGATGCATACGGCGATGGTTGCGCGTGATAAACGCGGCGGTTCCAGCGAGCCTTCGGCGTGATTTCGTCATTATTCGTCCTCGTCGACGTCACAACGAGCCCGTCAACTTCTCTTCCAGGTATCGGCGTTAACGCTAAGTTGACATTAACCCTATGGCTGTGGCAGGAGAGAAGTGTCGGCTTTTCTGCGGCGGACTGAGAGAAAGAGTGATCAGCCGACGACTGTCGCAGAAGATTCGAGGTGATCGCTTTCATTCTGTAGGGCTGGGAATCGCGAGCCCCGGAAGGCAGGCCTCGGTAGTGGTTCTCTCTTGATCATCCTTCAGTCGCCTTGACCCCAAAGTTAAGTGACCCAGGAGGTGTCCCATGTTGTCCAGCAAAGTAAAGGAAATTATGAACCGCGATGTAACTACGACGGGGTCGTCGACACCGATTCTGGATACGGTACAGACGATGGCGGGGCAGAATGTGGGACGTATCGTCATTGCCGACGATCAGACGCCCGTAGGAATCTTTACCGATCACGACCTTTTACGACGTGTCATGCATCGAAAAATCAACCTCAAAAAGGCCAGCATCAAGAAGGTCATGACAACACCCATTCGCTGGGTGCAGGAGGATGCGCCCATCCTCGATGTGTTGGGCCAAATGTATCGCGGGAAGTTTCGCCACATGCTCGTCCGCAGCGAAACCGGGAAGATCTTGGGACTCGTCTCCATTCGTCGGATTTTCAAAATCGCCGTGGAATCAGGGCAAGGCGCCCGCAAGACCAGGAGCGTTGGGAGCATCATGTCCGGTCGACCCTTCAAGGTGGACGCATCGTCGTCGATCTTTGATTCCATCAAGGGCATGGTCGAGAAGGACACCTGCGCTGCTATCGTTATGGAAAAAAGACAACCCAAGGGGATTTTTACGTCGCGGGATGTATTACACCGGATTGTCGGTAAAAACATAGACACAAAGAAAACGCCGGTAAAAGATGTTATGACGGCGAATCCAGTTATCCTGTCGGTTTCCGAATCAGTCAATGCGGCCTTGACCAAAATGTACGATGGGAATTTCCGGCACCTCCCGATTATGAATGAGAATGGGAATGTCGTCGGCATGGTGACCATGGCCGATGTCCTAAAGTACGCCAAGGTATTGGATTTGGATGGAACCGTACGCAGGACGTGGAAAGAGATCAAGGAATTTTGGGATACCGAAGAACAGTATACCCCGGGATAAGTAGGGCTGAAGTTTCGGCCAGATCTCTTGCGTTGCACGCTCACTGCGCCCTGACAAGACCTCCTCGGGTGTGAGCGGTCAGCCACTGGTAATATTAGCGCGGCGGTCACCTGGAGAGGCCACAAGAATCCGTCGCACTGTCGTCCCGCGGCCGTTTGCGTTAAAGCACGCCGTGTCAACTAGAAATTTCTGAGCTTCATGAGAGTGCGCTACTGGTGGGCCATCGGCCTGGTTTGCACGTTGTTGGTTGTGGTGCTGTGGCATCAGTACCGCTCCGCTTCAGCCGGCCCGTCGTTCACGTTTCGAGGCGAAACGATGGGCACGACGTATACGATCACGGTGCACGGAGCACCTGCCGATGCGCTGGCCGCTCTCCCGGCGGAGATCGAAGCGCGGTTGCGGGCCATTAACAAGTCCATGTCCACTTGGGATACTGCTTCGGAGATCTCGCGCATCAATGAAATGCCCCCCGGTCAGTGGGTGACGGTGTCCGAGGATTTTGACCGGGTGCTGAAAGCGGCGCTGTCGCTGAGCGAGGCGACTGAGGGTGTGTTCGATGTGACCGTGGGACCGCTGGTCAACCTTTGGGGCTTCGGGCCCATGGCGCGTGACAAACCGCCGGATGCCGCAGCAATCGCCGACGCTCAACGCCGCGTTGGCTACCGTAATCTCGTCGTCAACGGGCGCCGCCTCAGCAAGCGGGTGAAAGACATGTATCTGGATTTTTCAGCAATCGCCAAGGGCTACGGGGTCGATGCCCTCGCGGAGATCCTGCGCCGGCGCGGCGTCGGCAATTATCTGGTAGAGATCGGCGGCGAGGTCACGGTGGCTGGCCGGGCTCCCGGCGGCGAGCCATGGGCCATCGGCATCGAGCGCCCTGAGGAGAACGTACTGCGGGGCGCGGCGCTTCACGGGGTGGTGCAGCTCACACAGGGCGCGCTGGCCACTTCCGGCTCCTACCGGCGCTTCAAACGTCGGCAGGCGGAGAAAAGCCATCATATCATCGATCCACGCACGGGGTTCTCCACGAACTCCTCGCTGGTATCTGTGACCGTGTTCGCCCCGGATTGCATGACCGCGGACGGTATCGCCACGGCTTTGATGGTGATGGGAACGAAAGCTGGGCTACGGTGGGTGGAGACCCGCCCGGGCGTGGAGGCGCTTTTTCTGGAGGCTACACCCCAAGGCGGTTTCGCACAGCAACTCAGCCCGGGGTTCCGGAAGCTAGTACAATGACGCGGAGCGACGCCAGAGCCGGCGCCATCGCCGTGGCGTTACTGGAACCGCTCCGCGCGCTTGATGAGCTTGTCCAGATCCTTCTCGTTGGGATCTTGTGGGAGCCCGGGATGGATGGCGCCGGAGGAACATTTTTCCGCCGCCCGCACGATGTCCCGGTACGGTCCGCCCCTGGGGTTGAGAATGTAGGCTTTTTTATTGCCGTTGTACGCGAAGATCTTCTTGTTGATGTTGGTGCACTCGTCACAAGTGGTGCACAGCTTTTCTTCGATCCAGGGCAGCTCGCTCACCGGCGCGGCCACGGGCTCGGCCTTCGGCGCCGCTACAGCAGGCTTGGGTGCGGCCGCCGGCGCTTCTGATAGAGCCTTCGCTGGCGCCTGGAGGGCCGGCGCCGGTGCGGCCATCGCGGGCGTAGCCGCGCTCATGCCAGTTAGACGCAGGGCCAGATTTCTCATCGCCACCGCCACCGCCTCAGACTCTCGGGTTTGGAGCTGGGATTCCAACTGGGCTTTCTGCTCGCTGAGAGATTTCTCCCGCTCGGCGGTCAACTGTTCCTTCAGGCGCTGCTCCGCCGCTTGCACGAATGGGTTCTTTATCCCGCCCAACTCCTGGAGCGTGTGCCACAGGTGCAATTTGTCGGCGGTTCGCGCAACCATCGCCTGGGAGGGCACCAGCTTGACCAGGTGCTTTTCCTGGTTGCGGTGAAAGATGAACGGCGTTTTTCCCAACCGCCCTACCGGAGTCATGCCGAGGTAGTCCACCAGCGGTACCAAGGTGCTCTCGGCCAGGTTAGCGGGGACAGGTGAAAACTGCTCCTGGAATTCCTTTTCGTTCACGGCAAAGTCGGCGAAGGTGAACGGCCGTTCCAAGTACTGCGTTTTTCCATCTTCCGACACATACTCCAGACTCGCTTTGGGCCACATCTCGTCAGGCGCCGTATTCTCTCCCAGGTCGAGGCACGATACGAAGTCCGACGCCCGGTCGGGATCATAGACGAAGTGCGGGAAGGCGCGCGACAGTAGCGCCTCGGAGGCGCGTTCCTGGCGGCCGTTGTCCGTGAGGATGGAAAACACGGCCGGTCGCGGCGAGCGCAATCCGCGGCCAATCGGTTCTGCTAAGCCGTTGGGACCGGCCATGGAGTTCTGGAGGAAATAGACGTTGCGCAGCGAAAGAAACAGCAACTCGATGTCCGAGGCGCTGCGCAGCGCGGCGGCACGGCCCGTTTCTGCTACCCCCGTGAAGAAGCTGGGTCGCAGGACGAAGGTCTTGAGCGGCTTGCCGCTGGTGACCAGCTCCAGCAGCTTGCCCAGGTATTCGCTGAAATGCTCCTCCCGCGTGGAAAACACCACGAAGGGCGGACAGAGCTCCATCTCGGAATTGTCGAGCTGGCGCCAGTTGAAGCGCTCGAAAAACGCGTCGTGCTCCGCTGGCACATATTTGCCCCTGGCCTCCAATCGCGCCCTGCGCAGCAAACCGAAACCACGGGCTGTGCCTTCAATGTGGCTTTCGAAGGCGCTAAAGATAGCTTGCGCGCCTTGCTCCAGCTCCACGAATCGGCAGACGGGCGGATTTTCCCGATAGCTTTTTCGCAATTTATCCAGATCGCGAGCAACCCCCACAATCCGCTGGTAACGCTCTTTTTGCATCGTGCGCGAATCATGTCCTTGCTGCAGCACCGAGGAGAGAGCCTTGAAGTCGAGGGTCGCCGAGGCAAAGCCGCCGAAGGAACGCTGGAGCCCGCCTTCTTCAGTCCGGGCGTTGCGATAATAATTCTCGAGTGCGACGATGTTCTCGATCTGATGCGCCCCGTCTTCCACGAGCTTTAACAGGGCGGGTACCCGCTCTTTCCAGTAAGCTTCAGTGATCTCGACAATCTGTTGCTTCATTGGTTGACCTTATCGTGTTCATTGCACCGCGTACTTGTCCAACTGCGCGTTCATGGCGCTGATGAGTGCCGCCCGATCCAATTCCTTTGTGTGCGACCGCCGCACTTCACCATAGGAGGGCAAGTCCGGATTCCAGTAGAGCAGACCCATGGGGGAACCGTCTTCGCGCAGGGCCATGCGCTGGGCGGCATGGAGGTCGCGGGGGTCGTGTGCCTCGGTCGGCGCGGTGCGCAGCACCCCCTTGTTGACCGGAATGCCCTCGGAGTTTTCCAGGAATACGGCGGGAAAGACCGACCCGTCGGCACCGAAACTGTTGGGCATGAACACCGGACAGCGTGTCAGGACGCGGACGAATGCCATGCCCCGGTGGTGCCAGGCCTTGCGCAACGTGTCCTCCAAGTGCACCGGCAGCCAGGTGGCGCTCTGGGCCAGGAACGAAACATTGGTCACGCCTAGAATGATGCTCAAAGGGTTCAAGCCTTTCAGATAGGCTCCGTAGGGAGTTGTGTTGGTGATGGCCCCAGCTGGAGACGTGGGGGAGGCCTGATTCTTGGTCAGGGCGTAAACCTCGTTGTCCATCACGATAGCCATAATGCGAGGATTGTAGCGCAGGGTATGGATCCAGTGACCCGCTCCGATGCTGAAGCAATCCCCGTCGCCCATGACGGTCATTACACGCAGGTCCGGCCGAGCCAACGCTACGCCCAGCGAAATGGGTAGGGCGCGCCCGTGGATGCCGTGGAATCCGTAGGTTTTTAGATAATGGGGCAGCCGGCTGGAGCAGCCGATTCCGGAAACGGCCACGACGTTCTCGGGGTTCACCTGCTCGTCATAGAGGAGCCGCTGGAGAATGGACAGTACTCCGTGATCCCCGCATCCCTTGCACCACCTGGGGATGTCCGCCTCGTATTCCTGTAACTCGTGGGGGTGAACCCCGCAATGATTCTCAACGAATTCATCAATGGCTAACGATGTCATGGGAAATCTCCATTTCTTGTTTTGTCTTACTGTCTACTTGTGGTCGAGGTCGCCCGTTCAGCTGGGCCATCTCCGACTGAATGACGCGGTAAATTTCCACGGGCATAAACGGTCTGCCTGGCACCCGGGACCAACAGTCCACATCCACTAGAGTATGGGCGCGCAGCACCGTGGCGAGCTGACTGTAGCGCCGGCTTTCCTCATCGATTAATGGGTCGCCCCAGTCGTCGCTGTAGTTGAGCTCCACGGTCATCACCTTGCCGAAGCGCCTGAAGATCTCCTTCAAGCCGGGCGGAAGCGGCTGAAGGAATTGAATGTTCAACGCAGAGACGCTGTGACCTTGCGTTCGGGCTCTGTCCACAGCCTCTTCAATCGCCCCGCGCGTGCTGCCCCACCCCACGATGAGCAGGTCGCCCTGCTCGTCGCCGTGCACTCGAGGGGGCGTCAGCACCCGTTTCAGCGCCGCCAACTTGCGGCTGCGCATGCGGTGGCCGGTCTGATTCGAGGCGTAGTCGTACACCACCTTGCCGGTGCGCGCGTGGTTAAGCCCGGTCGTGATCGAAGTGCCGCCGGGTTGCCCCGGGATGAGACGTCGCGACAGGCCCGTCGTTTCATCCCAATCGAAGGGGAGAGTTCCCGTGGGCACGGGATTCTGATCCAGCGGCGGCGGCAGAGAATCCTCGGAAAGCTGCGGGCGGTTGAATAACTGCTGACCGGTCGCCAGGTTGGCATCAGAGAGCACAATCACCGGCATACGGAACTCTTCGGCCAGCTTCCGTGCTGTGGTCATGATATGGAAGCACTCCTCGATCGTGCTCGGGGCGATCACGATTTTGGGCGAGTCGCCGGGCGATCCGTACATGGCGTGTAGCAGGTCGCCCTGCTCGATCTTGGTGGGCAGCCCGGTGCTGGGGCCGCCGCGCTGCACATCGACAATCACCAGGGGGATTTCCGTCATCGCCGCTAGCCCCTGGAACTCCGTTTTGAGGGCCATGCCGGGTCCGGAGGTTATGGTAACCGTGGGTACGCCCGCGTAATTGGCCCCCACGGCAACGCCGGCGGCGGCGATCTCGTCTTCGGCCTGGTGCACCATGCCGCCGAATTCTTCCATGATCTCTGCCAGCGCGTGCGACGCGGAGGTGGCCGGCGTAATCGGATACATGGAGCAGATCTTGAAGCCAGCCACGATGGTCCCCAGGGCGATAGCCGTGTTTCCATTCATCACCACCTGGGGCATATCGGTGGCAAAGACATCGATCACATACTGGAAGTCCAGGTTCTGTTCGCCCCATGCGTAGCCCCGATCGAGCAGCGCTATGTTCTGTTCGAGCACCTCTTCGGACTTCTTGCGAAATGTCTTGGCCACGATCTCCTTGAGAAGATCCATGTCTCGCTTGTACAGGAAAGCCAACACCCCCACGCACCACATGTTCTTACCACGGTAAGGATCCTCGACCACCTTCAAGGTCTCCTCCTCCATGGGTATTTCGTAAACCGTACCCCCCTTTTCCCGGATGCCGTCCAGGATCTCTTTGTACTGCTTGCGGATTTCGGGGTCCTCGTGGTTGGCCCAGATGCTGTCGATCAGCACCACGACGTCGTCGGCCAGCACCTCGGCCTCGATGCGCGAGAGCAGCGCCATTTCATTGAACGCCACTACCAGGTTGGTGTAATCGCCCCCGTTGGTCACCGGCCTGTCCGACAGACGGATGCGGTTGCCGCTGGTGGCGCCGGTGGTATGTGGGGGGGGTTGGATTTCCGAGGGAATCACTTCCACCGTCCACAAGCCATTCCCCATCTTGGCCGAGGCTTCGGCAAAGGTGACAGCGGCTTTTTGTGCGCCTTCGCCGGAGTCGCTGACGATCTCGATAATGTGTTCGGGCAGCTTGATCTGACGCTTCGCTTGCATGGGTTAAATTCCTCCTGAAAACAATATCAACTTTACCACAAACCCTCATCACTTCACGGCTTGCGATTCATGATCCGGTCTTTCACGATCGCTCGGTTCGAAATAGGCTGTCGCTTCGTCGCCGCTTCTGCTGTCGATCTTGGCATCCGCCGCGCGCACACAGCCATGACAATTGGCGCCGAGTACACAGACCGCTTCATCGGCTAGACCTTTGCACCCTTCACGGGCCGCCCGCCTCTGCACCCACACCCAGCCGCACAAGAGCAGTGCGATGCCGATCACAGCGATGATCCAATGAAAAAACAACTCTCAACCTCCCAATCCGCCGAAGCCCATAAACGCGAGGGAGAGAATTCCCGCCAGAATCAGGGTCAGCGCCGTGCCCTGCACTATGTTTGGAACCTTTGCCAAACTCAGCTCTTCGCGCATGCCCGCCATGATCACCAGCGCGAGCGTGAAGCCCAGCCCCGACCCAACCGCGAAAACCAGGGACTGGAGAAAATTGTATGCTCGCGCCGTCTGAAAGAGCGCAAGCCCCAGCACCGCGCAGTTAGTAGTGATGAGGGGGAGATATATCCCCAGGGCGCGGAAGAGCGCCGGACTGACGCGCTTGATGAACATCTCCACCAGTTGCACCGAGGAGGCAATGACGGCAATGTAGGCGATTAGCTCCAGGTACAGCGCGTCAAAATACACCAGCACTCTGTGGACACCGTAGGCCGACGTGGCGGTGACCACTAGGACGAACGTCACCGCCACGCCCATCCGAAACGCCGTGTCCCGCTTGCCCGAGATGCCCAGGAACGGGCAAATGCCCAGGAACAGCGACAACACGAAGTTGTTGATCAAGACCGAGTTGAGGAAGATGGAGCCCAGTGACTCGGTGTTCATCGCGTCTCCGCCTTGAGCCATGCGTTCAGCCGATTCACCCCTAGCATCAGCACGCCGAGGACAAAAAAGCCGCCGCTGGGCAGGATCATAACGACCCAGGGCTCGAAGTTATCACCGAACAACGGGAAACCCAGAAACGAGCCGCTCCCCAGAATCTCCCGCACCGCCCCCATGGTGAAGATCGCAAGTAGGAAGCCCATGCTCGTGCCAAGCCCGTCGAGGATTGAAGGGATGACCGGATTCTTAGAGGCGAACGCCTCGGCCCGCCCGAGGATGATGCAGTTGACCACGATCAGCGGCACAAAGGCCCCCAGGGCCCGGTGGAGCTCCAGGCTGATCGCCTGGAGGAGGTACTCGGCCACCGTGACGAAGGTGGCGATGATCATGATAAACGCGACCAGTCGCACCTGGCTGGGGATTACGTTCCGCACCAGGGAAACCGCCATGTTGGACATGACCAGGACGAACATCGTGGCCAAGGCCATTGCGAGGGCGTTCTGCACCGAGTTAGAGACAGCCAGCAGGGGGCACATCCCCAGCACGGTGACGAAGGTCGGGTTCTCCTTCCAGATCCCGTCCAGGAACGTATCCAGCCCGATTTCCGGGGCGGCTGCTGCCGTCAGGGTTTCTTGGCGCATCACTTTCCTTCCTTTAGACGAGACATGTTCTTCTGCACCGGCGGGAGGTGTCGCGGGGCGCTGGCGTTGAGCAGTTTGCCGACGGCCTTCGAAGAGATCGTTGCCCCCGTGATGCCGTCAATCTGCCAGGGATTCTTTTTAGCGCCGTGTTTGACCACCTCGAAGGCATGCTGGAGCGTCGCGTCTCCTTCCGTCAGTCGGGCCTCCAGCTTGTCGAAATTGGCCAAAAAGACCCGGTCCTTGCCGATCTTGTCGCCGAGTCCCGGAGTTTCCTTCGATTCCAACACCTTCATGCCGATGATGTGCTGCTCGGCGGGCGCGTACCCGTAGAGTACCTTGATGACATCCTGGTAGCCCTGTCCCTGGGCCTCGATGGCCACGCCGATCAACTGATGGTCCTCGGTGTAACCCGCGTAGTACTTGACGGCACGCTCATCATCGCCTGTAAGCGGTGCTAGACTGCCGTCCTCTTCCAGTTTGAAGGTGACCACCTTGCGGGCGCCGGGAAGCACGTCGAACACCGCCCGACGCAACGCCTCAGCCTTGTTGGCCTTGATGGTCGGCAGGGTCAGCTGGAACACCACAACGATCAGTGTCCCCGCGACGGCCGCCACGCCGATCAGCGTGCGCAGCATGGCCCCACTGCTGGGAAACTGGGTAAGCGCAGGAGTCATCGGCGTCGATGGTTCGGTCAACTCTTTTTCCTTTCGCCGTAGATGCGCGGTTGCGTCCACAGGTTGATCAGCGGGGTCAAGCCGTTGGCGAGTAGGATGGCGTACATGACCCCCTCGGGCATCCCGCCCCATATGCGAATGATTACGGTCAGCGCCCCGATCATAAAGGCGAAAATCCATAAGCCCAGAGGAGTTACCGGGGAGGTCACCATGTCCGTCGCCATATAAACCGCCCCAAGCATGAGTCCACCCGACAACAACATGAACAACGGGGGTGGATAGGAGCGATTGATCAAGTGCAAAAGCCCGCTCAAAAGAAATACCGTTGCCAGGATGCCCACCGGGATGCGCCAGTCCAGCATCTTTCGCCAAGCCAGGTAGGCTCCTCCCAATAGAATCAACAGGGCGCTGGTTTCACCCGCGGAGCCGGAGACGGTACCCAGCGCCAGGTTCAGATTAGGGGTGAGCTGGTGATCGAATTTCAGCGCGGCCAGCGGCGTGGCCCCCGTGGTCACGGCGGGCGCGGCTTTTATCAGCGGCAGGGCCAGCGTGGTGCTGATCACCTCGCTGAACCGCTGCGAAGCCAAGGGCACATTCCAGGTGGTGATAGCTACCGGGAATGCAGCCTGCAGAAAGGCGCGGCCCACAAGGGCTGGGTTGAAAATGTTGAAGCCGAGCCCTCCGAACAACGCCTTGCCCAGCATGATGGAAATAATGCCCCCCAACGCAGCCATCCATAGGGGGAACCCCGGCGGCAGCGTCAAGCCCAATAGCAGGCCGGTAATGATAGCCGTGTTGTCCCTGAGAGTATTAGGGCTGCCCGAGAGGGACGCCACCATGTATTCGGCGCCTATTGCAAAAACAGTGCAGACCAGCACCAGTAATAGGGCGCTGAGCCCGAACGTATACACTGCCATGGCCACGAGCGGCAGCAGGGCGTAAACCACGTTGCGCATGATGACTTGTACATCCATCCCTCGTGTCAGATGAGGTGAGGTGCGTAGCGCCATGTCCAGGTACTTCGATTTCACGCCGCGGGTTTCCTCTCCCTGAGCACTTCCTTGGCTACCCGAAACAGTTGCACCAGAGGAATGTTGGACGGGCAAACGTAGGAGCAGCAGCCGCATTCAAAGCAGTCGAACAGGTGGTAGCTCTGTGCCATCGGATCGAACTCATTCTTGCGGGCCAAAATGCCGAGTGCCGACGGATTGAGGTGCATGGGGCAAGCCCTCACGCATTCCGCGCAGCGAATGCAGGGATACACCTGTTTCTCTTTGGCCATCTCTCCGCCACTCAACACCAGGATGCCGGAGACGCCCTTGGTAATCGGGGTTTCCAAGAAAGCCACGCCCTTGCCCATCATCGGCCCGCCGAAGATCACCTCGGCAGCGTCCTCTTCCAGGCCCACGTGATCGAGCAAAAATGTCAGCGGCGTTCCCACGGGGACCATGTAGTTGCCTGGCCGCTTCACCCCGTGACCTGTGATGGTGATCACCCGCTCGATCAAGCCTTGGCCAAGGGGCATTAGCGTGCCGATCTCGGCTGTCGTGGTCACGTTGGAGACCATCACCCCGGCATCCGCAGGCAACCCCCCGGACGGGATCTCCCGGTCCAGCAGGGCTTTGGTGAGCATCTTTTCGGCACCCTGGGGATATTTGGTCTCCAGCATCTTCACGGTGATGTCGCCGTTTGCGGCCAGCTTCTCGCGCAGCACGGCGGCGGCCCGGGGTTTATTGGATTCAATTGCGACGATGGCGCGCTCGGCGCTCAGGGCCTTGCGCACCAATCGCGTGCCCAGGATGACTTCGTCGGGATACTCCAACATGACGCGTTCGTCGGCGGTGAGGTAGGGTTCGCATTCGCAGCCGTTAATAATTAGCGTGTCCACGTGCTTCCCCTTGGGCGGGGTGAACTTT
>Ga0209726_10004832_pt1 | contig 16865 bp, 12 predicted proteins | sample Subgrocontami54m_FD_187453 | JGI IMG/M metagenome (GOLD analysis project Ga0209726, IMG submission 187453) | Subsurface groundwater microbial communities from S. Glens Falls, New York, USA - GMW46 contaminated, 5.4 m (SPAdes) (version 3) | ecosystem: Environmental > Aquatic > Deep subsurface >... | reverse complement strand
CGCGATCGGCGCCCACCCGCTCCCGCTCGCGGCGCCGCGAGCCACGGTGTTCGTGCGGCCGGACCGACTAGGGCTCGGCGCGGCTCGATCCACTACCTCGTGGCTCGACCGGCTCAGGGGCGCGCGTCGCGTGCTTCACCTCGATCGCGTGCAGGCCCTGTTGCCTCCCGGAAGTGCGACGTCCGCGCGGTCGCGGCTTGCGGCCCGGGCGTACTTCGGGTGGGAGGCAGCGCCGTGGAGATGGCCAGCCTGGCTCTCGCGTCGCGGTCGCGCCCCGTCTCCGGGCTTCTGCGAAGGAGAGCGCGATGCCTGAGGCGTCCAGGTCCGGGTTGAGACCGCTGCTCGTGGTGTGGCTCGATGCGGCAGAGCCGGCCCTCGTCGAGGCGATGATGGACGAGGGCGAGCTCCCGGTGCTCGCAGCGCTGCGCCGGACCGGCGCCTACGGTCGGCTGCGCCATCGCGCGCACTCGGGGGCCGAAACGGTATGGGGGGCGGTTCACACGGGGCGTCCGCCCGAGGACACCGGCACCTGGCTCGTCGCCGCGTTCGACCCGGTCTCCTACCGCTGCGACGATGCGCAGGTCGCCGAGTATCGCGGGGTCCCGCCGTTCGCCGATCTCGGCGACGCTGGGCGGGCGGTATTGTTCGACCTGCCGTTCCTGCCGCTGCAGCGGGAGCTCCGGGGGAGCATGGTCGTCGCCTGGGGCTCACGCAGCTCGCGGATGAGGCCGTGCTCAGTGCCCTCCGAGCTGCTCGCGGACCTGGAGCGCGACGTCGGCTGCCACCCCACCGGTCGCAACCGAGATTACGCCATGCTCCACGATCCCGTGGCGATGGTCGACCTCCTACGCCGCATCCTAGCGGGCCTACCGATGCGCGCGCGGGCGACGCGGTGGTTGATGCGCCGCGAGCCCTGGGACCTGTTCTGCACCGCCTTCGCCGAGCCCCACAACGCGGGGCACTGTTTCTGGCCGCACCCCGAGCTTGCGTCGGAGCTGGCGTGCGTCGGCGGCGCGAGCGCGATGCGTGAGGTTCACCGCGCGATCGACCGAACGCTGGGCGACGTGCTCGAGCGGCCCCGAAGGAGGCTCGGACGCTGGTGTTCTCGCCCGAGGGAATGGGCGACAATCGCGAGGATCTCGGCGGCGTCGTGTTCCTGCCCGAGCTGCTCTACCGCCACTCTTTCCCGGGCTGCGTCGGCCTCGACCTGGGCGCCCTCGCGCGGTCTCCACGCCCTCCGCTGGCCGCGGGCCGGAACTGGGTCATGGAGATCTGGGCGACGAACCGCCGTCCACGGTCGCCTCGCACGTGGCACCGGGCGATCTCGCCCGTGCGGCTGGGTCGACTCGCGCACCGCCTCCGGCTCGATCCTCCTCTCGCCGCACCCCACGAGACCGATTCCTGGGCGTATCAGGCCGCGAGCTGGTATCAGCCGCTGTGGCCCCGCATGCGGGCCTTCGCGCTCCCCACGAACTCGGACGGCATGGTGCGTCTCAACGTCGCGACCAGGGAGGCGCACGGCGTGGTTCCGCCCGACAACTTCGCCCGAGAGTGCGGTGCGATCGCACGCGTGCTCGCGGAGCTGCGGGACCCCGACTCGGGGAAACGCGTGGTCGCCGAGGTAATACCCACGCGCGCGCGCCCGCACCACGACCTCGAACGCGGTCACCCGGCCGATCTCGTCGTGCGCTGGAGCGAGGCGATGCGCGACCTTGTCGCGTCGCCGACTCACGGCAGGCTCGGCCCAGTACCGTACCATCGGGCCGGTGGCCATCGGCCCGATGGCTTCGTGTGCGCTGCCGGCCCCGGGATCGAGCCCGGGAGCACGTTTCCGCTCGGAAGCCCGATGGACGTCGCGCCAACCGTGCGCACTCTGCTGGGCCTGCCACCCGCGGACCACCCGGGTCGCTCCCTCGTCGACGTTCGCGGGAGGTGACGGGCCATGGTCCGCTTCAGCGTGATCGTGCCCCTCGAATTCCATCGGGATCAGATCGATCTGTGCCTTCGCCGCTGGGTACGGGGGCAGGACTATTCGCGCGATGATTACGAGGTCCTCGCCGCGGTCGGAGCCGGTGCCCTGTCGCCCGCACACCGTACGGCAATCGAGGCGCAGCTCGATCGCCGCGACCGCCTGCTCGTGTACCCCGACCGTCACGACGTCGGCTTGTGTGCCCGCGCGGCCTTCGAGGCCCGCGGCGAGCTTCTGTTCTTCACCGAGTCGCATGTGTTGCCGGAGCCCGACACGCTCACCCGAGCCGACCAAGCCATGCGCGCCCGCCCCGACGCCGATGGTCTCAGTGGTCGCTGCGACCCGATCGTTCACAACCGCCTGTCCGTGGCGGAAGCCGCGATGTACCAGCGAGACATTCGGCACGGGATGGAGCAGCATCCGTGGCGGCGCATCCTCGATCAATGCTACGTCGCTCGACGCGAGCCGTACTTCCGGGCCGGGGGCTTCGCCGCCGTGTACGGGCACTTCGCCGAGTGGCTGCTCGCCGCGCGGATGCACGCGGCCGGCATGGTCGTCGCCTACGCGCCCGAGGTGGTGCTCCACCACGTGTACTGTGGGCGCGTTCGCGAGCTCGTCGCGTTCGCGCGGGACTTTGCCACGGGTCAAGTCCGTTACGAAGCGGAGGCGACGGACGAACCCTGTCGCGCGCTGCTCGATGCCGTGCCCGAGTGGGACACGTCAGTCGGCCTCGGCGCCGCGCGGGCGCGAGCGGCGTTGCGGAGGAGTGCGTCCTTGTTCTCGAGGTCGGGTGCCTGGAACCTCGCATGGTGGCGCTGGCTCGTCGTGGCACTCGGGCGCTGGTGGGTTCGGCCGTGGATACGCTGCGGCGTCGCCGCGGTCGGCGTAGTCGCGGCTCGGATCCGCGTGGCGGTCGCGCTCGAGCATTGCCGCGATGAGCGGTCGATCCAGGCGGCGTTGGTGAGCCTCAACGACGCCGTGGTTCGCCACGCGCGCTGGTCTTACGTCGCTCGCCGGGGGTTCGGCGCCCACGCGAGCGCCGGGCGGCGGCCGGCGCCGATTCGCCCTGACGCCGACTGGTGCGCGGACGACGCATCCCGCGCCGCGGACGCGACGTGGCACGGCGTCGAGCGGGGCGAGGACGGCGCGTTTCGGTGGTCCGAACCGTACGCAGGAGTCGAGCTCGCCGGACCACAGGGCCACTATGTCGTGCGAATCGAGGGTCTATCGCTGCGTCCGGGTGCATGGGTCGAGGTCGCCCTCGACGGCTCGTCGGTCTTCGCCGGCGAGTTCCTCGACGAGCTGAGCCTCTCGATCGAGCTCGGGCCCTCGGGCGCCGGTCTCGACTGGGTCTGCCAGCCGTGGTACGGGGTCGGGGACTCGCGGCCCCTGGGGCTAGCGGTGCGGCGCATCACTCTGCGCGAATCCAGCGAGAGGCAACCCGGACCTGGTTCGGGGAGAGGATAGGCGCGATCCGGCTGCATTGCGATGGTCGATCGGATCGCGCATGCGAGGAAGTAGACGTTCGGCGCCGAACGCTGCGGTTGGCGTTGCGATGACCCCACTGCCAGCAGCTGAGAAACACCCAGGTCATCGCGCGCCGAGTGCGCGGTGGCGCGACGGCGGCGGTTCGCGCCGTCAGGGGCTCCCACGGCGCGCGGTGCAGCGACCCGGCCTCAATACACGACGACGAATCCTCCACCCGGCACGGCAAACGCGGCGACCAAGCTCCACACCGGCACACCGTCGGCTCCGCCGACCTCGCCGACCGGCTCGTTCGACGCACCGTACACCTGCCACGCCGCGCGCCCACCGCGCTCCCAGCCCATCCCCTCTGTCCACGCCAGCAGCACGTGGCGCTGACTGCCGAGCGCAATCGCGGGGTGCTTGCGATCGCCCCCCGCGCCTGGCGCGGCGAACGGAGCGCCGAGCTTCCCCTTCTTGGCGTCCCAGCGAGCGGCACGAATCTGTCCCTGGGTCTCCCACGCCGCGACCACGGTCTCGGCGTCGGCGCTCAACGCGGCCGTGCTCATCACGCAGGTCTTGGCCGACCAGCGATCGATGAGGGCACCGCCAAACGCCTTGCCCTTGCCCTTCGATGCGAGCAGGTACATGTCGCGATTCACCTGATCGGTCGCCGAGCGATACAGCACGAACACCGCGCCGGTCGGGTCGACGAGGGCCCGCATCCCGCAGCACCCGCAAGCTCCGGTGGGCTGGGCCCACGCCGCCTGCTCGCGCGCGAAGGTCTTGCCATCGTCCGTCGAGCGCGCAATCCACACGGCGCGCGCGGCCTCGTCCGAGGCGCCGGCGCCGGCATGCCACGCCACGTACACGGTGCCGTCGGGCGCGGCCGCCACTGTACCCCCACCGTCCAGGCCGTACGCGGCTTGGATCAGGTTGCGCTCGGGCTCGAACGCCGTGCCCGCGTCGTTCGTGCGCGCGTACAACATCGGCGCGTGCTTGCCGAGCGCTTTGGGCTCGGCCTGCTTGGAGCCCATCCAGGCGACATGCACGCGACCCGCCCGCCCCAGGGACAGATGCGCGCCACGGATGTTCCCGACGGCGATCGCACTACCGTCGCGCGTATTGACGCGCATGCCCGCGGAGAAGGCCTTCTCGTCCTTCGCCATGCGCGCGAGCCACAAGTCCCCCGCCGCTGCGTCGCCCTTGAAGTACAGGAGGTACGCGGTACCGGCCGCGTCGACCGCAACCTGCGGCTGGATGCCACCGTTCGGAACCCGCACGACCCGGACGGACTGATCGGCATGCGCCAACGGCGCCAGCGCGAGGACGACAGCCAGAGAGATCGACGGTGCAGCCCACGTCATGTGAGTGTCTCGCAGGGAGGAAGTGTGCGGGTCGCCAGACCCCTCGCCCGAGTCAACGTAGCCGATGCACCGGGTCGCGTCGATGGGCCACTTAGTGCTAGCTACAGCTAGCTCGCTAGTAGCCTTGGCGCCCTAGGCCGGCCGCGCCAGCAGAACGAGGAGCCGGTGCTCGAAGCTCAACGGGTTCAACCGCCGGAAGCTCTCGCCGTGCGCCACGTCGATCGCCCACACCCAGAGGTGGCGGATCGTCACGAGGTCGTCGAGCGCGTCGCGATCGATGCGCTCCATCTCCGCTTCGTAGGCGTCGAGAAACCGCGCGAATAGTGCGTCGGCCTCGCCGGCCTGCGCCACCTGGAGCCCCCAGCGGAACGTCGCCACGTCGTATGCGCGCCACCCGGTGCCGCAGAAGTCGAAGTCGAAGATCGTGACTCCGAGCTTCGGGGACCAGAACACGTTGGCGTTGATGAAGTCTCCGTGCAACCAGCCCCGCGCGAGCCCCGCATGGGATACGCGGTCACCGAGCCGCGCGAACCTCCCTCGGAGCTCGTCGAGCTCGGCCGACCGCTCCGGGAAGCTCGCGACGAGCGCGTCGAGCGACGCGCCGACGAGGAAGTCGAGGTCGAGGCACAGCCGCTCGGGGCCGCGCCAGTCGTCCAGGACGCGGTGCATCCGTCCCAGCGTCGAACCGAGCTCATCGCACGTCTCGTCGTCGAGGCAATGGGGAATGTTGCCCGGTGCCTTCGGGAACAGCACCGCCAGCCGCACGCCCTCGGGCGCATCGATGTCGACCGGCCCGGCGACGGGCGCCGATACGGGCACGCCCTCGGCCGACAGGTGACGGAGCACGGCGAGCTCTGCCTCGACCTGCGCCCGCGTCCGCCAACCATGCCGGACGATCCGGGCCACGAACTCCCCCGCCGTCGTGCGCAGCTCGTAGGTGTCGTTGTGACCGTGGTGCAGAAGACGGCAGGCGCCCGCCAACCCGAATCGCGCGGGCAGGTCGTCGGGGTCGAGGATGGAGTGCAGCACGCGCATGTGTGGCTCGAGGCGACAGCGTACCTCATCGGCGCCTGCGTTAGCACTCGCCCCGCTCGCGACGTCCTTCCTCCCGAGTCCTCGACAACTCCTCGGAGGTGGATATGCGCCATCGGATCATGGGGGCCGTCATCGCCGGTGCGGCAATCGCTTTGGCATGCGGCATCGGGACCTTCGGCGACGAGCCGCAGCGTCCCGCGGACGACACCTTCGTCGTGCACGAGTGGGGCACGTTCACGTCGATCGGCGGCGCCGACGGCCTCGTGCTCGAGGGACTCTCGCGCGAGGAGGAGGCGCTACCGGACTTCGTGTACTCGCGCACGGCCGTCCGCGACTGCCCGCTGCGCGATCGGGGCTGGAAGGGCCTGGAGGTCCCCGCAGACCACGTCACCCAGAAGATGGAGACGCCGGTCCTGTATTTCCACTCGGCCAGCGCCCGCCGGGTGCGTGTGCGGGTGGACTTCGTGCGCGGTCTGATCTCCGAGTGGTACCCGGTCAGCGACCTCCTCGGCCCGCCCGAAGGTTCGCGGACGGACGGACCGCTCGACATCTCGAAGGTCGAGCGTTCGTTCCTGCAGTGGGACGTCGACGTGCTGCCGCGCGACGCGCCCGCCCCGGCCGAAGTGCCGGAAACCTCGGTCGACGACCCGTGGACCTACGCCCGCGAGGTCGACGCGAGCTGGCTTCGCACGCGGCCGCGTGTCGGTCCCGACCGCGCCGGACCGGTCGAGGCGGAGCGTTACCTCTTCTACCGCGGGCTCGGAAACTTCGCGATGCCGCTCGTTGCGACGATGGATCGCGACGGCGAGGTCGTCCTGCGCAACTCGGGCCCGCGCCCGATCGAGACCGCGGTCGTGTTCGAGATCGAGGGCGACCGCGGTCGGATTCAAGAGAGCGGCGTCGTGGCACCGGGAGCCACCACGCGCGTGTCCCTCGGCGACGGCGCGGCGTGGGGTTCGGTCGACGACGTAGAGCGCACGCTTCAGGCGCTCGTCGCGCGGCGCCTCGAGGCCCAGGGGCTCCACGTGGACGAGGCGCGCGCCATGGTGCGGACGTGGTCGCGGAGTTGGTTCCGCAACGAGGGCACGCGCGCGCTGTGGTTCCTCCCGCGGGCCGACGTGGACGCACTGCTGCCGCTGGCGATCGACCCCACGCCCGACACGCTCGTCCGCGTGCTCGTCGGGCGCATGGAGGTGATCGCGCCTCGGGTGGCAGCGGAGGTCGAGGCCGCGATCCGCAACCACGGCGCGAGCGACGCCGTTGCCGCAGGGGCCTCCAACGCCCGCCTCGAACGGCTCGGGCGCTTCCTCGAGCCGCATGTCCGCCATGTGCTCGCGCGGACCCAGGACGACCGCGTGCGCGCGAACGCCCTGGCGATCCTGGCGGGATTGCGCGAGCCGGGGACCCCGCGATGAGCACGACCGGGTAATGTCCACGCTCGTGGCCGAGCTGCGCGCATCCGTCGAGCGGTCGTGCCTCCCCACGCCGGAGGGCGAGGACGACCTCGCCTCCGTCGTGGTCGCGGCGCGGGCCGGTGCGGCGTCGGCGTTCGGCGAGCTCCACCGCCGATTCGCCGGCGTCGTGCACGGCATCGCGCTTGCTCGCGTCGCACCCGGCGACGCGGACGACGTGACCCAGGACGTGTTCGTCCGCGTACACCGAACCCTTCGTTCGGTACGCGATCCCGCGGCGTTCCCGGCGTGGATCTGCCGCGTCGCGCGGAGCGTGGCGGCCGACCATGTGCGGCGCGTGCGCCGGCGACTGCCGGACGCGCCGCTTCCGCAGGACCGGGCCGCACCGCCCGTCCCGACGTCGGACGCGGAGCTGCGCGAGCGGGTGCTCCGCGCCCTCGCCAGGCTGCCCGAGGCCTATCGGGAGACCTTGCTCCTGCGCCTCGCCGAGGGGCTCCCCGGCCCGGAGATCGCGCGGCGCACCGGGCTCACGCCCGACTCGGTACGAGTGAACCTGGCACGCGGCATGGCGATGCTGCGGCCGATGTTGCGAGAGGAAGGTTGGTCGTGAGCAACCCTGGCGATTATCTCTACGACGGATCGGGCCCGATTGACCCGGAGGTCGCCCGGCTGGAGCGACTGCTCCGACCGCTGGGACGCGCGAGCGACGGGCCCGTGCCGGTGTTCGCATCGCCGCCGAGGTGGGGTTGGCGCCTCGCCCTCGGTGCGTTCCTGACCGTGGCCGCAGCGGCGTTTTTCGCTCACGTCGGCACGGTCGACGCGCCCCCCCTGGACGATGCTCCGCGCGTGCTCGACGACCCGGTGCCGCCGAATGCGCCTGCGCCCGTGACCGGTCCGCGGATCCGCGACGCGAGCGCGGGCCCGGACCTCGCCCACGGCGCGTGGATCGAGACGGCGGACGCCGACCGCGAGATCCTCGTGGGCGACGTCGGACGCGTGCGGCTCGCCGCCCACAGCCGCCTGCAGGTGCGCCACGTGGCGGACGACGAGACGCGGTTCTACCTCGCGCACGGCGCGCTCGAGGCGCGGGTCACCGCGGACGCTCGACCCCGCTTCTTCCAAATCGACACCGATGCCGCGCGCTGCGTCGACCTCGGCTGTCGCTACACGCTGGAGGTCGATGCCGACGGAGCGGCCACGGTGCGCGTGCTCACGGGCCAGGTCGCCTTCGAGACGCCGACCAAGGAGGTCTTCGTCCCGGCCGGGGCAGGCTGTGTCGCTCGCAAGGGACGCGGCCCCGGAACGCCGCGCTTCGACGATGGACCGGCCTCCGTCGCCGCGGCGTTCGACGCCTTCGACGCGTCCGACGCGACCGAGGCTCCGCGGCGTCGGGCGCTCGCCCTGGCGGCGCTGGATACCGTCCGCGCGGACCGCGACACGCTGCCCGCGTGGCACCTCCTGCAGGAGACGGACGCCGCCGTCGTCCGCGCGACCGTGGCCAAGCTCGCGGCGATCGCCGGGCCGTGCGACGTCGACCCCCGAGCTACGGCCGCCGAGCTCCGTGCTGCGTGGAAGGCCCACCTCGAGACGCGTTGCTGGTAGGTGGCGCGATAACGCTTGCGCCGCACGCCCGCGCTCGGCAAGCTCTCGGACCTTGTCGACCCCTCACCTTCCCGCCGAGGCGGTCTACGCCTCCACCGCCGCCAGCGTCACGTTGGGTGTGTTCATGGCGCTTCAGGCGCGGCTCGACCCCGCCCGACGCACGGCGTACGGGTGCGTGTCGGCGTCGTGGTGGGGCCTCGTGCTCATCGACTTCGCCCACGTCTACCTGACGCCGTGGCACTACGAGGCCCTGCGCGTGACCTGGGCCGGCTTCTACGCCGCGTCCGTCCTCCACCTCCTCGGCTATTCCTTCGCCCGCGGCGTGAGCGCCATGGTGTCGGTCTGGAGCCTGGGTGGGATCGTCTACGCCGACCGGTGGTTCGCGGCGACGAGCTATGCGTTCGGGCTCGCATTCGGCATCGCCGCGATCGCCCACACCCTCGAGTACCGCCGGTCCCGCGGCTATGCCTCGTGCATCCTCGCCGCGTACTCGGGCCTCATCGCGATCATGTGCTCGCTGTTCCTGACCGTGGTCCAACGCTCGGCCGACGACAGCGCGCTGATCTACCTCGGCTACTGGCACTATGCCCTCGCGACCGTCGTCTCCGCCCTATTGGGTTGGATCCAACTACCACGCGAGCTGCGGGGCCGGGCCCCGGTGCGCGTGCGATCCGGCCACGCGGTGGCCTTCTTCGCGGCCATGGCGCTGGGCGAGGTCGGCGTGCAGGCCGGCCTCGTCGCGTGGAAAGAACCCGGCGAGCCCCCGACAGCGTATGCGCTGTTCAGCCTGTTCCAGGCCGCGGCGACCCTGCTCTTGTACTTCCATCACTCCCACGCGCTCGTGATCCACACCGACAACGTCGCCGAGCTCCTCGCCGTGCGCACCGCGTCGCTCGAGGGGACACGTCGCGAGCTGGCCCGGCAGAACGAGGTCCAACGCGAGCATCTCGACGACCAGGCGGCCCGCCTCGTAGCCCAGGCGGCGGAGCTCCAGCAGAAGGCCCTCGTGATCGAGCGTCAGCGACGGCTGGAGCTCGCGGCGCAGACGGCAGGCGGTGCCGCGCACGACATCGAGAATCTGCTGACCCCAATCCTCTACAACGTCGAATGCCTCACGATGGCGACGAGCGCCGAGCAGGCGCGCGCTCTCGCCTCCACCACCCGGCGCCAACTCGAGCACCTGCTCGAGCTCAACGGCCAGCTCTTGACGCTGTCGCGCCGCGGCCGGATCGAGCGCGTGCCGATCGATCTGGGCGAGCTCGTGGACGAGCTCAGGGAGCGGTTTCCGAACCAGCCCGTGCTCGCTCGCGTCGCACCAGGGTGTTGGGTCGCCGGGTCGCACGCTCAGCTCACGCGCGCGCTCGTCAACCTCGTGCGCAATGCGCTGGACGCGGCGCCGGGTCGTCCGGTCGAGCTCGTGGTCGAACCCGAAGCGATCACGGAGGTTCGCCGGTGCCACCTCGGCTTCCTGCGCCCCGGTCCGGTCGTGCGCATCGACGTTGCGGACCACGGACCGGGAATCCCGGCGGAGTGGGTCGACGCGATTTTCGAGCCGTTCTTCACGACCAAGCGCGGCGACGACAGCGCGGGATCGGGCCTGGGCCTCGCGATCGTGACCGCCGTGATCGGCGACCACCAGGGCGTGCTGGACCTCTCGACCGACGCCGCGGGAACCCGCTTCTCGGTGTACCTGCCGGCCATCGATCCGCCGGGCGATGCGCCGGATCTCGAGGGGATGGGTGGAGACGAGGCGATCCTCGTGGTCGACGACGACGAGCTCGTGCGCACGCGTTACGCGGAGCTCTTGGAGCAGGCTGGCTACCACGTCCAGACGGCCAAGGACGGCGGCGAGGCGGTCGCGGCGCTCCAGCGCACGGACGTGGACCTCGTGCTGCTCGACCTGCGCATGCCGGTGCTGGGCGGAGTGGCGACGTACTTCGCGGGCATCAACCTCCGCCCGGGAATCCGAGCCATCGTGCACACGAGGTTCGTCGACGACGACGAGGCAGCCCAGCTCGGGCGACTGGGCGCCCATGCGATTCTGCAGAAGCCCGCGGGACGTCGCGAGCTGTTGCGCACGGTGCGCCAGGTCCTCGACGGCGCGGGTGACTCGGCGCCCCCCCGTGCCGCCCCGGGTCGGGAGACGCGGCCCGCCTCGAACCAGGAGCCGTCGCGATGACGAGAGCGATCCATCGGCCGTCGAGCGCTCGCGGGACCGCCCATCACGGGTGGCTCGACGCGCGCCACACGTTCTCGTTCGCCGACTACTACGACCGGGACCACCAGGGATTCCGCGCGCTGCGGGTGCTCAACGAGGATCGGATTGCGCCCGGCCGCGGCTTCGGAATGCACCCCCATCGCGACATGGAGATCGTCACCTACGTCGTCGCCGGCACGCTCGCCCACCGCGACAGCCTCGGCAACGCCGGAGAGATCGGGCCTGGGCAGGTGCAGGCGATGTCCGCCGGGACGGGGGTCACACACAGCGAGGTCAATCCGGACCCCGATGCGCCCGTTCACCTGCTGCAGATTTGGATCCACCCCGACCGCGCGGGCCACGCTCCGCGCTACGCCGAGTGGCGCCCGGCCGGCATCGCCGGGCCACTCACACTCGTGGCCTCGCCGGACGGTGCGGACGGCTCGTGCGCGATCCACGCCGATGCACGAATGTACGTTGGCCACCTCGCCTCCGGGACCGCGCTCGCGCACCCGGCGAGCTCCGCACGAGGGTACTGGGTCCAGCTCATCGCCGGCGCGATGCGCGTGAACGGCGTGCCCCTGGCGATCGGAGACGGCCTGGCGCTGGAGCATACCGACACCACGGATTTCGTGGCCGGCGTCGACGCACACTTCCTCCTATTCGATCTCGCCTGAGCTCGAGGCAGCTCAATACCCGCCAAAACCGAGCCACATCGGAGGCACGGTCCGGGCCACCTCGTCATCCACGTCGACGAGGGCGATCACGAGTGGAAAGCGCCCGCCGCGCGGCTGGCCCCAGGTGTTGCTGTTCGCGCCCCACGCGTGACCCACCGCCAGGGCGCGGAATCGAACGATGCGCGCGGTCGCGAGGTCGAGGTCGAGCTCGCCGTCGACGAGCCCCTCGACGCCGACCTTGCCGCGATAGTTGAGGTCACCCGGGTAGTCCTTCTCGGACCGAAAGTCGCCGCCGAGCGCGAGTCGGCGCACACCGTCGCGCTCGCCGAGCACGCGCACGACGAAGTCCGCCCGCTGCACTTCCTCGGCCAGAAACGGGTCCGCCATGCCGCGCACGTTGTCGAGGAGGTGGAAGCGACACAAGCGCAGCGCGAGCCCGCGGGGCAGGACCGCGATCCGAGCGGCAGCCGTGAGCTCGATCAGCGAACGAACTTCCGCGGCGTGAATCCAGAGGTGGTCGCGCGAGACCGACGCGTTGATGGCACCCGCCCCCAACGGCAGCGGCCGGCATCGGTAGTGGAGGCGAATCACCGTCGTGGTCGGGTCGACCCGTGGTGGAGCGGCCCGCGCGATCTGCTCGTCCGTGATCACGCACGGACCAGGGGGCTTGTTACGGAAGTCCTCGAGCGCAGCCGCGAGCGTGCGCAGCGTCGACGCCGGCTCGTAGTCGCCCAGGAGCTCGTACGGCGTGCCGTCCGCGCCCGCAACGTAGACACCCTGGAACGTGGGGTACTGCTCGAGGTACGACTCCAGCTTCTTCGCCGCGAACAGCCGCTTCGCCATCGTCTGGAACCACACGGCCTGCTCGGCCTCACCCGCCTGGATGCTCCACACGTTGGCCGCGACCGGAACGAAGTCCTTGCACACCGCCCGGACAACGTCCGCGTCGTTCAAGAGCGCACGGCTCTGGACACCGTTGCCTCAGGTGCATCCGAGCACGTGCCCGTCCATCGTCCACACGAGGATCGGCTTGCCCTGGGCCTGCGCAGTGCGGCGGGCGAGCGCGAGATTCGTCTGCCACGGAATCCCCGCCCATCGCTCCTCGTCGGGCGTCGGCAGCACCGCGCGAATCTTGTCCTCGAGCCCGTCGTCGGCTGAGGCGGACGGCGGCGCGACCACGAGCGCCGCAAGAGCGAGCGAGAGCGCACGCACTCGGCCGATCATCCGACCACCCCCACCGGCGCAACCACATGACCGGGAAACACCCGCGCGAGATCGTGGTTGCCGAGGTGCGCGCCAACGAGCTCGGCGAGCACGTCGCGAAAGTCCGTCGTGTGAGCGAGGTCGCGCTCCTCGTGAAGGGCGTCCCGCCCGAGGCCCGGCCACTTCCCGAGCACCTTGCCCTTCCCGGCGCCGTGGCGGACCGGGCCACCGAGCACGAACATGCAGCTCCCCCAGCCGTGGTCCGTACCACCCGTGCCGTTCTCGGCCGCCGTACGACCGAAGTCGGAGAGGGTCGCGATGGCCACGTCATCGAGGCGAGGGCCGAGATCGGTCATGAACGCGTGCAACGACTCGGCCAGCCCACCGGCGAGATCCGCGAAGGCTCCATCCGCACCGCCCTGACCAGCGTGCGTGTCCCAGCCGTCGTAGTCGATCTCGACGACCTCGAGCCCGCAGCCCGCCTTGATCAGCCGCGCCGCGTGCTGGAGCTTGGTCGCGAGCTCGTTCTCGGGATACGGAATGACGGGCACGTACGCCTGGCCGGCGATCTTCGCCAGCTCGCGCGCGCCGCGCAGCGTTGCCGCGCTGACCTGCTCCAGCAGCTCGGCCGTCGGCGTGCGGACCCCGCCTGGCGTGCAGCGGTAGGCGCGCTCCAGGGCGGCGGCCAGCTTGTCCGGATCGCCGCGCGAGGACGGCATCGCGAGGTCACTGACGCCGCTGATCACACACGCCTCCGCTCGGCCATGGAAAATCCGCGGCAGGCCCGAGCCGATGGCGACCGCGCGTATCGCGCCTCCTCCCGTCGAGCTCGCGAGGTGGCGATTGAGCCAGCCGTCCGCGCGCAGCTTGTCGCCGGTGACGCCCGTCTCCCACACGTCCTGCTCCTCGAAGTGGCTGCGAGTGTTCAGCCCATGCCCCACGGCGTGGACCACCGCCGCCTGCCTCGCTTCGAACCACGGAACGAGCGACGCGAGGCGCGGGTGCAGGCCGAAGAACCCGTCGAGATCGATCGCCCGGCCCGCCTCCGCGCGCGGCGATCCGATTGCGAGCGAGGGGCGCAGCTTCGAGTACGCCGGGTCGGCGTACGGCACGACGAGGTTGAGGCCGTCCGCCCCGCCGCGCAGGAAGATCACGACGAGCGTCTTGTTGCGGCGTACCTGCTCCGCGGGTGGAACCGGGTCATCGGCGAGGAGACCGAGCGGCTGAGCTCCGAGGCCGACCAGGAGCGACCCGGAGACCTGCAGGAAGTAACGACGGGTCAGGTGCATGGCAGGGGCTCCGTACTAGGGTGATTGGGCCTCGGGCAACTGGCAAACGATCGCAACCGCGGCGCGGACGAGCTCGTCCCGCCCACCCGGAGTCTGCGCGAGCACGTCGAGCGCTGCGGCGTTCGAGCTAGCGGTAAGCGGGACCCCCAGCAAGCGGACGGCGACCTGGTCCACGAGCATCTGGTGGAAGCCAGCGTCGATCGGCTCCTCACCGTACCGCAGCGCGTCGGGCACGACGGTCGCGAGCGCGTCCTCGAGCTCGCGCGCGAGCCGCCAGCGCTGCAACATCGCGTTCGTGTTGGTCCACGCGGCGTCCTCCTCGGGCCAGCCGTCCGGCGTGGGCCGCCCGAACATCCCCATCGCCGATCGGCCGAGGAACTCCTCGATCGCGCCCGTCGCCGGCACGCCGCCCCCGGCGCGACCGAGCCGCAACGCGAGCTCGAGCGGCCGGAGCACCCGCGTGTGGGTGCTCGCCCAGAACGCCGGGTGGGCCGCGAGCGCGACTACCAGCTCGGCCAGGTCGCCATCGGTGCGGTGAAAAACGTCCGCGAGCTTTGCGACGAGCTCGTCTGGCACGTGGTCCGGGCCCAAGTAGTGCGCCGCGAGCTTGCGAGACACGAATGCCGCCGTCGAGGGGTGGGCGGCGAGCATCGCGAGCGCTCGGCGCGGACGGTCGTAGCGACGGGACGACTTTTCGGGACCGAGCTCGAGACCCAGCAGCCGTTCGCGCTGGTTCGAGTGCAGCTGCGGATGGAACCGAAACGCGACGCGCCCGGCGACGTCGCCCGCTCGGCCGTCACCGTCGGTCGTCGCTGTCCACCCGGTGAGGAGCCGGGCGAGCGCCGTCACGTCGGCCTGGGTGTAGCCGCCGGCCACGCCCACGGTGTGCAGCTCCATCACCTCGCGCGCGTAGTTCTCGTTGAGACCGGTCGCCACGCTCTGCACCTGGTCCAGGTACGTGAGCATCGCGGGGCTACGGGCCGAGGCGAACAGGAGCTCGCGGAACGGCGCGGCCCCGAGGCGAGCGAAGGTCTGATGCTCCTGCCACTCGGCCTGGCCATAGGTCTTCATGATCCAGGTCGAGAAGTGGTTGTCGGCCCAGTGCACGAGGCGCGTGCGAACCGGGTTCGGCGTGACGAGCGCGTGGTGGAGAACGCGACCCGTCACGGCGAAGTCGTAGGACCCGTCGTACGGATAGGACGCAAAGGCGATGTCCCACGCGGTTCGGTCTCCCGGGTCGCTCGCGTCCCGGCGCAGTCGGTCCACGAGCCACGGCTCCTCGCCCTCCACGAGGATTGCCGCCAGCTCCCGGGCGTCGGGGCCGAAGCCCAGTCGATTCAGCAACCACACCGCGCGGGCATACCGAGACGCCGGCGGCGCGGCCTCGAGGACCGTCAGGGTGCGGACGCCCGACGTGTGCTCCTTCCCTGCGGCGTCCCCGACGCGCACGGCCAGCTCGTGAGTCCCAACCGGGATCGTGCGCAGGAGCAGCGGCAGCACGAGTGGACCGGTGGCCCCGATGCAGTCGAGCCGCGCCCCCGCGACCACGCCATCGATCAACACCTCGACCCACGCGAGCGAGCGATCGTCGCTCGCCTCGACGACCACGACATCGGCTCCCCACGCCGCGTGCTCGACCGGGGGCCACAGCACCTCCACCCGGGGCGGCGCGACGTCCGCCGGCGAGGCGCCGCGCAAGACGACCGCGTAGACCCACACGGCCTCGCCCTCCGCGATCGCGGTCGAGAACCGGATGGCCTTGGGGCCGCGCGCGAGCGTTAGTCGACCGACGGAGTGCTCCCCGTAGGCCGTTGCCACGGCAACGACGCCCAGCGGACGCGCTTCCTTGCCACCCTCGAGCGTGACCGCGACGGGAGCGCTTGCCTCCACCTGCTCGGCGAGCCCCTCGATCGCCACGTCGAAGGTCCCCACGAGCTCCTCGGGGAGCGCCAGGCACGCGGCGCACGTTCCCCCGAGGCGTACCGCGCGCTGTGCAACGGCGACGTCAGGCGGACCGCGCAATCCCGCACCCGCCTCGTCCCAGCCGGGCTCGAGGGCGGTGAGCCGATGCACCGCACGCGGCGCAGGCCCGCTCTTCCAGTGGGCTGGTCCGACGAGCGTGTGAACCGGCGTCTGGGCAATCGCGCCTCCGTCGGTGCGGGCCACGAGCTGAACCGCGTTGGGACCGGGGCGGAACGCACTCGCGTCGAGCTCGAAGCGCGGCGCCGCCGAGCGTTGCACCGCGAGTGTGTGCCCGTTGAGCACGAGGGCGACGGCAGGCGGCGCCGTCGTCTCCGAGTCGCGCCACGACACGACGCCGTCGACCGTCGTGCCGCCGGTCAGGTGCTGCCCGTCCAGGGCGCGCGCGAACGAGACGCGCACGAGGTCCGGGCGGCGCAGCCCTCCGGAGCCGTCGATCGGACCGCTACGCCGCGGGGCCATCGCCATCATCGATGCACCCGCGCTCGACTCGTCGGGCGCGTCCTGGAGTCGCAAGAGCTCGAGCGTGTCGACGTAGGCTAGCTGCGACAAGGTCCCGTAGCTCGCGGCGAGCGTAACGACGCGCCGGCCGGCCTGGAGTCGGACCGGCAAGCCAAGCGGCACGCGGTGCCATCGGTCGGACACGAGGGGAGAGCTCGTGGCGGGCGAG
>Ga0209726_10004824_pt1 | contig 16881 bp, 18 predicted proteins | sample Subgrocontami54m_FD_187453 | JGI IMG/M metagenome (GOLD analysis project Ga0209726, IMG submission 187453) | Subsurface groundwater microbial communities from S. Glens Falls, New York, USA - GMW46 contaminated, 5.4 m (SPAdes) (version 3) | ecosystem: Environmental > Aquatic > Deep subsurface >... | reverse complement strand
ATCGCTCTAGGACGGGTCGGGGATCGAGGCCACGGTGACCATGGCCGGGCGGAGGACGCGCCCGTTGAGGAGATAGCCGCGCGCCGTTTCGTCCACCACCGTGCCCTCGGGCCGGCCCTGGGCGGGCACGCGCGCGATGGCCTCGTGCCGCTCGGGGTCGAAGGGCTGGCCGACGGAGGGGAAGGGGGTCACGCCGAACTTCTCCAGCACGCGCAGGAGCTCGCGCTGGGTCAGCTCCACCCCGGCCGTGACGGCTGCCGCCGCGGGCTCGCCGCGGGCCGCCTGGAGCGCCCGCTCGAAATTGTCGAGGATCGGCAGGATCTCGCGCAGGAGCGACTCGTTGGCGTAGCGCGTGTACTCCTCCCGCTCGCGGGCGGCACGCTTCCGGGAGTTGTCGAACTCGGCGGCGGCCCGGAGGTAGCGGTCGCGGTGCTCCTCGGCCTCGCGCGTCTTGGCTTCGAGGGCGTCGCGGAGGCGCCGGATCTCTTCCTCGGGCTCTAGGACCAGCGCGTCGCCGTCAGGATCCAGGATGTCGTCGCTCATCATACGAGAAAGTATAGCAGACGGGAGCCGGTTGACTGCGGCCGGCACCGGATCAGGATGGAAGGTACAGCTCTCTCTGCACCCGGGACAACGAGTCGGAGACGAGCCGCGCGGTCTCGTCCACGATGGTGATGATGTCGCCGTAGGCCATGCGTCGCGGCCCGACCACCCCCAGCACGCCCAGCACCTGACCGCGGTAGGTGTACGTGGAGGTGATGAGGCTGCACTCGCGCATCTCCTCGACCGGATTTTCCCCTCCGATCAGGACCTGCACGCCCCGCTCCTCGGCCATGCGCGTCAGGAGGTCCACGAGGCGGGCCTTGTCCTCGAAGGCCTTGAGCAGCCCGCGCATGGTGGCGACGTCGCTGAAGTCGGGGTGGTCGAGCACGTTGATGGCGCCGCTGATGTAGAGGTTGCGGTCGCGCAGCAGCCCGACGATCTGGTCGAGAACGCCTCGGCTTCTGGTCCAGAGCGGGTCGAGCGGGTCGGCCGGGCGCTCGATGTCGTCGAGGATGGCCTGGAAGGTCTTGCCGCGGTAGCGCCGCGTCAGGGTCCGACCGATCTCCCGCAGCTCCTCGACGCCCGGGCGGGGCAGCGGCGTGAGAGCGCGGGCCGTGACCCAGCCCGTATCCGTGACGACCACGGCCAGTGCGCGGTCCTCGCCCAGGCCGACCAGCTCGATCCGGTCCAGCGCGGTGCGGCGGAGCGGCGGGGCGAGGAGCATCCCGGTCATGTGCGTGCCGTCCGAGAGGCGCGTGGGTGTCTCCGACATGAGCCGCTCGCCCGCGTCCGCCGGCGGGGCGGCGGTGTCTGTGGCTTTGGCGCCGGCCGGGGCGGCCTTCCATGGCACCTCGCCCAGGGCGGTGACGTAGAAGCGGTAGGCCTTGTCCGTCGGTACGCGGCCGGCCGACGTGTGAGGGTGGGTGAGAAAGCCCTGCTCCTCGAGGTCGGCCATGGCATTGCGGATGGTCGCCGGCGACAGCCCACGGACGTGGCGGCGCGAGACGGAGCGCGATCCCACGGGCTGGGCGGTCTCTACGTATTCCGCGATGACAGCCAGGAGCACCTGCCGCAGGCGCTGGTCGAGTACGGGCGGAGCCATGGTGGCCGTATCGTACCCGATTAAAGGAGATCGATGAAGAGCGCGTCCGAGAGGAGAAAGCCCGCCTCGGTCAGGCAAACACGTCCCTCGCGCTCCACGAGGAGCCCGCGCTCCCGCCACGCCTCGAGCGTGGACTGGAGCCGCGCCGGTCCCAGCGCAGCACGCTCGTCGAGCCACTCGGCCGGGACGCCGTCGCCGAGCCTGAGACCCAGGATCAGGCGCTCGGCCATGCGCTGGCGCGGCGTCAGCGTCTCGTGCGTCCCGACGGGCGGCTCACCGCCCGCGACCATGGCGCCGTAGCGCTCGACGGACTTGACGTTGCCGTAACGCACGTCGCCCAGGAACCCGCAGGCGCCCGGGCCCAGGCCCAGGTACTCCTCGGCGCGCCAGTAGATCTGGTTGTGCGTCGAGCGGTGCCCCGGGCGGGCGTAGTTGGAGACCTCGTAGTGCTCGAAGCCCGCCTCCGCCGCGAGCTGGGTGAGCCGCGTGTACTGCGCGGTCACCGTGTCCTCCGGCGGCATTCCGGTGATACCGGCTGCGTGCCAGAGACTGCCTTCGTCGAGCGTCAGCGCGTAGGCCGAGAGGTGATCGGGCCCCCAGCCGAGTGCGCCGTTGACCGTCTCCTCCCAGGTCGCGAGGTCGAGCGCCGGCAGGCCGTAGATCAGATCGACGCTGACGTCCTCGAAGCCGGCGGCGCGGGCGGCGTCGAAAGCCTCGCGCGCCTGCGCGGCCGTGTGGAGCCGGTCCAGCGTCGGCAGGATTCGGTCGTCGAGGCTCTGAACGCCCAGGCTGATGCGCGTGACACCGGCCCGGCGATAGCCCGACAGCCGATCGAGGCTCACGCTCTCGGGATTGCACTCGACCGTGATCTCGGCGCCGGCCTCGATGCCGAAGCGCGCCCGGAGGCGATCGAGGATCTCCGCCATCGCCTCTGCCGGCAGCAGCGAAGGCGTGCCGCCGCCGAGGAAGACGCTGCGAAGGTCGACGGCACCCGCCCACGGGGCGCGGGCGACGAGATCCATCTCGCCCAGGAGCGCCGGGAGGAAGCGCGCGACGGCGCCGGGCGACTCCGGCGCCGTATTGAACGAGCAATACCCGCACCGCTTCGTGCAAAACGGCACATGCACATACGCCCCAATCGACCGCGCCCGCGGCACCCACGACGTGAGGTCACTCATCCCAGCCTCCCGCGGGCGCAGGGTGGCGAGAAGGGGTCAGATGCGAGGCGGCGCCCGAAGGCCGCAGGCGAGGCGTAGCCCGGCTACGTTGAGCCTGCGGCCGAGGGCGCCCCAACATGTAACTACGTCTGGGTCGCAGATGGGCCCTTATCGGCAGCCTGCCTACGGTAGCCAGTTCCCAAGACGAGTCCAGCGTGGCCAGTGACTCTCCCCGTTCCACGACCAGTAGATCAGGAAGGCCTTGCCGCGGATCTTCTCGCGTCGGACGAACCCCCAGTAGCGACTGTCCTGCGAGTTGTCCCGGTTGTCGCCCATGACGAAGTACGAGCCGGGCGGCACCACGAGCGGGCCGCAGCCGTAGAGGTAGCCGCAGTGGCCCGACGGGACGGCGGGGATCGAGCCGGGTCGAACGTAGGGCTCCTCGATCGGCCGCCCGTTGAGCATGACGCGATTGTCCTGCACCTGCACCGTGTCGCCCCCGACGGCGATGACGCGCTTGATGAAGTCGCGGCTCTCGTCGTTGGGGTACTTGAACACGACGACGTCGCCGCGCTCCGGCGTGCGGAAGCCCGGCAGGTGGACGTCCGAGAACGGCAGCTCGGCGCCGTAGAGGAACTTGTTGACGAGAATGTAGTCGCCCACGAGCAGGGTGTCCATCATGGAGCCCGACGGGATGGTGAAGGCCTGCACTCCGGCCTGGCGGATCACGAGCGCCAGCAGCACGGCGATGAGGATGGCCTCGGCGTACTCGCGGACGAGCGACTTGCGGCGTGCGGGGGCCCCCGCCTCGACGGGCGCGGGCGCTTCGGGTTGGGTCTCGGTGGGGCTCATCCGACGCTCAGCTCTTGAGGACCGACAGGAACGCCTCCTGCGGCACCTCGACCTTGCCGACCTGCTTCATGCGTTTCTTGCCCTCCTTCTGCTTCTCGAGCAGCTTGCGTTTTCGCGAGATATCGCCGCCGTAGCACTTGGCGGTGACGTTCTTGCCCATGGCCTTCACGGTCTCGCGGGCGATGACCCGGCTGCCGATGGCCGCCTGGATGGCGACCTCGTAGAGCTGCCGCGGGATGACGGCTCGGAGCTTTTCCGCCAGCGCCTTGCCCTTCTCGTAGGCCTTCTCGTGGTGGACGATGACGGAGAGCGCGTCCACGGGGTCGCCGTTGAGGAAGATGTCGAGCTTGACCATGTCCGACTCGCGGAACTCGAGGAAGTCGTAGTCGAAAGACGCGTAGCCCTTCGAGATGGACTTGAGCCTGTCGTAGAAGTCGACCACGATCTCGGAGAGCGGGAAGTCGAACTGGATGTGACAGCGCTTGCCCAGATACTCGAGCGACTTGTGCTCGCCCCGCTTCTCCTGAGCGAGCTTGTAGATCTCGCTCATGAACTCCGTCGGCACGAGGATGGAGCCGCGGACGTAGGGCTCCTCGATCCGCTCGATCTTGTCCTGCGGCGGCAGCTTGGACGGGTTGTCGATCTCGATGGTCTCGCCTCGGGGTGTGACTATGCGGAAGCGCACGCTCGGGGCCGTGACGATCAGCGAGAGGTTGAACTCGCGCTCGAGCCGCTCCTGGACGATCTCGAGGTGGAGCATGCCGAGGAAGCCGCAGCGGAAGCCGTAGCCGAGCGCGAGCGAGGTCTCGGGCTCGAAGTTGAACGCGGAGTCGTTGAGGCGCAGCTTCTCGAGCGCGTCCCGCAGGCCTTCGTACTCGGTGTCCTCGATGGGGTAGAGACCGGCGAAGACCATCGGCTTGGCGTCGCGGTAGCCGGGGCAGGGCTCGGCCGTCGGCTTCAGCACGTCGGTGATCGTCTCGCCCATCTTCGCGTCGGCCACGCGCTTGATGGAAGCCGTGAGAAAGCCGACCTGGCCCGCGCTGAGCTCGTCGACCGCACGCATGTCGGGGGCGAAGACGCCGACCTGCTGGACCTCGTACGTCTTGCCGTTCGACATCAACAGGACCCGCACCCCCGCCCGCACGCGCCCGTCGATCAGCCGGACGTAGACGACGACGCCCTGGTACGAGTCGTAGAAGGAGTCGAAGACGAGCGCCTTGAGCGGCGCCTCCGCGTCTCCCTTTGGTGGCGGGATGCGGCTCACGATGGCTTCCAGCACCTCGGGCACGCCCGTGCCGTGCTTGGCCGAGATCGTGAGCGCAGCGTCGCCGTCGAGCCCCAGGATCTCGGTGATCTGCGCCCGCGTGCCGGGGACGTCGGCCGCCGGCAGGTCGATCTTGTTGATGACCGGGATGATATCGAGCCCGCCGTCCAGCGCGAGGTAGAAGTTGGCCAGCGTCTGGGCCTCGACGCCCTGGCCCGCGTCCACGATCAGGAGCGCGCCCTCGCACGCGGCCAGCGAGCGCGACACCTCGTAGGAGAAGTCCACGTGGCCGGGCGTATCGATCAGGTTGAGGGTGTACTCGTGACCGTCGCGCGCCGCGTACAGGAGGCGCACGGTGTGGGCCTTGATGGTGATGCCGCGCTCTTTCTCGAGGTCCATCGAGTCGAGGACCTGTCCCACGGCTTTCTTGGCGTCCATGGTGCCGGTGAGGGACAGCAGACGATCCGCCAGGGTGGACTTGCCGTGGTCGATGTGGGCGACGATGGAGAAGTTGCGGATGCGGTCCGTGGTCATCTGCCTCAGGATATCACGCGCTGAGCCGCGATGCGTCAGCGGACGAGGCGGGCGTGCGAGGCCACGACGGCGCCGTCCTCGAGCACGACGCCGGGGCCGACGTGGGCGTGCTGGCCGATGCGGACGTCGGCGCCGACGATGCAGTCGCGGAGCACGGCGCCGGCGCCCACCGAGACGCGCTCCCAGAGAACAGTGCCCTCGATGGTTGCCGCGGCTCCGACGGCGCATCCCGGGCCCAGGACGGCGGTCGGACCGACGCGGCAGTCGTCCGCGAGCCGGCACCCCGCGCCGATCACGACCGGCGCCACGGCGGAGACGCGCGCGCCCAAGATTGCATCGGTCGCGATCGAGCGCCGGTCGCCGCCCGCGCCCGCCGGGCCCACGTCCGTCGCCACCCGGCCCGCCATAAGATCCAGCTGGGCCTGGCGGTATTTTTCGGGGCTGCCGATGTCGATCCAGTAGCCTTCGCCGACCCACCCGAAGAAAGGCAGGCCGTCGGCCAGGAGCCCCGGGAAGAACTCGCGCTCCATGGACGCGACGCGGCCGGGCGGGATTCGCGCCAGCAGGGCGCCGTCGAGCACGTAGATCCCGGCGTTGACCGTGTCGGCCGTACGCTGCGCCGCGCTTGGTTTCTCCACAAATCCTGCCACGCGGCCGTCGCCCGCCACCTCGACCAGGCCGTAGGGGCTGGGGTCTTCCACGCGCGTCAGGAAGATCGTGGCCCGCGCCGCGCGCTGGGCGTGGAAGCGCAGCATGGCGGAGAGATCGACGTCCGTCAGGACGTCGCCGTTGAGCACGACGACGCGGCCGCTCACGAGGTCGGCCGCGTTCCGGACGCCGCCCGCGGTCCCCAGCGGTTCCGCTTCGACGGCGTAGTCGAGCCTGACGCCCCAGCCGGCGCCGTCGCCCATGGTCCGCCGGACCTCGTCCACGAGATAGGAGCACGACAGCACGACGCGCTCGACCCCGTGCTGTCGCAGCAGGGCCAGCTGGTAGGCCAGAAACGGGACGTTGAGCAGCGGGACGACCGGCTTCGGACGTGAGCTCGTCAGGGGGCGCAGGCGCGTGCCTCGGCCCCCGGCCAGGATGACGGCGGTTATGTGCCCGGTGTCCAGGGCTGCGCCTCGCTGATGAGCATGACCGGGATGCCGTCGCGGATCGGGTAGGCCTTCTGGCACCGCTGACAGATGATGCGTGTCTCCTCGAAGATGAGGTTGCCCTTGCAGGCCGGGCAGGCCAGGATGGCCCGCAGCTCCTCGTCGATCATCGTGTGGTCTCCTTCCTGAAATGGTCGAGAGTCTGGATCAAGCCGTCGCTGAGGGGCACGGTCGGACGCCAGCCGAGCACGCGCTCGGCAAGCTTGGGGCTCAGGCAGCTACGCCGCTGCTCGCCGGGTCGCGCGGGGGCGTGGACGGCGTCGGCGCTCGCGCCCGCGGCGGCCCGAAGCGCGTCGCAGATGGCGTTCACCGAGGTCTCCACTCCGGTGCTGATGTTCAGCTGCCCGGTAACGTCGGGCCGCTCGAGGGCCAGCAGGTTGGCCGCCGCCACGTCATCCACGTGGACGAAGTCGCGCGTCTGGAGACCATCGCCGTTGATCACCGGAGCCTCCCCGGCCAGGACGCGGCGGCAGAAGATGGCCACCACCCCCGCCTCGCCGTGGGGATTCTGGCGCGGACCATAGACGTTGGCGTAGCGGAGAGAGACGCCGCTCATGCCCCAGAGGGCGCCCCAGGCCTCGACGTACTGCTCCATCGCGACCTTGGTGATCCCGTAGGGCGAGGCGGGCCGGGCCGGGTGCTCCTCGGGCGTGGGGATGACGTTCGTGTCGCCGTAGCCGGCGCCGCCGCTCGACGAGTAGATCATCCGGCGCACGCCGAAGCGCCGGCAGCAGTCGAGCAGGTTGAGCCCGCCCCCGATGTTGACCGACGCGTCGAACGCCGGATCGGCGACGGAACGGCCGACTGAGGCCTGGGCGGCGAGGTGCGCCACCGCGTCGGGTCGCTCGGCCGCGAAGACCTCGCTGAGCTGCCCGTTCCGGATGTCCAGCGCGTGGAAGGCCGCCTCCGGTGGGAGCCACGCGCGGTTGCCCGTGGAGAGGTCGTCCACGATGGCCACCGTGTGCCCCGCGCGGATGAAGGCGTCCGCGACGTGTGAGCCGATGAAGCCCGCTCCGCCCGTGACGAGCACCTTCACGTGGGGCGCCCCAGCTTGCGGCACCATTCGAGTGTTCGGGCCAGTCCCTCGTCGAGCTCGACGGCCGGCTCCCAGCCGAGCAGCCGCCGCGCCCGGCCGATGTCGGGCTGGCGGACCTTCGGGTCGTCGGTCGGCAGCGGGCCGAAGACGATCTCGCTCGTGGAGCCCGCGGCGCGGATGACCTGCTTCGCGAGCTCGAGAAGGGTCATTTCGCGGGGGTTGCCGATGTTGACCGGGTCGTTGACGGGCGCCTGCATGAGCCGCCAGATGCCCTCCACGAGGTCCGAGACGTAGGTGAAGGAGCGCGTCTGGGAGCCGTCGCCGAAGACGGTCAGCGGCTCGTTGCGCAACGCCTGGCGGACGAAGGTCGGCACCGCGCGGCCGTCCGTGAGGCGCATGCGGCTGCCGTAGGTGTTGAAGATGCGGACGATGCGCGTGTCGAGCCCGTGGACGCGGTGGTAGGCCATCGTCATGGCCTCGGCGAAGCGCTTCGCCTCGTCGTAGACGCCGCGCGGTCCCACCGGGTTGACGTTGCCCCAGTAGTCCTCGCGCTGCGGGTGCACCAGCGGGTCGCCGTAGACCTCCGACGTCGAGGCGAGGAGGAACTTGGCGTGGCGGGCCTTCGCGAGCCCAAGCGCCCGGTGGGTGCCGAGCGAGCCGACCTTGAGCGTTTGGATGGGCAGCTCGAGGTAGTCGATGGGCGAGGCGGGGCTCGCGAAGTGGAGCACGTAGTCGATGCCACCCTTGATCGAGATGAAATTGGTGACGTCGTACTCGACGAAGACGAAGCGCGGGTCCTGGATGTGGGCGATGTTGTCGAGCGAGCCCGTCAGGAGGTTGTCCATGCAGACGACCTCGCAGCCCTTCTCCAGGAGGAAGTCGCAGAGGTGGGAGCCGATGAACCCCGCGCCGCCCGTGACGAGGACCCGCACGTGGGCGCCCTCAGGCCGGCAGGACGGGCTTCCGTCCGACCGAGTGGTACTCGAAGCCGAGGCGCCGCATCCGCTCCGGCTCCCAGAGGTTGCGCCCGTCGAAAATCACGGGGCGCTTGAGCAGGCCGCGCAGCCGCTCGAGGTTGAGGTACCTGAATTCGTTCCACTCCGTCACCAGCACGACCGCGTGCGCGCCCTCGGCCGCCTGGTAGGGCGAGTCGCTGAAGGTGACGCCGGCCGGCAGGAGCCGCTTCGCGTTGTCCATGGCCGCGGGGTCGTATGCGCGGATCCTGGCCCCGGCCGCGTGCAGGAGCTGGACGACCTCCACGCTCTTGGCCTCGCGCATGTCGTCGGTGTTCGGCTTGAAGGCCAGGCCCAGCACCGCGATCGTCTTGTCGTCGAGCGGGCCGAGGGCTTTGGCGACGGTCTCGACGAGGTGCACGGCGCGCTCGCGGTTGATCTCCACGATCGAGCGGAGGAGCTTGAAGTCGTAGCCGAGTCGGCCGGCCGTGTGGATGAGCGAGTCCACGTCCTTGGGGAAGCAGGAGCCGCCGTAGCCAAGCCCAGCCTGGAGGAACGCCCCGCCGATGCGCGGGTCGAGCCCCATGCCCTTGATGACCTGCGTTACGTCGGCGCCGGCCGCCTCGCAGATGTTGGCGATGGCGTTGATGAAGGAGATCTTCGCGGCGAGGAAGGCGTTCGACGCGTACTTGATGACCTCCGCCGACGGCAGGTCGGTGATGATCATGGGCCGCTCGATCGGCGCGTAGAGCTCGACCAGCGTCATCGCCACCTGCTGGGTGGGCGCGCCAATGACGATGCGATCCGGGCGGAGGGTGTCCTCGATGGCCGAGCCCTCGCGCAGGAACTCGGGGTTCGACACGACGTCGAACTCGACCGGGCGCGGCTGGTGGCGCCCGATGACCTCGCGGACGAACTCGCCCGTGCCGACCGGGACCGTGGACTTGTTGACGACCACCTTGTAGCGATCCATCGAGCGACCGATCTCGGCCGCGACCGCCTCGACGTGCGAGAGGTCGGTCTCGCCGGTGTCCTTGGACGGGGTGCCGACCGCGATGAAGATGACGTCCCCGTGACGGATGCCCGCGCCCAGGTCGGTGGTGAATGAGAGCCGCCGGTCCTCCACGTTGCGCGCGACCATCTCCTCGAGGCCGGGCTCGTAGATCGGCATGCGCCTGGCCTCGAGGGCCTCGATCTTGGCGCGGTCGTTGTCCACGCAGACCACATCGTTGCCTAGGTCGGCGAAGACCGCCCCGGTGACGAGCCCGACATACCCTGTGCCGACGACGCAGATGTTCATGGGTGCGTGCTTGCGAGCGTCTTAGGATACCAAACGCGGCGCCCCGGAGGGGCCAATTCAGGTTCTGCACCGCTTCCTCTCAGAAGAGGCGCCAGACGAGGCGCTCGGCGACCATCCCGGCGAAGAGCAGGAGCAGGTAGAAGTTTGAGAAGAGGAAGAGCTTGAGCCACCCGCGCTGGTCGTGAGGCTCGCGGGCGAACTTGACGGCGAGCCACATGAGCCGCCCGCCGAGCAGCGCCGCGATCACGAAGGTGGCAGGGCCCCCGACACCGAAGGTCGGCGCCGCAAGAGACCACGCGGTCAGCCCCGAGGCGTAGAGCAGGATGAGCCGCGCCGTGCCTTCGACGCCCACCACCTCGCTGACCATGGGGAAGCCGCCCGAGGCGTAGTCGGCGCGGTAGCGGAGCGCCAGCGCCCAGAAGTGGGGCATCTGCCAGAGGAAGAGGATGCCGGAGAGGATGATGGCGCCGGCGTCCGTGAGATTGCCGCCGCCCGCCACCCAGCCGATGACGGGTGGGATCGAGCCGGGGATGGCGCCCGGCACGGCGGCGAAGGGCGAGGTCGGCTTGAGCCACGGCGTGTAGACCCCGTTGTAGAAAACCGCGGCAATGATCCCGAGCACGCCCGCGGTGCGACCGATGCCGAGCCACAGCACGACCGCGCCCCCGACTGTGGCAAGGGCGGCGAAGGCGAGGCCCTGGGCGTGAGAAAGGCGCCCCGAGGGCAGCGGGCGGTTCGCCGTTCGCGCCATCAGCGCGTCCTTGTCGCGCTCCTGCACCTGGTTGAGGGCCGACGCGCCCGAGGAGAGCAGCATCACGCCCGCCAGCACGACGAGGCCGTGCGCCCAGGGGAAGTCGGCGCCGAGCGGCGCGCGCAGCATGAAGCCGGCCGCGGCCGAGACCAGCACGAGCAGCACGATGCCGAACTTGGATAGCTCCGCGTAGGCGCCCACGCGCTCGCCGAGGCCCGCGGCCGCCCACGCGCGGGCGGTCGAGCTGGCGGCCCTAGGAGGCACGGGCGACCCCGCTGATGATCTCGCCCGCAGGGGCCTCGACGCCCCGCGCGACGGCGCTCCAGCACTCGGCGCGCACCGAGAGCCAGACGAGAACTCCCCACAGCGCGTAGGCGACCACGGCGTGCGCCGCGCGGAGCGGCACGGCCAGCCCTCCGAGCACGGCCATGATCCCCAGCGCCACTTGCAGGACGGCGAGCACCGCCGCCACCGCCGCGGGTCTGGCCAGTGCCGTGCGCCGCGCCGCCAGCGCAAGATGGACGAAGAGCCCGAGGAGCACCACGCCGAGCCACCGGTGGATCCAGTGGACGGCGCTCTCCCAGTTGTGGGGCAGGAGGCTGCCGCTGCAGAGCGGGAAGTCGGGGCAGGCGAGCCCCGCGCCTGCGTGACGCACGTAGCCGCCGAGCGCCAGCTGGAGGAGGAGCGCCGCCAGGCCGGCCATGGCCAGCCGCTTGAGCCGCGCCGGCACCGCGGGATGCGCCCGCGTTCCCTCGGCCAGCATGACGAGGCCGGCCAGGATCAGGAGGGCGTTCACGAGATGGGCCGTGCTGACCAGGTCGGGCAGCTTGAAGAGGACGGTGACGCCGCCCAGGCCGATCTGTGCCGCGAGGAGGGCGACCAGGATGAGGCTCAAGCGTCGCGGCGCGCGCGCCGTCGTGCGCCGCCAGGTCAGGACCACGGTCACGAGCAGCAGCAGGGTGAAGGGGATGGCCTTGAGCCGGTGGCTGAACTCGATCAGGACCTCGGTCTGGGCCGGCGGCAGGAGGCGTCCGTGGCAGAGCGGCCAGTCGGGGCAGCCGAGGCCGGAGCCGGTGGCGCTCACGATGTTGCCCATGGTCATGAGCAGGAAGAGGGCGACGATGGCTGCCCATGTCCAGGCGCGCGGCGGGCTACCCGCCATGCGAGGCTCCGAGCGGGGCGATGGCGCCGTCCTGGCCGCCGGCGGCCTGCCAGCGGAAGAAGACCACGCTGATCGCGATCAGGAAGACGAGCCCTCCGGGGATCCACATGATGAGGCCGCCCAGGTGCTGGTCTGTGTGCGGCGTGAGCGCCTCCCACACCCGGGGCGCCGCGGCGTACTTGGGGTAGAGCACGCTCCCGGCCATCGTGATGAAGATCGAGACGACGACCATGGGCAAGCCGACCACGAACAGGTACAGCATCTGCACGGGATAGGCCGCGCGCGGCAGCTCGTGCGAGGGCGACATCACCGGCCACCACAGGATGACCGATACAACCATGATCATGAGGTGCTGGACGATGTGCACGCCGTGGTGGTCCATTGCCAGGTTGTAGAGCGGCGGGAGGTGCCAGGCCACGAGTACGAGGTTGAAGCTCGCGAACGCGCCCGAGGGCCGCGTCAGGCGGCGCCCGAGGCGCAGCACAAGCGGGGGGCGCAGGAGCGGCGAGAGCATCCAGCCCGGCGTGCCGTAGAGCAGGAGCGGTGGCATGGCGAAGATCAGCAGGAGGTGCTGCACCATGTGCGCGCTGAAGAGGTAGTAGTCCGCGAGATCGTGGAGCGGCCCGGTCAGCGAGCCCAGCAGCACCGCGAGCCCCGCGAAGAAGGAGACCACCTGGACCCCCTTCACGCGCCGGCCCTGGGCGCGCCCGCGACGGAGCGCGGCCACGTACAGACCGCCGAGCGCCGCCACGCCCGCGACAACGGTGAGATCGGGGTGCCACGCGGTCCAGTCAAATCCGCCGGGCCCGAGGGGCGGCGGCCCCGCGGGCCCGGGCACTACGTGCGCCATGCTTCTACCCGCGCGCGAGTAGGATGTAGGCGCCGAAGAGCGCCATGATGGCGAGGATGATGGCCATGGCCATGATGAGAGGGCCGACGAAGAGCACGGTCAGGAGCTTGTGGTCGTAGCGCAGGTGCATGAAGAAGGCGACCACGAGCCAGAACTTGAGGACGGAGAACACGAGGAGCAGCGCGACCAGGGCGGGGCTCGGGATGCCCGGCACGTACAGCGCGCCGATCTCGATGGCGGTGAGAAGGCCCAGCACCACGGCCACCCGGATGTAGGTCTGGACCGTGGCGTGGCCCCCTCCCGGGGCGGGGGCTGCTGCGGGAGCGGCGCGGTTCGAATCCATAACCCTCGGCCTCCTACGGGATCAGGTAGATGAGGGTGAAGATGGCGATCCAGACGATGTCCACGAAGTGCCAGTACAGGCCGCAGATCTCGACCTTGAGCGAGTCCTGCGCCCCGAGCCTGCCGCGCAGCGCCAGCACCCAGAGCGAGAGGAGCCAGATGACGCCGCCCGTGACGTGGGCGCCGTGGAAGCCCGTCAGCACGAAGAAGGTGGAGCCGAACAGGTTCGTCCGGAGCGTCAGGCCCAGGTGCACGAAGTGCGTGAACTCGTAGATCTGGAAGCCCACGAAACCGGCGCCGAACAGCGCGGTCATCAAGAGCCAGATCTTGCCCCACTTCATGTCGTTGCGCTGCACTGCGGCCAGGGCCAGCACCATCAGGAGCGAGGACATCAGCAGTACGAAGGCGCTGAGCGAGGTCAGCGGGATGTTCAGGATCTCGTGGGGCCCCGGCCCGTTGATGCTCTTGCCCTTGTAGGCGAGGTACGTGCCGATCAGCGAGCCGAAGAACATGCACTCGGAGCCGAGGAAGGCCCACATCCCCAGCTTGCGATGGTCGAGCCCGGTGCAGCCGATGTTCGGGTCGTGCGCGACGGCGGCGTGCTCCGCGGCCATCAGTGGTGCCCTCCCGCGGCCGGCCCCACGTCTGGCCCCATGTCTTTCCCATGATGGTACTCGAGCATGAACCGGATCATGCAGTAGAACGTCAAGAGGCCGCCCCCGACCACCTGGTAGATGCTCACGAGGGCGCCCGAGAACATCACGAAGAGGGCGCCCGCCAGCAGGATCGGCCAGTAGGACGGCGGAGGCATGTGGATGGACGCCGTGTCCACCTGGGCCGCCGGCGAGGCCTTCCGGGGCGGGGTGCCGTGGCCGTCGCCGTGCTTCTCCACCCAGAAGTCGTCGCGGGCGTGAACCACGGGCTCGGTGGCGAAGTTGTACACGGGCGGCGGCGAGGGAATGGTCCATTCCAGCGTGCGCCCGTCCCAGGGGTCCGCCGGGGCGGGGGCGCCCGAGCGCGTGGTCGCGATCACGTTCCAGATGAAGACCAGGAACGAGAGCGCGATCACGAACCCGCCCAGCGTCGAGACCATGTTCCAGAAGCCCCAGCCGAGGTCGGGCGCGTACGTGTAGATTCGCCGAGGCATGCCGATGAGTCCCAGGAAGTGCATCGGAAAGAAGGTAACGTTGAAGCCGATCATCATCAGCCAGAAGTGCACCTTGCCCTGCCGCTCATCGAGCAGCTTGCCGAACATCTTCGGCCACCAGTAGTAGACGCCCGAGAAGAGCCCGAAGATCGAGCCCCCGAAGAGCACGTAGTGGAAGTGGGCGACGATGAAGTAGGAGTCGGTCTGCTGCAGGTCCACCGGCGGGGAGGCGTGCATGACGCCCGAGAGGCCTCCCAGGGTGAACATGGCGATGAAGCCCAGCGAGAAGTAGAGCGCGCTCGAGAACTGGATCCTGCCGCCCCAGAGCGTGCCGATCCAGTTCAGGATCTTCACGCCCGTCGGCACCGCGATCAGCATGGTCGCGATGGAGAAGGCCGAGTCGGCGACCGGGCCCATGCCCACCGAGAACATGTGGTGGCTCCACACGCCGAAGCCGAGGAGGCCGATCATGATCCCCGAGTAGATGACCACGGGGGCGCCGAAGAGCGGCTTGCGCGAGAAGGTCGGCAGCACCTCGGACACGATGCCCATGGCGGGCAGGATCAAGATGTAGACCTCGGGGTGGCCGAAAATCCAGAAGAGGTGCTGCCAGAGCAGTGGGTCGGCGCCGCCCGCCGGGGCGTAGAAGAGCGTGCCGAAGAAGCGGTCGAACATCAGGAGGATCAGCGCCACCGTGATGACCGGGAAGGCCAGGACCACCAGGAACTGCACCACGAAGCTCATCCAGACGAACAGCGGCATCCGCATGAGCGTCATGCCCGGGGCGCGCATGTTGATGATGGTCACGATGAAGTTGAAGCCGGCCATCAGCGAGGAGATGCCGAGCACCTGCAGGCCCAGCATCCAGAAGTCGATGCTCTGCGTGGGCGAGAACTGGGCGGAGGTCAGGTTCGCGTAGCCGAACCAGCCGCCGTCCGGCACCGCACCCACGAGGAAGCTCAGGTGGAGCAGCAGGGCGCCCGAGAAGAAGACCCAGTAGGACAGCGCGTTCAGCCGCGGGAAGGCCACGTCTCGCGCCCCGATCAGGAGCGGGATCATGTAGTTGAAGAAGGCCGCGCTCATCGGCATGATCGCCAGGAACACCATGGTCGTTCCGTGCATGGTGAACAGCTCGTTGAAGCGCTGGGCGCCGACGAGAGTGCCGTCGGGCTGCGCCAGCTGCAGGCGCATGATCAGGGCCTCGATCCCGCCCACCAGGAAGAAGAAGAAGGCCGAGACGCCGTAGAGCTGGCCGATGCGCTTGTGGTCCACGGTCGTGATCCAGGACCAGAGCACACTCCCGGCGCTCACCTTCGTGCCGGGCATGTACGCCGCGTGTGTCACCATGGAAATCCTCTTATTTCAGGCTCAGGAGATAGGCGGCGAGCGCCTTCGGCTGCTCGCCCCGCATGCCCAGGTCCGGCATCAGCACGCCCGGTTTCATGTGGCCCGGGTTCTCGATCCACTTGGCCAGGTTCTCCGGAGTGTTCGCCATCAGGTTGGCGCCCAGGGTCTTCCGGCTCCCGAAGTGCGTCAGGTTGGGCCCCAGCACGCCTCCCGAGATGCCTGCGATCGTGTGGCAGCCTACGCAGGCGGACCGGCTGAAGAGATCCTGGCCGGTCTGCGCGAGGGGATCGGTGGGCTGGACGGGCGGCCTCTGCTGGGCCGCCACCCACTGCTCGAAGTCGGCCTTGGTGTGCACGATGACACGGAAGCGCATGTTGGCGTGCGACATGCCGCAGTACTCGGCGCACTGGCCCGGGTACTCGCCCGGCTCGTCGGGCGCCAGCGTGATGCGGTTGACGCGGCCCGGCACCACGTCCCGCTTGCCGCCCAGCTGGGGCGTCCAGAAGGAGTGGATGACGTCGGGAGCGTGGAGGTTGAAAGCAACCGTTTGTCCAGCTGGGAGATGCAGCTCGTTGGCCGTGACCACCTTGAGGTCGGGGTACTTGAACTCCCACCACCACTGCCGCCCGCCGACGTCCACCCGCAGCGCCGTCGCCGCCGGCGCCTCCTGGGTCTTGAAGATCGCGGGGATCGTCGGGATGAGGAAGATGAGCAGGATCAGCGCGAAGACGATGGTCCAGGAGACCTCGAGGAGCGTGTGGCCGTGGACCTGCTTCGGGATGGGTGCGCCGGGTCTCTCGCGGTAGCGGAAGCAGACCCACAGGAGCCCGGCCTCGACGGCGATGCCGATGCCGAGCGTCCACCACGACATCAGCATGAAGATCTCGTGCGTGATCCGCCCGAACCCCGACTTCGGTCTCACTGTGGTCATGGGCGAGTCCCACATCGACCAGCCGCACGAGGAGAGCAGCAGTGCCACGGCCAGCAGCAGGAGCGCCGTGGGGATGCGAGAGAGCAGGCTCTTGCGCATGGATTCCTTTACCTGGGTGGTGCGCCCGGATCCGGGGCGGGGGCCGTGACGGCGGAAGCCGCCGCCGGACGCCCGAGGTCGAAGACGGCCACCCAGCTGCGGGCGGCCAGCGCCAGCACGATGATGACCGGGATCGAGGTCCACAGGACATCGGTGCGGCGCCGCCGGCGCGCGGTTTCGTGGGCGCGGCGGCAGCGCATGACGTAGACGAAGGAGCGGGCCTGAGCGGCGAGGAACAGGGTCAGCGCGACGGCCAGCAGCAGGTGCGTTATGATCGACACGGCCCCCTCGTTACGATGATCACGACGTTAGCCGGGCAGTCTACTTGAGCAAGGGGGGAAAGCCAAGTCGGAA
>Ga0209726_10004822_pt1 | contig 16892 bp, 21 predicted proteins | sample Subgrocontami54m_FD_187453 | JGI IMG/M metagenome (GOLD analysis project Ga0209726, IMG submission 187453) | Subsurface groundwater microbial communities from S. Glens Falls, New York, USA - GMW46 contaminated, 5.4 m (SPAdes) (version 3) | ecosystem: Environmental > Aquatic > Deep subsurface >... | reverse complement strand
ATCCCTGAATCCGCCCAGTGGCCTGAAACAACTGTGGCCATCGGACCAGGTCAAACCCGCGATTATGAATTTATCGCAATCCCCGGGGACTGGGCGCTTCATTGTCATCTTCGGCATCACCCCATGAATGCGATGGGGCATAGCGTTCCGAACTTAATAGGCGTAAACCAAAAAGGGATCGAGGAAAAGATATCAAAAGAATTGCCAGGTTATATGGCGATGGGTGAAAAGGGGATGCATGAGCATCTTGCGCACTCCAAGCACATGAAAGGTCCTGAAAACACACTCCCCATGATGGCGGGGGACGGACCTTTTGGCCCCATTGGAATGGGCGGCATGTTTACGATGCTTAAAGTCCACGAAGACATACCGTATTTTAAAACGGCTGAAGAATACAACAAACAGGTAGTGCTACCCGGTGATTTCGGTTGGCACAACAATCCGCCCGGAACCGTAGCGACTATCGCGCCTGGGTACGAGAAAAAAGTAGATCCCGATCAGATCTATGTTTGCCCAATGCACCCGGAAGTCCGGCAGAATATCTCCGGAAAGTGTCCGAAATGTGGCATGGCCCTTCAGCCGGAATTATCAGAAAAAAGTTCATCAGAAAAGGCGGTGTCTTCAAATCAACCCGAAGATCATAAAAACATGAAAATGTAGAAGTTCTACAGGCCAAAACATGTCCGCTGAAGAACACGCAAATATGAAATAGGGTAAATGGACCCTCGTCACAAGCAGATGAAGCCCTGTATTTTAAGTCTACAGAAACTTATGAGAATTTTTTAAAGAAGCATGTTCAATAACAAAAGGGGGAATCACAATGAAAAAGACAGTCGTGTTTGGTGTGATGTTTGTGTTGCCGCTTCTAGGGTTCTCAGGCGTGGCCTTGGCTGAAGGGGGTCATGACCATGGAAGTCATGGTTCGACAGGTGGCTCGGTAACGATCAAGGGCGAGCTTGTAGACTCGCTTTGCTATGTCGGGATGGCAGCAAAAGGTGCTGGTCACAAGCAGTGCGCGATAGACTGCGCGAAGGCAGGTATTCCTATAAGTATCGTTGAAGACGGAACTGGAAAAATGTACACGGTTCTTCCCAAAGAAGATAAGACCGGCTACCCCGAAAGTGTTATCAGCAAAATGGGTGATAAGGTCACTCTCAAAGGCGACCTTTACGAAAACGGCGGCAATAAGTACGTGGCCGTCGAGTCAGTGGAGTAAAACCCATGCTACCCGGAGCGCAGCACCTTCAGAATATTCATCCGCTTGTGATTCATTTTCCCATCGGGCTTCTCGTGGGTGCTGTGCTCTTTTATTTTGCGGCGTGGGTTTTCAAGAAAGACGAATTTGCCAAGACAGGGTTCTGGGTGCTTTTACTCGGAGCCTTGTCGTTGGCGGTCTCGATTGGAACCGGCCTTTTTGCGGAGCAAGGAGTGATGGTGGCGCTTGATGTGAGACAAAAACTTCTTTTGCCGCACAAACAATTCATGATCGCTACGGCAGTCTTGTGCGCCATTGTGACGGTTTGGGCTCTTATCCAAAGACCATTCCCAAAGAAAGGGAGGCTTCTTTTTCTTGCCTTGCTTATGGTGATGGTCGGAGTCATGACACTCGGTGCAGATTACGGTGGTAGGCTTGTGTATGATTACAATGCGGGTGGAAATGCCTGTCGTCAGCCGATTCATTTCACGAAATGAGGCGTACTGTTGATAGGGCTGAGAAGAATCATCAAAAGGTCAAGTGTATTACGTCATTCGGTAAATATAAACTGGATTTTGTACAATGGAAAAACTTTTTAATAGGTTCGGTATACAAGGAAAGTGCAGCTCAAAATAAATATGATGTTTGATCCGAAAACCCATTGGGAAACGATTTATAAGACCAAATCCTCGAAGGAAGTCAGCTGGTATTCGCCGCGCCTTGAAAAATCCCTTGAGTTGATTCAGTCCCTTAGTCTGTCAAATGACGCCCGTATCATCGACGTGGGTGGCGGAGCATCTACTTTACCTGACGATCTGATTGCCGCTGGTTTCAAAAATATAGCGGTTCTAGATATTTCAAAAGAAGCGCTAAAGGTTTCCCAAGAGAGGCTTGGAAAGAAATCGGGGCTTATCCGCTGGATAGAGGGTGATGCAACCGAGGTTTCTTTGGAGCCAGAGTCATGCGACTGTTGGCACGACCGTGCCGTGTTTCATTTCCTGACAAACCCTAAAGACAGGCAGAAATACATCAAGAATTTAAAGAAGGCGCTTAGGCCTCGTGGTTATGCGCTGATGGCGACATTTGGACCGAATGGGCCCTTAAAATGCAGCGGTCTTAAGATCGTTCGCTATTCGGCTGAAAGCTTGCAGAAGGAGCTTGGAATACTTTTTCGTCCAGAACAGCACTTCACCGAGATTCATAAAACTCCTTTTGACACGACCCAAGAATTTCTTTACTGCCTTTTTAGAAAGCAGTAGCAATTAATGCGAAATTTGGGATACCACCATAGCTATATTACGATTTTAAAATCTGTAACGATGCTTGAAACCAAAGGATGAGGTTTTAGTCTTTTTTTCACAAGGATGTAAATTTTTTCGTAGATTTTCGATGTGCCAGGTTTTCCTAGGACCACCAAGAGTTCTTTGGAAGGCGCTTTCTTGATCGTGAGAAGGTTGAGAGGGGCTATCCCCGCCTTTGATAAAACAAGCCTTCGTGCGAGTTCCACGTCTTGGATTTCAGCCACAATATCAGGCCGGATTTTATGTTCGACAAAATATTCTTGCAGAGAGTGATAAATTTCGCTGTGAGCGGTAGGCAAAATAAGCGGGGCTTTATGAAGGTCTTTTGGAATACTTTTGTATTTCCGCGCTAGTTCTGTATGAGCGCAAAAAACAATGGGTATTTTCCCGACAAGAGTGCTTTCAATTTGTTCATCCAAAGAACCGGCCGGGGCGTCCGTGAGCACGATGTCCAGAACGTTTGATTTTAGATTCTCGATAAGGTTTCCAGATCTGTCTTCCTGAACAGTAAGGTGCGTTTTAGGGGCGATTTTTAAAATAAATTGAAGGAGCATATCAAGAAATGTTTTTGGGACCGAATCCGGAGCTCCTATCTGGATCCGGAGGCGACCCTTGTGTGATAAATCGCCTAGATTGTCTATCATCTCCTGCCCCGTTTCAAAGATCTCCTTGGCGTACGTGAGGATGTGACGACCTTCGTCCGTCAGCGTTAAACGTCTCCTTCCCTGCCGCTCGAAAAGCTTGAGGTTCAAATAGTTTTCAAACTGTTTAAGCTGTGTGCTTAAAGTCGGCTGACCCAGGCGCAATTCCTCACCGGCTTTTGACACAGAACCCAGCCGTGCAATCGTATAGAAGTAGTAAAGGTGGTGGTAGTTGAAGGGGATCATATATTCTTTAATTAGATATAATACATCTAAATTATCTATTTTACTAATAAATGTTTCAGGAGGATAATTATCCTTTACGGACAGGGATCGTCGTAAAGAAAAAAGGGGACGAGAGAATGGACAACTCAGAATTTGGTAGTGGGGCATCTTCTGCTTTAGGGTCTTTAATCGAGGACATGCAGAAGATGTTTAAGACAGTGTCGCGTCCGCCGGTGCTTTTGGCGATTGGGGGCATTGGGTTAGTTTTGTGGTTGGCATCGGGGATTTATATGGTCGGTCCCGGAGAGCAGGGTGTTGTGAGGCAATTTGGAAAAATGCACTCTCAGACCGGGCCGGGACTTCGGTATCACTTGCCGCAACCGATTCAAAGCCGCGATGTCGTGAATGTGGCAGGGGTGCGCAGAGCCGAGATAGGATTTCGCAGTACTGACGGACAAACCAGAGTTATTGACGAAGAATCTCTCATGCTCACGGGTGACGAGAATATCGTCGCGGGGCAGCTTTTCGTGCAGTACGTCATCAAAGATCCTTCCGCTTTTCTTTTTCGCGCTCGGGATCCGGAGCAAATGCTTATGACGGTGGCGGAAGTCGCTCTGCGCAACGTTGTTGGGAGGAACACAATCGATTTTACGATGACGGATGGCCGTTTTCAGGTACAAGAGCAGACCAAGCAACAACTTCAGCGCCTCTTGGATGATTATCAAACAGGACTTTTAGCGACGGAAGTGAGACTTCTTGTTGTAGACCCACCGTTGGATGTAAAGGATGCGTTTCATGATGTGGTGCGCGCCTGGGAAGACCGCGAACGGCTCATACAAGAAGCGCGTGGATTCGCGGAGGATGTTCTGCCCAGAAGTCGTGGGGAAGCTGCGGAAGTTGTGCGCAAAGCAGAAGGCTACAAAGAACAGCGCATGATCCGCAGCCAAGGCGAAGCCAAAAGGTTTTTGGATGTGCGGGAATCCTATGAAAAATCTCCCACGGTGACAAGAGAGAGGCTTTATCTTGAGATGATGGAGCGCATACTGCCCCACGCGGAGAAGGTTATATTGCCACCGCAGTCCGCCGGCTCTGTCTTACCTTGGCTTCCTCTCAAGAAAGCGCAGGCGCCGCACGAGATACCCGCAACAACTATGCAGAAAATAAAAGAGGTGAAGTCATGAAAATAAAATCGCTTAAAATACCGCTTCTCATTACAGGTTATATCGCGATCTTAGCCATAGGGCGCACTTTTTACATCATCGACGAACGGGAACAGGCGATTGTCACGATGTTCGGCCAACCCATGCGCACTGTGCGTGAGCCCGGTCTTTACATGAAAGTTCCTTTTATTCACAGTTTGCAGCGTTTTGACAAGCGAGTGCTTTCATCGGATGCGCAGGCGGTTGAATACCTCACTTCGGACAAGAAGAGAGTCGTGGTGGATCACGTTTCACGGTGGCGTATCACGGACCCGCTGGAATTCTATCGCACGGTTCGGACAGAAACAGGGGCCCTGATCAGATTAAACGATGTGGTGTCCGGACGTCTAAGGGAGGAGATCGCCAAGCGCACTTTTATTGATTTTGTCAGGGAACAGCGCGAGGCCATTGTTCAGGCCGTAAGCAAGGATGCCCGCGTATCGGTGAAGCAGCAGTTTGGCATTGAGCTCATCGACGTTCGTATTAAGCGGCTTGATCTGCCAAGAGAGGTCCAGGCCAGTGTTTATGCCAGGATGCAGGCCGAGCGGCAACGTATCGCCAAAAAGTACCGGGCGGAGGGCGAAGAGCAGGCTCGCGAGATTCGAGCCGATGTGAATAAAGAAGCGCAGATCGTTTTAGCCAAGAGTTACGAACAGGCCCAGAAGCTGATGGGTGAGGGAGACGCCCAGGCTACGGCTATTTACGCTTCGGCCTACGAGAAAGATCCAGAGTTTTATTCTTTCATGCGCCGCCTTGAAACCTACGAGCGTTCGCTTGGCACGGGAACCACAATTGTTTTGGACGCGAGTTCCGATCTATTAAAGTATTTGGAAAAGTCCCACTTGCCTACAAGCGAGCTGGCTAAAAGGTAAACGCGACGATTGTGATACGCATCCTAATCGTTGTTTTACTTATTCTTCTTGTGATTTTGGTATTGCGAATCTTAGGCTTGATCAAACATCGATAAAAAGGAACAAAAACACTACCTAGTGAGGAGACGACAACGTCTTGATGGGTTCTTTTGGGGCTATCTATCAGCAGTTCTTAAATCATCAAGGTCAAGACGATGTCATGAGAGCGGATCGTCATGTTGAAAGCGTCTCTAAGAATCTATCCAAATTTTGGATGCTTTAAAAAAGGTTTTTCATGAAAGGAGGGATTATGAGGGCCTTTAATACGGTTAAGACAGCGATCCTGCTTGTTCTAATAAGTGGCTTATTTCTTGCAATAGGTTATCTGATTGGCGGGCAAAGCGGGATGTCTTTCGCGTTTATCATGTCACTCGTGATGAACTTTGGCGCTTATTGGTTTTCAGACAAAATTGTCCTGGCCATGCATAAGGCTCAAGCTATAAAGCCACAAGATCCATCTGGAGTGTATGAAATCGTCGAAGAGCTCTGTCGCCTGGCGAAACTTCCGATGCCAAAGATTTATCGTATCCCGGAGTGGACTCCCAATGCTTTTGCGACGGGACGAAATCCCAAGAACGCGGCCGTGGCAGTGACGGACGGGATCTTGAAGATATTGGACAAGAGAGAGCTTCGCGGGGTCTTGGCTCATGAAATCTCCCATATCCAAAATAGGGATATCTTAGTTTCGACGATTGTTGCCGCATTTGCTTCGGCGATTATGTACCTCGCTCACATGATGCAGTGGGCTGGAATGATGAGTCATTCAAGAGGAGGCAGGGAGTCGGGCAGAGGAGTAAATCCGATCGTGATGCTTGTGACGATTGTGCTGGCTCCTCTTGTGGCGACCCTTATTCAGGCGGCAGTCTCGAGAACCAGAGAGTATATGGCCGATGAGTCCGGCGCAGGGGTTTCCCAAGATCCGGAAGCCTTGGCCTCCGCACTTCAAAAGATTTCAAACCCGGCGCTTATAAAGGGCTTTCAGAAGGATGACATGCTTCCTGACATGCAGCCCGCGTTTGCGCATCTTTATATTGTGAATCATTTTTCAGGCAAGTCGGTTTTTAGTTGGTTTTCCACGCATCCTCCCGTAAAAGAGAGGGTCAAACGACTTCTTTCTATGGGTAAAAAATAAGGGCAAGGATTTATGGATATGATCTGGTTTTGGGTAGGTTTTAACTTATTTATCTTCGCCATGCTCGCCTTGGATCTGGGAATCTTCCACCGGAAAGCCCATGAGATCCGCGTTAGAGAAGCGCTGATCGAAAGCGGCTATTGGATCGGACTGGCTTTGCTCTTTAACGTTGTCGTCTACTTTTGGCAAGGCCGGGAAGTGGCGCTTCAGTTTTTGACGGGCTATGTCATTGAGAAGTCTCTAAGCGTGGATAATATTTTTGTCATGATTTTAATCTTCGCGTACTTTCGTGTACCGGCCAAATACCAGCATAAAGTTTTGTTTTGGGGCATTGTTGGTGCGCTTGTGATGCGGGCCATATTTATTACCGCGGGTATCGTATTGATTCACAAGTTTCACTGGATTATTTATGTGTTTGGCGCATTCCTAATTTTTACGGGCATCAAGTTGGCTCTTGAAAAGGACAAAGAAATTCACCCAGAAAAAAACTTTGTGCTCAAGTTTTTCAAGCGCTTTATGCCGACAACGGACAGTTATGAAGGAGACAAGTTCTTCATTAAAAAAGCCGGGAAGCTGTTAGCCACGCCGCTATTTCTTGTTTTACTCGTCGTTGAGGCCACAGATGTCGTTTTTGCCGTTGATTCCATCCCTGCGATCCTGGCAATCACCCATGACCCTTTCATTGTTTATAGCTCGAACGCGTTCGCAATCTTGGGGCTTCGGGCATTATTTTTTGCCCTGGCAGGAGTTATGGGAATGTTTCATCATCTGCATTACGGCCTAGCGGCCATTCTGGGCTTTGTAGGAGTAAAAATGTTACTGTCCGATATTTACAAAATTCCTATTGGCATCTCACTTGGCGTTATTGCAGGTGCTATAGCTTTTTCTGTTATCGCATCGCTTGTATGGCCCAAGAAAGATCAAAAAATAGCCGTGGAATCGATTTGAATAGAAACGCAAAGATGAAAGTCTTTCACACGTTGAAAGCGCTGGGATTGCGTAAATTTATATGCATGGGTTTTGTCGCGCTACTTATTCTGTCAAACTCAGGTTGTGCCACTGTAGACAAGCGCTTTGCAAATGGGGACTTGCCTTGTGAAATTAATTAAACGCTGGCTTAAGATTGTCATAGGCACCATTGTCACGATCGTTGGAATTATTTTGATGCCAGTGCCAGGGCCTGGAGGGACGCCAGTCACCCTCGCTGGTTTGGCGATATTGGGGTCAGAATTGCCATGGGCTAAAAGGCTTATGGAAAATCTAAGAGAACGGACAGGATTTTTAAGATCCGGGAAAAACAGCCGGCGGAAACGCATCGGGATTATTGCGGGGTTTCTTGTTTTTTATGCCGTAACGGGTGTCATTGTTGCCAGGATGTGGGAATGAACCAGCTATTAGAAATTAATTCCAGAGATGATATTCCCGGAGATTATCGAGACACGTCCGTCGGTCTTTTTTTGGAGTATCACAACATGGAGCGCCCCTTCGGTGTCTATTCACAGGCGCAGATTCTTGTGGGGATGTGCATGGATAATCGCAAGCATTTGAATATCCCGGATAATTTTGCCTTTATCATTCGGGCAGGAGGAGCACTTTTTGAATTACTGCACCCTATACGACATTGGGAACGAGGTTGACTTTGTTTTAAGTGAGGCGAAGCGCCTACGCTTACGATACCCAAAGGTTTTAGTAGTTCCGATGATTTATAAGATAGAAGATAACCGGCTTTACTTGATAGAAGAAAAACAATCAAGCGAGAAGCCTGAGATTTTATAGATGTGATAAAACCATTGTTCAGGTTATGCCGATACTCTTGGATTCAAATATGCCGGACATGGTTCTGGATGATTCATGCAGACAATAAGAGAAGCCAGCAGAAATAATAAGGATTTATGAATGACTAAACTTGCTCGTTGGCTGATTCTCTATGGGACGTTTTTAATTTTTGCGGGGGTGGTCGGCTACTTGTCGAATCCAGAAAAAGCGAAAACGGCGCTCTTGTCCGGCGGAACGTTTGGCGGACTCTCGATTCTGTGGGGCGCTCTCATCGTGAAGGGTTTCGCCTGGAGCCGAAAAGCCGCTTTGATCACGACAGGTTTCTTGACCTTGGTCTTCACCTGGCGTGCGGCAGTCGGCTGGTTGGCTGTTCTCGATGGTAATTCTGACAAGCTCTTTACCGCCTCTCTTATCAGCCTGATGCTGGCGGCTTCGGTCGCGATGCTGGTGGTTTTCTGTCGTTTGTATTTAGTTTCTAAAACGTAATTAACAATTTTTTAAACGGAGGATTTTTATGAAACCAATCGTGGCGATTTTAATGGGAAGTGATTCGGATGTTGAAAGTCTAAAACCCTGCGGGGAGGTTCTGAGGCAGTTGGAAATTCCTTTTATCGCGAGAGTGCTATCCGCGCACCGCACACCGGACGAGGCGGTGGCGTTCGTGAAAGCCGCCAAGAAAGACGGGATCAAAGTAATTATCGCAGCTGCGGGAGGAGCCGCGCATTTGGCGGGGGTCACTGCCGCTAACACGATGCTACCCGTTATAGGAATCCCTGTTGAAACTTCTTCTTTTAAAGGAATGGATTCGCTTCTTTCAACTGTTCAAATGCCAGCCGGTACGCCTGTTGCAACAGTTGCTGTCGGCTCAGGAGGAGCGCGCAATGCCGCGTTTTTGGCCGCCAGGATTTTAGCGCTTCAAGATGAGCAGTTGGAAGCAAAGCTTGAGAAATATAAAGACGACACCCGGAAGAAAGTTTTGAGCAAGGAAATCACTCTTTAGAGGAGGAAATAAAAATGCCAACTCAACTCGTCCAAAAAAATGAAACCGTCTGGGAAACAAGCCTTCCTTTACCGCTGGTTAATCGCGGGAAAGTTCGTGATATTTATGCGGTCGGTAAAGATAAGCTACTCATAGTGACGACAGATCGCTTGAGCGCGTTTGACGTGGTCTTGCCAACGCCCGTTTCCGACAAAGGGAGTGTTCTGAACCAGATTTCAAATTTCTGGTTTAAAAAACTTAAAAAAATAGTGCCCAATCATATTCTTACAACAGATGTTGAAAAAATGGATTTAGACCCAAAGTTTTTGAGACAATTCAAGAGCGTTTTGGTGGGAAGATCTGTTTTGGTCCGTCGAGCAAAGCCCCTGCCTGTTGAGTGTGTTGTGCGCGGCTACCTGACTGGATCCGGCTGGAAAGATTACCAGAAGACCGGAAACGTCTGCGGTCATGCGCTGCCCCTGAGACTCAAGCAGTGCGGGAAATTACCGGAACCTATTTTTACCCCGTCAACAAAAGCCACAGTCGGGCACGACATGAATATTGGATTTTCTGAGACCGTTCAATTGGTAGGAAACGTTCTTGCCGAGAAAATTAGGAATTTATCGATAAGAATCTACAAAGAAGGGGCCAAGTTCGCTGAAAAGAAAGACATCATCATCGCGGATACCAAATTCGAGTTTGGCACGATTGACGGGAAACTTGTGCTGATAGATGAGGTTTTGACGCCTGATAGCTCGCGATTTTGGCCGAGGGAGACTTACAAACCAGGCAAAGACCAGCCGAGTCTTGATAAGCAGATCGTGCGGAATTTTCTGGAAGAATCAGGTTGGGACAAAAATCCGCCAGGGCCTTCGTTGCCGCAGGAAGTAGCGGAAAAAACCTCATCCGCATATCGAGATGTTTATAGAAGACTAACAGGAAAAGCAATCTCCTAGAGGGCATATTTTCTATTTGGGATACCACATGCCTAACGACGCGGCCTCCGCGTCCGCGTCGCAGATTCAGGATATCCTTGACGGCATCTAAACCGGTCCCCGTTCAAAAGCGCTTTTTGGGGACACGTTAGAGATTGTCTAACGTGTCCCTTTTTGTTATCTTGGGATGGGATTCGGTAAACAGGCGCATAATCAGGTACCCTATTGAAGGGAGCTACCATGAATCCAAACAGAGAGCTGTGGGAGAAAGGCGACTTTACTGAGATTGCCGCCTTCATGCGTCAATCCGGAGAAGTGGTCGTTAAATCTATCGGGATAACGCCGCCGCTGCGGGTGTTGGACCTCGGCTGTGGAGATGGTACTACGGCGGTTCCTCTCGCCCGTTTGGGTGCTGAAGTTGTTGGTATCGATATTGCCAAGAATCTCGTTGACGCCGGGAACAAACGAGCTGCAAAGGCGGGTCTCAACCGACTGAAATTCCAAGAGGGAGATGCGTGCAACTTGCAAGGGGTCAGCGACCATTCGTTTGATTTGACTCTCTCTGTATTCGGTGCCATGTTTGCTCCCAAACCCTTTGACGTAGCCAAGGAGATGGTCCGTGTCACAAAGCCAGGAGGCCGTATTGTGATGGGCAACTGGATCCCAAACGACACCACTTCATTCGTCTCGCAGCTCTTGAAGATAAGCTCATCATTTACACCTCTGCCTCCGGAAGGTTTTATCAGTCCAATGACTTGGGGCGTAGAAACTCACATCATCGAGCGTTTTGGCCAGGCCGGAGTGCCTAAGGAGAAAATATCCATGGCAAAGGACACCTACTCCTTCATATCGCCTGACAAAAGCCCAGCAGAAATCGTCGAATTATTTAGACGATTCTATGGCCCAACAATGAACGCTTTCGAAGCGGCGCAAAAAAACGGAAAAGCCGAAGAGCTCCACAGCCAAATTTTGGAACTGGCGAAAACGCAAAACAAGAGCACTGACGGCAGCACTTCCATACCTGCTACTTTCTTGCGAGTCACTGTCCGCCTTTGACGCTCTACAGATATTTTATCGAACACCTCAGAAATTTTGGGATACCACTGGGATACCATCACTGCCTCCACTAGACGCATAAGCACCCCAGAGTTTAATTGCCGCAACCCTCGACGTTTCGTATACTAATGCAACTATGCGTAACTCCTCGCAAATAGACGATACATCGAAAATTCTCATTTGTCACAGGCACAAAATCTGGGATGTGCGATAACATATCTTGTTTAATAATAATTGCTCATAATTATTGAATTTTATGCTATTATGCTTAAATGAATATAAATGCCATGCCCAGTCCTGGCAAAGTTTTCCCTAAGATAGTGCTTGTTGTTGATGACGATGATGCTATCGTCAATGTGATAAAGGCCCATTTAGAATCCGAGGATTTCGCGGTGTTGAGATCCGGCACTGCCGAGGAAGCTCTGGAGACCGTACGCAACGCCAAGGTCATGGCGGTGCTTTTGGACTTGGGGCTGCCGGATCTGGACGGCTTTGAGGTCTTGAAGAAGATCAAGGAGGTCAAGCCGCTGGTCCCGGTCATCATCGTGACCGGGTGTCATGAGGAAGCCGATGCCCGTCGCGCCTTTGAACTGGGCGCTTGGGATTATGTGACCAAACCCATCGATTTCAAATACTTGAAGAATGTTCTGTGTCTTGAACGATCCGAATGACCTCGCGTTTATTCAATAGAGCGACCGCTGTCCTGGCGACGCTGATCCTGATCGCCGGATGGACGATTTACCGTCAGAATGCAAATCCATCATCCTCATCCAGACCTCCCCGCAGCTCTTTTTCAGGCACGATCGTGATCGGCACGGCGACATGGCCCGGCTATTTTCCTCTGTATGTCGCCAAGGATAAAGGTTATTTCAAGGACGAGGGCGTGAATGTCGAGGTCACGCATGTCTCATCGCTGGCGGAGGTCTCCAAAAATTATGTAGCCGGTAAAATGCAGGGGCGCGCGAATTTGACTCTGGACGCAGTCAACGAGTCTCTGCAGGGGCTCGACCACAGGATCGTCCTAGCCGTCGATTACTCCAGCGGCGCCGATGCCATCCTGGCCGGGCCACAGATCCAAACCGTTGAAGATTTTAGGGGCAAAAAGGTGGGCTACGAGCCCGATACGCTCGAGGAATTTTTCCTGGTGTGGGCTTTGAACGAAAGCGGGCTCTCGCTGGCGGACATCGAAAGTGTCTCCGCCGATCCCGAGCAGGCGGCCAGAAAATTGAAGTCAGGAGAGGTCGATGTGGCGGTCACCTACGAACCCTTCGTGTCGGAGTTCGTCGCGTCAGGAGATTTCCACAAGGTCTATTCTTCGGCAGACGCGCCCGGCTTGATCACAGACATACTGACTTTCCGCACGGACTTTGTCAATGAGCACCCGGACGCGGTCCATGCCGTGGTCCGCGCGTATTTCCGGGCGATCCGATTGTGGAAAGAGCGCCCCGAAGAAGTCTATCTGATCGTCGCCAAAGCGTTCGGGGATACTCCGCAGAGCATTCAAAAGCAATTGGAAGGCATCACGATCCTCGACGAACGCGACAATGAAACGGCTTTCACTTATTCGCCGGGCCTGACCTCTCTGTACGGTAATCTGCGCGAGATCGGGAAATTTGTCAGTCATCACAAAGGCGTCCCTTTTTCCAAGCTGGACACTGATCGGCTGGTCGAAGACCGGTTTATCAGACAATTGATCGATGAGACCCGCTAATAAGCATAGGGTCTCTTCCAAACTCTCATTAAAAATCTCGTTTATTGTGCTCGGAGGAATGCTGGTGGCGGCCCTGGCGGTGGGTGCCGTCGCTTTTTATTTTACACAGGCGGCTCTGCGGCGCTCCATCGCGCGCAATCAAATAGAATTGGCCAGGCAAACGATGAGTAAAATAGACCGTTTGTTGTATGAGCGCTATGTGGACATCCAGGCCATCGCCGGCGCCGATCCTCTTGAAGATTATCTCGTAACGGCCGAACTGGAAGCGCGGGGCCCCGCTGAGTTCTCCAAGCGCAAAGCCTCCGGCGAACTGAACGAGCTGTCTTACTTTACGGGGCCGTGGGATACTTTGTATGTCGCGGACAAGAACGGGATCGTCCAAATATCGATAAATGAGGAACATCTCGGGGGAATGGCTGGCGCGGAGCCTTACAATTTAGAAGCTTTTGACGCGTCCGTGACGGGAGAGGTTTATTATTCGGATGCCGTTCTCTCCAAAGAGTCCGGCCGGCCCACCATCATTTTTTCCGCGCCCATCCGGAACAATCGGCTGCCCAAAAAGCCGGTCATCGGGGTCGTGATCGGAAACTTCTCGTGGCCCGCGATAGTGCCGCCGCTGGAAGAAGTCTCGGCGCATGCCGTGCTGCTGGACCGGGAAGGGAATGCCCTGGTGGGCAATAGAAAATATGCCAGCCGAAAGATTTCATTCAAAGAGCGCGGGGATAAGATGCTGGCCGGGGAACTCGCCCGGGGGGGGCGTCAGGATCGTTCATCGTTCCGGCCGGCAGGGGATTTCTTTCCACAGAATCGCTGACCGTTCTAGTGCGGCAAAGAGGCCACCTTTCGTACGAAGGTAGCGGCTGGGGTTTGATCCTGGAGGTGCCGTCAAAAACAGCATTCGCCGCAGCTACCTTCACTACCCTCAAATTGATCCTGCTTCTGATGACTCTCATTCTTACGTTATCCGGCCTTCTTTTGTGGGTGATCACCCGGCTGGTCACACAGCCCATTTCCGACCTGGCCCGGACCATTCGTGCCATCGACGAAGGGGATCTGTCACAAAAGGCAACCGTTCTTTCCGGGGACGAGATAGGGCAGCTGGCCTCTTCTTTCAATGCCATGACGGTAAAATTGAACGAATCTCATAAGGACCTGGAGGCGAAGATCGCGCAGCGGACGGAGGCGCTGAGTCAAAGCGAGAAAACGACCCGATTGGTCATCGAGACGGCCAATGATGCTTTTATCGGCATGGATGAGCAAGGACGAGTCATCGATTGGAATCAAAAAGCGGAAACGGTCTTCGGGTGGCCACGCGAGGCGATACTCGGGCAGGTTCTTGCGGACGCGATTATCCCCTTCAAACGCAGGCACGACCACTCAGAAGGTCTGAAGCGGTTCCTTGCGACCGGAAACGGCCCGGTCCTCAACAAGAGCATCGAGATTATGGCGCTGCATCGCGACGGGCATGAATTTCCGGTGGACCTGACGGTCTGGCCCGTGCGTGTCGGTGACGGTTATTTATTCAACGCGTTCGTGCGGGATATTACCGCGCGTAAGAAAATGGAGGCGCAGCTGTTTCAATCCCAAAAGATGGAAACCGTCGGAACGCTCGCCGGGGGCATAGCGCACGATCTGAACAACCAGCTGACTCCGCTGTCGGGTTACGTGGATTTGTTGCTTACAAAGACGCTGCCCGACGATCCAAATTATCATCTGCTGGACGAAGCCAACAGTGCCGCGAAGCGATGCGCGGACGTCGTCCAGCGGCTGCTGAACTTTTCCCGCCCGGCGGCGCAAAAAAAGGAAGCGGTGGACATCGCAGCTCTTATGCTGGAACTTAAAAATCTTCTGCCTAAATTGATCCCCTCAACGATCCAGGCGGAATTCATAGGTCAGGTAGGCCTGTGGCCGGTAGTTGGGAATGAAACCGAGCTTCAGAGTGTGTTGATGAATTTGGCGGTCAACGCGCGCGACGCGATGCCGCGTGGTGGCCAATTAACGGTCGAGGTCAAAAATTTGACGCTGACGAACCATGACCGAGCGGTGCCGGCGTCCTCTATCGGGAACTATGTTCATATTTCCGTCAGGGACACCGGTGTTGGTATGTCCGCGGACATTGTTTCAAAGATCTTTGAGCCATTTTTTACGACAAAAGAAAAAGGCAAGGGGACAGGACTCGGTCTTGCGATGGCGTTCAATATTATCAAGAACCACGGGGGATGGATATCGGTTTCCAGCCGTCCCGGAAAAGGCACAATATTCCAGATCTATCTGCCGGCAGCGATAGAACTGCAGCCGGCCTCCGCGGGAAAGGTTAAAGCAGCCGAAGCGCCATTGCTGCCGAAAGGCAACGAGACGGTGCTGTTGGTCGATGACGAAAAACCCATCAGAGATATGGGAAAAGCGTTTCTGAGCCGGCTGGGCTACACTGCGCTGCTTGCCGAAGATGGCGAACAGGCCATCCGCCTTTACCGGCGGCATCAGAACGGAGTAGGCGCAGTCATTCTCGACATGACGATGCCCAAGCTTACGGGTAAGCAGACATTGAAGCAGATTCTCGAGATCAACCCCAAAGCCAAAGTGATCCTGGTCAGCGGATACACGGCCGAGGGCACCTCCGAAGAATTGCTCGCCGAAGGAGCCATGGGTTTTCTCCAAAAACCCTACAACATCATGCTGTTTGCCCAGACTTTAAGGCGTGTGCTAGACGGCGCGGCCCTTAAATAGCGGACGCAGCCTTGTTAGAGAGGAAAAGTTTCCGCCGGTCTCACCCTGAAAGGAGGTCAGTGGTTATGGCCGGTTACGTCGATCTTTATGTTTTGTCCGTTCCAAAGAAATTTATCCCCGAATACCGCCGTATCTCGACAAAGATGGGTAAGATCATGCGAAGTCTGGGCGCCACCGAATACCGGGAGTTCCTTGGGGATGATCTTGCGGCCAAAATGGGAGCACGCTCTCCATGGATTTCTATAAAAAAGCCTTCGGCGCCAAAGTGCTGGATGTTTTTCCGAGCCCGCTCGGGCGTGGCATCATGCGCGCGACAATACAGATAGGCGATTCGATTGTCATGATGGGCGACGAATCCCCGGGCATGAGTTGCAAGAGCGCCGAAACGCTTGGTGGCTCGCCGATAAGTTTCTTTATTTATGTGCCTAACGCGGACGCGGCGTTCAAGCAGGCCGTCGCGGCCGGCTGTACGACTGCGATGCCTGTGGCGGACATGTTCTGGGGAGACCGCGCGGGGACCGTCCAGGACCCGTTCGGCTACTCATGGATGATTGCCACGCACACGCAGGACCTCACACAAGAGCAGATACGCAAGGGCGGCGAGGCCTTTTTCGCTCAAATGGCGAAGAAATAACGTAAAATACGACGCGTATAAGCAGATTAAGGAGGATGCAGTGTCCAAAATAATCGCATTAACCGGCCTTTGTCTGGCATTGCTGGTCAGTGGCTGCGCCAAAGAAAACACAGATGTTAAAGTCGAGGCCGGCACCGAAGACGCTGTGACGGCGATGATGGATGCTCCCAGCCAGGCGCGCGATGTGGTGAACAGAGTTGCCGCGAACGTGGAGGACATGGAAGTGGTCACAAGCGAAGAGCCCAGTTAAATCCACACCCGTTCAAAAATCCCCCTTATTTTCATTATTGACGTCGAACCTGACGGCCATTTTATAGACCGTTCAAAGCCCATTCCATGGGCCGGGTATGAAAATGCCGTCGAGTTCATGGATGCGCAACGTTCACGCATACGGGAAGCGACGGGCTCGCCGGCTCGGTTTTGTTGGGCGTTTCGCATGGATGCGCAGATACGAGACACGTATGGGCGGG
>Ga0209726_10004819_pt1 | contig 16904 bp, 17 predicted proteins | sample Subgrocontami54m_FD_187453 | JGI IMG/M metagenome (GOLD analysis project Ga0209726, IMG submission 187453) | Subsurface groundwater microbial communities from S. Glens Falls, New York, USA - GMW46 contaminated, 5.4 m (SPAdes) (version 3) | ecosystem: Environmental > Aquatic > Deep subsurface >... | reverse complement strand
AGGCGTGCCGCGAAGAGACCGGCAAGAGGGCGGCTTCAGCCGCTGAGGGACGTACCTCGGGGGCTAAAGCCCATTCGAAAAATGAACGGCGTATCGGCATGGCTGAAGCCATGCCCTGACGACCCTCTACAGCAACAAGAGAAACGCACCCGCAACTTGGGCCACGCTTTGTAGCCCCGTAGTATGCTAAAATTAAGTCTGAGAGCTGGTTGATTCAGCCCGCAAATCGCTATGATTCATCTTACGGAAAACGCCATAAAGAAAATCCGGCAGGTCGTTGAGCGCGAGAAGAACGTGCGGGGCCTTCGATTGGGTGTGCGCGGAGGAGGCTGCGACGGGCTGACTTACGCCATTCAATTCGAGGCGGAACCGGGTTCCCGCGACAACATCTTTGAATACGGCGGCGAGAACGGCGGCGTCAAGGTATTCGTCGATCCCAAAAGCCTGACGTATCTGGACGAGATGACGGTCGATTACCAGGAGACCCTGATGCAGCAGGGCTTCCAGGTCCAGAATCCCAAGGCGAAGCACTCCTGTAGCTGCGGGACTTCTTTTTCCGTGTAGAGCGGGGGATGCAGTTCCCGGTATTACTCGCTCCGGTTGCCATCCCAAGCGCCAGCGACCCGTCGTCCGAAGACTCTGGGCCGCAGGACGAGGGACCTGTTTTTCGTGCCCAAGATCACGTTTCTTCCCGGCAATCAAACCGTCGAATATAAAGCCGCGGAGCTTCCCTACCAGCGAGAGGGCAGGCCCGGATCGATCCTCGATGTGGCGCTGAACCATGGCATTGAACTGCGGCACGCCTGCGGAGGGATCTGCGCCTGCATCACCTGCCACATCATGGTGCAACAGGGCGACCAGAACCTTTGCCCGATGGAGCCGGATGAGGAGGACCGTATCTACCGCATCCCGGCCTTTTCTTTACACTCCCGCCTAGCTTGCCGCGCCGTACCCTTGGGCGACGTTACGGTCGTGATCCCCGGGAAAGATGATTCGCGCAGGTAATCCACAAAAGTGAAGGGTGTCATCCCGAGCGACCTGCGCCCCAGAGTCCTGGGGCTTCGGCGCGCCGCCCAGAGGCTCTGGCCGACGGGTCGGACGCCGGGGCGAGCGAGGGATCTGCTTCTCGTCTTGCGCCGGCCTGCGCGTCACAGATGGGTTCCCACCAGCGAATCAATCCAATCGGAATCCTATTTTTAGAGTGACCTGGAACTGGCTGACCTTCCCTTTCTCAATCGAGCCTCGCATCTCCGCGACTTCAAACCAGCTCAAATTGCGGACGGTCTTTGACGCTTTCGCAACGGCATTCTTGGTGGCTTCGGCAAAGCTCTTCTCCGACGTTCCAACCACTTCGCTCTTCTTGAAAACGGGGTCCATAAGATTCTCCTCCGATGTGATTTGAGATTCCGCGCCGATCTCGTCAGAAGGGATCGGTTAAGGCATTTTATCAGGATTTCGGGAAATCGAACGGCGGCGATGCGAAATCGGGGGCACTCTGATAGACTGCGATGAGGATTTCCGATGGGCGCATCTTTCTCCAGCCAATGGAAGCCGCGCCGAAGGCGGGAACCGAATCAACCGAGACTTGAGGCGTACGAAATGAACATCACCGATCCAGCTTTAGATCAGTATTTGGCCGCAATGTTGCCGGCACGAGACGCGGTGCTCCGGGAGATGGAAGTGCTGGCCCGCAAGCGCAGCATCCCCATCATCGGCCCCGTGGTGGCCCGCATCGCGTACCAACTTGTACGGCTGGTGAATGCGAAAAAAATCTTTGAGATGGGCTCGGCTATCGGATACTCGACCATCTGGATCGCGCGGGCGGCGGGCAGAGGGGCGACCGTCTACTATACCGACAGCGACCCCGAAAACGCCCGGCTCGCCGCCGACTTCTTCGAACGCGCCGGCGTCCGCAGCCGGATTAAGATTCGGGTTGGCGACGCGCTGGAAGAACTTTATCGATATCGCGGAAGTTTTGACATCGTCTTCTGCGATATCGATAAAGAGGGTTATCCCAAGGCCTTCCGCAAGGCCGTCCCTCGAATCCGCAAGGGCGGACTACTGCTCGCCGATAATGTGCTGTGGAGCGGCCGCGTGACGGAGCCAACCAAGAAACAGGACGCGGCCACGCAAGGCATCGTCGAATTCAACCGCCTGATCTACTCTTCGCGAAAGCTCTTTCCAACCATCCTGCCCGTGCGCGATGGGTTTGCGGTGTGCGAGAAGCTATAAATGGATGGCGATAGAGCGCTTGGACAATAGGTATATCTCTCGGCGAGAAAAACGGCGAGAGGAAGAGAACGCAGTGCAGATCCCTCACTGCGTTCGGGATGACAGCATCGTGGTTTAGGGATGACGGCGTGGTTGTGCCGGATGACGGCGTCGTGCTGGGAGGGAAACGGGATACACCTTTTGGAAACCCTGTCTAGTTCAGTTGCGCGAGAGACTTTCTTAATTGGAAGACGATCCGGAGAATTTCTTTGGAATCCTGCGCGGTTGGCTCCTGCTCGAGGTAGTAGTTGAGGTCGGCAACCGCTTCGGAATGCCGCCGGAGCTGGATGAGCAGAGCCGCCCGTTCCTTGCGCTCCTGGGGCGAGGGGGGCTGGATGGCGAAAGCGAGATCGGCGATGTCCAGGGCTTTTTGAAACTGCCGCGCGTTGATGTAGATCGTTCGCAAATTGTTCAGCATCCGGACGACGATGTGGCGCTTGCCGACGCCGTTCAGATAGGACTTGTGGAAGGGCACTTCCTCGCCCATCAGCTCCTGCATGCGCCTCCGGCAATCGTCCTCCGTCAGGATGCGGCCCTTGGTAAACGGGTCGATCAGAATGTCGAAGTGGGGATGCTTCACCAGGAAGTGTCCGGGCAAACCCACGCCGACCAGCGGCAGCCCCAGCCGCTCCGCCATCTCCAGGTACACCGTCGAGAGCGTGATCGGAATGCCGGTCTTGCGGTCCAGCACCTCGTTCAAAAAGCTGTTGCGCGGGTCGTAGTAGTCCTCCGCGTTTCCGGAGAAGCCTTCTTTCTCGAAAAGATAGCGATTGATGCGCGTAATGGTGTCGTAGGGATTTGTCTCACCGACGAGGCGGCCTCCGGCGTGGCGGGCCATTTGGTCGAGCCGCTCGATGTAACTCGCCGAATCGAGGCGCGGATACTCACACGAGGCGATCACGAGGGCCGCTTGCGCCAGGCTGATCCGATCGTCGGGTTGCAGCATCATCTGCCGCAGCAAGCGGCGGTTTTGATCTTGAGGTTCATGCAAATCGGTCATCATTGGCCTTTGTCTCTAACGGCTGCTTCCAAGAACATCGTAACAGAAAAAGCATGTGGCTTCTTGATACGACCTCAGGAACTTCGTTGCCCTCCACGCCCCAATCGCTTCAGGAATGCCGCAAGATGTGCGGGCAACGGCGCTCCCCTCCGTGCCTCCTCCACGATCCGCTCGATGTCCTTCCATTCGTCGAGATCGAACCAAGTTTCGACCTCCGCGATGCTATAACCAAACCGCTCGGCGTTGGCGCGGGTTTGCTCGAATGCCCGCGAGGTGCTCCACTTGACTCGCGTGAAGACCCGGGCGTCGAATCTGCGGCAGCCGATCAGATAGTAACCGCCGTCCTCCGTGGGGCCCAAAACCATGTCACAGGCCCGAAGCCGGTCGAACGCTTGCGGGACAATACCAGGCGGCAGTGTGGGGCTGTCGCTGCCGAAAATGACAACGCGCCGGGCGCCCGACGCAAAGGCTCGGTTGAAAGCAGCGGCCATGCGCTCCCCCAGATCCGCGCCTTCCTGAACCGCGACGCCGAAGGCCCGTGGAACGATCAGGCCGGCCGATTCCAGATTCGCCGGCGGCGGCTCGCTCAGAAACAGCCATTTCCGGGCTCCGGCGAGCGAGGCGTCGAGCAACGCGAGCACATCGTTTGTCGAGGCGCAATGGAGCTGACAGGACTGCTGGGGAGTCAGATGAGTCCACAAGCGTGACTTCACGCGGCCGGGAACCGGGGTTCGCGCAAACACGATGGCGCAATCTTCGCCGTCCGCGCAAAGCCGGGCAGAGTTCTCCGCCATTCGATTCCAGCTCCAATCCAAAATTGCAGTGCCCGACCGCAGGGAGCCGATTCCGGTCCCGGACAGCGGGCCGCCATGCAGGTGTTAATTCGGGGGAAGCAAACAAGGAGAACGAGCGACTGCCGCGCCTGAGAAACACTCCAACGGAAAAAACGATGAAACCAGAAACCAATCGCTAAATGAAAAGCTCTTCGTCCTGCGTTACGTGCTCGACGCTCCGCCGATTCCGTTTCAGGAGGAAGTCGAGAGAAGTTCGCACGCCCACCAGAATGGCCGTGATTTCGCGGATCGGACCCAGAACGGACTTCTGAATCGTTTGAGTGGTTTCCTCCACGCGGCCGACGGTGTCGCTGACTAAATCGTCCAGCCGGATCAGTTGCAGCCGCGCGCGCTCGGAAGCTTCCGTGAGCAATCCATCGAGCCGCGTGACCTGGGCCTTCACCGCGGTAGTGATTTCGATCACATTGATTGAAATGATCGTTACTTTTTCTCTGCTCTCCGTCAGGAGGTCCTTTGCGGAGATAAGCACCGGCAGAATGTCGTGGGAAATCTGGGAGACCAGCGCTTCCATCCGGTCATAACGACTCCGGAATTCCATCACGAGGAGCACTACGGCGAGCATCTGGACAATCATCGCCAAGGCGATGATGGCGACTAGCACGGTTAGAACGGTTCCGGATTGCATTCCATTTCCCTTCCCACCGAGTTCCTCGGTGCGATGTGGGGCGGTGTCTCTGGGCTCCCGCGGAAACTCCTATCGCCCCCCCCGATTAGGCATGCCCCGGCTGGGCGCACGGTTTCGCCCGGCAAGCTTCCTGCGCCTCGGTTACCCTGGAGGCGGCTAGGATTTCGGTTGCGATTCGGCGCGGTAGGCCTGTTTGCCGGCCTCGACGGCGGCCGCCAGGTTATCGCGCTGCTCCGTGAGAATCTCTTTGCCGCGATCGACGTAACCGGTAGCCTGCTCCCGCAATTCGCGGCTTTTGCGCAGCAGGTATTCGCGGCTCTCTCCGGCCCGGTCGGCGAGCATATCACGGGTCTGTTCTCCCGATTGCGGAGCAAACAGCACTCCCACCAGCGCGCCGATGCCCAAACCAGCCAGGAAATAAATGAACTTGGAACCTTCGTTATCTTCCATCGGAATGACCTCCGAACCTCGCAGAGTGCGACCGACTAATTGGATACTAACACTGGGGTTGCGGAAATTCAACAGAGTCTAGCCGGGCGCCATCCCGGATGGAGAGACTTGGTTCCGGAAGTAATCGCGGAGGCGCGTGGCTTGGCTGCGGTTGAGGATTTTCAGCAGCTCTTCTTCGGACGCCGCTCGGATCGCATCGATGCTGCCGAAGCTTTCCAGCAGCTTGAGCGCGGTCTTTTCTCCCACGCCGGGGATTTCGCGGAGCGCCGAGCGCAATTGACGCGAGTCGCGGCGCGAGCGGTGGTGCCGGACGGCAAAGCGGTGCGCCTCGTCGCGGACCTCCTGGATCAGGTGCAGGATGGGCGAATGCGGATCGAGGCGGATGGGGTCGCGCTCCTGCCCGAGAACGTAAATGATCTCCTCTTTCTTCGCGATGCTGGCCAGGGGAAGGTTGATGATGCCGAGCGCGTCAATCGCCGCCGCCGCCGCATGGAGCTGCCCGATGCCTCCGTCGATGAGGACCAAACCGGGCAGGGGTTTATTCTCCTCCTGCAAGCGCCGGTAGCGGCGGCCTACCGCTTCTTTCATCGAAGCGAAATCGTCGATGCCATCAACGGTACGGATGATGAAGTGACGGTAGTCGGACTTCTTCATCTTGCCGCTGTCCCATACCACCATCGAGGCGACAGTATCGGCGCCTTGAAAATGGGAGATGTCGAAGCATTCGATGCGGTGCGGCAACTCCGGAAGGCCGAGCGCTTCCTGGAGCGATTCGAGAATCGCGCGTCCGCTGGGCTTCAGGACGCGGAAGCGTTGCGCGAAGGAGTGCTCCGCGTTTCGCTCCGCCAGTTCCACCATGGCCCGTTTCTCGCCCCGCTGCGGAGTGAGAATCTCCGCCTTGGCGCCCTTCCGCTCCGTCAGCAGCTCTTCGAGCAGGGGGCGATCCTCAAAGTCCACGGGGATGTGGATGTAGGCCGGAAGATACTGCTGGTCGAGATAAATTTGTTTCAGGAGCGACGAGATCAACTCGCTTGGTTCGACTTCCTCCTGGTTCTCCCAGAAATATTCGCGGCGGTCGAGCATGCGGCCCCCTCGCATGTGGAAGACGTTCACGGCGACCAGCGGGCCTTCGCGGTAATAGGCCACGATGTCCCTCTCGTCGCCGCTGGCGGAGGCGACCTTTTGCCGCTCTTCCAACTGCTCGACGGTGGTGATCAAGTCGCGGCAGGCGGCGGCCTCTTCGTACCGTTCGTCGTCGGAGGCTTCAAACATGCGGCGGCGCAGCTCTTTGAGAAGCTCCGCGTGACGGCCCTCGAGGAACATCTTGACGTCGCGCACGGCGGCGCTATAACTTTCCTCGGTGGTGAGACCGGCGACGCAGGGCCCTTGGCAGCGCTGGATATAATACTGGAGACACGGCCGGGCGTGCGCTCGCGTGAGGTCCACCGTGCAGGACGGCACTTTGAAATACCGGTGGATGAAATGAGCGATCCGGTAGGCCAGCCCCGCCGGGAAGTAGGGGCCATAATAGGCCGAGCCGTCCTTCTTCAGACGGCGCGTCACGTAGACTCGCGGAAACTTTTCGAAGGACGTGAGACGGATGTAGGGATAGGTCTTGTCGTCCCGGAGCAGGATGTTGAAGCGGGGCTTGAATTGCTTGATGAGATTGTTCTCGAGCGCCAGCGCCTCGCGCTCGTTGTCGACGACGATGGTGCTGACGTCGAAGGCTTCGCGCACCAGCGTATCGGTTTTGGCCTCGGCGACGCGCGCCTCGAGGAAATACGAGCGAACCCGCTGGCGCAGCGACTTCGCCTTGCCGACATAGATCACCTCGCCCGCGGCGTTTCTGAATTGATAGACGCCGGGGTCGGTGGGGATGGTGGCGAGTTTTTCGGCTGAGATCATTATCAATATTAGACGTATGTGGGCGAGTGAGAGTCAAGCGGTCTGCCACGACTGCGGTTCGATACAAATCCGGCACATCATTTCTGCATCCCATTTTCCCCAAAACTTCTATACTACTAAGGCTGTGCCTCGTTGCCTGTGTCGTTATCCTAGTCCAATGCCTTCAAGGAGGGATGATGAACTTCCAGACTAGATTGGTATCAACAATCCTATTTTGTTTTGCGATATCCCAGGCGCTCGCAGTTGCCGCCGCGGCCGAGACGACGGTCATCGAGGGCGCTACGGTGATTGATGGAGTTTCTAAAGAGCCGATCCAGGACGCCATTTTGGTGGTCGAGGGCAATACCATCCGGAGCGTCGGCCGCCGAGGCAGCGTGGCGGTTCCAGCGAAAGCAACGAAAATCAACGCCGCAGGCAAGACGATCATTCCCGGACTGGTCACACTCCACGGGCACGTGGGCAGGACCGAGGGGTTGGAGGCGAATGAGGAGTTCTTCAACCGGGCTCGGATCGAGCGCGACGCCAACGCGTACCTCTACTACGGCGTCACGCACATGCTTTCGCTGGGGCACGATCGCGAGGCAATGGCCGGATTTCGCGCCGACCAGCGCGCCGGGAAAGCGGGCGGGGCGCGCCTCTATTCGGCGGGCCTGGGATTCGGCGCAAAAGGGGGATGGCCGGCCAATCCCCATGTGCATCGTCCCACGACGCCGGAAGAAGCGCGGGCCATGGCGCGACAGGAGTTGGCCCGGCATCCGAATGTCATCAAAATTTGGGTGGACGACCGGCTGAAAACGGCGCCCGCGTTTGCTCCGGAAATCTATGGTCCCATTATCGAGGAGGCCCGCAAACAGAACGTGAAGGTCGCCGCGCACATCTATTACCTCGACGATGCCAAGGAACTCCTGCGCCGCGGCGTGGCGGCGTTGGCGCACAGCGTGCAAGACCGCGAGGTGGACGACGAGTTTCTCGCGCTGGCCAAGCAAAACGGGGCGATCCAGATCACAACGCTCGCGGGCATAGGCAAGAACGCCGATTACGCCGACGGGGCGCGTTTCCTGGACGATCCCGGCGTCCGCCTGTTGTTCCCCGCGAGCGCCGTGCAAACACTGGCGAGCGCCGAATATCACAAGAAACTTCTGGCGAGTCCCGATCTCGAAATGATTCGCAAGCAGGCCGAAATGGCAGCGAAAAACGCGAAGAAGATCGCCGCGGCAGGCATTCCCATCGCGCTCGGGACGGACTCCGGATTGCCGGGGAACTTCCCAGGGCTGTGGGAACACCGCGAAATGGAACTGCTGGTCCGCGCCGGCCTGACGCCGATGGAAGTCATTCACGCAGCCACCATCAACGGCGCAAAGTTTTTGGGAGTTGACAAGAGATACGGCTCGATCACGCCGGGCAAGGCCGCGGACTTTATTGTGCTGAACGCCGATCCGCTTGCCGATATCACCAACACGCGCAAAATAAATGCGGTGTGGATGAATGGAAAAGTCGTGAATCGCGCCGCGCTGGGAACGGCTGCCGGGAGATAAGAGCGAACTGGGGCGGGTCGGCGTTGAAGGAATTTGCACGATCAGCGGCTGGCCCGCCGCTTTCTGGATTCGCGCTGCAAGGCTTCCCGCAAGAGCAGTTTGATATAGGTCTGATAGCCGATGCCCTTTTGCGCGGCCAGTCCGCGCGCGGTGACGAGGTCGTCGGAGCGCATCCGGATCGTCACGGTCTTCAGCGGCTGCTTATTCTTCACTTTCTCCAAAAACTCCGCGAGCGTGAGGGTCGTTCCCTCCATGATCCGGCGGACCATTTCCGCTTCGAGTTCAGCCTTGTGCCAGTCGAGCCACCGCGCCCCTTCCGCTTCATTCGCGAAGGATGGAATCACGAACTTCTTCTTGGCCATATCTTTTGGGAACATCTTCTTCGCATTCGCGCCGATGCTACCCCCAAAGCTCCTTCGTCGCAATCCTCGCCCCTTCAACCAACGCTTCGAACTTGGCCCACACGATGCTGGGGTGAATCTCGAGCGATCCGGCGAAGGTGGCGAATCCGCAATCGGCTCCGGCGATGACGTTTTCGCGGCCGACCAGCTTGGCGAATCGCACGATGCGCTCGGCGACTAACTGAGGATGCTCGACCAGGACCGTCGATTGCGTGATACAGCCGGGAATCAAAATTTTTCCTTCCGGGAGTTTGACGCGCTCGAAGACGCGCCATTCGTGCTCGTGGCGTGGGTTGGCGGCCTCGAAGGAATAGGCTCCGGCGCGGACCTTCAGGAGGATGTCCACGATGTCCTTCAACTCCATGTCATGCAGGCGCGGACCCATGTTGATGCTGTAGCAAGTGTGGAAGCGGATGCGGTCTTCGGGGATGCCACGCAGCGCATGGTTGATCGCTTCGACGCGCGGCGCGGTCCAGGCGCGGCATTGCTCGATAGTCTTATCGGGATTCAATAGGTAATACGTGGAGAGGCGTGGATCGTCGATCTGCACGAGCAAACCCGCGTCGACGATGGCCTTGTATTCTTCGTGCATCGCATCGGCGATGGCGAAAAGATACTCTTCGTCGGTCTTGTAAAACTGGTTCTTGTGCCAGTCCTCGATCATGGAGGGGGAAACGGCGGGCAGAAAGGCTTCTTCAACGCGCGTTCCGGCGAGCGCGGCCTTGAGGTTCTCAATGTCGCGTTCGAGCAGCTTGTGGCCCCGGTAGGAGATGGGGCCGGTGCAGGCCATGCGGATCTGGTTTCCGGCGGGGCTCGCACCGGAGCGCGCGGCCTGCTCGTAGAACTCCGGGAAGGAGAGGACCTCGCGCGAATGCGCCCAGGGACTTCCGCGCGGTCCCGCCGGCTCGAATCCTCCGAGGCGCTCTGAAACGTAGGTGACAAAGCTGGGCTTGCCGAACTCTCCGTCATCCACGATGTCGATTCCGAGCGCGGCCTGCTTGCGAACGATCTCGGCAACGGCGCTGCGGAGCTTGGAATCCCGCTGCCTTTCGTCCACGGATTCGCCCAACCGCTGCGGGGCCGTCAGGCTCATCAATTCCTCCGGGCGCGGCAGGCTTCCGACATGAGTTGTGAGAATCCGGTTGGTGCTGCGTTTCACGATTTCCTCCCCTTTCTTTGAGGGCGTCCTATCCGCCGCCCGCCTTCCTTCCGACGATGCATGATGGGACATCCATAGACCAAGAGTCAACACGGCGCTCCGTCACATGTGATGGCCATCACTGCGATTCATTCGGCTCCCGGCTTACTCTGAATACGGAAAGGCCCGAGAGGCAGCCGCCGGGAAAGACAACGGTTCCAGACGGGTGCATGGCAATAACGCCCGCAAGTCATTTAGGAGGATCATGAAATGCCAGAACCGACCAAGGCGGTGGAACCCGCCAAGAAAGCCGCTCCCCCCACCTCGCTGCGGCTCGTCAGCGTGGGGGATATTTTTGATCGAATGGAAAAGCTAACCAACGAAATCTCCCACCGTGCCTTCGAAATATTCGAGGGTAATGGACGAAACTTCGGTCGCGATCTCGCAGACTGGTTCCAGGCCGAATCCGAACTGCTCCATCCGGTGCACTTGGAAGTGACGGAAAAGGACGACGCGATTACGGTACGCGCCGAGACGCCGGGATTCACGGAAAAGGATCTGGAAGTCAGCCTGGACGGGCGCCGTCTGACGATCACCGGCAAGCGGGAGAGCAAGGAAGAGCGCAAGGAAAAAAACACCATATATACCGACCGCTGCTCCAACCAGATTATGCGCGTGATCGATCTTCCAGCCGAGGTCAATGCCGATAAGGTGGAGGCCACGATCAAGAACGGGATGCTTGAGCTCAAGCTGCCCAAGGCCGCCCCCGCCAAGAAGATCGCGATTACGCCGGCGGCGTGAAATCGGGTGTCGCTCGAGTCCATGGGAACTCGGACGGGGGAACGAGGCGATCTGCGGCTCCGTTCCCCACGAAAACAACGGAGACCGGAAACAAGGAGGGATTATGAAAGGCAAAGTGACTTGGAAACCGGCAGGATTGAAAGCCAAAAGATGGCGCACGGCTAGTCAGACGCGAGGCCCGGCGAATCTCGTTCCCCAACCTCATCTCGGTCATGAAGAACCGCGACGGACCAGGGCAGGCAAAGTGCCGTTCTATGCGCAGAAGGCTACGTAAGCGAGGCGGAAATGGTTCGGCGATCGTTGACTGATCGTAATTTTACAGAAACCGCGTGAATGGCCCTCGGGGCCGCAACGCAAAAGGAGCCTCTTATGAACCTCCGCATTATTTCATTCTTAAGCGCCTTGTTGGTAGCGATGGGAACTCTGGCAGGAGTGCAGGCAGTTCGCGCGGACAAGTTAATCCTAAAAGACGGCACGCAGATCGAGGGTACGATCCGGAATATCGAGAAGGGACAGGTCACCCTTGCCGTGGGTGCGGAAACGAAGGTGTTCGACGTTCTGGGGATCACCAAGGTGGAATTCGATATGCCGAGCCTGGAAGAGGGCACGGCCAGGCTTCCGGTGGAACACTTCCGGGCGGGAATGGAAAGCCAGGAGATGCTGGGGCACGTCAAGAACGTTGAAGATTCCGCCGGCGAAGTGCGGAAGCTGATCGACCATACCCAGAAGGAGTGGGCCGGCCGGAAAAGCCTCGAACCGGGTCAGGAAAAGGAATGGGGAGCGGCCAAAGAACGTTTGCTCCCCGCTCTTTCCCGATACCAGGAAGCTCTCGACGATCTCTATTTCCATGTTCTGGGAAAGGTGGATGAATACAACCGGCTCATGAAGCAGGCCGATGCCATCTACGTGGGAGTCAAAGGATGGTTCAACGTCGGATCATCTCTCATTCCCAAGGGGATGGAAAAGCTGCCGCTGAAAAAGTACGTGCCGGCCAACTGGCGCGACACCATCTACTACGAGGGATATAACCGCGGTTACAACGAAGCCTACGAGAAATACAGCACCACGTTCCATGAACCCTACGAGGCTCCTCCGGCCCAGCCCGGAATGGATTAATCCCGTGGAAGAACGCGCGTGCTGCCGGTGAGGAATCATTTCTGAAACCAATCCGGCTCCGTTTCGGGACCGCGCGAAAACGCGAGGAAAGGAAAAGCGATGAAACCAGCCAGATCCATAGCGACCAGGTGGAGTGAGACGAAACAGGAAATCAGACCAGCGAAGCGGCGTGCTCCACTCAGCGTCGTACCGAAAAAAGCGGGGAGGGGAAAGCTGCTTGCACGGCCGATTCCAATCGTGAAAGTCACCTGAATATGACCCGCACGTTCCGCTTAGGATAAGCGGCGCACAGGAAAGGAACGAATTAAGGTGCGATCCATGCCTCATAAGAGACTGCTCTTCAAATCCGCGGCGCGGGAGAAAGTGCTGCAAGGCGCTTCGGCGCTGGCCGACGCCGTGCGCGTGACTCTGGGGCCGAAATCGAAGTGTGTTTTGCTCGAAAAGAAATGGGGCAGTCCGGTGGTGTGCAACGACGGCGTGACCATCGCCAAGGAAGTGGACCTCGAGGACCCGGTGGAAAACCTGGGTGCCCGGATGATGCGGGAAGCGGCCGAGCGGACCGGCGAGGCGGTGGGAGACGGCACCACGACATCGGCCGTGCTGGCTCACGCCATCCTTGCGGAGGGAGTGCGGAACGTGGCGGCGGGCGCGAGCGCCGTCGATTTGAAGCGCGGACTCGACCGCGGCCTGCGCGCCGCCGTGCAGGAGCTTGCAAAGTTGTCGCGGCCGGTCGCGAGCCGCCTGGAGAAATCGCAAATCGCCACCATCTCGGCGCACAACGACCCGTCGATCGGCGAAATCGTGGCCGACGCGGTCGAGAAGGTCGGGCAGGAAGGCGTGATTACGGTCGAGGAGGCCAAGACCACCGAGACAGCGCTGGAAATTGTCGAAGGGATGCAGCTCGACCGGGGGTTCCTCTCGCCCTACTTTGTGAGCGACACCGAGAAGATGGAGGCGGTGCTCGACGAGCCATACATTCTGCTGCATGAAAAGAAGATCGCAACCTTGCAGCAGATGCTGCCGTTGTTGGAACAGGTGGCCAAGTCGGCCCGGCCGTTGCTGGTGATCGCGGAAGACGTGGAGGGCGACGCGCTGGCCACGCTTGTCGTGAACAAGATCCGGGGCGTGCTTCATTCGGCTGCCGTGAAGGCCCCCGGCTTCGGCGACCGGCGCAAGGAGATCATGCGGGATCTCGCCATCCTCACCGGTGGCCAGGTGCTTTCCGAGGAGCTGGGGCTGAAGATCGAAAACTGGACCCTCAACGATCTCGGCAAAGCGAAGCGCGTGGTCATCGACAAGGACAAGACCACGATCATCGAAGGCGGCGGCGAGAAAAAGGCCATCGAGGGCCGCTGCAAGGAGTTGCGCAAGCAGATCGAGGACTCGACATCCAGTTACGATAAGGAAAAACTCCAGGAGCGCCTGGCGAAGCTCGCCGGCGGCGTGGCGGTCATCCGGGTCGGCGCGCCTTCGGAGACCGAGCTGAAGAACCGCAAAGAGGCCTTCGACGATGCCATCAGCGCCACCAAGGCAGCCATGGCCGAAGGCATCGTGCCGGGCGGGGGCCTGGCGCTCCTGAGAACCATTGAAGCCGTCGCGAAGGAAGAGGAGAAATGTGCGGGCGACGAGCGCACGGGCCTGCGGATGCTCAAGCGCGCGCTCGAAGCGCCCACGCGGCAGATCGCGGAAAACTCCTCGGTCGATGGCGGCGTGGTGGTGGACCGGATGCGTACGGGCATTGGGAACTGCGGCTTCGACGCCGCCACGGGCCAGTACGTCGATCTCGTCGCGGCCGGCATCATCGACCCCACCAAAGTAGTGCGCACGGCGCTCGAGAATGCCGTATCAGTGGCCAGCGTACTGCTGCTGACCGAGGCCACGCTGACGGAGGTCCCGGAGCCGAAAACTCCAGCCGGCCCGCATGAGATGCCGGAGTGACGGACAGCATGGAGCCGGACAGCCCGACGGCGTGCATAAAGGTTTTTGGAAATCGCTTCGAAAGGAGATGCAATCATGACACAGAGAATTCTTCATATCGGGGGACATGAGGGCAGGAAGTTCCATTGGCTTTGGATCCTGCTCCTGTTGCTGCTCCTGGTTTTGATCATGAGAGCTGCGGCGCAAAATCCGCCGAGCCAGCCCAAACAAGCGCCGCCGAACGCGGCCTGTCCGATGTGCCCTGCGGGCACGGGCAGCCAGACGTGTCCGATGTGCGGTGAAATGGGCGCGGGCATGATGCCGCAGCACGAAGAAATGGGCAAGTTAATCGATCAAGTATCGAAGAGCGCCGCCGCGCTCCAAAAGGAGAAAGATCCCGCTGTGCTTCAGAAGAAGGTCGCCGAGCACGCCGCGCTGGCCAAGTCATTGCAGACGAAATTCCAGGAACATTCCAAGACGATGCAACAGATGATGCAAAAGATGGGGCCAGGGCAGATGCCTCCCGGCCATCAGATGAAAATGTGAAGCAGCTTCGTAGGGCGCCGGATGATGAAGATCCGAACCGGGGCGCTAGAAGCAGTTGCAAAACCTGTCTTGACGTGTTGGAAGGGCACGGTTTCAACCGTGCCGAAAGCGAGTGGTGAAGCGAGCGGCTTCAGCCGCTGAGGGCCAACGACGTATCCCGCCCTGCGGGAGGCTAAAGCCCCCCTTCTTGCCATCCTGTGATCGGCACGACTAAAGTCGTGCCCTTTCGGGGTTCTCAGTTGGTTTTGCACCCGCTTCTAAAGCATTTTCACGGTTACTGTATAGCTCACATACGGTGTCATCCCGAACGAAGTGAGGGATCTGCACTTCTGCGTTCTTTCCATGAGCTATACAGCAACACTGAAAATGCTCTAGTGTCCTGAGTCATTAATTCGTCGACAGTAACGAGCGAGGGAATCGAGAATGGCGTCAGCCGATTTTGTCCACACGAAGGGTTTGGGCTGGGTCTTGTGGTGGTCGAGGAAGGTTCGAATGGCAGTTTCCAGTTCGCGGGTGGAGCGGAAGCTGCCGCGTCGGATGCGCTTTTCGGTGAGCGCGGCGAACCAGCGCTCGACGAGGTTGAGCCAACTGGCCGCGGTGGGCGTGAAGTGAACATGGAAGCGCGGACGTTTGACAAACCAGCGCTGGATGGGGGGGGTCTTGTGGGTAGCGTAATTGTCCATGATGAGATGCACGTCCAGCTCCGGCGGCACATTGTCTTCGATGGTGTCGAGGAATCGGCGGAACTCCGCGCTGCGATGCCGACGGTGCATCTGGCCGATTCCTTTCCCGGTTTTGGTGTCGAGAGCGGCGAACAGACTGGTTGTGCCATGGCGCAAGTAGTCAGGAGCGCGGCGTTCGGCTTGTCCCGGGCGCATGGGCAGCAGCGGCGCGGTTCTTTCCAAAGCCTGAATCTGGCTCTTCTCATCGACGGACAGGACCAGAGCGCGCTGGGGCGGGTACAGGTAGAGGCCGACGATGTCCCGCACCTTGTCGATAAACAGGGGGTCATGGCTCAGCTTAAAGCTTTCCGTGCGGTGCGGCTGCAGGGCAAAGGCGCGCCAGATGCGGCTGATGGCGGTCTGGTTGAGCCCCGTGGCCCTGGCCATGGAGCGGGTGGAGCAGTGGGTGGCCTCGGAGGGCTTGCTTTCCAGGGTCCGCGCGATGACCGCTTCGACTTGCGCATCGCCGATCTTGCGCGGCTGTCCCGGACGCGGTTCATCGAGCAAGCCATCGACCCCTTGGGAGTGAAAGCGCTCCCGCCACTTGCTCACCGTCTGCCGGTGAACTTGCATCTGCCGGGCCACGGCAGCGCTGCGATGCCCGTCCGCCAAACGCAAGATGATACGGGCGCGCAAAGCCAGCCCTTGGGCCGAGGTCGGACGGCGCGCCCATCCCAGCAAGATCTCCCGCTGGGCTGGCGTCACCACCGGGACCGGCACTCTAGGTCGTCTCAACATGGCAGTTCTCCTGTCATGTTAGACGTGGTTGCCAGAAAAATGTATACGACGAATTAATGACTCAGGACACTAGAGCGTTTTCAGGGATGGTGTATAGCTCGCGGAAAGAACGCAGAAGTGCAGATCCCTCACTTCGTTCGGGATGACACCGTATGGGAGCTATACAGTAACCCTGAAAAAGCCCTAATCTGCTCTTCTCTTCCGCCTATCGTTTCGATACCCGATTGCATGTCCACGCATCACGGCTGGGCGTAAACCTCGCGTGCCAGCTCGACGGCCGGCCGAATCGCCCCCAGGAACGGAACCGTGCGGCCGCGCAGCGCGATATTCCAATACATCCAGGGCAGACCATACTTTTTCAATAGCCACATGTCATAGCGCTCCTTGCACGTGTCGATGAACGGCAAGGTCGGCGTGGGATTTTTGGTGTAATCGAACTCGCACAGGAGCATTTTGCCGTAGCCGGTCACGATGGGACAGGCCACGTATCCGTCGTAACGCGCGGCCGGTTCGCGTCCTCGCATCAAAGCCAGGAGGTTAGCGGCCACCACGGGCGCTTGCTTGCAGGCCGATGCGCCGGTTTTGGCGTTGGGCGTGCCGGCCACGTCTCCGAGCGCAAAGACGTTGGGATAATTCACGCTCCGCATCGAGTTTTGGTCAACCTTGACCCATCCTTGGGCGTCGGCCAAGGCGCTCTGCCGGACAAAGGCGGGTGCCTTCTGAGGCGGAGCTACGTGCAGCAGATCGTAGTGAATGGCGACGCGAGATTTTGCGGGGTCCGCGGTATTCTCGAAGATGGCTTCACGCCGTCCCGGCTCGATGGCGACCAGCCGGTGGTTATACCGGGTGTCGATTCCATATCGCGCGACCACGGTGTTCAGAACG
>Ga0209726_10004816_pt1 | contig 16913 bp, 15 predicted proteins | sample Subgrocontami54m_FD_187453 | JGI IMG/M metagenome (GOLD analysis project Ga0209726, IMG submission 187453) | Subsurface groundwater microbial communities from S. Glens Falls, New York, USA - GMW46 contaminated, 5.4 m (SPAdes) (version 3) | ecosystem: Environmental > Aquatic > Deep subsurface >... | reverse complement strand
CTCTCGGGCTGCGAGCCGAATTTCGACAGCATCGGCATCTGCCGCGTCAGCGCCGCGCACAGCGAATCGATGGTCTGGATGCGCAGCCGCGCCGGGCTGTCGGTAATGCACCAGCCGCACGCGCCGTCGCGCTCGATCGCCGCGCGCGCGAGTTGCTGCGTGCGGCGCTCGTGGTCGGACCCGGGCTCCTTGCCCGCGATCACCTGCGCCAACGCCGCCAGCACGCGCTCGCGCATTTCGGCCGCGGCTTTCCTGGTGAAGGTGATGGCGACGATCTCCTCGGGCTCGTTCACCGTCGCTAACAGGCCGAGGTAGCGCTGGATCAGGAGCTCGGTCTTGCCCGAGCCGGCCGGCGCCTGGACGATGAACGAGCGCGTCGGCGCCAGCGCCTGCTCCCGCGCGCGCAGGTCGGCGACCAGCGCGGCATCAGACATGCGTCGCTCCATGCTTGGCACAATTGGCGACTAGACGCGGCGTGCGTCTCAAGTACTCTCGCATGCCGCCGGAGGAATTGCGCGCTGCGCGCGCCAACCGTGTTTTCGGTACGGATGAAAAGCACATCCGTACCGAAAACACGGTTTTGGATAAAAGCAACCACGGCTTGGGTTTGCTTTTATCCAAGATCGCAACCCTGCAACAACGCAGGGCGTGATCTAGGTCGCCACGCAAAGAAGACGCCATAACCCAGGCTGGTACTGACATGGTGCGCAACGAAAGTTCAGAGTTCATCGTCGCCCTCCTGATCCGTAACCGGCGCACCCAGCCGTTCGTGAATGCGGCACAGCGGCTGCAGATCGCAGTTGCGGCAGGTCGTGCGCGGATTTTTCGGATGGACGGCAGCCTCACCGGCGGCGAACTGCGTCGCGAGCCGTTCCAGAACCTTGCGCCATTCCGCGACTTGCGCGTCCCAGCCAAGTTCGGGCAGGGATTTCCACACCGGCAGCAGCGTTTCGTCCGCAGCCAGCGCGGCGAACTTCATGTCGCCCGCCCTCACCTGCGCGAACGCAATGGCCACGGCGGCCGGTTCGGTCGCGATCAGATACAGCGGCAGCTGCGGTTCATCGGGCCGCTCGCCCAGCCACGCGCTCGAAGGCTTAGCGGTGGACTTGTAGTCGATGACGATGCGCCGGCCATCTTCGAGTTCGTCCACGCGATCGAGCTTGCCGCGCAGCGTGAGCGGGCCGACCACCAGACTGCGCTTGTCCTCGACCGCGACGACGGCAAAATCGTCGCCGCGCGCCTCGCGTTCCATTTCCAGCCACGCCCGCGCCAGGCGCACCAGGCGTCCTTTTTCGACTTCGGCAAAACGCCCGGCGAGCGTCGCCGGACGGTCGCGCTTCACGCGCGTCACGGCCTCGTCCGCCGAGCGCGCGAGCAGCGCTTCCAGTTCGCCCGCGCCGATCGCATCGAGCCTGGTCTTGGTCCTGAGTTGGCCCCAGGCGCTGGCGAGCACGCGATGCACGAGGATGCCGCGCTCCATCGCATCGAGCCCTGCGTGCGGCGCTGCGGGCGACGTCGCCTCGAGGCGGTGCAGCGCGAACGCGCGGAAAGGGCAGGCGGACTGGTCGGTGATGACGCTCGCGCCGCCGCTCAGCGCCGCCCCCGCCACGAGCGGCGGCGCGACGAAGTCCTCGATAATCTCGATCCTCGCGGCGGCATGGATGAGGTTGCGATGGCGCGGATATGTGGGTAACGCAAGAACTCCTTGCGCCAGATCGCGCAGCAACGGGCTTGGCAGAAGCTTGCGCTCGCCCTCGGCCTGCGGATGCGACAGCACCACCTCGCCCGCGGCGCGAAGCCAGCCGCGCGTGATCGCGGCATCGAGCGCGAGCGTGGCTTCGATCGACGCTTCGGGCACCCTCGCCTTCCTCTGCGCCTCCAGCGGCAGGAACGGATTGGGCCGCGGATGGATCGGCCAGGCTTCATCGCTGAGGCCCATGACCCACAGATGGTCGAACTCGATGCCGGCCGATTCCAGCACACCCAGGATCTGCACCGGCGCATGCGGCGCCTCGGGCTGGAACAGCGTCTCCGCGGCCAGCCGCCGCAGGCGTCCGACCGCCTCCCCATAACCCAGCTTCGCGTTCACCCGGTCGAGCAGGGCGAAGCCGGCAATGACTTCGTGCCATTTTTTCAGCGTCTGGTACTCGGCCGAATCGAGGCTGCGGCCCTTGTCGGGAAAGCCCATGAGTTGCAGCGCATCGGTAATGGCCCTCGCCCATGCCGATGGCGCACGCGCCGCGAAAAGATCGGACTTGCGGAACCCGGCCAGTTTGCGCAGGCGTTGCGCCAGCTCCGGCGCGTACATGCCGGCGCCGGCGGCGTCGAGGGTGTCGAGCAGCCGATCGAGGGTGATCGCAGGCTCGGCGCGGCGGCGCAACTCGAGATCGAGCCGGGCGCGACCCGCAGCTTCGCTTTCGCCTGCCGCGATGAAAGGCGAGCGCAGCAACAGGCTGGCTCGCCCGAACTCGATTTCGCGCCCTGCCAGTTCGAGAATAAGGCAGGCCGCCTGCGCCAGCGGATAGCCGGTAAGCGCGACGCCAAGCGACACGTTGAACGGCAGCGGGTCGTCGTTCGCACCCGGCACGCCGGACACACCCGGTAACATCGAGGCCGGCGCCATCACCGTCCGGAAAGTGCGGACGAGCGCCTTGCGCTGTTTGCTCAGGTCGGGGACGACGATGCCAATGTTTGCATGCGGGTCGGCTTCGAGCCGCGCGCGCGCCCAAGCCGCGGCCCGCTGGATTTCGTCGCGGGCATCCACGCAGGCAAGGCGCAGCGCGCTCGCCTCGCGCCGCTCCTGCGCAGAGACAAAGACCTCCGTTCCCGCCGCCTGCAACGCATCGAACAAAGCCTGCTGCTGCGGCGCCATGATGTCGAAGCCGTAGAGCGCGAGCAATTTCGGCTTGCGCATCTCGTTGCGGTTCACGCGCGCCGCGACCAGATCGGGCAGCAATGCCATGTCGGTATGCCGTTCGCGTTCGCAGCGCAGGGAGTATTGCGCGCACCAGTCGCGAAAGGCGCTCGCATCCTCGTTCAACTGGCCCGAACGCAGGCTGTCGAGAAGCCTCCAGGCGTGCGCGGTCTTCCACGCGTCCGCCGCGAGCGCCGCGGTCTCGGGAAGCGCGAGCAGCGCGTCACCCGCATCCGAACGCCGGATGATGTCTTCCCACAGCGCGTGCTCCTGCGCCGGCGTGAGCAGGATGGGCAGAGCGGATGCGGGATCGGAGTACAGCGCGTCTTCGTAGCAGCGCTCGACGAAAGCGGGGTACGGCAGAATGTCGGCCGATTCCCAGGCGCTATGGCCTTGCGCGGCCTGGGCCGCGTCGAATTCGCGCGCCAGTGCCTGCGCCAGGCGCCGGTTGGGAGTGACTACCGTGACACCGCCGGCGAGACCCTGGTCGAAACCCCGGGCTAAGCGCGCGAAGAGTTGCGCTTTGGAAAGCGTTGCGTAGTCGTCGCCGGACATGGTGGCATATGATAAGTCACGATTGCCCGCGGGCAAGGAGATTTCACCACAGGGAATTTCACCAAAGGGGATTTCACGACAGGGGATCCCGCGCAAATGGCAGGAGCGCGCGATCCGCCGCAATCGGGGCTTCGTGATTATTGTCAAAGACAGATCGCGGCGCGTGGAGTATGTTTCACCATTCCCACCTGGTCGAACCCATGGACAATCCCGATCTCTTGCTGCTGGCCCGCGCCCAGTTCGGGCTGAACATCGGCTTTCATATCCTGTTCCCCAGCCTCACCATCGCGCTGGCGTGGTTCCTGGTGTACTTTCGCATCCGCTTCGCGTGGAGCGGCGACGCGGCCTGGCTCGCGACCTACAAGCTGTGGACCAAGGTGTTCGCTCTTTCGTTCGCGATGGGCGTGGTCTCCGGCATCACCATGTCGTTCCAGTTCGGCACCAACTGGCCCGGCTTCATGAACCGCGTCGGCAACATCGCCGGGCCGCTGCTCGCGTTCGAAGTGCTGACCGCGTTCTTCCTCGAAGCGACGTTCCTCGGCGTGATGCTGTTCGGCATGAACCGCGTGCCCGCCTGGGTGCACATCGCGGCGACGGTGCTGGTCGCGATCGGCACCTTGGTATCGTCGTTCTGGATCCTCGCGCTCAATTCGTGGATGCACACCCCCGCCGGGCAGGTGATGGCCGACGGCGTGCTGATCGCCGGCGACTGGCTGCAGGTGATATTCAATCCGTCCTTCCCCTACCGCATCACGCACGTGCTGCTCGCCTCGGGGCTCACCGCTGCCTTCGTGGTCGCCGGGCTGTCGGCCTGGCGGCTGCTGCGCGCTCCTGCGGATGCCTCGGCCCTGCGCACGCTGCGCACCGGCGTGGTGCTCGCCGCCGTTCTTGCGCCGCTGCAGATTTTCGTCGGCGACCTGCACGGGCTGAATACGCTCGAGCACCAGCCGGCGAAAATCGCCGCGATTGAGGCGCTGTGGAACACCGAGCGTGGCGCGCCGCTGGTGCTGTTCGCGGTGCCGAACGCGGAAACGCGGCGCAACGACTTCGCCATCGAAGTGCCCAAGCTCGCAAGCCTGATACTGACGCACGATTTGGACGGCGAGGTGAAAGGCATCGAGGCGTTTGCGCCCTCCGCACCCGGTGCGGACCATTTGGCGCCGCCGGTGGCGCCGGTGTTCTTTGCCTTTCGCATCATGTTGGGCATGGGGGTGCTGATGCTCGCGCTCGCCTGGACCGGCGCGTGGTTCCTGCGCAGAGGCGCGGCGCCGCCGAGGTGGCTGTTGTGGACCTTGGCCGGCTGCACCTTCTCCGGCTGGGTGGCGACGCTCTCGGGCTGGCTGGTCACCGAAATCGGGCGCCAGCCCTGGCTGGTCACCGGCATCCTGAGAACGTCGCAGGCGGTGGGCCGCATCCCCGAGGCGCAACTCGGCGCGAGCCTCACCGGCTACGTCCTCGTCTACGCCCTGATGCTCGGGGCCTACATGGTGGTGCTCACCCACCTTGCGGGCAAGGGCGCCGCACCGGACATGCGGCCGCGCGCCACCGTGCAGGAGGAGGCGGTATGAGCCTGGATCTACCGCTCATTTTTGCCGCGCTGATGGGCGTGGCCGTGCTCGCCTACGTCGTGCTCGACGGCTACGACCTCGGCGTGGGCATGCTGATGCCCGCGGCCGACGCGCGCGAACAGGAACTGATGGTGGCCTCGATCGGGCCGTTCTGGGACGCGAACGAAACCTGGCTGGTGCTGGGCGTGGGCATCCTGCTGGTGGCGTTCCCGGTGGCGCACGGCGTGGTGCTGGGCGCGCTCTACCTGCCGGTGGCGGCCATGCTGATCGGGCTGATGCTGCGCGGCGTGGCGTTCGAGCTCCGCGTCAAGGCCGAAGGCTGGCACCGCGAGTTGTGGAACTGGCTGTTCTGGCTCGGCTCGTTCATCGCCTCGTTCGCGCAGGGGCTGATGCTCGGGCGCTACATCACCGGCTTCGATTCCGGCTTCGGCTATCTGCTGTTCGGGCTGGTGGTGGGAGCCGGGCTATGCGGGGGCTACGTCCTGCTCGGCGCGACCTGGCTCATATACAAGACCGACGGCACGCTGCAGAAAAAGGCCGTGGCCTGGGCGCGCTGGGGGCTACTGTGGGTGGCGCTAGGTGTCACCGCGGTCAGCCTCGCCACGCCGTTCGTGAGCCAGATGGTGCAGATGAAATGGTTCGATTTTCCGCGGACGCTGGGGCTGATGCTGCTGCCGCTGGTGACGCTGTTGGCGTGGATCTGGGTGTGGCGCTCGACCGGGCGCCTGTCCCGGGGTGTGGCAGGCGCCGCGCATTGGGCGCCCTTTGCCGGCGCCGTGGCGATATTCGTGCTCGCCTTCATCGGCCTCGCGTACAGCCTGTTCCCGTATGTGGTAATCGACCGCTTGACGTTCTGGGATGCCGCGGCGCATCCGTCGTCGCTGAAAGTGGTGCTCATCGGCGCGCTGATCGTGCTGCCTTTCATCATCGCCTACACCGCGTATTCGTACTACGTGTTCCGTGGCAAGGCGAGACCCGGGCTGTACGACTAGGGGACTTGCGCGCTGCGCGCGCCAACCGTGTTTTTGGTACGGATATAAAACGCATCCGTACCAAAAACACGGTTATTGTAAACACCAAACACGGCGTGGGGGTTTTGTACAAGATCGTCGATTGCGCGCGGATGTGCTTTTCATCCGTGCGCAATCGATGATCCGCGCGGACGGGTTCTCGTCCGCGCAACATCGCAACTTTGCAACAACGGTGCGGCGCGAATTAAGCCGCCACGTATAGCTACTTCTCCAGCAGGTTTTTCTTGTCTTTAACCTTGGCCCACTCGTCCGCGTCAGCCGGCGCGTCCTTGCGCTCGATGATGGGCTTCCATACCTTGGACAGTTCGGCATTGATCGCCGTGTAGTCCTTCTGGTCGTCCGGGACGTCGTCCTCGGCGAAAATCGCGTCCACCGGGCATTCGGCCACGCACAGGGTGCAGTCGATGCATTCGTCGGGATCGATGACCAGCATGTTCGGCCCCTCGCGGAAGCAATCCACGGGGCAGACGTCGACGCAGTCGGTGTATTTGCACTTGATGCAGGATTCGGTTACGACATAGGTCATGGGTAATGTCCTGAAAAGACGGCCGCTGAAACTCTTGAAGGCAGATTTTACCATAGCCTTTTCGTGGTTCGTGGTTCGTGGTTCGCGATCCGAAACTTGAAACCCGCCGGCTCGCCCCCAGATACGGGCCATAGCTCTCCCCTGCGGCAAGTCTGAAATAGGGCTAGAATTCAGGTTCACCCCTCCCCGGCCTTCACCGCTGCGGGTTGCGAACACCCCCCAATTACGAACCACGAACACGAGGACTGCATGAGCGAACATATCCATCACGTTACCGATGACACGTTTGAAGCCGAGGTGCTGCAAGCGCAGAGCCCGGTGCTGGTCGATTACTGGGCCGAGTGGTGCGGCCCGTGCAAGGCGATTGCACCCACTCTGGAGGAAGTCGCCAAGGAGTACTCGGGCAAGCTCAAGGTCGCCAAGGTCAACGTAGACGAGAACCAGGAAATACCGCGCAAGTACGGCATCCGCGGCATTCCCACGCTGATGTTGTTCAAGAACGGCAATATCGAGGCGACCAAGGTCGGCGCGCTATCGAAATCCCAGCTCACGGCATTCCTTGACAGCAACATCTAGACCCTCTATCCTTCTACTCGGCGCGTCACCGGCGGACTTCTAGGCCGGACCCGGACGCCAGATCCCGGACGCCAGATCCTCCCTGTTGCAACTCCCAAGGCCTGTTTAGCCTTTTCGTTCCATATGAGTCGTTTCGTTCTATACGAGCGTTTTCCGCATGCAATTATCCGAGCTTAAGACACTGCACGTGACCGAGTTGGTCGAGATGGCGGTGGTACACGAAATCGAAGGCGCCAACCGCCTGCGCAAACAGGAGCTTATTTTCGCGCTGCTGAAGAACCGCGCGAAAAAGGGCGAATCGATTTTCGGCGACGGCACCCTGGAGGTGCTGCCGGACGGCTTCGGCTTCCTGCGCTCGCCCGATACCTCCTACCTCGCCTCCACCGACGATATTTACGTCTCGCCCTCCCAGATCCGCCGCTTCAACCTGCATACCGGCGACACCATCGAGGGCGAGATCCGCACGCCGAAAGACGGCGAGCGCTACTTTGCGCTGGTCAAGGTGGACAAGGTCAATGGCGACCTGCCGGAGAACTCCAAGAACAAGATCCTGTTCGAGAACCTGACGCCGCTGCACCCGGACGAGGCATTCAAGCTCGAGCGCGACATCAAGGCCGAGGAAAACATGACCGGCCGGATCATCGACATCATCGCGCCCATTGGCAAGGGCCAGCGCGGGCTGATCGTATCCCCGCCCAAAGCCGGCAAGACGGTGCTGATGCAGCACCTGGCGCATGCGATCATCGCCAATCATCCCGAAGTGGTGCTGATCGTGCTCCTGATCGACGAGCGCCCGGAGGAAGTGACCGAAATGACGCGCACCGTGCGCGGCGAAGTGGTCGCATCCACCTTCGACGAACCCGCCACGCGCCACGTGCAGGTTGCGGAAATGGTGATCGAGAAGGCGAAACGCCTGGTCGAGCACAAGCGGGACGTGGTGATCCTGCTCGATTCGATCACGCGCCTCGCGCGCGCCTACAACACCGTGGTGCCGGCCTCGGGCAAGGTGCTCACCGGCGGCGTCGACGCCAACGCGCTGCAGCGCCCGAAGCGCTTCTTCGGCGCCGCACGCAACGTCGAGGAAGGCGGCTCGCTCACCATTCTCGCGACGGCGCTGATCGACACCGGCAGCCGCATGGACGACGTGATCTTCGAGGAGTTCAAGGGCACCGGCAACATGGAACTGCACCTCGACCGGCGCATGTACGAAAAGCGCATCTTCCCGGCGATCAACGTCAACCGCTCGGGTACGCGCCGCGAGGAACTGCTGATCGCGAAGGAAGTGCTGTCCAAGGTGTGGGTGCTGCGAAAGCTCCTCTATCCGATGGACGATCTGGAAGCGGCGGAGTTTCTGGTGGACAAGATCCGCGCGACCAAGAACAACGCGGACTTTTTCGATTCGATGCGCAGAGGCTGACGCTACTCGAGCTGCATACCTGGAGCGTATGCTCTGGAATGAAAAAATCCCTTCCCGCTTCCGGGGTCGCATCCCCGGCGTCACGCCGGGGCCCCTGCTCCGTCCTCCAGCGCGCTACTTCTTCGACTCAATGAGACGCTGCTAAGAGTCGCTAGCGCGCAGCGACAGCTCACCGCTGACGAACCGTTCCACGCCGCGCGCCGTCTCCACCAGCAGCGCGCCGTCCTCGGCCACACCCACCGCCCTGCCCGCTACCGTCTTGCCATCGCCTGAGGAAAGCGTGACCGGTTTGCCCTGATGCGCATGGCGCGCTGTCCATTCCTGCCGCAGCGGGACGAACCCATACGCGGCAAAGCGATCGAGGACTTGTGCAAGTTCGATCAGCGTGACGGCCAGCAGCCGATTGCGCTGCGGCACCTGTGTGGAGATCGAAGCAACGTCGGTCACCGCTTGCCTTATTACATCGCGCAAGGTTGTGTGCAGGCGAACATTGAGCCCGATGCCGATCACCGCGGCGGTGGAGCCCAGGCCATCGTCGTGCAGCTCGATCAATATCCCGCCGAGCTTGCGCCCCGCGTGCAGCAGGTCGTTCGGCCACTTGAGCTGTATGTCCCCGACGCCTAAGGATGCGAGCGCGCACGCCACCGCCACGCCTGCCGCGAGCGACAGACCGCTCAGGCCGGCGGCGCCCTGCGCGAAGCGCCACAGCAGCGAAAAGGTGAGGCTGCCTCCGAGGCCGGATTGCCAGATAGTACCGCGCCGGCCACGGCCGGCGCTTTGCAGCTCGCAGGCGATCACGCTGCCCGAGGGCGCGCCGCCGCGCGCGCGCTCGAGCAGCAGCGTATTGGTCGAAGCGCAGGCATCGAGCAGTTCGAGGCGAAAACGCGGCGCATGCGCGCCGAGCTGCGCGCATATCGCGGCAGCGTCGAGGAAGTCGTAGGGCTCTAGCAGGCGGTAACCGCGACCGCGCACGCGGGCGAGTTCGCGCCCGCGGTGTTCCAACTCGCTCAGTGCCCGCTGCACAGCGGCGGGCGAAGCGCCTAGTTCATGCGCCAGGGCAGCGCCGGAATGGAAGCTTGCGTCCGCGAGCAGGCGCAGCAGATCGAAGGTCTCCGCGGGCATGGCCTTGCTGCAATGCAAAGCGGTGATACTAGCATGGCGGTTTCCGGCGTTAGGCTGGTGCGAGCACGGACCGGCGGCGCGGTAGCGGGTGCCGCAAACATTGGGCTTGACATGCATAATGAGAACCATTATCATTTATGTATGAGCGATCAACAATCAAATCAGACTCAAACAACAAGCACCACGCCAACGCCGATGCGCGACCATCCCCTGTGCATTAGCAGTCGCCAGCTTCTGGGCGAGCGCGGTGAACTGCTCATCGAGCACGAAGGACGCGAATACCGCTTGCGGCTGACGCAGAACCGCAAGTTGATTTTGACCGCATAAGGCGCGGCGCCCCCACGAGCACCGCGTTTTCCCAGCCAGCCACGCCTTCGGGCGCCAGCCAGCCAAAACATATGAAGAGCTGGAATGGCTATTACGCAACCGACCTATCCGATCGACATAACGCCGCAGCGCGCGGGGCTGATGCTTGCGCTGGTGATCGCGCTGCACATCGTCGCCATTGCAATACTCCTCTCGCTCGACGTGCTGCCGCTGCCGGCGCGGCTGGCGACGTTGATGGTGCGCGTGATCCAGGCGTCCCCCAAACAAACGGAATTCACACCGCCGCGCCCGAAACCGGTGACGAACAAGTCGGTTGCCCAAAACTACCCCGAGCCTGCGCCCGAGCGTCCTCTGCTCGCCGCCGAAACGCAGGCGCCGGCGGCGGTCGAGGCGCCGGCGAGCAAGCAAATTCCGCGACCGGCGCCGCTGCCGATAACGGCGACCGCTCCGCCGGCCGCCGCTGTCAGCGAGCCCCGCTTCGACGCCGCCTACCTGGACAACCCAGCTCCCGTCTATCCGGCGCTATCCCGGCGCATGGGGGAGGAAGGTCGGGTGATACTGCGCGTCTTCGTCGAATCCAACGGCCGCGCGAGCCAGGTCCAGATAAAGACGAGCAGCGGTTCGCCGCGTCTTGACCAGGCCGCACAGGACGGGGTCTCGCGCTGGAAGTTTTTCCCCGCCCAACGCGGCGCCGAAGCCATCGGCGCCTGGGTGCTGGTCCCCATCGTTTTCAAGCTGAGAGGCTGATATGGAGCAATCCTTGGGCTTTGCCCACTTTCTGAGCCACGCCGACGGCGTCGCCCGTTTCGTCATCGGACTGATGCTGGTCGCCTCGATCGGCACCTGGTACCTCGTCCTCACCAAGGGCATCCGGGTTCTGCGCATGCGCCGCAGAAGCGATGCCTTTGTCCATGCTTTCTGGGAGGCCAAGAATCTCGAGGCGGTGGCCGAACGCATCCGCGAGACCGGCGCCACCGAGCCCTTCTCCCACCTGGTGCACCACGGATTCACAGCGATCGAGCAGCACGGTCGCTGCAAGAACGGCTGCGAGTGCAACACCGCCAGCCTGATCGACGCCGGAGCACCGGATGAAATGCTCACCCGGGCGCTGAAGCGCGCCATCGAGGAAGACAAGAGCCGGCTCGAATTCGGCCAGACTTTCCTCGCCACGGTCGCATCGAGCGCCCCCTTCGTCGGTCTGTTCGGCACCGTCTGGAGCATCTATCACGCCTTGATCGCCATCGGCCTATCCGGTCAGGGCACGCTGGACAAGGTCGCCGGCCCGGTCGGGGAAGCGCTGATCATGACCGGCATCGGTCTGGCGGTAGCGATTCCGGCGGCGATCGCCTACAACGCCTTCGCCCGCGCCAACCGCAACACGCTGTCGCGCCTCAACTCCTTCGCCTACGATGTGTTCGCCTTCCTCGCCACCGGCATCAAGACCTCGCCCATGCTCACCGACGTCCGCGCCACCAGCGACAAGGTGATCGCGCTGGCCCGCGCGCAGGGCCTGTCCGGGAGCGATGCCGGCAACGAAACCGCCGCTGCCCATCCGGGCCTGGCACTGCGCTAGGAAGCATCGATCATGGCCTTTGCAAGCCTCGAGGGAAGCGGCGACAACGAAGCGCTGGCGGAGATCAACATGGTGCCGCTGATCGACGTGATGCTGGTGCTGCTGATCATCTTCATGGTCACTGCGCCGTTGCTAACGCACGCCGTTAAGGTCGATCTGCCGAAAGCCGCGTCGGTGCCGAACATTACCAGGCTCGACAACGTGCAACTCGCCATCAATGGCGGCGGCCAGGTGTTCTGGAATGGCGAAGCCGTCGATGCGGCGCAATTCGCTGCGCGCGCGAAAGCCGCCGCCACGCTGCGGCCGCAGCCCGAGTTGCACATCCGCGCCGAACGCACCACGCCGTACGAGAAAGTGGCGCAGGTGATGTCCGAGGCAGCGCGCCAGGGGCTCGTGCGCATCGGTTTTGTCACCGACCCATCAGCGGCGAGGTGAGCCGGCACAAGCACCCGTTTCATCCGGTTTCCGTTTCAAAAGTTACTTGATTCATCAACCGGCAAGCCAGGCGACTTCTCCCAGCCAGCCACACCCTAGAGGAGTAGTACCCATGTCTTTCCAGACCAGCATGAAACCCGCCGCGCTCGCCGTACTGGCCGCACTCAGCGCCATCGCAGTAGCGCACGGCGCCGAACAGACCCTGCCGCAAGTCACGGTAGAGGATCGGGCCGAACGTGCCGATGGCCCGGTACGCGGTTACCGCGCGACGCGTTCCGCCACCTTCACCAAAACCGACACGCCGCTGAAGGAAATCCCGGCTTCGGTCAGCGTAGTGCCAGCGGAGCTAATCAAGGACCAAGGCATGCAGAGTATCGCCGACGTCCTCCGCTATGTTCCAGGAACCCAGGGCGCGCAGGGCGAAGGCAACCGCGACCAGGTGGTGCTGCGTGGGATCAATACGACTGCGGACTTCTTCGTCGACGGAATCCGCGACGACATGCAGATTTTCCGCGACCTTTACAATCTGGAGCGGGTTGAGGTACTCAAGGGGCCTGGCGGCATGATTTTCGGTCGCGGCGGAGCCGGCGGCGTGATCAACCGAGTCACCAAGATGCCCGCGTTTTCCCCCGTCGGTCAAGCCAGTTTCAGCCTTGACAGCTACAAGCGAGCGCGCACAAGCATCGACATCGGGAACAAACTGAATGACGCTGCCGCCTGGCGCCTGAACGCAATGGCCGAAGAAGGCGCGAGCTTCCGCGATGGCTTCGACATGAAACGTTACGCAGTGAACCCAACCGTTACCTTGCTGTTGTCGCCAACGACCGCCCTGACCCTGGGTTTTGAGCATGCGCGCGACGAGCGCACCGCCGACCGAGGCATTCCCTCTCGCAGCGGCATACCGTTCGACACCGGAGCGGGCTCCTTCTTCGGCAATGCCGACCAGAGCGAGGCCCGTTCCACCGTCGATGGCTTCGCGGCTGTACTCGACCACGACTTCGGCGGCGGCACCCGTATCAACAACAGCTTCCGCGCCACCGGGTACGACAAGTTCTACCAGAATGTCTATGCGAACGGCAGCGTTACAGGCGCCGGCCTAGTAAAGATCGAGGCCTACAACAACACCGACGAACGTACCAATATCTTCAACCAGACCGATCTCACCACCAAGTTCACCGCAGGAAGCTTTGAACATACGCTGCTCACCGGCCTTGAACTCGGCCGGCAGGACAGCACCAGTGTCCGCCAGACGGGCTTCTTCAACGCCGCTACCTCGGCGAATGTGTCGGCCGCTTCGCCTTATGCCGTCGCGACCAATTTCAGGCCCAGCGGGAGCAACGCCGACAATAGCGTCAAGGCCGACATTGCCGCGGTGTATCTTCAGGATCAGATCGCACTCGACCGGGAATGGAAGCTCTTGGCCGGCCTGCGCTACGACTACTTCAAGACCGCCTTCGATGACCGGCGCACGCTCGTTGCACCTACCGATCTGGCGCGCACCGATACGGCCCTAAGCCCACGCCTGGGTCTCATCTGGTCACCCACTGCGGCTTCCACCTACTATGCCAGCTATAGCTCTGCGTTCCTGCCCTCCAGCGAGCAGTTGAGCCTGGCCGCCAATACCGCGGAACTCGGGCCGGAAAATGCGAAAAACTACGAACTCGGCGCGCGCTGGGATCTGCTGCCGAAACTCACCCTGTCGGCAGCCGCATTCCGTACCGACCGCAACGATGTAAAGGTCAATGATCCGGTCCTGGCCGGCGTCCTCGTCATGACCGGCCAGCAGCGCACCGAAGGCATCGAACTCGGCTTGCAGGGCGAGGTGGCACGTAACTGGGAAATCTACGCGGGCTACGCCAATCTGGACGGTCGCATCACCAAGGGGACAACCGTTCCGGCCGGCCGCAAACTCGGTCTGGTCCCCCAAGACGCCTTCTCGGTATGGAACAAGTTCACGCTTGGCGGCGGCTGGAGTACCGGCCTTGGCATCGTCTATCAGTCCGAGACCTACACGTCCACCAGCAATACCGTAAAGCTGCCCGCCTTTGCGCGCGCCGACGGTGCGATTTTTTACAGCTTTTCCGACAACAAAACCCGCTTGGCGCTCAACGTCGAGAACCTCTTCGACAAGAAGTACTACCCGACCGCGCATAACGACAACAACATCAGCCCGGGCGCGCCACGTAACGTCCGCCTGACCCTGAGCACGGCGTTCTGATCCGTGCCTTTTTCCGTGCCGGCAGGCGGCCGGCACTCATGTGCCACCCATATTGGAGACTCTCATGGATAAGGACGCAATACTGAAAACGCTCAATCGCATCATGGAGCTGGAACTGGCCGGCGTGGTGCGCTACACCCATTACGCGCTGATGGTGTATGGCTATAACCGCATTCCCATCGTCGACTGGCTGCGAAAAAATGCCGACGAAGGATTGCAACATGCCCGGCAGGCAGGCGAACTGGTGACTTGGCTCGGCGGGCACCCGTCGCTGTGCATTGGCCCGCTGCTCGAATCCCACAAGCACGACATTGGCGACATTCTGAGCGAATCGCTCGAGCAGGAAGCAGAGGCGCTGAAGGCCTACTACGATCTACTCGGCCTCGTTAAGGACCACAACGTCCGGCTCGACGAATACGCCCGCGACATGATCTCCGAGGAACTCGCGCATCAGGACGAAGTGAACAAGATGTTGCGCAAGCCCGGGCAGACCGAACCCTTCGTTGTGTAATCGATCCTCGAAGTCTGGGCCAGCGTGGGAATCCACCGCCGCGCCCTTGCGAGGAGAATCGTCATGCCGAATGCGGAATTGCTTGCCGGCGTGGCCTGCCGGTTTGATCTATATCAAGCTTGTCTCAATCCGGGCTTGACCTACGTAATGAGAATGACCATCATTACATTATGGATTTGCAATTGAACATCAAGCGCAAACAACCAAGTCATGTTGTGCGCGCGGCGCCGCCGATGCGGCAGCAGAGGATTTCCAGCCAGGCCCTACTCGGGCGTGGCTGCGAACTGATCATAGAACATGGCGGCCGCGAATACCGGTTGCGCCTGACACAAAACGGCAAATTGATATTGACCGCGTGACCGCCCGGGTGGTGCAGGCGCCCCCGAACCGAATCGCGCGCGCGCAAGCCAGCTAGCATTCCGCCAGCCAGCCAGCGCTTTCCAAGAAAGGAGAGCTGGCTGATGTTAGTTTCGAAATTCTCCGCGGCATCCGCCGCCGCGTTTCTTGTCGCACCCTGTGCGCTCGCTCAGACCGAAACGCGCTTGCCGGTGGTGGGCGTCAGCACGCCGCGCGCCGGAGCACAAGGCTATACCCTGCTTGCCACCTCCACCGGACCAAGAACGGTCACGCCCGCGCGCGAGCCGGCGGCGTCGGTGGTGGTAATACCGAATGAAACGCAGCGCGCAACACGCGCTGCCGCGGGAGGACACGATCTACTACACGTTCAGCCCCTCCATGTTCGACTTGTCCCAGTTACCCCCCCCTCGTGCGCCGCGCTTTTTCTTGCCAATTCTTAAAGGAGTAGACCATGCGATTTGCACCCAGACTCGTTTCGACTGCTAGTTTCCTTGCTGCTTTTTCCGCCGCATCTTCCGCGGTCGCTGTCGAGTACCCCATCGGCGCCCCGCTGGAGCGTTACGGAATGGAGATCACCGCCGTCTATCTCCAGCCCATCACCATGGAACCGGAGGGCATCATGAAAGCTCCCGCTGAGTCCGACATTCACCTTGAAGCGGATATAAAGGCCCTGTCAAACAATCCAAACGGATTCGCCGAGGGCGCATGGATACCCTACCTCAAGGTGCAGTTCGAGCTGAAGAAGGAGGGGACGGCCGACACCGTGAGCGGAGACATGATGCCGATGGTAGCCAACGACGGCGCGCACTACGGCGACAACGTCAAGCTCAAGGGGCCGGGCAAATACAAGGTCAAATACCGGATCGCCCCGCCTTCAGCGGATCCGCACAACCCGCACAACCAGTTCGGCCGACACACCGACCGCCTCACCGGCGTGCGGCCCTGGTTCAAGCCGTTCGAGGTCGAGTACGAGTTCACCTTTGTCGGAATCGGAAAAAAAGGAGGCTACTGATATGCGCCTCGACTGCCTCCTTCTAACCGCGGCAACCCTGGCGATCGGCTTCGCCTGTCCCCCGGCTTACGCGACAACGCAGGACGAAGCCCTGCTGAAGCAGCAACTGCAACGCCTTGCCGATCGTCTGGACCGCGTGGAAAAGCGCAACGCCGAGCTGGAGGCGAAACTCAAGGCCTATGTCGAACGGCCGGCGTCTAAGGACGGGGGAGTCGAAACTCGCATTCAGACCCTGGAAAGCTACAACAAACGCCTGGAAAACGCGCTCGATACCGAGGGCATTTCCGAACGCGAGCCGGAGCTCGCATCGCGGCTCAAGGCAGTCGAGTACAACACGCTCGACATCAAGAAGCAGGCCACGGTGATCGATTCGATCGAAGGCTTTTCCGCCGGCGTGAGTTTCACCTCCGTGGGTCAGCGCGCGAGCGGCGTCGATACCAACGGGACCACACTGAATTATCGCACCGACATTGCCGTGACCACACCGACGGTGAAGACGGGCGATATCGAGAGCAAGCTGTTCGCGCATTTTCGCGTCGGGCAGGGCCGCGGAATCTCCCAGAACCTGACTTCCTTCGTGGGTCCGAACGCTTCCTCGTTTCAGCTCGGTACCGCGATCCCGCCGGAAAACAGCGCGGTAGTGCTCGCCGAAGCCTATTATCGGGCCGAGGTTCCATTGCCTTTCGGCGGTTTCAAGCCGCACTCGCGCGAAAAACTGACGGTCAACTTCGGCAAGATGGACCCGTTCGCGTTCTTCGACCAGAACGCGGC
>Ga0209726_10004814_pt1 | contig 16923 bp, 12 predicted proteins | sample Subgrocontami54m_FD_187453 | JGI IMG/M metagenome (GOLD analysis project Ga0209726, IMG submission 187453) | Subsurface groundwater microbial communities from S. Glens Falls, New York, USA - GMW46 contaminated, 5.4 m (SPAdes) (version 3) | ecosystem: Environmental > Aquatic > Deep subsurface >... | reverse complement strand
TCCATGTCTCAAGCGGCCGCTGGCCGACTATGTAAACGAGTCGCTGGCCAAGGGATGGCAAAATGTCGTTCCGCCGCCGCACAAGCCGCCGCGGGCGCTTTTTCAGATCGGCGGCAACATCTTTCGTCGCGGACGGGCGACGAACCAGCTTCTTGAGAATCTTTTGCCGAAGCTCAAATTGATGGTCACGGTGGATTGGCGCATGAGCACCACGGCGCTTTATTCAGATTATATACTTCCCACCTGCGGCTGGTACGAGCGTACTTCGACCTCGCTATTGGGCTCCACTCACTCGCCGTTTATGCAGGTCAACGCCAAGGCCGCCGATCCGCTCTATGAATCGCTCAGCGACTGGGCGATCTTTGTTCGCCTGGCGCGGACTTTGGTAATGCGCGCCGGCGAGCGAAATACTCCCGCCTACAAAGACAAAGATGGCAAGGAGCGGCGCGTGGACCGTGTGGCCGAGGCGGTTACCTGCGGCGGGATTTACGACGAAGACGATGACGAGGGCGTGGCCCGGGACGCCTTCGTTAATTGCGGCAACGTCGAGCCCATCGGCTGGGAAGCCTTCAAAGAAAACGGCATCGCCGCCTATACCAACGTCGGCTCCGGCGTTCGCTGCCTGGGCAATGCATGCGACATTAAACCGGGCGAGCCGGTGGTGCCGCTGACCTGGCATATCGACGGCAAGGCGCCGTATCCGACGCTCACGCGGCGCATGCAATTTTATATCGACCATGAGTGGTATCGGGAGCTGGACGAGCATCTGCCGACGCACAAAGACTGCCCCATGGCCGGCGGAGACTATCCGCTCCAACTGACCGGCGGCCACGCCCGTTGGAGCGTGCACAGCGACTGGGTCGATGACTCCGTCATGCTGGCGCTCCAGCGGGGCGAGCCGGCGGTTTTTTTAAGCCCGCAAGATGCCGAGCGGCGCGAGGTGCGGGATGGTGACTTCGTGGTCGTGTACAACGACGTCGGCGATTTTCGGGTCCGGCTTACGGTGTCGTCCGCGGTTAGGCCCGGCCAGGTGATCATGTATCACTCGTGGGAGAACTATCAGTTCGACGGCTGGCGCCATTTCAAGAGCGTCATGGCGTCGCCGCTCAATCCCATCGAAATGGTTGGCGGCTACGGCCACATCCGGCCCGACGTGGTCAGCCTGGGCCCGGGTCCGAACGACCGCGGCACCCGCGTGGAAGTGAGAAAGGCGGCATAGCGAGAGATTTTCAGAGAGATTTAGGACGCAAACAGGAGAGGTGCGTTTCCAGAATTGATGTCACTCTGGGGGATTGTGAAAACCTCCTCGCCTTCAGGCGAAGAGTATGTACGTCATGCCCGCCCTTCGGCTACGCTCAGGACAAGCTCCGGCGGGCATCCAGAGTCGTGACGGAGGAGCAAAGGCGAAAAACCTGGATTCCCCCCGTGGAGTAGATGCCTGGTACTCCACGGGGCGGGAAAGACGGAAGGGGACGGCGATTTCATGGCGACATTGAGATTAAGCCTGGAGGGGTTGACCGGAGCGGACAGCGGTTCGTCGGCGCAGTCCGGTTATGACCTCAAAACGTTGCGGCGACAGTCATGGGACTGGGACCGCGTCGTGAAGTCGTCCCATCTGACCAATTGCTGGTATCAGAAAGCTTGCAACTTCAACCTCTTCGTCAAAGACGGAGTCGTGCTGAGAGAGGAGCAGGTGGGCAACTACCCGGCGCCGAACGATCCCGCAGTTCCTGATCCCAATCCCCGAGGTTGTCAGAAAGGCGCCTGCTACGTTCACCGCATGTATGACCCCGCGCGGGTCAAGTACCCTCTCAAGCGCGTTGGCTCTCGTGGAGAGAGACGCTGGCAGCGCGTGAGCTGGGACCAGGCGCTGACGGAGATCGCCGATGCGGTCATCGATGCTGTGACCACCGACGGGCCGGACACTATCATTCAGGGCGGCGGTACCCGGGTTCACAGCCTGGGGACCGATGGCACCGGAGCGAACACCTTCTTTGAGGCTCTGGGTTCCCCCCTTCCAAGCCAGAACGTGGAGATCGGCGACGGTCACCAGGGGGCTGCTATTACGGTCGGGAAGATCATGTTTGCGGACTCACCGGAAAACTGGTTTTACGCCGATACGATCCTGGTCTGGGGCGGCAATCCTGCGTACACCAACATCCCAAACTATCACTACATCGCAGAGGCGCGCTACAACGGCGCGCGGGTTATCGCTATCGCGCCGGATTACAACGCCTCGGCGATCCATGCGGACCTTTGGGTGCCCGTGAAGATCGGCACGGACGCGGCGCTGGCACTGAGCATGGCGCAGGTCATCATCCGGGAGAGGCTTTACCGCGAGGAGTTTGTGCGCGAGCAGACGGATATGCCCCTTTTGGTGCGCGCGGATAACGGCAAGCTCTTGCGCGAGAAGGATCTCAAAGCGGGCGGCCGGGAGGATGCCTTCTATTTTTATGACGAGGTATCCGGGAAAATCACGGAGGCCCCGCGCAAGAGCCTTGCCCTCAACGGAATAGTGCCTGCGCTCGAGGGCGAATACGAAGCGCAAACTCTTTCCGGCAAAGTCAAAGTGCGCCCTGTCTTCGAGCTGCTCCGGCGCCAACTGAATGAGCGCTACGCTCCGGATAAGGCAGCGCCCATCACGGGTGTGCCCGCTTCTCAGATCGAGCAGTTGGCGCGGGAGATGGCTACGGCCGGAGGCGTGGTCAATATCACAACTTCGAACTGGGGCAAGTTCTATCATGGCGACCTCATTGAGCGGGCGATCATTTTAGTTTTTGCCCTGTGCGGGCACATGGGGCGGAAAGGCGCCACCTTTAACGCCTTTCCCGCCTTGACGCCTGACACCGCGTTGGGCGCGCTCGAGCGCCATGGCCACCAGATGCTTCTTGCCGCCTCATCGAGTGATCCCCGGTACGCCGCGTGGAAAGAGGACGGCTATACCACGGAGATGATTCTCTACGAGTATACGAAGCAGGCCGTCGCCAGCGGGGCGGTCGGATTGACCGCACTGGTGCAGTATATTCACGGCGGGCTTTTGGACTTGACGGAGCGGCACAAGGGCTGGGACCCTCATTTAAAGCGGCCGGTGAACGACTATGTCAAAGAATCTTTGGCCAAGAGCTGGCAGGTGGTGGTGCCATCGGCGCAAAAGGAGCCCCGGTTGCTCTTTCAAGTTGGCGGGAATGTCTTGCGCCGGGGCCGCGCGACCGATCAGCTCCTAAAGACTCTGCTGCCGAAATTGAAGCTCATTGTGACTGTGGACTGGCGCATGAGCACGACCGGACTCTACTCCGACTATATCTTGCCTACCTGCGGATGGTACGAACGCACCGCCACCTCCATGCTGGGCTCGAGCCAGTCGCCTTTCATTCAAGTCTATGACAAGGCGGCAGAGCCGCTCTACGAGTCGCTGAGCGATTGGACTATCTTTGTTCGCCTGGCGCGAAAGCTGACGGAGCGAGCCAACGGGCGCGGCATTCTGACTTTCAAAGACAAGGAAGGGAAGGAGAGACGGCTGGACAACCTGGAAGAAAAGGTCACCTCCGGCGGACTGTACAGCGAAGATGACGAAGAGGGATTAGCGCGGGATGCCTTTCTGAACTCCGCGAACTTAGAAAAGATTAGCTGGGAGGAATTCAGGGAGCGGGGCATCGCGGCCTATACAGGGTTAGGGACGGCGATACGATCCCTCGGTAACGCCTGCGACTTGGAGCTCGGGGAACCCCTCGTGCCTCTCACCTGGCACACGCAAAAAAAGGAGCCTTACCCGACACTCACACGGCGGATACAATTCTACATCGACCATGATTGGTACCTGGAGCTGGATGAGCATTTGCCGACGCACAAGGAGTGCCCGAAGGCCGGCGGAGACTACCCGTTCCAGGTGACTGGAGGGCATGCCCGCTGGAGCATTCATAGCGACTGGGTGGACGACTCGATCATCCTCGGACTTCAAAGGGGCGAGCCGGTTGTGTTCATGAGCGCCGAGGATGCGCGGGCCAAGGGGATCAGCGACGGTGACTTCGTCGAGGTTTACAACGATGTCGGGAATTTTCGGATTCAGGCAGTTGTCTCGCCGGCAGTCAGGCCCGGGCAGGTGATCATTTACCACGCTTGGGAAAATTACCAGTTCGACAACTGGCGCCACTTCAAGAGCGCGACGCCTTCCCCGTTAAACCCCATCGAGCTTGTTGGAGGGTACGGCCACATTCGGCCTGATCCTGTGGCCTTTTCGCCTGGGCCCAGCGACCGGGGAACCCGTGTGGAGATAAGGAAGGTCAACTGATGAATTCAAAATACAAAAGGCCGCAAGCTATGTTATTTCTGAGGAAAGTCTGGGTATGGATCATCATAGCCGCCAGTATTCCTAACGCTTCTCTGGCTGTTTCTGCGCAAGCAGACGAAAAAATGTTAGTAGCCTATGCCGGGCACAATGAGACCGCTGCGCCCATGTGGGTCGGGATTGAAACGGGTTTGTTTAAAAAGAAAGGTCTGGATGTCAGTATGCTCCGGATCGGCAGCGGCCCTATTCTCCTGGCCACCTTAGGGTCAGGCAGTGTGCAGGTCATTTATTCGGCATCATCCAGCGCGATAAACGCCATCTCGGGTGGCATGAGGATAAACTGCATTGCTTTTCCGGTAAATAGAATAGCGCGCCACCTCATGACCCGTAAGGAGATCAAGTCCTTGGAAGACCTTCGCGGCAAGATGTTTGGGGTCCAGAGCATTGGCGGGGGGTTTTGGTTACAAACCATGCTTCTCTTAGACCATCTCAATATAGACCCGAACAAATACCAGCTAAAAATCAGAGTCGTCGGCGACACAGCCACCATTACGCAGGCTCTCATAACAGGTCAAGTCGATGCTGCGGTCCTGCCTTACAGCTTCAGCGAGAGGGCAAAGAGGGCGGGATTCCACTCCTTAGCCGATGCGGGAGAGCTTAAAGGTGCCCTTCAGCTAACGGGCCTCTGTGGCCAGAGGGATTTTATTCTCCAATCCCGCGATCTGGCCTTGCGTCTTATTCAGGGGATGGTTGAAGCGGTGGTCTTTCTTCACGATCCAAAAAACAAAGCGGAGGTCATGCAGGTTCTCAAGAAAAACCTGCGCTTTGAGAAATCGGAAGACACCGAGATGTCCTACAACGTGCTGCGTAAAGTTGCCACCTTGGAAGTGGACCCCGGCTTGGAGGCATGGAGAACCACACAGAGGATTATCTCAGGAGTGAACCCAAAAGCTAGCCAGGCCGATCTGAATCAACTCCTTGACAGGAGTTTGGTCCGTAGTCTCGAAGAAAGCGGGTTCTTGCCGGAGATGAGAAAAAGGCTTGGCCATTGATCGTCGGACGAGTGGAAAATGAGGAAAGTCGCTGGAAAAAAATGGGCGATCGAAAACAGCATCGACAAGCGCTTGGGTTTTTTGTCATGACCAGGAGGTGAGTTATGGCGATCGATCCCGTGTGTAATATGACAGTCGATGAGCAAGCGCCGGCGGGCGGCAAGGCGCATTATTGGGAGAAGGTCTTTTACTTTTGCAGCGAAAATTGCCGCAAGGCGTTCCGCCGCGAGCCGCAAAAGTACGTGACTGAGACAACGGAGGAAAAGACTCCGGGCTCGACGTATAAAAAACGGCCGGACGATTGGTTCGCGTAGAAAGGAGTCTTTAGGTAAATATCGGACCGCGGATTCAGGTCCGCGGCTTACACACTGATAAGGAGTTTACGTACAAGGTCCTGGCAAAGCAGTTGCGCGTCGAGGACCGAAAGGTGCTTGATGCCGCCTATAATGCAGAGATCAAAGTGTTGGAGCAAAGGTTGGAGATTAAGCCGGAAGCACTTCAGGCGATCCTCGAGGAGGTCGCACAGATTGATCCGCGGGCGAAGAAAGTCAAGCCGCAAGACCTCATTGACCGCCGCTATTTGGATGCAATGGAAAAGAGCGGCTTTTTTGACAAGCTTTGGGTCACTTAGGGGTAGCTCCATTGGTTAGGCATGGGTCTTTATAACAGAGTGCGAAGGGAAGTCGACAAGTTGAAAAACCAGCTAGTCTCGCTAGTCGTTGCGTTCTCTTATATTTTCTTTCTAAGTCCTTCCACTTTGGCAGCGGCATCCGCGGCTCCTACCAGGGTAGTCATCACATTTGGGAGCTTCAGCGAAAGGGAGACCGCGCTCTTTGTTGGCCAAGATCAAGGGTTCTTTGCTAAGCACCATTTAGATGTGAAACTCGTAAAGGTGAGTGGCCCGGTGGCCCTTTCAGCCCTAGCCGGTGGCGACTCTCAGTTCTACTGGGGAGCAGCTACCGGCGCCACCCTCGGAGCGGTCGCCGGAGGGCTGGATGCGGTTTTCGTTGCGAGCCTCATCCATAAACTTGAAGGCACTTTCGTTGTTAATCCTGCGATCAAAAGCCCCATGGATCTAAGGGGGATGACCATCGGAGTCCAGAGCATGGGAGGGGGCATCTGGATGCGAACGATGCTGGCCTTGAGCCATTGGGGGCTCGACCCGAAGAGAGACAATATAAGATTGAGGATTATAGGCGACGAGGCCGTTCTAGCACAGGCAATTGCCGCTCGGACGATTGATGGTTCCTATCTTGGTTATACTTTTGGCGCTCTCCTGGAACGGCAAGGATTCCGTATTCTTGCCGATCTCGCCAAACTTGGCATCCCGTACCAAAACACCGCACTGCTGGGACAACGTAGGTTTGTCTATTCGTCGCCTGATATAGTTGAAAGAGTCCTCAGAGCCCTCGTGGAGACAGTTTCCTTCATTTTAGAGTCTACGAACAAGGCTGCGGTCATGAAGAGTTTAGCCAAGGGGTTACGTCTGCCTCGGCTAGAGGATGCGTCAGAAGGTTATGAGCGGGTGATCAACCTATATGAGCGGCGCATTTATCCAAACGTTGAAGGGATTCGTTCCACCATCGGACTGCTGGGCACTACTAACGAGAATATCCGGCGCCTTAAGGCGGAGGATCTTATCGATGACAGGTTTGTGAAAAAGTTGGAGCATGAGGGAGGCTTTTAATTTTAAGAGTTGTCTGTGGCTAAGGGTTATAGGGGGACGATCATGAAAATAGACCTGATCAAACATTTTTGCTCGCTACTTGTCGCGTCCGTTTTGCTCCCTCTTGGCTTAGCGCCGGACAGGGCTTTGGCGGCTGACAAGCTTATCGGCCTCTATTCTGCCCAGGTGATGTCGATGTCTTTGCCTTGGATCGCCCAAGAGGCGGGACTCTTCCGAAAGTATAATCTTGATTTCCAGGTCGTTTATTTAGCCACTACTTCAATAGCGACTGCGGCTATTCTTGGTGGGGACGCCGACATCGTACAGACCGGAGGTACGGGGATTGCCCGTGCCTTTGTGCAGGGAGCGACCGACCTCGTAATCATAGGCGCAGTCAAAAATGCCCTAACCCAAAGTATCTTGGCTGGGCGCGAGATAGAGAAGCCTGAAGATCTCAAGGGGAAAAAAATCGGGGTTAGCCGGCTCGGTAGCAACAGCCATTATTTCACCATTCAAGCCCTCCGACGTTTTGGCTTGGATTCTGGTCGAGACATTACCTTCGTTCAATCGGGCGGAGAGTTTGAGACGCTCGCGGCGCTTTCCAGGGGTAGCATCCATGCCGCCACACTGTCGCCGCCAGGGGACGCCACGGCCATTGCCCGTGGCTTCCACTATGTCGTTTACGGTCCTGACCTCCGTATCCCACACGCAGCCGTAGCTTTTATAACCCGCCGATCCCTGATCGCCAAGCGGTCCCAGGTACTCGGCCGATTTATGTTGGCTATGGCCGAAGCCTCCAAATTTTTACACACTGACAAGGAGTTTACGTACAAGGTCCTGGCAAAGCAGTTGCGCGTCGAGGACCGAAAGGGGCTTGACGCCGCCTATAATGCAGAGATCAAAGTGTTGGAGCAAAGGTTGGAGATTAAGCCGGAAGCACTTCAGGCGATCCTCGAGGATGTCGCACAGATTGATCCGCGGGCGAAGAAAGTCAAGCCGCAAGACCTCATTGACTCCCGCTATCTGGATGAGATGGATAAAAGCGGCTTTTTTGACCAGCTCTGGGGAGCAAAGCGGTAGCGACCGAGAAGAAGCCCTCAGAAGGCGCTGTGCCGATGGGGAAATGGTGTGGGCGAAATGACTACAACGAAGATAAGAAGAGAACTGTTCTGGGTTATTACGCTGGGCTTGATCCTGCTATTAGAAGTGCCGGTGCTAAATGCTCAATCCGTACCGAAGAAGATCACATCGGGAGTTAGCACCTTGGGTGGATCCAGCGCGATCATCTACCTGACGCAGAAGGTCGGGCTTTTTGAGCGGCATGGGCTGGACGTCCAGGTCGTTTATTTTGGCAGCGGCGCGATTGCCGCTTCAGGTTTGTTATCGGGAGAAGCAAAAATCACTCTGATGTCCGGGAATTCTACTCTCGCTGCTGCTCTAGGGGGTGCGGAGGTGGTCCAAATCGGGGGGTTGACGAACAAGCTAGCCTACGGACTCATGGTTTTACCATCGATTAGAAGCGTCAAGGATCTCAAGGGCGATAGCATAGGAATCGCCGGGTTCGGGGGAGCATCGGACTTTGCGGCAAACTATATTATCCGAAAAGAAGGCTTAGTACCTGGAAAGGACGTGCTCATCCTATCAGTTGGCGGCCAACCAGAGCGCCTTTCGGCTCTGGTAGCTGGTAAGGTCAAGGCTGTACTTCTAGAGCCGCCGTTTACAGGGAGGGCAGAAAAAATGGGATTTCGGCGGTTGGTGAATTTCCCCTCGCTGGATCTGGAATTCCAAACCCTAGGATTCGTTACTACCCGATCTTACCTAAAAGCGGACCGTGAGGCTTGCCTTAATTTCCTCAAGGCGATCACGGAAGGAATCTATTTTTTCAAGAGCCATAAGAAAGAGAGCATGACACTCTTTGCCTCTGTCCTGAAAACCCAGGACCAGGAGGCCCTGGAGGAAGCGTATTCTCTCAATGCCCGGCACATCATTCCGGAGATTCCTCACTCCTCCGTAAAAGGTCTGCAAAACACCCTGGAGCTGTTGGCTCTGCGAAACCCAAAAGCTAAGGATAAAGACCCAAGAGAAGTGATTGACGATAGTTTGGTAAAGGAAATGGAGGAAAGCGGGTTCATCGCTCATCTCCGCAAAACATATCCCATCTCCGCGCGATAGGAGAACGGGCAAAAAAGAGGAGAGTGATTATGAGTTTAAATTCTAGCACCTTGCGACCGCCAGACACAGTGTATGCTGGCCTTAGAGATTGGCTAGAGCAGGTTGATCGTCTTGGAGAGGTTACGACAATACGGGGAGCTGACCGTGACTTAGAGATGGCGGGAATTTGGGAAATCATGAGCCGGGAAAACCCATCTACTGTACCTGTTCTCGTGTTCGACGATATACCCGGCTTCCCGTCGGGCTATCGGACGTTGTTTGGCGATCTCGAATCCGTTAAGCGGATCGCGTTGGCCCTTCGCCTAGATCTAGAGGGGACAGACATAATCCATTGTGTGAAGGCGTGCCGTGAAAGATTGAGGCAGATGGTTCTGATCCCGCCGAGAAAAGTCACCGGCGGAGAGATTTTAGAGAACATAGATAAACAGGATAAGGTGGATCTGTACAAATTCCCGGCACCCAAGCACCACGAACAAGACGGTGGTCGTTACATTGGGACGGGCCATTGTGTCATTACGCAAGACCCGGATGAGGGCTGGATTAACCTGGGCACATACCGCTGCATGCTTCAGGGCAAGCAAACGTTGGGGCTTCACATGAGTGCAGGGAGGGATGGCCGAACTATGCTGAACAAATATTCTGCACGCGGCCAGTCCTTTAAAGTAGCCGTTGCTATCGGCGTTGATCCGGCCCTGCATCTGGCTAGTACAATGACCGTCCCTTGGGGAACATCGGAATATGATTTCGCAGGCGGCCTTAAAGGCGCTCCTATCGATGTTCTAGAGGGTCCCTACAGTAAACTCCCCATACCCGCCCACGCGGAAATCGTTATCGAAGGCGAATGTTTCCCAGGGGAAACCCAAGAGGAGGGACCGTTCGGCGAGTGGGCCGGGTATTATGCCAATTGTGGGTTATCTCCTGTAAAAGAGCCGATCATTCGTGTCAAGACGGTGCTGTACCGTACCAACCCAATTCTCACCTGTGCTCAGCCTGCAAAGCCCCCGTCAGATCTCTTTGCTCAATCAGTCTTCCGCTCGGCATTAATCTGGGGCGAGATGGAGAAAGCCGGTGTCCCCGGGGTGCAGGGGGTGTGGTGCGATCTAGCGGGTGGCAGCCGACTTTTTAATGTTGTCGCAATCAAGCAGCTTTATCCGGGTCATGCCCGGCAGGCAGGAATGATAGCATCCCAGTGCAACTCAGGAGTCTATATTGGCAGGTACACTGTCGTGGTGGATGACGACATCGATATTACTGATCTTAGAGAGGTGATTTGGGCGATATCCACACGAGCTGATCCGGAGCGCTCGGTTGAAATTATACGCCGTTGCAGAAGCAGCTCAGCGGATCCCGCCATTTCACCCGATTTAAAAACAGCAACGCACAACCCAGATAACACCTTTACATCCAAGGCCATCATAGATGCCTGTTGGCCATATGAATGGAAAAACCGCGCATACCCGGTTGCCCAGGTGAGCCCAGAGCTGCGTAGCCAGATCGTAAAAAAATGGGGGACTCTCTTAAAGAATGGAAGAAGCGTAGCTGGCTCCGTTGAATAAAGGAGCGGGAGAAGGATACGGCTATGGGAGAATATCAAGCAAAAATTCAAAGTCTCCTTTCTCAGGTGGTAGGGATTGCCGGACACTTCGGCCACTGTTCGCCGGGTCCCACCGACCGGGGAACCCGTGTGGAGATGAGGAAGGCGAGTTGAATCAAGTCAAAATGCAAATTGTAAAATGTAAATTTTCTTTCTGCCTTTTACATTTAAGGAGGGTAAGTTATGGCGACTGATCCTGTATGCAAAAAAGAAGTGGACGAGAACGCTCCTAACGCGCTAAAGGCTCAGTTTTGGGGCAAGTATTTTTATTTTTGCTCCAAGGATTGCCGCATCAACTTTCGGCGCGATCCGCAAAAATATGTGCCCGACAGCGCGGAAGGAAAAGGGCCCGAGTATGACAAGAGCAAGACTAACGAAAGCTGGCGCGTGTGAAGAGAGGGGTTGATTCATGAGTCCTGCCGCGAGCCCGCGTCCTAAGGCGCAACGCACGGCGGTTGTGCGCAAGTTGAAAAAGCTTCACGCCGGCGAAGAGGTGCTGTACACCGGCTGCCGGATCAATTGCGGCGGCAGCCAGTGTATTCTCAGAGTCCGGCGCAAGAACGGCGTGGTAACCGCCATCGAGCCCGATGACCACTACAACCGCGGCGTGGGCCGCGAGGACCGGGTGATGTCGGACCTCGATCTCGTTAAGAACCGGCTACAGCTGCGCGGCTGTCCTGAGGGATGGTTGTTTCACAAGCTCGCCACCTCGCCCGAGCGCATCCTGTATCCGTTGAAACGAGTCGAAGGCGCCAAGCGCGGAGAGGCTAAGTTCGAGCGCATCTCCTGGGACGAAGCGCTCGATACGATCGCCGGCAAGATGAAGGACTGCGTGGCGCGCTACGGCCCCTATTCCATTGTCACGCCCTACGCCCCCAACGCCCGGCTCGAGCGGCTGTTCGGCCTATGGGGCGCCGGCATGGAGGGCTGGGGCTGGTGTTCGATGGACCCGGGGCGGCTCGCCATGCATCTGATGACCGGCAATCCCGGTTGGTCCTACGGCGAAGGCTCCAACGACATGGCCGATTTTCTGATGAACACCAAGATGATCGTGCTATGGGGCTTCGAGCCGACGATCACGCACTTTGGGCCCGGCCATCAGCTCGCTTACTACATCAAGATGGCGCGCGAGCGCGGCATCCCGGTCATCGTCATCGATCCGCGCTACACCGTGGCCGCCGAGGTGCTCGCCGATCAGTGGATACCGATCAAGCCCGGCACCGATGTGGCGATGATGCTGGCGGTGGCCAACGTCCTCATCAAGGAAAATCTCTACGACAAAGCGTTTGTCGAGAAATATGTAGACCTCGAAGGCTTCGGGGAATGGCGCAGCCATATTCTCGGCGAGAAGGACGGCATCGACAAGACTCCGGAGTGGGCGGAAAAAGTCTGCGCCGTACCGGCTGAAACCATTCGCGGCTTCGCACATCTCTATGCGCAGAAAAAGCCGACCTGGCTGTGGAAAGGCTACGGCATCGACAGAAAGAGCCGCGGCGAAAACACCGCGCGCGGCGCCGCCAGTTTGCAGGCGATCATGGGCAACTGGGGTGTAGCGGGCGGCTCGGTGCCGCTCCACCTGCGCTTTCGTCACAAGCCTTCGGTCATGCTTCCCTACGGAGAGATTCCCAAGCGCATGGTGCCGAAGATGTATCGCAGCCACAAGTGGGCGCAGATGGTGCTGCTGTTGGACAAGGTGAACTCGGGAGAGATGAGTCTTGATGAATACAAGCGAGTTATCGGTTGGCGTGTCGGCGCGCTGCCCAAGGGGCCGGTCTCGAGAGTTTGGTCTGGCTTAACCGAAGGTACCGGGGCGTCCAGCTCTATCGAAGGGAATGACACGAACTACGAGGACGCGTTGCCGAACCCGAAGATGTTGATGTGGGGGACGTACTATGGATCGGGGACCAACACGCTGAACAACAATGCCGACTCGACCAACGACCAGATAAAAGCGCTGGAGAAGTTCGAGTTTGTGGTTTGGGCGGGGACCCAGATGGGGCCGAGCGCGCGCTTTGCGGACATGGTATTGCCGCTCCAGGATACGACGCTGGAAACCAGTTATATCAATACCGGTGGCTACGGCGGTTTTGCCAACTACACCTATCTTCCCGGCGTGGCGGAGTCGCCTGGAGAAGCAAAGAACGACGAGTGGGTGTACTCGGAGCTGGCTCGAAGGCTCGGCATCGGCGAGCAGTACAACCAATATTACGACGGCGAGAACTGGGAGCAAGCGTGGGGGGAATATCTCGAGGACGAGTATCGCGACCTCAGGCAGAAACTAAAGAAGGACGGGGTTAAGGCGCCCACTTGGAAAAAATTCAAAAAGGACTGCCTGATCAATGTCGATGAGGCTTTCGACGAGCCCTATCACGGGTACAGAGATTTTATCGAAGGCGGCAAGCCGCTCAAGACCAAGAGCGGCAAGATCGAGCTTTACAGCCATATCGTCGCCGATGAGTCGCAAAAGGGTAAGCTCCATTTCGATGCTCATGGGCAACTGATCGACAATCTGCCCAACGACTGGCGCGATCTCGCTCCCTACGCTACCTATCAACCGATCCACCGGGGTATGGATCACGCCGACGTCCAGCAATTCCCACTCATGATGTTGACCTCTTACCCGCGCTATCGCATCCACAGCACGTTTTGGAACGTGCCCTGGCTCAAGGGGGATTGCTACCGCCACGCGATCTGGATGAACGCGACCGACGCCCAGAGCCGCGGCATCAAGGACGGCGATCAAGTTCGCATTTTTAACGACAAGGGAGTGGCGGTGATTCCCGCATACGTTACCGCGCGCCTGTTACCGGGGTTGGTGGTCATTCACCATGGCGGCTGGTATGAGCCCGATGACAAGGGGGTTGACCGGGGCTGCACGCCGAATGTTTTTCTCGGTGATTCGAAGAGTCCCGTAACCGCGCCGTCGGTGACGAATCTCGTCCAGGTAGAACGCGAAGGCGCCGGAGCGGAAGGCCGGTAAAGTGGAGGGTCTTCAGGCTTTCCTATGAAGCAGGCTCGGAGATTGCACCGCGGAGGGCGCGGAGTAAAGAGTTTTTGATCGAGAAATTCTCCGAACTCTGCGAACTCTGTGCCTCTGTGGTGAGTACTTCTTCACAGGAAACCCAGAATAACCAACGTAGAAAGGAATATTTTATGTTCAAACTAAGGAAGCGGAGAAACGGATGGCTGCCGGCGATTCTCTTGATCGCGCTTTGCCTCGGGTTGGATTTCCCGGTCGCCGCGCAATCGCAGGAGCCTTTCTACCAGGGCAAGACTATAAGGATCGTCGTGGGGCTGCCGGCGGGCGATGTTTACGATATTTGGGCGCGTATTCTCGCCAATCATATGGGAAGACATATCCCGGGCAAACCCAACATCATCGTCCAGAACATGACCGGCGCGGCGACCATGATCACCGCCAACCATGTTTACACCGTCGGCAAGCCGGACGGTTTGACTTTCGGAATGATTATCCCTTCGATCTACTTCGATCAGCTTCTGTCGCGCAAAGAGGTCCAGTTCGATTACTCGAAGTTCACCTGGATCGGATCGACCGTGAAGGGGGAGCAGCAGATGTATATGCGCGCGGACTCGCCCTATAGGACCGTCGAAGATGTTCGCAAGGCGTCCACGCCGCCCAAGTGCGGCTCTACCGGCACCGGTTCGCCCTCTTACTATCTTCCTCGGCTGATGGAGGAGGTTCTCGGCGCAAAATTCAACGTCGTCACCGGTTACCAGGGCGGTCAAGACATCGACCTGGCCGTGGAGCGGGGAGAAGTGGTGTGCCGCGCCTTTACCATTGAAGCGTTCTTTGCCCGCGAGCCGTTCCATACCTGGCGCAAGACGGGATTCGTTCGCAATCTGATGCAGACCGGCCGTAAGCGGGATGAAAAATTGCCCAATGTGCCGACGATCCATGAGCTGATGGATCAATACAAGACGCCGGAGAGCGGCAGGCGGTTGGCTACGGTGGTGCTCGGCGGCGACGCGCTCGGGCGCCCGCTGTTGGCCAGCCCGGGGATTCCGCCCGATCGTGTCAAAGTTCTCCGCGCGGCCTTTGCCAAAACCATGACCGATCCAGAATTTCTTGCGGAGGTTAAGAAGGTAAAATACGAATTGGACCCGACGCCGGGAGAGGAGCTGGAAACCCTAGCGAAGGAGATCATCGCTCAGCCGCCTGAAATCGTTGAGCGGCTAAGGAACCTGCTGGGCAAATAAAGGCCGGCGCGGCGAAGACGCAACCAAAGAAGAAAAGATAGTTTTCACCGCAGAGGCACAGAGATCGCAGAGTTCGGAGTATTTTATAATCGAAAACTCTTTACTCCACGCCCTCCGCTCCTCAGCCTTGAAAATTGTGGCTGATCAGCCTTAGGCTGGTCCGCGGTGAGATATCCGAATTCGTTTTCACCACAGAGACGCCGAGTTCGCGGAGCGGATGTTTAATTTAGGCGAAGTGAAGCGCAATGACCACTCTGCAATTGGCTCTGGCAGCGCTGACACAAAAGCCGGCGCGGCAAAACGACGCGGATCGATACTCTAGGGAGAATTTCCACCGCAGCTCGTGGGCTTGGGATCGAGTGGTCAAGGGATCGCATCCGACCAACTGCGGCTCAGGATTCCGCCCCACGGGCTTGCCCGTGGGGCTCCACCTAAACCAACAACGGGAGCGCATATGGCAGAATTAGGGCTGAACATAGAACGCTTTGAGTCGAGCGGCGATGGCCGTCTCTCGGCCACCGATTATTCGCTAGACGAGATCCGCCGGGCTCCGTGGCGATGGGACAAAATCGTAAAGTCCTCCCACCCGACCAACTGCTGGTATCAGCGCGCTTGTAATTTCAACCTCTATGTCAAGGATGGCATCGTCCTGCGGGAAGAGCAGGTGGGAAATTACCCGCCGCCGAACGACGCATCGGTGCCGGACCCCAATCCACGCGGCTGTCAAAAGGGTGTCTGTTATGCCCAGCGGATGTACGATCCCACCCGGATCAAATATCCCCTCAAGCGCGTCGGCGAGCGCGGCCAGGGGCGCTGGCAGCGGGTGAGTTGGGATCAAGCGCTCGCCGAGATCGCCGACGGCGTGATCGACGTTCTCATGACCGACGGCCCCGAGGTCGTTTTGAACGCCGGCGGCACTCGGGTCCATAGCCAGGGGAGTGAAGGGATGGGCCCCAATGGCTTCTTCGAGGCGCTCGGCATGGCTCATCCGAGCGTGAACGGGGAGATCGGCGACGACCATCAGGGAGTCGGGATCACGCTCGGCAAAATCATGTTCGCCGATTCGGCCGATAACTGGTTTCACGCCGATACGATTCTCGTCTGGGGCGCGAATCCCGCTTACACGAATATTCCCAATTTTCATTATCTCGCCGAGGCGCGTTACAACGGCCGGCGCGTCATCTCGATCTCGCCGGACTACAACGCTTCGGCGGTCCACGCCGATCTCTGGGTGCCGGTGAACATCGGCACGGATGCCGCTCTGGCATTGGCGGCGGCGCAGATCATCGTCAGGGAAAAACTCTATCGCGAGGATTTCGTCCGCGAGCAAACCGACCTGCCGCTCTTGGTGCGGGAAGACAACGGCAAGTTCCTGCGCGAAAAAGATCTCAAGTCCGGCGGCCGGGAGGATATTTTTTATTTTTACGATAAAAACACCGGGCGGGTGGTCGAAGCGCCGCGCAAGAGTTTGGCACTCGACGGCCAGGTCCCGGCTCTTGAGGGAGTCTATGAGGTGCGCGCGCTTTCCGGCACCATCAAGGTGCGTCCGGTCTTCGCGCTCCTGCGCCAATCGCTGGATGACAAATTCACGCCCGAAAAGGCGGCGGCGATTACCGGCGTGCCGTCCGCTCTCATCGAACGGCTGGCGCGCGAGATCGCCACGGCCCGGGGCGTGGTCAATGTCTCGGCGGGCAACTGGGGAAAATTTTACCACGGCGACCTGATCGAGCGGGCGATTCTTTTGCTGTTCGCCCTGTGCGGCCATATCGGCAGAAAAGGGGCGTCGTTCAGCGCCTTCCCGGCGCTTCATCCCGACACCGCCCTCGGCGCCCTGGAGCGCCGCGGCCATCAAATGCTGCAATCAGCGGCGTCGAACGACCCGCGTTATTCCGCCTGGAAAGAGGACGGCTATACCACGGAAATGATTCTCTACGAG
>Ga0209726_10004810_pt1 | contig 16936 bp, 20 predicted proteins | sample Subgrocontami54m_FD_187453 | JGI IMG/M metagenome (GOLD analysis project Ga0209726, IMG submission 187453) | Subsurface groundwater microbial communities from S. Glens Falls, New York, USA - GMW46 contaminated, 5.4 m (SPAdes) (version 3) | ecosystem: Environmental > Aquatic > Deep subsurface >... | reverse complement strand
CCGGCCTCGGCCGCCCCTACGCCACCTACGCCTCCGCGACCCAGATGGCCGAGGTCGAGGTGAACGTGCGCACCGGCGCCGTACGCGTGCGGCGCGTGGTGGCGGCGCACGACGTCGGGAAGGTCCTGAACCCGGTGGGGGCCCACGGCCAGGTGGAAGGCGCCGTGGTCATGGGCATCGGGTACGCCTTGACCGAGGAGTTCGTCCCCGGCGTCACGCGGGGCTTCGCCCGCTACCGCATCCCGACGACCCACGACGTTCCCGAGGTCGAGGCCATCTTCATCGAGCGCTCGGACCCGAAGGGCCCGTTCGGGGGCAAGGGCCTGGGGGAGTGCGCGCTGATCCCGACTGCTCCCGCCATCGTCAACGCGATCGCGGATGCCACCGGCGCCCGCATCACCCGGCTCCCGGCCACGCGTGAGCGGGTCCTGCACGCCCTGGCAGAGGCGCGCGGGAGAACAGCATAGCGTCGGTCGCGATGACCTTGACACGGCGGACGACGCGGCGCTAAATGCTCCCGGAGCCGACCGAGGAGGACAGCGATGGCCGAACTGGACCTGAAAGCGATTCAGAAGAGAGTCAGCGCCGGGGCCTCGTACCGGAAGATGGTCGCCGCCGCCGAGGCCGGCGCGCCCGTCTGCGTGGCGAGCGCCGGGATCCCGAACGAGGTCATGCACGCCATGGGCGTGTGCCCCATCTACCCCGAGAGCCTTGCGGCGATCTCGTCGGGGATCGGCAAGGCCGGGGAGTTCTTCGACGAGTCGAAGGCCCACGCCCTCTCCAGTATCATCTGCTCCTACACGCGGTGCGGGCTCGGGATCTGCTGGACCAGCAAGACCGCCTTCGGAGCCATCCCGCGGCCGAACATCGCCATCACCGACGTGAACGTCTGCGGCCTGCATCTCACGTGGTGGGCCTACATGGAGGATCACTTCACGCTGCCCACGTTCTACATGGACATGCCGGCCACTACCGACCCGGGCGCGCCAGACTACATTGACTACTACGAGAGCCAGGTCCGGGAGATGGTGGCGTTCGTCGAGCGCACCACCTCCCGTCGGCTCGACATGGACCGGCTCCACGAGTCCGTGAGGAGCTCGGACCTCGCCGGCCACCACTGGAAGAAGATCATGGAGCTCCGGCGAAATCGCCCCTCGCCCATGAGCTTCCGGTCGCTGGCGGGCCAGATTCTGCCGATGGTGACGGCGCTGGGCGACCCTGACACGACGGACTACTACGAAGCGCTCTATCACCAGTACCTGGCGGATGCGAAGGAGGGGAAGACACCCGCCAAGGGGGGTGAGAAATACCGCTTGATCTGGGACGGTATCCCTATCTGGCACCACTTGCAGTTGATCAACTACTTCGAAGAGAAGGGCGCCAACTTCGTGTGGGAACCGTATACCTCGCTCAACTGGGGCAACAAGACCCGCACGGGCCGCCTGGATCTCGACCGGCCCTTCCACACGCTGGCCGAGAAATACACGAACGTCTGGACCAACAAGCCGGTCGCGAAGCGGTTCGACTACTTCGACCAGGCCATCCGGGACTACGAGGTGGACGGGCTCGTGACGTTCTCGAACCGGAGCTGTCGGCCCATGTCGATGGGGCAGCACGAGCTGGTCCAGCTCGTCACGGAGCGACACGATCTGCCCGTCCTGATCTTCGAGGGCGACCAGGCGGACCCCGACGGGTTCAGCTGGGCCGATGCCCGGACGCGGGTCGACGGGTTCTTCGAGGTCCTGGAGGCGAGACGGAAGTCGTGATCGCCGGGTTCAAAGAACGGTTCGAGCAGCGGCACGATCGCGCGCGCGCGCTCAAGCGGCAGGGCACGAAGGTCGTCGGCTGCTTCTACGGGCTCGCGCCGAAGGAGATCGTGCACGCGTCCGGGATGCTCCCCGTCCAGCTCATCGAGGACCGGGATGCGAGATACGAGGCGAAGTCCGGGCTCCTGCCCTTTCTCTGCGGCATGAGCAAGAACCTGGCCGGCCAGATCGCCTCGAACGTCTTCGACTACCTGGACGGGGTCATGGTCTCCACGGTCTGCGACACCAACCGGCATATCCTGGACATCTGGGTGCACCAGCGGGCGTTCCCGAACCAGTGGCTCGTCCGCGCTCCCACGAAGGACGACGAGGGGGCCGTCGACTACTTCGCGAACGAGCTGAGGCGCCTCGCGGCGGAGCTGGGGGCGGTGTCGGGCACGCCCGTCACCGACGACGGGCTCCGGGAGTCGATCGCGCTGTTCAACGAGAACCGTGCCCTGTTTCGCCGGTTCTACGACGCGCGTCCCACGGCCGATGTCTCGGCGGAGGACGCCGTGTACGTCTTCGCCTCCGCCCTGACGACTCCCGTGGAAGAGCACAACGCCCTGATGAGGGAGCTGATCGGCTCGCTTTCCCCCGGGGTGCCGAGGCCCGACCCGAAGCTCATGCTCTCGGGGCTGAACATCCCCATGGCGGTGGACGTGATCCGGATGGTCGAGAAGTACGGGGCCGCGGTGGTGACGGACGACTTCACGCACAACGCGCGGTACGGCTCCACCGAGGTGCCGGTCGACGGCGATCCGTTCCGGGCCCTGGCCCGGGGGTACCTGCGCAGGGTTCCGGCGCCGGGGCTCTACCCGATCGAGGGCCGGGCCGCCGGGATCCGGGACGCGATGGAGCGGGCGGGAGCCCAGGGGCTGATCTACCTCATCCAGCTCTACTGCGACGCCTACGCGCTGGAGTACGCGGTCCTGAAGGAGCGGTTCGACCGGTGGAAGCTGCCCCACTTGAGGCTGGAGGCCGAGGCGACGCCGGGCTCGATCGAGCAGTTGAACGTGCGGGTTCAGTCCTTCATCGAGTCCCTCCTCTAGAAACCTGACGAATAGAAACCTGACGAAGGACACCACTCCCAGAGATCGGCGGGCTTCGAGCGTGAGAGCCGCTCTTGGGTGGGGACCGGTCGTCCGGGCCCGCGTCAGGGTCAATGAGCCGTCTGACCAGGATGCATGGTTCGAACGCACCCCTTGAAGGGGGCTACCACGACAGACCCCGTGGGCAGACCCTCGGGCGAGGCGGGCCATGACGACTGACAATGCGTCTTGTCTGAACTACGCTCGTGGGCTAGCGCACCTTATGCGTTCGTGCGATCCTTGATTCACCCAAATGGCGGAACTTGGCGCCTTCCCGAGGGCTGCGGCCGTCCGGCTGCGTCGTGTGGGTGGACCCAAGCTGCGGGAAGCAGGATAATGGCGTCGCGGTGTGCCGAGGGGAAAGGCGGCCTGAACATGGGGCAGAAGATCGAGCTCACGGAAACGGTTCTGCGCGACGCCCACCAATCGCTCCTGGCGACCCGCATGCGCACCGAGGACATGCTCCCCATCGCCGACAAGCTCGATGCGGTGGGGTACTGGTCCCTGGAAACCTGGGGCGGGGCGACCTTCGATACGGCCCTCCGCTATCTGAAAGAGTGTCCGTGGGAGCGTCTGCGCAGTCTGCGCGCGGCCATGCCCAGGACGCGCTTCCAGATGCTGTTGCGCGGACAGAACGTGGTCGGCTACCGGAACTACCCGGACGACATCGTGCAGTGCTTCGTCGAGCGCGCCGCGAAGGCCGGCATCGACGTCTTCCGCATCTTCGATGCGATGAACGATGTCCGCAACATGAAGACGGCCATCGAGACGGCGCTCCGGGCCGGGAAGATCGTCGAGGGGACGATCTGCTACACCATCAGTCCCGTCCACTCGGTCGACTACTTCGTGAAGCTCGGGGACCAGCTGGCAGCAATGGGCGTGCAGATCATCTGCCTCAAGGACATGGCGGGGATGCTTGCGCCCTACGCCGCCCACGAGATCATCTCGAAGCTCAAGGCCCGCATCCCCCTGCCGCTCCACCTGCACTCGCACTGCACGGCGGGCCTGGCGCCCATGACCTACATGATGGCCATCGAGGCCGGCGCCGACATCCTCGACACCGCGCTGTCGCCGCTGGCCCAGGGCGCCTCGCAGCCCGCGACGGAGGCGTTCGTCGCCGCGCTGATGGGAACCCCTCACGACACGGGGCTGGACCTCGGGCTCTTGGGGGAAATCGCCCAGTACTTCTACGCGGTGCGGCGGAAGTACGCGGAGTTCGAGAGCGCGGTGAGCAACCAGATCAAGCCGGATGCCCTGGTGTCGCAGATTCCCGGAGGCATGCTGTCCAATCTGGTCGCGCAGCTGCGCCACGCCAAAGCCGAGGACAAGCTGGAGGCGGTGCTGGCGGAGATGCCGAAGGTGCGGGCGGACCTGGGATATCCGCCGCTGGTCACGCCGACCAGCCAGATCGTCGGCTCGCAGGCGGCCTTGAACGTGATGACGGGGAAGCGATATTCGGCGGTCTACACGGAGACCACGAATTACGTAATGGGGCTGTACGGCGAGCCTCCGGCCCCGATCAGCGACGAGGTGAAGCAGAAGGCTCTCGGCAACAAGAAGCCCATCACGTGCCGGCCCGCGGATCTGCTGGAGCCCGGCCTCGAGGCCGCGCGCCGGGAGATCGGCAGCCTCGCCAGGAGCGAGGAGGACGTGCTCTCCTACGCGCTGTTCCCCGAGGTCGCCAAGGAGTACTTCATCGCGAGGGAAGCGGGCGAGGCTCGGCGCTAACGGGGGACAGCGGCTCAGCGGGGGGCTACTTCTTCAGCATCAGGGCGGGCCTCTCCAGGTCGAGCTTGGTCAGGACATCCTCGCGGCCTCCTGCTCCGCTCCTGCGGCGCTGACGGGGCATCGCGCGGGGGACGTGGTGCCCCGGCCGCAAGGCCTCGCCGGCGCTATCGGAAGAAAGGGACGAGGGCCAGGGCGGCGCCCCCGGCCACCACGGAGGCGATCTGGCCGGCGGTGTTGGCGCCTGCCGCGTGCATGATCAGGTGGTTGTGAGGGTTGGCCTCGAGCCCCACCTTCTGGACCACGCGCGCGCACATGGGAAAGGCGGTGATCCCGGCCGCCCCGATCAGCGGATTGACCCGCTTGCCGGAGGCCAGGCACATGATCTTGCCGAAGATCACCCCGGCAGCGGTGCCCACCGCGAAGGCCGCGATCCCCATGAGGCAGATCATGATCGTCTCCGGCCGCAGGAAGTCCTTGGCCACCATCATGCCGCCCACGGTGAGCCCGAGGAGGATGGTGACGATGTTGGCCATCTCGTTCTGCGCCGCCTGCGAGAGCCGATCGAGCACCCTCGACTCCCGCAGGAGACTGCCGAACATCAGAGTGCCGATCAGGGAAGTGGCCTTTGGGGCGACGAGCCCGACCACGACGATGGTCACGATCGGGAAGAGCACCCGCGTGCGCCGGGACACCTTCGGGGCCCGGCTGGCAGACGCTCTTCATCTTCAAAGGAGGGGCGACGACAGGTACTTCCATCTGGCATCGGGGTGGCCGGCGTCCGAGTACGGGTGTTATGTCACGTTGCGCCCCACCCGACGGCGCCACCCCGACCTCGGGAGCGCCCGCCGCCCGCCCCTGTGTGTTGGCTACGCTCCTCGGCCCATTGGAAGGGCTTCCACCGTCATGAGATCGACGATCAAACTAATCTTGGCCGGTTGCTCGAGCGCTCATTTCCGTCCCCCACTGATCGGCGCCAGCCGCGATGGCGCGGCCGCCGCCGCTCCGGCCCAACGCCGAGGCTGCTCCAGTCTGGGTGCGGAGTCGGCGAGGCCGGAGGCTACAACCAGCGCAGCGCCTCCGTCTCGAACCGGCGAAAATCCTCCAGGTGCTCCCGGAGAATCCGGATCACCACCTCCGCATCGATGCGCGTGTACTCGTGGACGATCACGTTCCGGAATCCGGTCATCTCGACCATCGCACGGCCGAGGTCCGATGACATCAGGCCCGCCTGCACCAGAATCTCGAACGTCTCCGCGTACGTCGACGGAGCGCGCAGGCCGCGGTCGGCAAGAACGTGGCCGGCGATGTCGAGACACGCTTCGATCGCCATCTGAAGGGTCCGCTCGACGATGCGCTGCGTCTTCCAGTCGGCGCGGTAGCGCTCGACCGTGAGGGCGCGGTACTCGGAGACCTGGGTCACGTACTCTGCGAGCTCCGTGAGCTTCCGACGAAGCAGGTCGCGGTCAACCACGGGCGAAGCGGGTGTCCAGGATGCGGCGCTCGAAGATGCGGAAGTCCAGGAATTGCCGGAGCGCCAGCGATTCGAAGCGGTGTCGCAGGAACGGGTCCTTGTCGACGACCACCCGCCGAGATTGAACGATACGTCCGAGCAGCGCGGTCGGCGCCTGGTTTAGGACGACGAGATCGACCTCATCGGTGCCCACGTGCTTCGTCACGACACCGACCAGGTCAAGACGCGCCTGCACTGGGTCCACCATCTCGTCGAGGTACACTGCCACGTCGATGTCGCTGAGGGGGCGCAAGTCGCGGCGTCCCGCCCCACCGAACACGTAGGCGAAACGGACTGCCGGCTGCCCGGCAAGGACCGCACCGAGCGTGGCCAGCCGGTCCTCGATCTCCGGTGGAAGCGGCGCTCCATGTCGCATCGTCGTAATTATACCGTCTTCAGGAGGTCGCGTCGCGCGAAGCTGAGGGTTCTGAAGGGGATCAAGGCGGCCGCCTCCATCCGGCGGGCAGCTGTGGCATCGGGCTCCTGGGGCGGCCGGCGGCCGAGTCTGGGTGTCATGTCACGTTGCGCCCCACCCGACGGCGCCACCCCGACCTCGGGAGCGCCCGCCGCCCGCCCCTTTGTGTTGGCTACGCTCACCCCGCCGGTCAGGGTGTCGAGATGCTCGTGCAGGATTGCGCCCCCCTGGTCGTACTCGCGTGTCGCCCGCGGCTCAACGGACGTGTCGAAAGGCCATCCTCAAGGAGCGGTTCGACCGGTGGAAGCTGCCCCGCTCGCGTCCCTCGCCGCCTCGCATCCGGACCTTTTTCAGCAGCCTGCGAGTTTTTCAGCGACCTGCTAGGCCTTCCGCCCGAGAAAGTCCCGGGCGAACAGGGCGGCGCCCAGGGCCCCCACGACCTGCGGCTCGAAGCAGATCTGCGACGTCGTCCCGAGCTTCTGCTCGACGCGGCGCACGACCCCGACGTTCTTGGAGATCCCGCCGCTGATCACGAAGTCCTCTTCCACGCCCACCGCGCGGAGGAGCCCCTTGACGCGCTCGGCGACGCCATCGCACAGCGCGGCCAAGATGTCACGCGTGGGGACGCCCTGGCGCGCGAGGGCCAGGACCTCGGACTTGGCGAACACGACACACGTGTTGCTGATCTTCGGGAGCCCGTTGCTCGCCTCCAGGGAGAGCCGGCCGACGTCTTCGAGCGGCACCTGAAGCAGCGAGGCCATGACCTCCAGGGCACGGCCCGTGCCCGCCGCGCACTTGTCGTTCATGAGGAAGTTGGTCACCTTCCCCGTCTCGTCGCACCGAATCGCCTTGCAGTCCTGCCCCCCCATGTCCAGGATGGTCCGGACCCCGGGGAAGAAGTGGTGGTTGCCCCTGGCGTGGCACGAGATCTCGGTCACGTTCCGCTGGGCGAACGGCACGACGACCCGGCCGTAGCCCGTGGCCACGGTGAACTCGATGTCCTCCCGGCGGAGGGCCGTCGTCTCGAGCGACCGTTCGAGCGCCGCCACCGCCGCCGCGGCGCTCTCCGGACCGGTGCGGACGACGCTGTGGGCGGCGATCTCGCCATCGACGAGCATCACGGCCTTGGCGGTGCGAGCGCCGACGTCGATTCCACACACGACCATCTAGGCGGCTCCCGCGGATTCACGCGCGAGGAGGGCCGCGCCCAGCGCGCCGGCGATCTCGGGATGCTCGGGCACGGCGACGTCCATCTGGAGCTCCTCTCGAAGCGCCTGGACCACGCCGACGTTCCTGGCCACGCCCCCGGTGAGAACCAGGTCGGGCGCGATCCCCACCCGCCGGCTCATGGCGGCGAGCTTGGAGACGAGCGACTCGTGGACCCCCCAGAGGATGTCGGCCCGGGAGGACCCGCGGTGGATCTCCGCCACGATCTCCGACTCGGCGAACACGGCACAGGTGCTGGTGAGGACGACGCGTCTCGACCCGCGCAGGGCGAGGCCGCCCATGTCGGCGAGGGGAACGTCGAGCATATCGGCGACGGTCTCCAGGAACACGCCCGAGCCGGACGCGCACTTGTCGTTGAGGGCGAAGTCCGTGAGGTGCCCCTTCGCGTCGCAGCGCATGACTCGACTGCCCTCGGCGCCGACGTCGATGACGGTCCGGGCGCCGGGGAACCACCAGTGCGCGCCGCGCGCATGGCTCAGCATCGGGGTTCGATGGGCGTGGGCGAACGCGACGTTCTCTCGTCCCATCCCGGTCGCGAAGATGCGATGGACGCCGGCGCGCGCCATGCCCAGTCGATCCAACGTCTGCTCGAAGGCGAGCGTGGACGCCGCGCCGACTTCTCCCGAAATCACGAACGTCGCGTGGCCCAGGGTCCCGTCTTCGTGCAGGATGACGACGGTGACGCTCTCGTGGCCGATGTCGATGCCGGCAGTCACCATCCGCGACACGTCCTCCCACGAGTTGCGCAGTCGTCCCGGCCTGGCCCGCCAACCTTTCTCTCCGGCCGCGAGCCAAAATTGCGCTCCCCTGCGGGCGAAGTCAAGCGCCGGCCGCCCCGCCGCGCCAACCGCCCCAGCACCAGGCGGCAGGAACTCCCGGCCAGGTCGCCGGGGGCCGCGTCCACCGAAGCCGACGGGCCACGTCCCCCGGGCGCGCCTCCCGGCCTCTTGGCCTGCGAGCAACCTCCCGCGACCCCAGGCGGTGCCCACGATAGAACGCGGTCCGTGTGACCACCACCGGCCCCGACTGGGACACACGAGGGGGGCAGCGCTTTCTCCTATTCCTCCGCGGATTCCAGGGGTTCGCGACGAGTACGACGTGGCCCTGCCGATCCGGAAGATTCCTTGACACGCGCTGGGTGATGGGATATTCTCCATCTCGGTTGTAGGTTCACCCGGTAGTCGGATACATAGCGATCATGCAGTCGCTAGATTCGAAACCAACGCCGCGAGGACCTCAAGTCCCGCGGCGTTTTTCTTTGCCCTCCGATCCAGGAGGGCGCCCCCGCCATGGTGGCGGGGTATCACCGAGGCGCAAGCCTCAAAGAAAGAGGTAGATATAGATGGCTCAGGGCAGCGTGAAGTGGTTCAACGATGCGAAGGGGTTCGGTTTCATCTCCCAGGAGGATGGCGAGGACGTGTTCGTGCACTTCAGCGCCATTCAGGCTTCCGGCTTCAAGAGCCTGACCGAGGGCGACAAGGTCGAGTTCGAGGTGAGCCGGGGCCCCAAGGGCCTCCAGGCCGCCAACGTCCGCAAGGTCTAAGGACGGCCGCAAAGGCCGGGTCCCGGAAACCCCGGGGCCCGGCCTGCCCAGACTCCAGCGGGCCCCCGGAGGCCTGCCCGCAAAACGGTCTTGACAGGGTCTACCCCCTCTGCTAGCTTTTGCCCGTCCTGAACAGTCCGTGACGCACTTGATCCGCACGTGAACGAACAGTTCGTCTCCTTATAAGGATACAAACGCCGCGAGGACTCGCGTCCTCGACGGCGTTTTTTTGTTCCCCCCGATTCTGGGGGAGCCCCGGCCATGGTGGTGCGGGGATCACAGGGGCGGCTTCACCGTCGTCCCAAGGAGAGAGGAACCAGACGTATGGCACAAGGCACGGTCAAGTGGTTCAACGATGCGAAGGGATACGGCTTCATCCAGGTCGAGGGCGGTGAGGATGTCTTCGTCCACTACAGCGCCATTCAGGCCCAGGGCTTCAAGAGCCTGGCCGAGGGCGACAAGGTCGAGTTTGAAGTCACTAAGGGCCCGAAGGGGCTGCAAGCTTCCAACGTCCGAAAGGCCTAGCTCCCCACGCTGAACACTCGACGGCCCGCCGGAGGTTCCGGCGGGCCGTTTTACTTTCCCGCTCCTGCATCGGGGCAACCCAAGAGCGCCTCTTGGGCAAAGAAAAGCCCCGACGGCGTCTGCGGCATCGATCCATCCGTGCCGCCCCGCTGGTGAATAGCGGGACCGTCGGGGCCGGTGGTTCCTGGGTCCTCCAGGCCCACCTTCAGCTGCTGACGTCCGGGCCTTAGGAGGTGACCACCTCACAGATCACCGCAGGGGTACACATCGGCTGGATCACCTCCCTTTCTCGGCGCGGCCCGGTTCGGGGCCCAGGACCACTACCTCGCGCCGGACGCCGACTCCCGGCCCGAGGCTCGGTCACATCGCCCACGGTGTGATTACCGCGGGGGACGATCACGGAAGCCTGTGTGCGCTCCGACCGATTTGTCCCATCCTACCCAATTCGCTCCCCGTGCAAAAGAGAATTTTTCACTTCACCGCGATGCGGCCATGGTTCTTCTCGATCACCTCGCGGCCCACACCAGGCACCTTCTCCAGGTCTTGCGGCCGCTTGAAGGGCCCATGCGCCTCGCGCCAGGCGATGATCTTCTTGGCGGTGCCCGCGCCGACGCCTTCGAGCTTCATGAGCTTGGCCTGACTGGCCTCGTTGATGTTGACCTTGTGCTCCGCCTTGGAGACTTCCTTGGCCTCGCCCTTCCCCAGCCTGTCCTCCGACGCGAGCGCCGCTCCCGCGCACCACACGACCGCCGTCACCACCGCGATCCACCTGAGCATCTCCATACGCGCCTCCTTTGGAATGGGTGCACTGCTGGAGCCGATTCCATCCCGGAAAGCGCGGGCTGACAATGCCCACAATTCGAGACAGGAGAGGCGTATCTACTCGGCGTCAGGCCGGGCGAGGCGATCCAGGTAGACGTTCCACTCCCACGGCAAAAGGGACTGCTTTGCCGAGTTGCAATCCTTGCAGGCCGGCACGACATTGGCCCGGACGGACTTGCCCCCGCGGATCAGGGGCACCACGTGGTCGAGGGTGAGGCTGCGGGCCCCGACTAGGCGCCCGCAGTACTGGCAGCGGCCGGCCGCGATCCGCCGCTTCCACCACCCGCTCTGGCGAAGCTCGCGCGCCCGCGCCTTCTCGCGGCGGATGCCCGCCGCGTCGCCCTCGGGCACGAATCGCTCCGTCGCGGTCATGCTCCGCCCGTGGCGGCCGCGAGCTGCAGCGACAGATCCTCCCACTCCTTCATCAACCAGGCGACCTGCCCTTCCGCGTCCTTGCGAGCCTGGGCGATCTGCCGGGCCCGCTCGCCGTCGCGGTAGAGATCGGGGTCGGCCAGCGAGAGCGAGATCTCCTCGAGCCGCCGCTCCATGGTCGAGATCTGCGTCTCGACAACCTGGAGTCGCGCCTTGATGGCCTTGATCTCGCGGTCGAGCGCCTTGCGCGGCGGCTGGATTTTCTTCTGCTGGGGCTTCTGCGGAGGCTTCGACGCGGGCCCCGCAGCCGGTCCACCGGCGGCCACGCGGGGTGTCACGGCGGGCGCGGTCTCCGGTTGGGCCTTCCGCTCGAGGTAGTCGTCGTAGTTGCCCAAGTGCGTGGCCAGGCGTCCCCGGTCCACCTCGACCACCTGCGTGGCGATGCGGTTGATGAAGTAGCGGTCGTGCGAGATGAAGACGATGGTCCCGGTGAAGGCTGCGAGCGCGCCCTCCAGCACCTCTTTCGAGGCCAGGTCAAGATGGTTGGTCGGCTCGTCCATGCACAGGAGTGCCGCCGGCCGCACCAGCATCTTGGCCAGCGCCACCCGCGCCTTCTCCCCTCCCGACAAGACCGAGATGCGCTTGTCCACCTGGTCGCCGCTGAAGAGGAAGGAGCCCAGGATCGTCCTGAGCCGCTGGAGCGTCGAGGTCGGATCCGCCTGCTCCAGCTCTTCGAGCACGGTCCGCGCGGGGTCGAGGGCGTCCAGCTGGTGCTGGGCGTAGTAGTGCACCGCGACGTTCGCGCCGAGCGCCCGCTCGCCGCGGTCGAACGGCAGCACACCCGCCAGCATCTTGAGCAGGGTGGACTTGCCCGCGCCGTTGACGCCCACGAGGGCGACCCGCTGCCCGCGCTCCACCGCGAATTCCATCCCGGCGTACACGACGTTGTCGCCGTAGGCCTTGTGGACGCCGGTCAGCCGGGCGACGGTGCGGCCGGTGCGCGGCGGTTGGGGGAAGGCGAAGTGGATGCGCCGCGAGTCCCCACCCACCTCGATCCGCTCGATCTTGTCGAGCATCTTGACGCGGCTCTGCACCTGCCGCGCCTTGGTCGCCTGGAAACGGAAGCGGTCGATGAAGCGCTCGATCTCCGCCACGCGCTTGGCCTGGTTGCGCTGCCGCGCCTCCAGCAGGGCGTGTCTGGCCTCGCGCTCGACCAGGTAGTGATCGTAGTCGCCCATGTAGAGCGTGACCGCGCCGTCGGCCATCTCGGCGATGGAGGTGACCATGCGGTTCAGGAAGTAGCGGTCGTGGGAGACCACGACCACGCTGCCGTCGTAGGAGGAGAGAAAGCTCTCGAGCCAGGCGAGCGACTCGAGGTCGAGGTGGTTCGTGGGCTCGTCGAGCAGGAGGAGATCCGGACACAGCAGGAGGAGCCGGGCCAGCGCCGCGCGCATCCGCCAGCCGCCCGAGAACTCGCCGAGGGGCCGGTGGACGTCGGCGGAAACGAAGCCGAGCCCGCCCAGGATGATCTTTGCCTCGGCCTCCAGACGGTAGCCGCCGAGGGCCTCGAAGCGGTGCTGCACCTCGCCGTAGCGCTCTGTCAGCTCCGGGCCCGCGTCCGCCGCGGCCATGAGGGCAGCCAGGCGCTCGAGCTCCGCCTCGAGGCGCCAGACTTGGTCGAAGCCGGACAGCGCCTCGGCCAGCACCGTGCCGGCCTCGCTCGCGCCGACTTCCTGGGGGAGATAGCCGACGGTCACGTCGGTGTCACGGTGCACTCGCCCGACGTCCGCATCCTCGACGCCCGCCAGGATCCGGCACAGCGTGGTCTTACCCGTGCCGTTGGGCCCGCAGAGACCGATGCGCTCGCCCCGGCCGATGCGCCAGGAGACCTCGCGGAGCAGAGTCTGGCCGCCGTACCCCTTGGAGACGTCGTCGAGCGCGATCACGCCACGCCTCCGCTACCCCATAGTCTGGACGCGGTCCGGCGCGATCGTGAAGGTCACGCGCACCTGGCCCGGCTTGCGGTACGGGTAGCGGTCCTGGCCCAGGTACTTCTTCGAGAGCAGGTCGCTGTATGCCTCGGGAACGGCGCTCATGGTGCGGATTCTCTCTTGACTTCGTCCATGATGGCGAAAGCGTGGCGAACGGACTTCATGCTGATCGTGCCGCCCATGATGGCGCCGATGTCGAGCGTCTCTGCGATCTCCGCGTCCGTCGCGCCCAGGTGGAGGACCTCCTCCACGCGGTGCTCGATTCAGTCGAAGCAATTCTGGACGACCGCGACGCTGAGCGCCGTCAGCTCCTTGTGCTTCTTGCTGAGGGCCCCGTCGGCGAACACCCGCCTGCCGACCTCGCCCACGGCCGCGGGCACCTTCATCGGGCTCTTGGCAATGAGGCCGTTGAGCCGCTTGCGCTCCTGGTTCTTCTCGTGGAGGTGGATCATGCGCCCTCCCTGGGGGGTTCGTCGGTGAGCATCCGGGCGCGGGCCTCGGCCAGCCCGCGCAGGGCCAGCAGCAGCCGCACCATGCACTGCTGGACCAGGGCCGCGTCCTGCGCCGTGGGATCGGCCATCCACGCTCTCGCCCACTCGCGGCTCCCGGCCTTCAAGCCGAGCGTGGGCGACAGCTGCTCCAGGCGGAGCAGCAGGTCGTCGGCCGGCAGCCCTGCCGCCCGCAGCCGGGCGACCACGGCACCGCGCACCGCGGCGTTCCACATACCCGTCAGCGCCTCGATCAGCGCCGCGTGGCAGGTCGCGTCGGGCTTCTGCTTGAGGTGCTCGATCACAACCGCCAGCATCGGATGGACGGCGGGCTCGCCCTCGTCGTCCACGCCGGCGAGCCCGGCCAGCATCGGGTCCCGTCCGGGGTCGGGCAATTGATCGAGGAGGTCGAGGAGCTCGGCCACGGGCACGGGAGGCAACCCTGCAAGCCGGTCGAGGAGCGGCGCGTCGCCTGCCACGTCAGGACCCCGATGGCCCCGCGGGCTCCTGCGCGACGGCCAGGTCACGCGCCTGTCCCGCCGGCACGAGGAAAGCCGAGGCGAGCGCCGCCACCGCGACAACGAGCCCCACCACGAAGACGCTGCTCACGGCGAGCGCCATCGCGGGCTGCATCTGGCCGAGGACGTCGACGCCCAGGCCCGCGCGCGTCACCGGGTTGACGATCAGGTCGGGGTGGGCGACAACCTCGCTCAGCCGGGCCTGCAGCTCCGCGGGCGCCCTCGCAAGCAACGCGGAGAGCTCCTGGTGGAGACGCTGGGCCATGACCGAGCCCATCACTGCCACACCGATGGCGCCGCCGATGGTGCGGAAGAAGCCCGTGACCGACGTCGCCGAGCCGAGCACCGAGCGCGGGACGGCGCTCTGGACCGCGATCAGCATCGGCACGAAGACGAGCCCCATGCCTGCCCCGGCCAGGATCATGTCGCGCATCGCGGCGCCCCGCGTGAGTGACTCGTTCCAGCCCGCCAGGAGGACAAAGGCCAGCGTCAGGAAGAGCATGCCTGCCACCACCACCGAGCGGTAGCCGACGCGCAGCACGAGGCGCGCACCCAGGATGGAGCAGACGACCCAACCGATCACGAACGGCATGAGCACGAACCCCGCCTGGGTCGCGCTGCTGCCGGTCACGGCCTGGAGAAAGAGCGGCACGAACGTGATGGCGCCGAACATGGCCATGCCCGACAGGAAGCCCGTCGCCGCCGCCGCCCGGACCATCGGGATGGCGAAGAGCCCGAGCGGTACCACAGGCTCGACAGCCTGCCGCTCGATCATCACGAAGAAGACCAACAGCACAGCCGAGAACCCAAGCAGCCCCAGCACCGAGGGTCTCCACCACGAGGCGCCGCGCCCGGCCTCGACAAGGCCGATCAGGAGCGCCGAGATGGCCGACGCGAAGACAGCCGTGCCGGCATAGTCGAAGGCCGCGGCGCGCGTCGCAGTCCGCTCGCCGGCCAGCCCCCACCCGATGGCGGCCATGGCGAGGAGACCGAACGGCAGGTTGATGTAGAAGACCGCGCGCCACGACACCGCGTCGGTCAGGAACCCACCGATGAGCGGGCCCACGAGCGAGGCCACGCCCCAGACGCCCGAGAAGTACCCCTGCATCTTGGCGCGGCGCTCGAGCCCGTAGAGGTCGGCGATGATCGTCATGCCGACCGTGATGAGGGACCCCGCGCCGAGACCCTGGATGGCTCGGAACGCGACGAGCTGGCCCATGCTCTGGGACAGCCCGGACAGGGCCGAGCCGATGAGGAAGAGGCTCAGGCCCGTGAGATAGACGCGGCGCCGGCCGAGCTGGTCAGCGAGCCGGCCCCAGAGCGGCATGGTCACCGTCGAAGCCAGGAGGAAGCCCGAGAATACCCAGGAATAGATCTGGATGCCGCCCAGGGTCGCGATGACCGTGGGCATGGCCGTGGCCACGACCGTGGACTCCATGGCCGCGAGGAAGACCGATCCCATGACGCCCGCCAGCACCAGCCGGCGCCGCGGCTCCGCGTGCTCGGTCATCAGTGGCCGCCGGTGCAGCCGGCGCACTTGCACAGCGCGCGCAGGGCGGGAAACGGGTAGAGGCTCTCGTGGCCGTCGGACCACGTCACCCGAAGTCCCTCGGGCAACTTCTTGATGTCCCTCGGCCAGCTCATGGCCGGGGTCATCGCCGTATCGGCCACACCCTTGCGGACCGGATCGTCAAACCGCAGTCTCTCGAACGGGTAGATGCTCGAGTGTTTGTCCGCCCACGTCACGCCGACCGCGTACCGGCCCACCAGATGGACGTCCGTGGGCTCGTCGGGACTGGGCTGACCAAGAATGGGCAGGTTGATCTTGATCGCCATGTGGTCAGGCCGCCGCCGCGTCCAGCTGCCGCCCCGCCAGAAGGTAGTGCACGGCCATGTTCTGGTACGGCCCCCACGCGGCAGCGCGCCGCCTGACGGCCGCCTCGTCGAGGGGCCGCCCGCGGTTGTAGAAGTGCTCGAATGCGCGGCGAACCGCGAGATCGCCCGCGGCGCAGACGTCGCCTCGGCCGAGGTGGCGCGCGAGGAACCAGTCGGCCGTCCAGCGGCCGAAGCCGCGCACGGCGGTGAGCGCCTCGACGACCTCCTCGTTGGAGCAGCTACCGAGGGCGGTGAGATCGAGAGCGCCCGAGGCCACCTGGCGCCCGAGGCCCACGATGTACTCCGACTTGCGGTTCGTGAGCTGCATCCGGCGCAACTCGCTCACCCGCGCCCGCGCCAGCCGCTCCGCCTCGGGAAATCCGTAGACGGTATGCCCGCCCACCTCGACAGCCGTGCCGAATCGGCGCACGAGCCGAGCCTTGACCGCGAAGGCGAATGACAGGTTGACCTGCTGGGCGCACACGGAGCCGACCAGCATCTCGAAAGGCTGGGGGGCGAGCGTGGGTCTCAACCCTCGAAGGCGCGGCACGAGAAGGCCCAGCACGGGGTCTTGCTCCGCGACGCGGTAGAACCCTTCGAGGTCGAGCTCGAGGCCACAGATGCGCGCGACCTCGTCCGCGGCCGCCTCGAGCACGCGCGCGCTGCGCTCCCCCGGCGTGGACACGAGGAGCCGCGCACCCTCTACGCTCCCCGTCCAACGCACCTCGTAGCCGCGCCAGCGACCAGCCACCTTGACGGCGCGACGGAACACGCCCGGCGACAGCCGGTTGGCGGGATCGTCGCCGAAGCGGTGGAAGCGCTGGAGCGTGCGCGGGACGTCGAGGAAACCTTCAACCCGGATCTCGGTCTTCATGGCGGGCTCTCAGTCTACCAGAGCCGGCCCGCGTGGACACGCCGGCCCGGATCAATGCAGAGCTCCTGACCCACGCATGATCATTCCTGCAACGTCGGCGCCGCGAAGCGCAGGCGGAGCGTGGTGCCAGGATAGACCGTCTCGTGCTGGTT
>Ga0209726_10004809_pt1 | contig 16938 bp, 15 predicted proteins | sample Subgrocontami54m_FD_187453 | JGI IMG/M metagenome (GOLD analysis project Ga0209726, IMG submission 187453) | Subsurface groundwater microbial communities from S. Glens Falls, New York, USA - GMW46 contaminated, 5.4 m (SPAdes) (version 3) | ecosystem: Environmental > Aquatic > Deep subsurface >... | reverse complement strand
ATAGCCCTGGAAACCCGGCGCGTCATAAATCACGGCAGACCGTTTATGTTCGAAGTCATCCGCGATCCAGATGTTGGTGGAGACGGCGATTTCCCACCTTTCCACTTGCGCGGAAGGATCGGCGGCGAGTACTTGGTTCGCTTCACGTTCGGACAGAAGCAGCTTGCGGGCCTCACGCGGATTGTTGCGGATGCTGTCGCGAAGCAGAGCCGCGCGCTCGCGAAGGCGTGACCGGTCGCCCGCGCGCACAACGCGGTTGATCTCGAGCACTGCCGAATCCTGTGCGAGCGCCGGCATCGCAGCCAAGCTAACAAGCAGCCAACAGCCCGATAGGACGGACATGCGGGACATATTGAGTGAATTTTACACCTTTGAAGGAAATGGTCGTGGGGCAGGTTCCCGCGCGACTAAGCATCCTCGGGCGGTAGTTTGGGTGTAATCCCCTATCGACCGGGGGTCAGAAGAACCGTAGGCTATTGGCAAGTGCACGGAGAAGCACCTTAGGAGCCGCAAAAGGTCCGTTTTCCGGGCTGTTACTCAATGGAGCTACGAATGCGAACGATTGTTCTTACCGCCCTAATGGGAATCGCCGCTCCGGTGTTTGCACTGTCCGTGGAGGAGGCCTATCGCCTGATTCCACATCAGCAGACGGTATTCCAGCCCACTTCCGCACGGATGGCGACGCCCGAACGGACCTACCTGATCGCCTTCTTTGGAGCGATTGATCAGGCAATTGTGGCCAAGGTCAGTTCTCGGATGAACACTTCGGTGGCTCATGCCTACGCACCCGTTTGGCAGGCCTGGGGGGAACTGAATCCGCCCGCCGCACTCAAGGCGACCCAGGATAGGGTCAAGGCGGCTATCGTTGACCAGCAGGCGTTTCTACTGGAGATGGAAAGGAACCAGACCAACTGGAACATGAACCATCCCAAAGTCCGCTCCGCCAGCGGCAATCTCCAGAGAGCATATGGCGACCTGATGCGAATCTACCCCAACGAAAACGCAACGAACAAGCAGGCGTTCTTCGACTATCTATGCGCCTTGGACTTTATCTGATGCTTATGAGAAACAATATGTCACGCGTTCCGGCAACCTTGTTCCTGTTCACGGCACCGCTCTTGCAGCAACCGGCATTTGGCGAGGGCAACTCGGCGGCCCAGCTGCAACAATGGGTGGCCGGACACAACGTAGCGGCTATACGGGCGCTGGGTCCGCCGGCACTGCCACAGTTAGTTCAGTTGTACAAGGAGGCCGGCAACGACGAGTTCAAGGCCCGGGTCGCGCAAACTTTCTACGAACTCAGCTGGAAGTCCCCGGAAGCCAAAGTAGCGTTGATGAAGGATGTTCACACAACCAACCAGGCGCTTCGCCTGCAAGTCCAGTGGGCGTTAGGCCGGGTGAGCAACGATCAGGACGTAGTGGACACGCTGCTAGCCAACATGCGCAGCGACTCCAATCCTTTGTTTCGCGACAAAGCCGCCTGCGCGCTCGCCTATGACCAGATTCATCTCACCGAACAGCAAAAGGTCCGGTTATTCGGCGCATTGATCGATGCTCTGGGTGACGATAAGCTCGATGTTCGCAACATCGCGCTGCTGGCATTGCAAATTCATACGGGACAAACGAAGAACTTCAACCCGGGCGCGCCGTTGCGTGAGCGAGAGCAGAAAGTAAGGTTGTGGCAACAGTGGCTCGCACAATACAAGTCGGGTTTGTAACCCCGATCCTCCTCTTTCTCGCTGCCAGCGCCTGGGCGCAACCGCAGGCGGCGCCGACGGCGCTGGTGCACTACAGCTTCGATGACGACCTTCTCGATACCGGCCCCGACACATTCTCCGTATTCCAATTCGGTCAAGGCTCGGTAACGCTTAGCTCCACGCAGCGCTTCAGCGGATACCGGTCTGTGGAACTGCGCGACGTACCAGGCGACCACGCGTTCCCCGAACTCCAGGGCTACTTCCCGCTCCGCACCAAGGGGAAATTGTATCTCCACTTCGCGCTGATGATGACCGATCCGTTTGAAGAGCTGAACATCGCGCTGGCAGGGCCGAAATGGTTCACGCTGCGCAAGGATGGAATTGGATTTTGGCTAAAAACCGCCAACGGCTACCTCACCGAAGTCTCGGACAGCATGCCGAAGAAGCTGTTTCTGATGCGTTCCTTCGTCTGGTATGTCTTCGACATCAGCTATGACATCGACAAAGGCGTCTACGATCTGACGATACGCCAGGACGGTGTCGAAGCTCCGGTTGCCGCGGTTCGTGAACATCCGAATGCTCCCAATCAACCGGGGTCCAGAGTGGACAAATTCTCGTTCATAGGCGATCACGACACGGACGCATCGAAGGTCGTTTACTACGTTGACGATGTTTTGGTAGGAGTGGATGAAGCGATTGTCCACCAGAGGTTTGCGGCGCCCGGCCGCCGGAAGCTGTTTGTCGACTACTGGCTCTCCGCACAACGAGCGAGAGTGTCCCGTCCGGCGCCATTGCCGATGATGAACCTCAGCGACCTGGGGATCGGTCCAGCGGAGACGGCCGCGCTTAGACAAGACCAGGCGAGCGATCTGCTGGGTGGAGTTCTCGCGGGAACTCTGAGTGAGGTTCCCGATACCGTGGCCCAACGCAGCCAGGCAATCCTGCGGTCGGTGATCGCGTGGCGCGCTGGCAGCGCGGCGCTGAAAGCCGGTGATGCGGAATTCGCCCTCACGCAATTCGACCAGGCATCCCAGCTCTCGCCATCGTCAACATTGTTCCAGATGGACGCCGTGATGGCGTTGGCGCATCTGGGCCGATGGGATGAAGCCGACCGGCGGCTGGCCGGGATCGCACCTCAGTGGCGCGACGATCCGCGGTTGCCAGCGACGCTTGCAATCCTCGGCTTGGCACGCGGCGATCTGGACGGCGTGGAGCGTCAGATCCGGGACGGGGCAGAGTCAAGCGGGCTGATGGCCGAGCAATATTTTCTGACCTTGCTGTGGAAAGGCGATTCCACCAAAGCCGAAAGATTTGCGGAAAGCATGCTTGCGCGCGGGTCCGCCGTGGATAGAAGCTGGTGGAGCGAGCGCCTGGGAGACGCTGCATTCCTGACCGGCGATATACCGCGGGCGCGCAGCTTCTACGAAGCGAGCCTCGCGGAACACACACAGCCCAGGTCGGTCTGGCTAAAGTTATCGGACGTCTACTTCAAGCTCGGCGATATCGAAAAGGAGCGCACTTTTCGGGAACGTGTCTACGGCGGTTTGCGTGAGCGATAAAACGGCGGAAACTACTGGACGAAGTAGGTGGCCGTCAGCCCGATTACCAGGCTCAGTCCGGCGCTATTCACCACTGGGGCGGAGACGGACTCCACTTCTCCTACCGTCTTGCCGATGGCGGCGGCCAGGAGAGCGGCCTTGGCTCGGGCCGCTGCCAGGAGCGCCGGCAAGGCTTGCTCTGTTGCTTTGGCTATGTCTTCGTCGCTAACGGAAAAAGATGTGGACCAGCCGAGGGCCTGGGACGTGGCGTTTGCCATGCTGCGCTGGATCGCGATGAGGCGGTCTCGGGTGGCGGTGAATTGCGCGGCAGGCACGTTTAAGGTGAAGTCGTAGGTACTCACTACAAAACCCTGGCTGAGGGACACTGAGATTCCTTGCAGATTGGATGCGACGAGGCCGGTGTCCTTGAGCCCGATCAGCGGTGTGTCCACTGTTGAGGAGAGATTGGCGTCGAGGAATTGGATTCGGAATGAGGCGGTGCCGGCGGTGGCGGCCTGAGTGATAGATACGCCCGCGCTCACCGTTGTTGGTACGGGTACGGTTTGGGCGGCGAGGGCGGCGGCCGTCGCTAGCCACAAAGCCATGGTTGAAAAAAAACGCATAAGACCTCCAGACTTCTTCCGAGTAACACGCGCAAAACGGAGCTGCCGTCCGCAGCGCTAACCCGCGTGTTTCCAGCCCGATTGGGGGCGCGGACGGCACCCTTTGCGCTCTTAGCCCTTCATTGCAATGGCAAGGGCTCCAACCAGTAAACCCAGCTCGAGCGGCAAGGTTCCGAGGGCCTCTCCATCTACTTCAATCGAAACCATTTCTTCCGACGCGGCTTGCACGCGGCGGGCGTGAAAGTGGTGGGTCTTGGGGTGAACGTAGAGGTTGTCCGAGTAGAGGACCGGCAGATCGCGCGCCAACATGAACATGCCCAACGTGTCGATGATGGTCACCTCGAGCAGCCCGTCGTCGAGGCGGGCCTTGGGGCAAACATGCATTCCGCCGCCGTGAAAACGGCCGTTGCCGATGGCGATGTTGGTGATGGTGTGGCGGCCGGCCGGGTTGCCGTCAATGATGAGATCCACCGTTTTGGCCTTATAGCGGAAGAAGACTTCGAGCGTGGCCCAGACGAAGGCAGCCTTGCCGCTGACCGGGCTTAGCCAGTTTTTGGCGGCGGTGGCCACTTCGCCGCCCATGCCGAAGCTGACGAGGTTGGCGAAGTAGCGCGTGCGCTGTTCTCCGGCATGGCTGCGGTAGCTGACCTTGCCGATGTCGATGCGCCTGGTGTTGCCGTTGCGGATCACGCTGACGGCGTCCTGCACGCTGGCGATGCCGAGGCTGCGCTGGAAGTCGCCTCCGGTGCCGATGGGGATGATGGCGAGCGAGGCGCCTTCGCGAATGGGACGGTCCTGATCAAAGAAGCCGTTGACGGTTTCGTTGACGGTGCCATCGCCGCCCACTGCTATGATGCGCTGGAAGCCTTCTTCGAGAAGCTGACGGGCCAATTGAATGGCGTGACCTGTGGCATTGGTGAAGCGCACCTCGACCGGGCCGAGTTGGGCAGCGAGTTTGGGCCAGAGCTTGCCGGTCTTGCCGCTGGCTGAGTGCGGGTTCACGATGGCGGCGGTGCGGGGCTGGCTCATGCTTTGCGGCGGGCGCGGAGGTCATGCACTGTGTCGCGCAGGGTCTCGACCGGGTCACGGATGGTGAAGTTCAGTTCCGTGGCGGCTTTGGAGGAGTCGCAGTACCAGAAGAGGCCGGACATCTCGATGGTGGTGTCGTCGAGGTCAAAGCGGCGTCCCACCAGCGGCATCACGCGGCGCAGCAGGGGCGCCATCCGCAAGGATGCCTTGATGGAGAAAGCCATGATGGGGGGACGGACCCGGGAGATTTGGGCCACCTGTTCGATGATTCTCCGGAAGGTCCAGTTGGCGCCGCCCAACAGGTAGCGTTCTCCGAGACGGCCGCGCCGCATGGCCGCGATCACGCCGGCGGCGCAGTCCCGCGCATCGACGAAACTCATGCCGCCGGGGGGCATGGACATGATCTGGCCATCGAGGAAGAGGGCGAGGTCTCCAGTGGAGGAGTTGCGTTCATCGCCGGGGCCAAGGAGCAGCGCGGGATTCACGACGACTAGCGGCAGCTGCTTGCGATGGAAGTAGTCGAACGCGGCTTTCTCGGCGTAGATCTTGCTGAGGTAGTAGGCCCACTGGCCCAGCACTTCGTGCTTGTAGCCGGAGGTTTCCTTGTGGATGACCGGTTCGCGGCTCACGGCGATGGTTCCGGAACTGCTGGCGAGCACAACGCGTTCCACTTGATGCTTGAGCGCGGCCTCGCAGACGTGGCGGGTTCCGGCCACATGGGTGCGGTAGAGCAGAACGTTGTCCTTGGGATCGCGCGATACGATTCCGGCGAGATGATAGATGGAACCCGCGCCGGAGACGGCTCTGTCGACATCCTGGGCTGAGGCGATGTCGCCCTTCACAACCTCCACCGACGGATCGGTGTCCCAACGGGATGCGCCGCGGCAGAGCAGGCGGAGCGGGCCTGCTCCTTGCTTTTTGAGTTGGTCTACCAGATGAGCGCCGAGGAATCCCGTAGCGCCTGTAATCAGAATCGGCTTCATTCAAGGCTACCGGACAGGCCGGGAGGGCTGTCCTACGGCCTCCGGGGTTCCATAGACGTCCACCATCTGGATGGGCGGGATGTGCATGTGGGTGATGGTGGGGGTTCGACCGACGTGGGAGCGGGCCATCTCGAGGGCCTCCTCCATGTTGGCGGCGACGTCCCAGCCGAGGATATCCGCGACGGCCTTGTCTTCGGCCCCGACGATAATCACTTTGCCGACGTGATTCTGGCCGTTCTCGCCCCAGTACCACATGTAAAAAGGATGGACGCCGTGATAGGCGTTTCCGGTGCGGTACATGTGCTTGTATTCGGCATTGCCCGCAAACTCGGCTTCATACTTGCGCTGGATTGTATGCGAGTCACGCGTTTCGGGGAGGATGCGATGGAAGAACTCGATATAGCTGGGATGATGGAGCGGATCGAACTCATCGTAGAGGGGATGGGTGAGGATCATCACGCCGTTCTTCTTGAGCACGGGCATGCCGCGGTACATGTTGAAGAAGTAGCCGAGGCCGAGCACCCGCACCAGAAGAGGGTTCAGGATGGAGTTGACGTTGTAGGGGGAGATGAAGGGGACTCCGAAAATGGCGACGTCGGTTTGATTCTCCACCGGGACGCAGTATTGCGCGTAGCAATACTCGACGGTTTTGTCGTGGACCGGATGGGTGGCTCCGGCGTGGACGGCGATCATCTCATAGAAGGCGGGGAAGGCGAACAGGAGTTTGCGTTTCTGCTTGCGGGGCAGTTTGCCGAGGGCGTATCGGGCGACGTTGAAGCTGATCTTATCGATGGCGTTCCAACGATCCTCATTCTTCGTGAAGAAGGGCATCTTGGGATCGAACATGGCGTTGTTGACGACGGTTTCGACGTGGAAGGTTTTCAGATGCCGGCTGATGACTTCCATGATGCGGTTGCAGGAGTGGGTGAGGGCGGAGCGGCGGTTGTCGAAATAGGAGTCGCAGGCGGCGATCGTCTGCGGGGTGTGATGGGCCTGCAAAGTGGGATAGTCGCAAAGGCCGACGCTGACGCTTTTGGCTCCGCCGTCCATGGAAACGAGGTTGATGTTGAGGTAGATGAGCAGGTCCGATTCGACGGCGCGGCGGTTCAGGCGTACGCGTTCGCCCATTGCGGTGACGCCGAGTTCGACCATGCCATCGGGGTCTTCGCCATCGAAGTTGTACAACTGGTTCGGGTAGAAGGCTTTGAAGATGCGGCTGCCGACGGCGTGCTCGATTTCGGCGGCGGACATGCGGCGATGGAAGCTGGTGGCGACGATGATGTGGAAGTCGGAGACGCCATGGGCGGCGAGCAGTTCCAGCACCGCTTTCAGCATGGATTCGCGGAGATCGGGCTGGGACATCCTGGGCAGGGGCAGGGAGATGTCGTCGATGGCGATGGTCACCTTCATGCCGGGGCGAAGCTGGGCGGCGAGCGGATCCATGCCTTCCGGATGAGCCAGGGCGTAGCGAATGCCGGCGTCGCGATCCTTGAGTCCGGGGACGGTGGGTTTGGGATAGATGACGCGGGCGCCGGCGGGGAGTTTGGCGCGCATCAGGTCTTCCCCGAACCAGAGCAGGCGCGGGGCCGAGTTCTGCTCCAGGAAGTGAACGCAATCCTGGTGCGAAACATCGGCCAGGCGGCCGACGGTGTTGGGGGCGGGCGCGGGAAACTCAAATTTGCGCTGTCTTTGTACGACGAGCGGTTCAGTGTGTGTCGACATGGATGGCTTCCTTCAAATTCAGAATCGGCCAGGCGCGTTTGGCGGCCAGCCGGCGCAGACGCCGGTCCGGGTTCACGGCGGCTGGTTGGCCGACCGCTAGCAGCATCGGCAAGTCCGAGATCGAATCCGAATACGCCTTGCAATGCTCCGTCTCGACATTATACTGTCGGCAGAGCGCGAGCATCGCTTCGACCTTGACCTTTTCAGCGATGAGAGGCGGCTGGAGCTCGCCTGTAGCGAGGCCGGCCGAGAATACGAGGCGGTTGGAGATCACCTCATCAAAACCGAAGTGGCGGACGAAGGGGGCGATGGCGAAGTCGAGGCTGCCGGTGACCAGGACGATTTTGAATCCGCGGGCGCGGTCCGATTCAATGAGAGATTGGGCACCAGGGAAAATGGCCGGCCGCATGACCTGGGCGAACATGGTTTCCGCGCTACGTTCCATCCAGTCTTTTCGCATGCCGCGATAGTCGCGATAGAAGATTTCATTGAACAGGGTTCGCGAGTAGAGGTCGAGTGCAAAGAGGTAGGGGACGCGGAGCAGAAGCGAGCAAAACCTGGCTGCCGCGGCGAGCCGTCCGGGTTGATGGCGGGCGAACCAGGCATACTGCGTGACTATGTTGCTGGAAACGAGGGTGCCGTCGAGATCGAAGAAGGCCAGTGGTGCGGACAACGGTTACCGCGCCTGACCGGAACCAAGCAGAATCCGGAAATTGCTTCTGTGCCGCCAGGCGACGAAGGCGAGCAGGATGACGCCGAACAAGGCCATTTCGGTTCCTTCCCACAGCAGCAGAAGAAGAACGAACAGCGCATAGGTGGCGAGGGAGGCGATGGCGCCGGCCTCGATCCAGCGGCGTTTGCCGCCGGCCACGCGCAGGACGGAGAAGACGGCCAAGCTGGCCATGGCGAGGACGGGGTAGAGGTAGAGCATGACGCCGGCGGAGGTGGCGATGCCTTTGCCGCCGTTGAATTTGAGAAACGGGGAGTAGCAGTGGCCGAGAATGGCGGCCAATCCAAAGAGCCATCCGACAGCCATGGCTTGTCCGGGCTGGAGAAAAATCCAGATGGCGGCGAGGCCTTTGCCGAGATCGCCCATGAGGGTGAGCACGGCGCGGCCTTTGTTGTAGCGGAGGACGTTGTTGAAGCCGGGGTTGCCGGAACCTGCCTTGCGAATGTCGATGCCGGTGCCTTGCATGGCGAGAACAGCGAAGGGAATGGAACCGATCAGGAAACAGCCGAGCATGCGCCAGAGTAGGGCGGCGGAAAAATGAATTCCCAGCTCAGGCATAGACTCGTCTCAAACTTTCTCGCGCCTGTTCCCGGAGATCGGTAACGGGCAAATCGCCGGGCGGGATGGATGCACCGGACTGGGTCAGCGTCTGACCCTGCAGCTCGCGCATGGCCAGCGGGACAACGGGAACATTTTCGTCGATGGCGGCCTGCAGGGCGTCGAGACGGAAGCGGGAGCGGGCGGCGGTGGTTCCGACGGGAGCGTCCGGCAGCAGGATCACGACGGCTTTTGCGCGCAGGGCCTGTCGGATGGCGGCGCGCGAGCGGGCGACGGCGGGACGCAGCAGGAATGCCGGGGCAGAAGGCAGTCCATGCAAGGCTTCCGGACCGGCGAACAGGACTCTGCCCGAAACAAGGGCGGCGAGAGAAACCGGATCCATTGGCCCGCATCGATTCGCGACGACAACGGCGGGCCCTTGCAAAGCCTGTCCTTCGTGTTTGGGGATGCGGCCGAGAATTCCCATCACCAATCGGGAGGCGGACGGAATGCACCCTGCGCCGGCCACGCGCGCGAGGCATCCTCCGGCCATGGCGGTGAGGCTCGCCAGCGCGCGGACGAGGGCTTGGCCGAAGGTCCACACCGCTGCCGCGAGGCCGCTCCAGAGAAGTCCGGCGGAGTTCCGGGTCCACAAGCCGCACATCTGCATCCATGGCGGAGGCGGTTGTGCGCCGAGGCGGCCGGAAAGGAAGAGATCCCGGGACTGTTGGCGGCGCAGTTTTCCATTGGCCGTTTTCGGGAGCGTGCCTGGGGGGATCAAAACGACCTCGTCGGGGCTTTCGCCAATCGCATCGCTGACGGCGGACTCCACTCCGGCGCGCACGCGCTGCCGGTCGGCGTGGCCGGTGGCGGCGGACTCGGCCACGACCACGAGTTTCCCGGTGCCAGCGGCGGCGTCGGGAACTTCGATGGCTGTCACGAAACCTGCTCGCACGCCGGGCACATCGTTCACTGCGCTTTCGATGGAATGGGGGGCGAGGCCGCGTCCCTGGCGCAGGATGATCTCCTTGGCGCGTCCGGTGATGATGATCTCGCCGCCGGTGATGCGGGCCAGGTCGCCGGTGTCCATCCAATCGTCTTCTGATGGAAACGCTCGCACAACGGAGCTCGGCCCGGCGGGAACTTCGTGAGCCTCGGGTGGATTGGCGGGCCGCGCCGGCCCTGTGCGAGCTTCATCTGATGGAAACGCTGGCACAAGGGAGCTCGGCGGCCCTGTGCGAGCTTCTATCTCGCCAACGTAGCCGGCACAGCGGCTGGGCCCTCGGATCTGGAGGCGGCCATCCGATGTCACACGCACCTGGTGGCCTTCGAGCGGGGTTCCGAGCGAATAAAATCCATCCGCATCCGGGACGGGGGCGCGTCCGGGAAATGGGAGCGACAAGGCGACGGAGGATTCGGCGAGGCCATAGGCGGGCAGGACAGCCTCGGCGCGAAACCCGGTGGACTTGAAGCGCCGGACAAACCCCTGGACTGTGGAGGGGAGGACGGGTTCACCGGCGTTCACGGCAACGCGCCAACAGGAGAGATCGATGCCATCGAGGGTCCACATGGGGATGCGCCGGACGCAGGTCTCATAGGCTGAGTTGGGGGCGGCCGAGAGGGTACCGCGGGAATCGTGGATGGCCCAGAGCCAGCACTCGGGCCGGCGCTGGAATTCCTGGGGCGCCAGGAGAGTAAGGGGAGCGGCGTGGTAGAGACTGAACAGCCAGCCTCCGACCAGTCCCATGTCGCTGCACAAGGGGAGCCAACTGACGACGGCGTCATCGGGTTTTACGGAGAGGCGCTGGCCGATGGCGCGAATGTTGGCGAGCACGCCGGCGTGGGTGAGCACGACGCCCTTCGGCTCGCCGGTGCTGCCGGAGGTGAACTGAATCAGGGCGGTATCGGAGGGCTGCGGGAGGCGGCCCGAGGCACGGCGGCCGAGTTCAGTGAGCGCGGTTACGGTGGTCACCTCGACGAGGCCGGGGAGGCACACGCGGAGAATGGGCCAGACCGCGCGAACGCGTTCAAAACTTATCAGGAAGCGGGCCTGAGCGGAGGCGAGCAGCGCCGTCTGGCGCGCGGTGTATTCGGCGATGCGCGAGGTGTCCGCGGGCGGATAGATGGGAACCGGAATGCCGCCGGCCAGCATCACGCCAAAGAAGGCGTGGAGAAAATCGGCCGAGTTGGGCAGCATGATGGCGACGGTGTCGTTGCGGCGCAGCCCCTTGGAGATGAGCCCGCGGGCGACGGTCTCGGCCGCGTTCCACAACTGGGCGCAGGTGACGGCTTGTCCCGAGGCATCCTCGAACAGGTGTATATGGACGCGCCCGGGTCCGGCATCGGCGTGCCAGCGCAGCACCTCGGCGAGATTGCGCGCGCCGGCGGGGGCGGGCGGCGCATCGGAGGTGGGCGGAGCGATGCGGTAGAGGCTTTTGGCCTTGGAATCGTGGCTGCCGTGCTGAATGGCGCGCACCCAACCGGCGGGCGAATCGGCCTGTTCGGCAATCTCATCGGGGAGCTCGATGTCGAGCTTGGATTCGCAGCGAATGACCAGTTCGACCAGGTCCAGGCTGGCGAGGCCAAGATCACGCTGGAAGGAGGAGGAGGGGGAGAGCTTGGCGGCCTCTTGGGACTTGCCCTGCTCGAGCAGAAGATCGCGAATGATCTCGATGACCTGGCTTTCCAGGCTGTTCGATTCCAGATGTGTGACTGGTGCGGCCATTGCAATGGGGAAACTTACAGTTTAAACGTTCGGCCCTTGGCGAATTCGGCCTGCACCCATTTTCGGATGCCTTTCACTTCGTGTTCAGACCAGTATTTCCGCCAGTTGATGCGTTCCGGGCTCCAGGGGAGTTTCTCCTGGTCGCGCTCATTGAGGCGGGCGTGTGCGGCGCGAATATTCTCGGCCTCGAAGATGAATCGATTGTCGTACATGAAGGGCTGATAGAGCTCCAGCATCTGATCGCGGACGGTGGCCTGGAGTCCGAGCATGCGAAGCTGGGTGGCGAGTTTTGCGAGCGCGCGGCGTCCTGGAAGCCCGGCCCCTTGGGCCAGACGGCGGGTTCCGACGACGAACCGCTGCAGTCCGACGATGCGCCGGTGCATCATGCCGTTCCACAGGCGGGCGCGTGCCGGGGTGAGGATGCGGACGCCGGGCGAGAGGAATCTGGGGCGGCGCTTCAACTTCAGATAGTCCTGGTGCATCCACTTCACGAGGTTCCCGAGCGGGACCGGATTGCGGTCCGCCGCGCCGATCTGGTAGACGCGCTCGGCCCGTCCGTTCAACAGGAGAGCGGCGGCGGTGAGGATGGAGGAGGCGACTTGATCCACGGGCACGACCTCTAAGGGCGCATCCTTGCGCAGGGGCCAGTGCCGTTGCCCGCTGAGCGCCATCATGACGAGGGGAGCGGCGGTGCGTCCGCCCTCGACCCAACCGGGGAAGGGGAATTCGAGCGCCGCTTCGACGATGGCCGGCCGCACGATGGAATATTCGATTCCGGCGTGTCCATTCGAAGGGCGGGCCGCATCGACAATCAACTGTTCCCCCAAACTTTTGGAGTAGGTGTAGATGTTCACCCAGCCCCATTGTGCGGCGCGTTGCGCGCCGAGGTCCACCAGCTTCTGGGTGATCTCCTTGGGCGGTGTGACGCGCGCGCCCCTGCCGGCCGAATCGTAGACGTCCCTGATCCGCGCGCGCATCAAAGCGATTTCGTCGCGGTGCCGGAAGCTGTGATCTTCGCGGTCCTTGCGCCGCGGGTAGAAGCCGAGAACCGGTTCGGTCTCCTCCACCAGTCCGTCGGCCTCGCCGCAAACGAAGCAGGTGGAGACATGGACCAGCCTGGCCTGCAAGCGGCGGCACACGTCCAGCACGTTCTCCACGCCGTCGACATTGGACTTGAACGATTCATCGACGGGCGCGAAAAACTCGACCAACCCGGCGCAGTTGATGATCAGTGAAACGCGTCCGGACAACTGTCCCAGACTTTCCCGGCTAAGACCGCACATGGGGTCACCGATATCGCCTGGGTGGATGGTGAGGCGGTCGCGCAGCAGGGATGGATCGGCACGTTCAGCGATCGCCTGCAAAGCCGGGGAGGTGAGCACATCGCGGCGGAAACGGTCTTCGGCCGATGTCCCCGGACGAGGGCGGACGAGTATGTGGAGATGTTTACAGGCGGGGAAGCGGTCCAGGAGGAGCCCGAGCATCACCTTGCCGACAAAACCGTTGGCACCGGTGAGCAGGATTTCGTGATTTTGAAACGTTTGGGTGGCGTCGATCAACGGCTTGAAAACTCCATAAACTTCGAGGAGGGCCTTGCTTCCGAGAACCGGTACGATACAATAGCCTAGCTGTCTGTGTGTGTCCCTGTCAAGGACCACGGGCACTTGCAACTTATAGTTTTCATGTGGCTTATCAAGTTACGCTCGATCTTTTGGACGTCAACGGGCATCCTCGTCAGCACCTCGATCATGGGGAGCATCTCGCTGGTGGTCTCCTTATTCAGCTCCAGCGGCTTCACCCAGCACAGCGTGGCGCGCGCCTGGTCCCGATCCCTGCTGTGGATCGCCGGGGTAAAAGTGGAGGTGGAGGGTCTGGAAAAAGTAGCGCCGGGGGGGAGCTTTGTCTTCATCGCCAACCACAGCAGCTATTTCGATGTGCCGGTCATTCTACCGAACGTTTCGGCGCAATTCCGGTTTCTGGCCAACAAGAATCTGTTCAGCATTCCCTTCATCGGTTACCATCTGCAGCGCGCCGGACACTTGCCGGTGGACAGCGCGAACCCGCGCGAGTCGCTGCGCACGATGTCGGAGGCTGCGCGGGTGATCCAGGAACGCGGGATCTCGATCCTTTTGTTTCCCGAAGGCGGCCGGTCGACGGGTGAGTTGACCCCGTTCAAGGACGGCGCGGCCTATATCGCGATCAAGGCTGGGGTGCCGATTGTGCCCATCGGGCTGATCGGACTGCCAGGGATCTTACCCTTGCACGGGGCGATCATCCGGGCGGGCCGGGTCAAGATGTGTATCGGCGACCCGATCCCCACGCTCGATCTGACTTTGCAGGATCGAACGAGGCTCACACAAACACTCCAGCAGCGGGTGTCGGAACTTGTGCGGCAAGCCAAAAAGATTCCGGTCGCGGTGTAGTTCTCATCTTCATGTTTCACGTACGAATCATATTTCCCAGTGATGACGGCAGTCCGCCCACGACGCAGGATTCCGCCATCGACCTGACTCCGGCGCTGCCGCAAGGCGTCACGGTGTGCAACCTGTTTGCCGAGTTCCTGGCGGGTGCGCCGGGCCAGTTTCGCGAGCGGCTCCCGTTCCTCAACAAGCATGAGATCGAGCTGGAATGGACCGCGGCTCCGGCCGGCGCCGCCTTTGCCACTTTCTACAATGCGGGCCAGGCGCTGGCGATGGCGGTGCTGATGAGCGGCGCGGACGCTGAGGCGGACCAGCAGATGCTGATGGCGCTGCGGAGTTCCATACTGGATCCGATGTTCGGGACGGCTTCCACTTCGCTGGCGGACCTGGCAGAGCGGCCGCTGCTGGTTATGGTTCAATTCCGGGAACAGCCGGAACTTACACCGACCACGCAACTGCTGGCGACGGCTTTGGCGTCGGTTTACTTTCGAGCTATCCGCCAACTGGCCGGCAATCCGATATAATCTGACTTCCCATTTCCTGAACCGCTAGTGTGGCGTCCCGGCTAAGGATTGACCATTCTAATGAATCAAAGAGGATGATCAGGCCACCGATGAACACAGATAAACACAGATCGAACAAGACGATGGAACTTATCGGCGGAACATGTCCCTAAGTTTTTTGCGAAGCCTGCTGATCACGGACCCCTTGATCATCCTGGCCACCATCGTGATGGGCACCATCTCGGTCAGCTGTTCCTTCTTTGATCCGCAGGGGAGGAAGCAGCACGCCATTTCCAGCGCCTGGGCGCGGATGCTGCTGTTCATCAGCCGAGTGAAGGTAAACCGGATGGGGCTGGAGAAGCTGGACGCGGCTGGAAACTATATCTTCGTCGGCAACCACCTCAGCCTGATGGACACGCCGGTGGTGCTGGGCCACATCCCCTACCAGTTCCTGTTTCTGGTGAACGTCAAGTATGTGCGGCTGCCTTTTCTGGGGACGCATCTGCGGCGCGGGGGACATTTTGCGGTGAACCCGGATGACACGCGGGCGGGCCTCAAGATTCTCACCGAGGCGGCGCGGCACGTGCAGGCGCGCAAACTGTCCGTACTGCTGTTTCCGGAAGGCGCGCGGGCTCGCGAAGGGCTGCAGGAGTTCAAGGAAGGCGCGGCCTACATCGCGATCAAATCCGGCGCGCCCATTGTTCCCTTTGCGCTGAAGGGAACTCGCGGCGTATTGCCAATCGGCAGCATACACATCCGGGGCGGGGCCGTCGAATTTCTCGTGGGCGATCCCATCCCGACGGCCGGGCTCACCATCAAGGATCGCGCCACGTTGACCGAACAGATGCGCCAGCGAGTGGGCGAACTTTTGGATGAACTGGAAGGCAAGGCCCATCCGGCGGCCAAAGTGTCGTGACCGCCGCCGCTCCAGCCTTCCATCGGGACAGCCGGCAAAAGAACCTGGCGCGGCTCGCCGTCAGCCCGCTTGACGTGCTGATCCTGGGCGGCGGCATCAATGGGGCGGGCATTGCGCGGGATCTGGCGCTGCGGACGCACAAGGCGGGGCGACGCCTTCGGATCGGGCTGATTGAGAAACGCCACTTTGCGAGCGGGACCAGCGGGCGCAATTCGCATCTGATTCACGGCGGGCTGCGGTATCTGGAGCAGTTCGATTTCGGACTGGTGCGCGAGGCGCTGCACGAACGCGCCGTGTTGAGGAAGGTGGCGCCGGAGCTGGTGGAACCGCTCGGATTCCTGATTCCTTTTTCCTCCTGGTTCGAGCGCTGCTATTACGGCGTTGGCTTGTGGCTGTATGACCTGCTGGCCGGATCGGGGAACATTGGCCGCCGCCGCTTCTATTCCAAAAAAGAGGTGGCGGAACTGGAGCCCGGTCTTGGCCTGGACCGGCTGCATTCGGCCGCCGTCTATACGGACTGCCGCGTCAACTCCTCACGGCTGGTGCTGGAGAACATCTTCGATGCCGCGCGGCTTGAAACCATCATCGCCAACTACACGGAGGCGATCGGTTGGCGGCGGGAGGGTGACAGCTTTCTGGTGCAGGCAAAAGATTCGCTTGATGAGGGCCAGTTCATGATCCGCGCCCGGCGGCTGGTGGATGCGCGCGGCCCCTGGGAAAGCGGCGCGAATCTGCGGCTGGTGCGCGGCTCGCATGTGGTGTTGCCCGCGCTCACTCAAAGCGGAAATGCGATGGCCCATTTTCACACCGATGGACGCATCATTTTCGTGATCCCGTGGGGCCCGGGCAACAGCTTGTCGCTGGTGGGAACCACGGATGTGGATCACACCGGCTCGCCCGACGAGGTGAACATATCGGGCGAGGAGATCCGGTATCTGCTCGGCATCGTGAAGCATCTGTTTCCGGGGGCGAAGGAGCTGGAGCCGATTTCGGTGTTCAGCTCGCTGCGGCCTTTGCTGGCGGAACCCGGCGCTTCAGCCACCAAGACCTCACGGACACATAAGATCCAGATGGACGACGGGGTGGTGAAAGTCACGGGAGGCAAATACACCACCTACCGGGCCATGAGCGCGGAGGCGGTGGATCTACTGCTGCGGGATCTGGCGCCTGAGCTGGTTGGCCGGTGCCCTACCGCAAAGGCTCCCTTCCCGGATTCCCCGCGGCCCGCAACACGGGATGCCATCATTGCAACCGCTGTCGAGCACGAGATGGCGGTGCGCCTGGCTGACCTTATGTTCGTATCCACCTACTGGGGCTATCATTCGCGGTGGGACGCGGCCAGCCTTCGCCCCATTGCCGAACAAATGCAGGAGAGGTTGGGGTGGAGCGCGGAGCGCCTGGACCAGGAGATCGCGCTGGTGCTCCGCATCGCAGCGATTCCGAAGTATTAGCTGGCGGCAAGAGACTTTTCACCGCCTTTCGCGCTAAAATGGGCAAAGCGCGCCCGCTGCGTCC
>Ga0209726_10004799_pt1 | contig 16968 bp, 11 predicted proteins | sample Subgrocontami54m_FD_187453 | JGI IMG/M metagenome (GOLD analysis project Ga0209726, IMG submission 187453) | Subsurface groundwater microbial communities from S. Glens Falls, New York, USA - GMW46 contaminated, 5.4 m (SPAdes) (version 3) | ecosystem: Environmental > Aquatic > Deep subsurface >... | reverse complement strand
TCCGAAGCCCTTCCACCCTCCTTCGCCAAGGCTACGGAGGGTTCTCCTCGCCTTCATCCTCGCAGCAAGCTGCGAGGTATTCGGCGAAGGAGAATAAAACCACCGCCGATGAAGGTTGGCCAGGGGTTCGCGGAATACGAAGCTAACTTTCACCAGAGGTCGACCGTCGCAAATGTGGACTAGGCCGCGATTCAAGGTGATAATGACTGGACTCTTAAGCATCGGAAGCCGTATACTCCGACCTTGTCACAGCGCACGCTCGATCTTCTTGACTTCTCCGTGCCTGTAGGTTTAAAAGCTGCAATTTGACGTAAGCATTTTAGCAATGGCCTATAACAGCTTAAGAGAGTTCGTTCAAGTTTTGGAGCGCGCGGGTGAGCTCAAGCGCATTGCGCACCCCGTCAAAGCGCAGCTCGAAATCACCGAGATCGCCGACCGGGTGATGAAACGTAACCTGTCTGCCGTTGCACAGGCAGGCGGTCCGGCGCTGCTTTTTGAGAACGTGGATGGTAAATCGATTCCGGTGCTGATCAACGCTTTCGGCTCCATGAAACGAATGGCCCTGGCGTTGGGCGTCGGGGACGTGGAGGAAATCGCCCGCGAGATCGACCGGCTCATCCGCACCAAGCCGCCCAAATCGTTCAAGGACAAGCTCCGTCTGCTCACCGAGTTGGTCCGCCTCGCCGGCATTCCGCCTAAGCTAGTTAAAGACGCCGCCTGCCAGGAAATCATTTTGCACGATCCCGACTTAAGCATCCTTCCCGTCCTGACCTGCTGGCCGGGCGACGCCGGACCGTTCATCACTTTACCGATGGTTTTTACCAAAGATCCGCGCTCTGGCACGCGCAACGTCGGTCTCTACCGCATGCAGATTTTCGACCGGCGCACCACCGGCATGCACTGGCACCTCCACAAAGTCGGCGCGCGCCATTACCTGCATCAGAAAGAGCAGAGCGGACGAATGGAGCTTGCGGCTTGCCTGGGCGGAGACCCGGCGATGATCTATGCCGCCACCGCGCCCCTGCCGGACCAGATCGACGAAATTCTCTTCACCGGTTTCTTGCGCAAGAAGGGAGTCGAGCTAGTCAAGGGGGTAACGGTGGACGTCGAGGTGCCGGCAAATTCGGATATCGTCATCGAAGGCTACGTCGATCCCACCGAGCCGCTGCGCCGCGAGGGTCCGTTCGGCGATCACACGGGTTTTTATTCCCTTGCTGATGACTATCCCGTGTTTCATGTCACCTGCATTACGCACCGCAAGAATCCGATCTATCCGACCACCATCGTGGGACGGCCTCCGATGGAGGACGCCTATCTGGGAAAGACAACGGAGCGGCTATTCCTGCCGCTTCTTCGTGTTACTTTACCCGAGATCGTCGACATGAATCTGCCGGTTCACGGGGTTTTTCACAATCTCGCGATTATTTCGATCAAGAAGGAATATCCGGCCCACGCGCGCAAGGTCATGCACGCCTTATGGGGGCTGGGCCAGATGATGTTTACCAAGATTTTAATGATCGTCGATGCTGACGTGAATGTGCATGACCTAGCCGAAGTCACCTGGGTGGTCGGCAACCACATCGATCCGAAGCGGGACCTGGTGTTCGTCGAAGGCCCGGTGGATGTCCTGGATCACGCCGCGCCGATCATGGGCTACGGCTCCAAAGTCGGCATCGACGCCACGCGCAAATGGCGCAGCGAAGGATTCGAACGGGAATGGCCCGCGGCCATCGTCATGGACGACAAGACGAAGAAGTACATTGATTCGATCTGGGAGAAACTCGGCCTTTAGCTCCAGAACGTTCAAATCGTTCAACACGTTCAAGGCGTTCAAACCGTCGGGCAGTTCGAAGCATTTCAACCGATTGAACTGTTTGAACGATTTGAACGGCTTGAACGAGAGTATGTTATCACTAATCGACAAGAACCATGAATGTCATTGAACGCATTCGCAACTACGCCAGTCTGATCCGTTTCTCCCACACCGTCTTCGCGCTGCCTTTCGCGCTTTCGTCTGTGGCGCTGGCTTGGCCGGCTCATCCGCCTACGGCTGCAACTCTTCTCTGGATTCTGGTCGCCATGGTCGGCGCCCGCAGCGCGGCCATGGGCTTCAATCGCCTGGCCGATCGAAGGTTCGATGCTCTCAATCCGCGCACCAGCATGTGGGAGTTGCCGAAGGGAACCGTGAGAATTTGGGAGGCGGTCGTGCTTACGGTAGCGGCCTCGCTGGTTTTCATCTTCGCGGCTCATCAGCTCAATTGGACCTGCTTCATCCTATCACCGTTCGCTTTGGTGATAGTCTTCTTTTACTCCTTGACCAAGCGCTTCACCTGGACCTCCCATTTATTTCTCGGCCTGGCGCTATCTCTCGCGCCTATCGGCGCGTGGTTGGCTGTCGCCGGCTCGCCTCTTCACGTAGCCGAGATAAAAACGCCTCTATTCCTGGGCCTGGCTGTGCTTTTCTGGCTGGCCGGATTTGACGTCATTTACTCGCTCCAAGACCGGACATTCGACCTCGCGCAGGGGCTTTATTCGATCCCTGCCCGTTTCGGTGTCGCCGCCGCCCTGCGGCTTTCAAGCTTTTTTCACCTCTGTACGGCGATTTTCCTCGCCCTGGTGGGGCTGGCGGCGCAGCTAGGAATCATCTACTGGTTGGGGTTCACCGCGGTCGCAGCGATTCTGTTTTGGGAGCACCGGATCGTCACCCCCACCGACCTTTCCCGAGTCAACCGCGCTTTCTTTGATTTCAACGCCTATGTCAGCGTCGGGTATTTTCTGATCACCGCGAGCGATCTGCTTTTGATTCATGGATTCGTGGCGCTCTGATGAACCTTGACCTGTTCCTGTTGCTGTTCGCGCTGGCCGGTATCGCCGGCTTTGGCGCGGGGTTCATCGGCCTCGGCGGCGGATTACTGCTTTTCCCGCTTCTCATTTACCTCCCCCCTTTCCTCGGTCTCGATTCCATCGACGCGAAGACTGCAGCGGCTCTAGTCATTTCCCAGGTGTTTTTCGCCGGCCTCATCGGTGGCGCCGCGCACCTGCGCAAGGGCCGCGTTCACAAAAAGCTCACGATCGTCGGGGCCACTGCGTCGGCCTTCGGGGCCTTCATGGGAGGCATAGCCTCCAAGTGGGTTTCGGAGGGTTTTCTGTTGCTCTTGTTCGGCATCGTAACGGTAATCGCCGGGCTAGTAATGTTTCTCCCCGCACCTACCGCGGAGCGCGAAGAAGCGGCTGTCGATAGTTTGGCCGTGGTGATATTGCCCCTAAGCGTGATTTCTCTTGCCGTGGGTTCCGTCGTAGGACTGCTAGGGGCCGGAAATTTTCTTTTTGTTCCACTGCTGATTTATGTCCTAAAGATACCAACCCGGGTTACCATCGGTAGCAGTTTGGCGATTCATGTGCTGAACAGCCTCTTCGGCTTCTTCGGCAAGCTCATCACCGGCCAAATTCCTTTTCTGATGACGGTTGCGGTTATCCTGGGCGCCAGCCTGGGCGCCTTAGTCGGGGAAAAGTGCCATAGCAAAGTTTCCCCACAGGTTCTTCGCTACGCATACTCCGTGGTCATTGCGGTAGTTGCCCTGCGCATCTGGCTCACTCTTCTCGCCTGGTAGCGGTCTCGTCAAAGAAATCCAAAAAGGCGCGCCGCGCGTATCCTAAACGAAGCGGTTACCGGAATGAGTTGACGATTGCTTTTCGTGTGGCGCTTCACTATGCTCCTACCTGGGTAAAGGAGGAAAAAAGTATGAAGTCTGTCTTTTCCTCAGTGTTGTTCTCATTGGCTATTTATCTTTCCGGTTGCGGGTCTATTCAAACCGCCGGCGAAGTCACTCAAGGCAGGCAAGCTTTTCTCATCGGCAACAATGCGGCGGCGCTTGCCTATTTTCAGAGCGCCGCGCAGAGAGATCCCGACTACATCTTTGAAACGCCGTTGCGCCAGGGGGTGTGGAGCTACGTCGGCAGAACGGAATACGTTGTCGGCCGCTTCCCGCAGGCGCGCCAATCCCTGGAACGGGCGCTCTCAGCGAATCGACGCGAGGATATCGCGAGACTCTACCTGGGGATGACTTTAGCTCGGGAAGGCGACCGGCAGCGGGGCTTGAAAGAAATCGAAGGCGGCATGAGAGGCATCCACGGTTGGCTCGAAGACCTTAGCCAGATGCTAAGGTTTTCCGCGGGAAAATATTGGGATCCGCAGAGACAAATCCGCGCCGAAATTCAGACGACTCTCGCGATGCTCTCCACGCCGGGCGTCGACTGGGACAAAGTTATCGCCAGCGGCGAATGGGTCGGTATAACCATGGAAGCGGAAGCCGACCGCGCTCTGCGCTCTGAGAACTTTGATTTTTCGCACCTATCCGACCCATAAAACTTCCGCTTTCATTTTAGGTGCGTCCGGCTTTAGTGTGAAAGCGTATTCACCACGAAGGACACAGCGCGGCTAAGCCGCAACCAAAAAGAAAATACAACTTTTACCACGAAGGCCACGAAGAGCACGAAGTTAAGAACTTTAAAAATATCAAGGTCCGAACCCTTCGTGTCCTTCGTGCCTTCGTGGTGAATCCGACTTTTCTCATTTTGGTTGCGGCTGTGCTCTGGGATCTTCGTGGTGAACGAAATCAAGGTAACAGTGCCAGGTTACCCACACAGAAGCCTGAATATCCTATTTTAAACGACAGGAGGTAGGTCCGATGAATTTACAAGTGCTTCGGCAAGGCTATCGTTATCCGGCCTGCTTGCTCATGTTCGCTCTGATGCTCCCCGGCTGCGCGGCCTTCAGGGCGGGCACCGAGATTCAATCGGGGCGTTTGGCGCTCATGACGGGCAAACCCCAGGTAGCGCTCACGCACTTTAACCGCGCCGCGGAATTGGATCCGGACTATATTACGGGCTTCACCCCCTTTAGAGAGGGTGTATGGACCTACGTGGGCCGCGCCAACTATGAAACTGAAAACTACGTTGCGGCGCGCCAGTCGCTGGAGCGGGCCAGCGCCCGCTACGCTGACGACCACATGGCCAAGCTTTATCTTGGTCTGACTCTCGCCCGGGAGGGGAACCGCCAGAGGGCGCACCAAGAGCTCGAACGCGGTATGAAGGGACTCAACGAATGGCTTGAGAATATCTCCCAGATGTTGCGCTTTTCAACCGGGCTGTACTGGGACCCGCAACGCGAGATTCGTTCCGAGCTTCAAGCCGGGCTGGCGAGTCTATCCGGCAAAGAACCCGATTGGGCCAACCTGATCGCCCGGGGCGAAAGTGTGGGCAAACGCATGGAAGAAGAGATTGACCGCGCCGACCGATCGGAACGGTTCTTCAGGGGTAGAGACAGCGACGGCAGAAGCGACAGCCCCCGATAAGGATTGTATCAATCCAGAAGAAAACTCACGCGGAGGCACGGAGGGCGCGGAGGGAAGTGTTTGTAGTCAAGAACCACTCCGGACTCTGCGAACTCTGTATGGCTATCCACAAACAAAGACCAACATGTTTGTCATAACGCGCAGCCTGGGTAGCTTTTCCTGTGATCGAAGACTCTCTGATTCAGATATGCCTCCCGCAAAGGCGCAAAGACGCCAAGTTCGGAGGGAATAGACAAATATTCTTACGAAATATTTTCACGTGTTTTCTCCGACCTTTGCGGCCTTTGCGTCTTTGCGCGAGATATTCCGAATCTTGGTTGCGGCGCGGCCACGCTGGGTTCTCCGTGGGGCTCTTTAAACGGTGCGCAAGCGCACCCTACCTACCCGTCTTTACGCGAAAATTCTTCCTTCGTGCCTTCGTGGTGAAAACTGTCTCTTGGTTGCGCCTTTGCCGCGCTTCAATTATCCCGTTTTTCGCGCCTTGGGGTCTGCCGCCGCTGGTAGTTTTCTTCGTCGTCAATGCGGCTGAGAAGCGTGTTGAGTGAGCCAAAGATCTCCTGCTTCGCTTCTACCCCTTTCGCCAGGAAAAAGGCCGTGCGTTGGATCGAAGCACGGATATTTCCCCGCGAATCCCAGATCGGAAAATCCCGATAGCCATTCATGGAAACCTTACTGAGGAGTGTAATCCCCCCCTTCATGGCGTCAAGCCCCTTGTCATCTTGGTTCAAGCGTAATTGCGCCGCCCCCAGAACCAGCCAGGCGATCTCGTCGTCTTTTTTCACCGCCAGGGCCCGCTGCGAGATCGCAAAGGCGTCCTCGAAGCGCGCCTTTCGATAGTAGGCCCGCCCCAGCAGCGTCAAGCTGTCTTTATACGCGGCATTTTCTCGCGCCACCCTTTCCAAGGCGACGACCGCTCTGTCCATGTCGCCCGCGCTCCCCAGCATGAATTGTTCTTTCCCCTCTTCATATTGGCCCCCTAGGCCGAATCTCGGTATGTTGTGGGTACAGCCGGTGAAACCAGCCAGGAAGACTGCCAATATCGAGGTCAATCCGATCCGCAATGTCAACATGGGTATTTCTTTGAACTCCGATCTCAAAGGTTTTGAATCGATCCCGGATTCAAGGTACACGACGAATTGACAAAAAAAAAGGGGAGCCCTTTAGGCTCCCCTTTTTTTGTCGATGTTATGCTTCGACTTAGAAACTCCAGCGCAGCCTCAAAAACACATCCACCCACTCCCCGCCGCAACCAGTTCTGGCACTAGAAAAGCTATAGGATTCCGCAAAACCCGGACCCGAGCCGGTGTTGCCCCCGTCCTTGTTCCTACAACTGCCGCTGGCGCCCAAATTCTTCTGCACGTCATTGGTCAACCCGCCCGAGGAACTGAATCCCGTTGGCAGGTTCGACGCGTCGTACCACAGCACGTTTACACCCACACTCGCCCGCGGCGCGATGAAATACCATAAATCCCACTCCCGAACCAGTATCCGGTTGCGGACAAACTCCGTCCGGCTAGTAGTGGCAGTCGGTGTAATTCGGTTACACACGGCGCTATCGGTAGTATCGATGATCCCACCTGGGCCAGCTATGGCAGCGTCGGTTAACGTCGTGGTGGACGCGATCGATCTACTTCCGCGCTTGGTGTCGCACAGCGCATCGGTGCGCTCAAAGTGCGTGCCGAAAAGGATCGACCCCGGCGTGTTCGCATCGCCGGTCAGAAAACCCTTCGGACTCCACAAAAACAGATCATGGCCGATCAAAAATACCCGCCCCTGCTTTTTACCCACATCACCCAGGTTGGTGGCCGAAACCGTTTGGGTAAACACCCCAGCAGTGGTCTCTTGCGAGCGGTACCTGACTCGCATGGAGTCGCGGCTATCCTCATCCGAGTAATTCTGAAAGCCCATGTAGCCGCGTAACGTGTACGGACCGACTTGCCAGCGAATGCCGGGCGCTAAGTAATGCGCCATGCCACCGGTGATCAAGCCGGTGTTAAATAGGCTCTGCCGCCCTCCAGGTCCGTTGTCTCTGATGTTCAAACTCTGGCAAGCCGAAACGCCCGCCACTGTGCTTCTGGTAAATGTTATCTCGCTCCGGTTCGCCGTGATTGGATTGCCGCCTGCGCTGCTCTGGGCCAATGCCAGCGCCGTCGCCGACGCATCTTCCGTATGCTTGTCAGTGTTGCAGAAAAAGCCCATCATCTCGAACGTAAAGCCCCTGATCCATTTGTTTTTGGTCTGGCTAAACGGCGAGAAGTCTAAATAGGTCGCGATACTTTTCTTATTGGTAGGCACTTGGCGCCCGTCATCGCCCGCTCCAATGCTGCCAAACACGAAGTTAAACCGCGCGTGGCCCGGTATGCCGACGGCGTCTAGAGGGATGCGCCGGTAGGCAATGCCGACGCCCGTGCCGGTCCGCCCGGTGTTAAAACCGTTGTTGCGGCTGAGTAGATCGTATTCAGCCTGTGCTCCCGTGGCGCTGGAGCCGGCTCGCGCCAGACCGCCGGTGGCCTCGATGTCCGCCCCGAAGTAAACTGTCGGCAGCCACGGATTGATGTTGCCAAAGTGGATATTCCCTTGGGCGCGCTGTAAATCGGTCTGCGTCCCGAAACCGTCCATGTCCAGGCGCGACTGCACTTCGTAGAAACAATTGTTGATGCAGAGGTTCCATTCCTGCCGGAAGCGCCGTGTCATCACCTCGCCATAGGTTCGGTTTGCATGCCCCCGACCCGACTGAAACGGCATCAACCAGTCGATCTCGTGGGAGAGCTGCAAGGCCCAGGCTTTGTCAGCCGCCTCGATGCGCACTCCTTGGCCCGGATCGTACCTGAATGTCGGCATGGCCGCTGCCGCCGCCGCCGCTTCTTTCTTCAGCTCCATCTGATCCGACTTGAGCGCCGACAGCTCCTGCTCCAGCGCCTGAATCTTCTGCTCGACGTTCTGTGCCTGCGCAGGCACGACGCCAAGAGCAAATGCTGCAAGCAGGACGCTCAGCCCCATGATGCTAAACACTCTTTTCTTCATCTTCGCCTCCTTAAATTTTTTTCGTTTCCGATTATAGATGCTTCCCCGCTACGGCACTCCCACGACACGTTACATACCAGCGCCTCTCGACACGGATTGTAGTAATTGTTTTTACTTTAAGTAGTATTCTGCGGCAATAGTACTTGAGTAGTAAATTGTGCGACCGCAATCAGGCTTGCCAGACTTTAGTGAGACTAAGGTCGCAATTTCCCCGTGAAGATGTGAGTTTTTCTTTCGTCATCGTACCGAAAAGGTCGAAATGTTACCCTGCGCTGACCGCCACAGGAACCCAAATGCTTCCTGTCCTTCGTGCAACGGTCGAAAGTCTTCGCAGTTCGCGCAAATTTTCTACCGCGTCAATTTAACTTGCCGAATCGCAAATACTATTTCACCACGAAGCACACGAAGGCCACGAAGGTTTCGGACCTTGATATTTCTAAACTTCTTAACTTCGTGCTCTTCGTGACCTTCGTGGTAAAAGTTGCATTTTCTTTTTGGTTGCGGATTGCCGCGCTGAGTAGTTCGCCGGTCATTCGTTAAGCAGAAGCGAATGCGGTTGGCGAGAGCCGTTGTCCCGGCGCGACAATTTGTGTATTTTCAAAACCCATGAGACCGATCCTATCCTGGCGTTTGATTGCCGTGGGTTGCTTTCTCGCGACGGCGTCCTGCGCGCCGCGAATCACTTCGATCGATCCGGTGGAAGGCGCGCCCGGCACGATGGTGAATTTGTCGATGGAATACCTCGTCGGTTGGCCCCGGGTCGAGATCGGCGGCAAGATCATGGACTGGCCGCAACTTAAACTGCTTGCGGCAAACCCCGAGCGGCAAACCGTTAGCGGCGAAGACCTGGTCTGGATCGAGGACAAGGTTCTGCAATTTCGCGTGCCCGATCTGCCGCCGGGGGAGTACGCGGTGACGATTCACGACGACAAAGGACCGCCGGGACAGCCGGTCTATTCGTTCCTGGAAACCACGGCCTACGTCATGTTTCCCCCCGTATGGCCCTATGTTTTTCGCGCCAATCGGGCGCAGGCGCAGTTTAAAATCCTGCCGCGGCCGCCATCGGAGTCCACCGGTCCTTAGATCGTGCTCGTGGTTCGTGTTCGCGGTTGTTCGAGCACGAGCAACGAGCACGACAGAAGAGCACGATTACCCGCGCGGCGATTGCGCGCCAGGTTATTGAGTAAGGTTCTTCCGGGTTTTAGTGTGAAAGGGTACTCACCACGAAGAGCACGAAGGAAAGAAGATTTGATCCCAAAGAACGCAAAGGATTTAGGTTTCAGATCTGTGGGGCAACCGCCTTGTGGTTACCCTTGTAGTAGTACCGAGGGCACGAAGTTTTGGTTCACAAATATCCGAACCCTTCGTGTCCTTCGTGCCTTCGTGGTGAATCCGACTTTTCTCATTTTGGTTGCGGTTGTGCCGCGCTGGGATCTTCGTGGTGAACAAAATCAAGGTTATAGTGCCAGGTTACCCACACAGAAGCCTGAAGAGCGTTAAGTTAAATAGTAGCGAGGCGCCCGCTTGGATTTCCAATCAGTTTCCGTCGTGATTCCAGCCTATAATGAGGGCGAGCGCATTGAAGCAACTTTGGGCAGGCTTACGGAGTATCTCGCAAACAATTTTCCCCGCTTCGAACTTATCGTCGTTGACGACGGCTCCGGCGACGATACCGCGGACAAGGTCAAACGGGCTGCAGAAACCAACCCTCATATCGCGTTGATCTCCTATTCCCCCAACCGCGGCAAAGGATTTGCCGTGCGTCAGGGGATGTTGCGCGCCGCCAATGACGCAGTGCTTTTTACCGACGCCGATCTTTCGACGCCGGTTGAGGAAATCGAAATGGCCTTGGGGGAACTGGCGCGCGGGTTTCCGGTCGTGATCGCCTCCAGACGGCACCCCGACTCGACTATCGCCTCCCGCCAGAGCCGGGCAAGGGAAATCATCGGAAGAATCTTTAACGCTTTGGTCCGGCTGATGAATGGCTTGCCCTATAAGGACACCCAATGCGGCTTTAAGGGTTTCACGCGGAGCGCCGCCAAGGAGGTATTCGGTCGCGCGCGGATCGATACTTTTTCGTTCGATGTCGAGGTGCTGCTCATCGCCAGGACTCTTGGATATGCGATCAAAGAAATCCCCGTGCGCTGGACCAATGCGCCCGGCAGCAAAGTGCGCCCGCTGCGCGACGCGCTGACGATCTTGAACGAGCTGCTGATCCTTTACCGCGCCAAACTGCGGGGCGGATCCTGTTCGTGATTCGTGCTTGTTGTTCGTGCTCGTGTTCGAAAAACGATCGCGATTGCCCGCGAGACAATGGAGCGCCAGGGGGGGGCCGCGGCGAAAGGGGGCTCAGGGCGAACGGAAATTTCATTGACAACATTGACCACTCTCCGTTCATGCTGAGGCTCTCGAAGCATGAACCCGGATTTTTCCACACACTCTGAGTCAAGAAAAAAACCCGGATCGTCTTGACTGTAGGTTGCCGTCGCGTATAAGATTGGTCAAATTTAGTAGAGAATTTGCAATGATTGTAAAAATTATTCTTTTCGCTTTGCTGCTCGGCGCTGGGACGGCCGGTTGCTCATCGGTTTCGCTGCCCTCATTGCCGTCCTTACCATCAGTACCGTGGTTCGCTTCGGCGCCCAAAGCCGACGCCACGGAGCAGCAGCTTCTCGATGAAGGCACCCGTTATTTCAACGAGAAGAAATACGTCCGCGCCATTGACGCCTTCACGAAAATCAAGACCGACTATCCCTTTAGCCCGGCGCTCACCCACGTCTCGCTGAAAACCGCCGACGCCTATTACCTGAACGAACAGTACCCTGAGGCGATCAATGCCTTCAAAGAGTTTCAATCGATGCACCCGACCAACGAAAACATTCCCTTCGTGACCTACCGCCTCGGACAATCTTACTTCGACCAGTTCAGCTCCGCGGACAGGGATCAGAAAAACACCGAAATCGCCAGGGGATATTTCGAGACCGTGGTCGCCAAATATCCGAAGTCACCCTATGCCGCCGAGGCGAAACAAAAACTCGCCAAGGCCGTCGAGTACCTGTCGGAACATGACTTCAACATCGCCACCTTCTATTTCCAGCAAGAGAAATACCCGGCCGCGCGGGACCGCTTTGAGGAAATCGTACGCCGCTATCGCGGTTCTCCGACTGCCGTAAAAAGTCTTTTCTATCTGGGAGAGAGTTACCGGCGAGAGAGAAATAACGTTAAGGCGGCGCTCGCTTACGAAGCGCTGATCCAACATTACCCGGAGAGCAAGTTCGCGGCGGAAGCGAAAACCCAACTCGCGCAGCTTGGAAAAGAAAAGAGCGACCCGCTGGCGATGCTCTTGATGCGCGATCGAAGACCCACGGCCTCGCCGATTCCGGAAAAGACCGAGACCGCGGACGCTAAGTTGAAAGACGTGGAGTTCGTCGCGAAAAAGGAAGTAGTGTTCGAGGAGCCGGGCGCCGAAAAAGACCTCTTTCAGCGCGTCCTTGACAAAATCAACCCCTTTTCCGACAGCGGCAAAAAGACCGATGATAAGCCCCCCGAAAGCTGGCAAGAGCTTCTGGCGAAGAAAAAAGCAGCCCAGAAGGAAGAACCGGCGAGTTGGTGGAGCAGCATCAACCCTTTTAGCAGTCGCGATTCCAACGATAGTAAGCCGAAAAAGGGCGACAGCTCCAAAGATCAGCAGTTAGTGAACCAGATCGACGATTCGCTGCAGCAGAAGGGGCTAAACACGCAAAGCCAATTGGCGGCTTTGAAACCTCCGGCCGCAGCGTTGCCGGAGCAGCCCCCAGCGCCCGTCCAGACCATGGATACCGGGAAGCTCGTTCGAGAAATCGATGCCGGCTTGAAAAAGAGCGGCCGGGAAGTAAAGGAGCTGACGCCGCCGGAGGCTGCGGAGGCTTTAAGGAATCCGGCAGCGCTGGAAGCCTTGGCGGCAAAAAAGAAAGCGGCGGAATCGGAGCCGCAAAACACAACGACAAGCGGACTGCTGAGTAGCATCGATCAAACACTTAAGAGGCAGGGTGTGGACCCCGCGCGCTTCGAACCGCCGCCCGCGGGGCCAGCCGGCAAAGAACCCACGGTAAAAAATGACCCCCAAAGGAAAGTCGAGATCGAGCCAAAATTTGCCTTGGAGAAGGGCCCGCTTTTCCTCAACCCTACCGAAACCCAGGGAATAGCCGGCACGACACCGGAGCCCGTGACCCAGGAAAAAAATACTGAGAGCACGGAACAGAACCCCGCGACTCGTGACATTTCAAAAGCTCTGGTCAAAGGGCCAACCCAACCGCAAGCCTCAACAGCTGCGAAGCAGGAAGAAGAGAAAAAACCCGCCCCAGGGCAAGACCCGGAAAACAAAGGCGCCTTTGGGCAGCTCAGACAAGATCTGGACAGCATCGGCAAGATTCTGAATCCTTTCCGCTGGTAGCCGAAACAAAAACACAGCCCACGGCTCATCACTCAACGGCGTTCGCCACCGTTCTCCAGCGCGCGCACCCTGAGGCCCTCCGCCATCGTCCGTGGCGGCGCAACGACAATCCACTCTCCCTCAACCACTCCGCTGGTCATCTCTACCATTTCATCCTGGCTTTCACCCGTAACAACCGGCCTTCGCTGTGCTTTGCCGCCGACGATCGCGTAGACAAAAGTCCGCCCCTCGCGCTCAACCAAAGCTTGCTTGGGAACCAAGAGAGCATCGTGCTGCTCATCGAGCCGCAGCGTTACCAACGCCTGTGAACCCGGCGTCCACTCGAATTCGGTGTTCACCAGGTGAATCTCCGCGAGCGCGCCATCGCCGCCGGTGGCGGCATCAGGGTAAGCGTTCACCGCATGGCCTTGCAGCACCCGGCCAGGAAAGTCTTTTAGGTCGACCTGGGCCGCCAGGCCCTCGTGAATCGCGGCGAGATATTTTACCGGAATTTTGATGACGATCTTTAAGCGGCCGGGATCGCCGATGGTCAGCACCGGCGCGGAACTTTTCACCTTCCCGCCGGGATCCACCCACCGCCGCGTCACCACCCCGGCAAAGGGCGCGAAAATATTCGCCAGCGCAAGGAGCCGGCGCAACTGCGCCTGCTCCGCCTCTTGCTGGCTTATCTGGGCCTGGGCCAGATCGCGCGCCGCCCTCGCTGCCGCGGCGCCGGATTCGGCGGCGCTCAGATCCTTTCGAGCGATCAAATCCTTGGCGAGCAGCTCGCGGGTTTTTTCCAAACGGTTAAGGGCCGCGGCCTGCTGCTCGGCGCTTTTTTTTAGCGCCGCTTCAGCGAGCCGGAGCGCCTGCTCGGATTTTTCCAAGCGCTCTATGATCTCGCCGGGTCGAACCGTGGCGAGGATCTGGCCGCCTTTGACGGCATCGCCGATCTTGACATGCACCTGCCCAACGGTGCCGGCGAGGGGCGAAGGAATATCCGCCATTTTTACCGGTTCAAGTTCTCCGCTGCCGCGCACGATGATCGCGATGGCGCCCTTCTTAACCTGGGCGGCGCGCACCACAACGGCGCCGCCGCCCAGCCAATCATGCAATGGGTCATAGAGAACCGTCACGAGCCACGCGCCGCCACCGAGCCAGACCAAGGCGACTGCCAGTGGGATGCAGAGCCAGAGATAGCGCTTCATAGGTCAGGGCGGGCTGAGCGGATAGTAGGGTTGAAAGGGATAATTTCAGCGCCAAGAGTTTCTCGCAGGCGCAGGGACTGTGTCACAATGTCGCAGAACCTTCGGTTGTCATCCCGAGCGAATGCGAGGGATCTAGGATTTCTCCCTTCGGTCGAAATGACATTAGAGGTAGTGACACGGTAGTTTGCCCTTTTGACACAGGGTCGGAGAGGGGAATAGCGCGTGGACTTGCGAAAACTCATTGAGACGGGAAATAAGCCCGGGAATCGTTCTCCGTAGGACACGCCTGGGGATCGATCGCGCAGTTGGGCGGCTGCGCGCGCCGCCGCCCGCTCTGCCGGGCGTCTTACAGTTTCTGTTTGTTGACGGCGAGCTTTGCACCCAGAGCCGCATCACCCCCGAGCAGTGCCTGACGTCCTTTCGACCCCCGCGACCTCTCAGTCAGAGAGACCATAAAGGCCTGGCACTTCTCCAAATAAAGATAAACCACCGGCGTGATGTACAGCGTTAGCACCTGTGACACGAGCAGGCCGCCGACCACGGCGATGCCCAGGGGTTGCCGCGCTTCAGCCCCGGCGCCCACGCCCAGGGCGATCGGCACGGCGCCGACGATCGCCGCCATGGTCGTCATCATGATCGGCCGGAAGCGCACCAGGGCGCCTTCGTAGATGGCCTGGGCCGGCGTTTTGCCTTCGTTGCGCTGGCCTTCGAGGGCGAAGTCGATCATCATGATGGCGTTTTTCTTGACGATGCCGATCAGCATGATCAAGCCGACGAAGGCATAGATGCTCAGGTCCATGGAAAAATAATACAGCGCGAAGAGCGCGCCCAGACCCGCGGAGGGCAAACCCGAAAGAATCGTCAGCGGATGAATGAAACTCTCATAAAGAATGCCGAGCACCAGGTAGACAACGAACACGGCCAGCGCCAGCAACACCCACAGGCTTTTTATCGATGATTGAAACTCCTGAGCCGTGCCCTGAAAATTCGTGCTGATCGAAGCCGGCAGGGTCTCACGAGCCAAGCTGTTGACCTTCTCCACCGCATCGCCCAACGCCACACCCTCGCGCAGATTGAAGGACATGGTCGCCGAAGGCAACTGCCCGGAGTGATTTACCGACAGCGGTCCGGCACTGTACTTGAGGCTCGCCAGCGAGCCCAACGGCACCATGGGCTGGGCGGTACCAGCTTGACCGGCAGTCGAGCGGATGTAGAGCATCGACAGCGCCGACGGATCGTTTTGGAACTTTGGGTCGATCTCCACGATCACCTGATACTGGTTGTTCGGAGTATTGACGGTCGAGACCTGCCGCGTCGCATAGGCGTTCCAGAAGGCTTCCTCGACTTGCCGCGCCGAAATCCCTTGGGCCGTGACACCCATGGTCGAGGCCTTGTCGCGGTCAAACACTACCTGCAACTGAGGGTTTTTGAGCTGTAAATCGCTGCCGACATCGCGCAGGTCGGGAAGCGCTCTCAGCCGGTCTTCAAACAGCGCCGCATGGCGATAAAGCTCAGGGGCGTCGGGACTCTGCAAGGTGAGCTGGTAGAGGCTGCGGCTCAGCCGTCCGCCGACCCGGATGACCGGCGGGTTCTGCAGCGATACCCGGATGCCCGGCACCCGCGCTAACTTTGGACGCAAATCCCGGATTAATTCCTCCGCGCTAAGAGGCCGCTCCTTGCGCGGTTTGAGCTTCATGAAGATACGGCCCGTGTTACCGGTCAACCCCACGCCGCCGACACCGACGCTGGAGAAATAGTTCTCGACGTTGGGATCCTTGCCGACGATGGCGGCCAACTGCTGCTGGTACTTGACCATCTGCTCGAAGGAAACTCCCTGGGCGCCCTCGGTGTTGATCAAAACCTGCCCCGTGTCTTCGCTCGGGATGAAACCTTTAGGCACCAGCCCAAACATGTGAATGGTAGCGAACAACACGACTACGGAAGCAACGAAGGTTGTAACGTGATGCCGCATGACCCAGCGAAGCGAAATTTCGTAGCCCTTAGTCATTAGGTCGTGGCAGCGCCCCAGGAAGAGGTACAGCCAGCCATGTCTTTGCTCCGCGGGCGGCCGCAGATAGCGGCTGCAGAGCATCGGAGTCAGGCTGAGGGAGATGAATCCCGAAACCAAAATCGCCACGCAGATGGTCACGGAAAATTCGCGCAGCAGCCGGCCGAGCATGCCGCTCATGAACAGCACCGGGATAAACGCCGCCACCAGCGAGAGGGTCATGGAGACGATGGTAAAGCCGATCTCCTTGGCGCCTTTCACCGCCGCCTCGTAGGGCTCTTCTCCTTCCTCCATGTGGCGCACGATGTTCTCGAGCACGACGATGGCGTCGTCGACGACGAATCCGACGGCCAAAGTGAGAGCCATGAGAGATAGGTTATTCAAGCTATAGTCGAGCAGATACATCACCGCGAAGGTGCCGACGATGGACATCGGCAGCGCCAAGCTGGGGATGATCGTCGCCGACACGTTGCGCAGGAAAAGAAAGATGACCAGTATGACAAGGACGACCGTGCCGATGAGCGTCAACTGCACGTCGTGCACCGACTCCCGAATCGACTGGGTGCGGTCGAAGAATACGTCGAGCTGGATGGACTGCGGGATTTGCGCCCGCAGGCTCGGCAAAATCGCCTTGATGGCATCGACGACTTCGACGACATTGGCGCCTGGCTGGCGCTGGATGCCCAAGATGACGGCTCTTTTGCCGTTGAACCAACTGCCGACACGGGTATTTTCGACGCTGTCGATGGCTTTGCCGATGTCTTGGATGCGCACCGGCGCGCCGTTGCGGTAGGTAACGACCATCGGCTGGTACGCCTCGGCATTGGTCAATTGCGCATCTGACACTAAAGTGTAAGCGCGGTTGGGAGCATTTAAGGTGCCCACCGGCAGGTCCACATTGCCGCGCTGGATCGAGGCGACCACATCGTCGATGCCGATCTGGCGGGCCGCCAGCCGATTGGG
>Ga0209726_10004797_pt1 | contig 16970 bp, 10 predicted proteins | sample Subgrocontami54m_FD_187453 | JGI IMG/M metagenome (GOLD analysis project Ga0209726, IMG submission 187453) | Subsurface groundwater microbial communities from S. Glens Falls, New York, USA - GMW46 contaminated, 5.4 m (SPAdes) (version 3) | ecosystem: Environmental > Aquatic > Deep subsurface >... | reverse complement strand
CGCGCGACACGATGTCCTCGTATACGCCGCGATAGCTGGGCATCGGGACGTGCAGCACGCGCTCGGCGGGAAGCGTGAACCACTCGGCCACGAGGTCCGCGGTCGCGGCCGCGAGGACGTGGACCATGCTGGCCCGGTCGACGATCGCCTGCTGGAGATCGGCGTCGAGGCGCGGCCAGCGCGTGTCGTGGGGCAGCACGTTGTGGACCGTCCAGACGAGCCGCCCGCCCCCTTCGATGAACCGGTCGATGACGGCCAGGAAGCTCGCGATGGCCGCCCGACCCGCGTCCTCGGTCGTGACGCCCCGGAGCACCCTGTTGGTCCAGTGCAGGTGGAGCACGGTCCGGATGCCCATCCCGGGCAGGCCCGCCAATTCGTCGAGATCGTCGATCCGGAAGACCGGTATCGGCGCGATCCCGTGATCCCAGGTCCGCTTGTAGAGCAGGGCGGCGAATGGGTTCTGGGTCACCGGGTGGACGGCCAGGACGATCGGTCGGGCATGGCCAAGCGCCTCGAGGCGTCGGGCCGCGTCGACCGCCTCGCGGATGACCCGCCCTGGAGGTCCCTTCCGGCCGCGGATCGTTCCCTCCACCCGGTCTACCTGGCGGCCAGGACGGCGGATCCGGCGGCCCGCTCGTGGTAGGTCCGCTGCGCCGCCTCGTAGGCCGACCGATAGCGCGGTCCGTTGGCCGTCCAGGTCCGCTCGGCAAGGACCCACGCTCGACCGGCCTCGCCGAGACGCGTCTGGAGCTCCGGTTGGTCGAGCAGATCCCCGAGGACCGCGGCGAGGGCCTCCGCGTCACCGGTCGGGAAGGACAGCCCGCGGAGGTCAGGGGCGGCGATCTCGAGCAGCGCGGGCAGGTCCGCGACGACCAGCGGACGGCCCATCGCCATCGCCTCGAACGGTTTGAGCGGGGTGACCAGGCGGGCCGCCCGATCGTCGATCCTGGGCACGACGAAGACATCGATCAGGGGGTAGAGCCGCCGAACATCGGCGTGCGGGACGCGGCCGGTGAAGACCACCGACCCACCGATCCCGGCCTTCCGGGCGAGTGCCTCGAGCTCGGGTCGTCGCTCACCGTCGCCGACGAGCAGACAGGCGACCGCTCTCCCTGCGCGGACGAGTCGGGCGGTGGCCTCGATCAGGATCTCCTGCCCCTCGCGGGCCACGTCCATCGTCGAGACGTACCCGACGACCGCCTTGCCTTCGAGGCCATACGACCGACGCAGCTCGGGGTCCGGATCGAGCGGCGCGAAGGCGATCGGGTCGACCCCGTTTGGCACGACCGAGATCCGGTCGGCTGGGACTCCCCGTCCGATCAGGTCGTCGCGCATCGCCTCGCCGATCGTGATCACGCCATCGGCGGCCAGCATCGCCCGCCGCTCGGCGGTATCGCGGCGACGGGTCAGCTCGGCGGTCTCGGCCAACCGCTCGTCGGTGGTCCAGGTCGTCTCGAGGAACGAGCGGGCTTCGTAGACCAACGGGATCCCGAGGTGCTCGCGCAGGGCGAGCCCGACCAGCGCCGCGTCGTAGCCGCGATTCCCGGAGCCGGCATTGATGATCGCGGGTCGCTCGCGCTGGCCGATCCGGGAGGCCAGCCAGGCGGTCTGGGTGAGGACCTCATCGACCGGCGTCCTGGGCGGCCAGGCCGGGCCGAGGTCCAGTCGGTGGTGGGCGATCCCGTCGACCGTCTCGACCGCTGTCCAGTCGCTGGCGCCGACCGAGCGCGGGAAGCCGAGGGCGGTGACCACGAACGGGTCGAGGCCCGCCTCCCGCTCCGCGAGCAGCGAGTAGCGGCTTCGGATCGTGTAGCCGTTCGACCGCTGGGGGAGCGATTCCTTGAGCAGATGCATCACCCGACCATCCGCCGACGCGGTCACCGGGCGTGGCCGACCGGCGACCCGGGGCAGCCAGTGCGGGTCCGTCTCGCGCAGGCGGCCGGCGACGTCGCGCTCGTCCTGTTCGAGGGCGCTCGTGTCGCGCAACCCGCGCATGGCCCGGATCGCCTCGAGGGCGGCCGTCAGCTCGCCGCGGTGGCCCATCACCGTTCGACGTACGGCGAGTGCCGCGACGCTGTCCGGATGCTCGGCCAGGATGCGATCCGCCAACCCGAGGGCGGCTTCGTCGTCCCCGCGTCCGAGCGCGCGCCGGGCTCGGATCAGGGCGATCGGGGAGACCGCCGGGTCACCCGGTTCGAGGTTCGTGCTGCCCTGGCCGTGTCCGGTGACGAGGACCTTGGCGTCGCGGGCCAACCCGATGGCCGCGGCGCCACGCGGACCGGGCAGGTTTCGGGCGAGACGACCGGCGAGGTTCCGGGCGGGGCCGAGGCGGTCGCTCACCGGGTCGGTCCGAGCGCGCGCCCACCGGGCTCGACGATCATGCTCGATAGGATAGTCGTCCCGGCCGCCGGGCCGGTCACGCCACGCCGAGCCGCTCGTACAGCTCGCGGTAGCGGATTCCGTTCTGGGCCCACGTCCGATTGGTCTCCACCCACGCTCGCGCGGCGCCTCCTAGCCGCTCGCGTTCCGCCCGATCGTCGAGCAGCGGCTCGAGGACGTCGGCCAGGTTGATCGGATCCTCAGCCACGAACGTCCGACCGGTGACCCCGTCGTCGACGATCTCGCGCAGGGCGCCGACGTCGCTGACGACCAGGGCGCGCTCCATCGCCATCGCCTCGTACGGTTTGAGCGGCGTGACGAGCTGCGAGACGCGGTCGTTGGTGCGCGGGACGACGAACAGGTCGATCAACCGGTAGTAGTCGAGGACCTGGTCGTGCGGAACCCGGCCGGTGAAGATCACCGTGCCGTCGTCGAGATCCGCATCGTGGGCGGCGGCCTCGAGCGCCGCGCGGTCCTCGCCATCGCCGACCAGCAGGCAGCGCACGCGCCGGCCGCGGCGGCGGAGCTCGGCGGTCGCGGCGATGAGGTAGCGGATGCCTTCGTAGCCCGTGAAGCTCGAGATGTAGCCGATGACCGGCTCGTCGCCGATCCCGAGCCGGGTGGTCAGGGCGGCATCCGGTCGTCCCGGGATGAAGCGCCGCACGTCGACGGCGTTGGGGACCACGATCACCCGCTCGGCGTCGATCCCGCCCCTGGCCAGGATGTCCTGGCGCATCGTCTCGGACAGGGTGACGACCGCGTCCGCGGCGCGCATGCAGGCCGTCTCGACGTCCCGGGATCGGCGGTAGCGGTCGGCGTCCGCGGTCTCGCCATCCACTCGCGATCGCCAGGTCTCCTCGAGGAAGCCGCGAACTTCGTAGATCACCGGGATCCGATAGCGGTCCCGCAGGGCCAGGGCGACCTGGGCGTTGACGTGGTTGGACGCCGGGTGGAGGACCGCCGGCCGGATCGCCTCGACGAGCATGCTGGCGGCTTCGGCATAGCGGATCGCCTGGCGGTCCGCGAGGAGCCGCGGATCGAGGTCGGGCAACAACCGGTGATAGACGATCCCGTCGACGACGGACGTGGACGCGGCCCGACGGACGCCCTCGTTCCCCGGGAAGCCCGCCCGGGTCGCCATCACCGGATCGAGCCCGGCGTCGCGCTGGCTGATCGCCACGCTCTGCGCCCGGAGGGTGTAGCCAGCCTGGCGATACGGCAGCGAGTTCGTCAGCAGATGGAGGACCCGCCCGCGGACGGGGACCAGCGCGCTGGTGGCCGGAGCCAGCGGCGGCTTCCAGGCGGGATCGAGGACGACCAGCTCGGCGGCCATCCAGTCGCGCAGCCGGCGCGCGTCGCGATCGCCCGGACGGAGCTCGAGCGCGCCCGCGGCGGCCTCGTTGGCCGCTCCGTAGCGCCCGAGGCGGAGATCGATCTCCGCCCGGAGGATCAGCTCCCGGGCGTCTCGGGGAGCGGGCTGGGCATCGAGGATCCGTTCGGCGACGGCCGGCGCGCCGGCCTCGATCGCGAAGCTGGCCATCCGCTGGGTCGTCCGTCGGCCGGCTCGTGAGTCGGACCCGAGCCGTTCCGCTTCGGCGATCGCACCCGGGCCGTCGCCGGTCAGCCGCCGACCGACGACCCGGAGCAGACCGCCCGACGCACCGCGCCCGGCCAGGTGGCCGAGGGGCCAGGCAAGAACCAGGGACGCCCGCCCCAGCACGCGACGCCAGCCGGTCGGCAGGCCATCACTGAGCCGGACGAACAGTCGGAGCTTGTGGCTGCGCAGGGCCTCGGCGGCGGATCGTGGATCGTCGATCGCGCGGCGGAGGGCCGCCCTCGGGCCGGATGGGCGGCTCAACGGACGGCGTCGGGCCCGCCCGGTTTCGGGGATACTGCGCCATGGGCCGCGGCGCAGCCGTCGCCCGCGTGGCCCATCGCGAAGGGGATCATGGCGGAGACCGTAGCACACGTCGTTGGCGCCCGGCCGAACTTCATGAAGGCCGCCCCGGTCATCCGGGCGCTCGCCGCGCGGGGCGTTCCGCAGGTCGTGATCCACACCGGTCAGCACTACGACGAGCGGATGTCCGAGGTGTTCTTCCGCCAGCTCGGGCTGCCCGAGCCGGACCTCAACCTGGGCGTCGGCTCGGGCACCCATGCGGGCCAGACCGCCCAGATCATGGTCAAGCTCGAGGAGGCGTTTGGCTCGCTCGAGCCAGCCCTGATCGTGGTCTACGGCGACGTCAACTCGACCCTCGCCGCGGCCGTCGTGGCGGCCAAGATCGGCCGCCGGATCGCCCACGTCGAGGCCGGCCTGCGGAGCTTCGATCGGACGATGCCCGAAGAGGTCAACCGGGTGGTCACCGACGTCCTGGCCGACGTCCTGTTCACGACCAGCCCCGAAGCCGAGACCAACCTGGCTCGCGAAGGGATCGACCTCGACCGGGTCCATTTCGTTGGCAACCCGATGATCGACACGCTGCTGGCCAACCTCGATCGGTTCGATGTGGCGGCGGCTCGCCAGCAGCACGGCCTGGTCGGACCATACGGGGTGGCCACCCTCCATCGACCGGCCAACGTGGACGATCCGGTGGCGGCTGCTCGATTGGTTGCCGCGTTGCGCGAGATCGCGGCTCGGGTCCCGCTGGTCATTCCGCTCCATCCGCGCGGGCGGGCGATGCTCGAGGCGGCCGGGCTTGGCGGAGATCCCCGGATCTCGGTCGTCGAACCGCTCGGCTACATCGAGTTCCTGTCGCTCGTCCGGGGCGCGGCGATCGTGGTCACCGACTCGGGTGGGATCCAGGAAGAGACAACCGTGCTTGGCGTCCCGTGCCTGACCCTTCGTCCGAACACCGAGCGTCCGATCACGATCAGCCACGGCACCAACCGCCTCGTCGAGCCGGAGACCGCGCCGGCGGCCGCCCGTGACATCCTCGATGGCCGGCTGATCCTCCCGACCGAGGGTCCGCCGTTGTGGGACGGCCACGCGGGAGAGCGGATCGCCCTGATCGTCGAGCGGCTGCTTGCGGCGCCGGCCGTTGTTTGACCGGACTTGGAGGATCCATGACTGAAGACCGTCGGCTGGCCGTGATCGGCCTTGGCTACGTCGGGCTCCCGCTCGCCATCTCGTTCGTCGAGGCGGGGCTCGAGGTCGAGGGGATCGACGCCCAGCCGAGTCGGGTCGCCGAGTTGAGTGCCGGCCGCTCCCCGATCGACGACATCCCGGACACCCGGCTGAGCGACGCGATCGCGGCCGGGATGCGGGTGGTCGGGACCGATGCCGCCCGGATCGGCGAGGCCGATGTCGTCATCGTCTGCGTGCCCACCCCGATCGATCAGGCCAAGGACCCGGACCTGGGCCCGGTCCTGTCGGCGGCCGAGCTGATCGGGCGCAGCCTGCGCAAGGGCCAGCTGGTCATCCTCCAGTCGACGACGTTCCCGGGCACCACCACCGGCCCGTTCCGCAAGGTCCTCGAGCAGAGCGGGCTGGTCGCCGGCCGCGACTTCGACCTGGCCTTCGCCCCCGAGCGGGTCAATCCGGGCGATCCGGCCAGTGCGGCCAAGGACGTTCCGCGCCTGGTCGGCGCCACCACTCCGGAGGGGACGGCTCGCGCGGCCGCGCTCCTGCGGCGGATCAACAACGCGGTCATCGAGCTGTCCTCGCCCGATGCGGCCGAGCTGGCCAAGATCCTCGAGAACGTCTTCCGCAACGTCAACATCGCCCTGGTCAACCAGCTCGCCCTGCTCTGTGAGCGGATGGGGATCGATGTCTGGGAAGTGATCGGGGCCGCGGCCACCAAGCCGTTCGGGTTCATGAAGTTCACCCCCGGACCCGGCGTCGGCGGTCACTGCATCCCGGTCGATCCGTACTACCTCGCCTGGCGGGCCCGCGAGTTCGACTTCGTCGACCGCTTCGTCGAGCTGGCCGCGGACATCAACTTCGCGATGCCGCGCCACGTCGTCGATCTCGTCGCCGAGGGGCTCAACGACCGGGGCCGGGCGCTCAAGGGCGCTCGGGTCGGCGTCCTCGGGGTGGCCTTCAAGCCGGATATCCGCGACGCCCGCAACTCGCCGGCCGCCGCGATCCTGGCCGGTCTGGCCGGCCGTGGAGCCGACGTTCGGTATCACGACCCGCACGTGCCCCGGTTCCGCGACGCCGATGACGCCGCGCGCGAATCGGTCGAGCTGGCGGCCCTCCTCGCCAACAGCGACGCGATCGTGGTCGTGACCCCGCACCGGGCGATCGACTGGGACCGGGTCTACCGCGAGGCCAGCCTGGTCATCGACACGGTCGACAGCTCGCGTGGCCGGGCCACCGCCGATCGACAGGTCCTCCGGCTCGGCGCGGGCTGGACCGTCCGAGCGTGAACGTGGCCGGCCGGGCCATCCCGTCGGCCGTCCAGCCGGCGCCACTGGACCTGGGTCCGGCCGATCGAGCCATCGAGCGCCGGATCAGCGCCCTGATTCTGGTCGCGACGCCGATCCTGTTCCTGCTCTTCCTGGCGATCGCGCCGGTCGCCGCGCCAACCTTCGACGACGCGAAGTACGTGGGCATCGGGCGCAACTTCCTGGCCGGCAACGGTCCGGCGACCGTGTTCGGGCCGGTCTTCCTCAAGCATTCGCCGTTGTGGCCGATGATCATCGTGATCCCGGAGCGGCTGGTCGGGATCCATCCCCTGGTGGTCGGGCACCTGATCAACGCGCTGAGCGCATCCCTGACCATCCTGCTCGTTGGCTGGCTCGGTTGGCGGGTGCGCCCGGCCGTCGGCGCGATCGCGGCGGTCCTGCTGGCCGCCCTGCCCTATTTCTTCGACATCGCCCGGACGGGCGGCATCGACCTGCCGTCGATCGCACTGACCCTGGCCTACGTCGCGCTCGGACCGGGGATCGTCCGCACCGGCTCGGTTCGGCGGGCGGCGCTGCTCGGCGCCATCTTCGCGGTCGCCTTTCTGATCAAGGAGACGATCCTCCCGTTCGCCGTCGTCCCGTTCATCGTGGCGATCCTGTCCGGGGTGTCCTGGCGGGCCATCGTCCGAACGGCCGGCGTGACCCTCGGCGTCGCCAGCCTCGGGATGTCGTGGTGGTTCGCGATGTACGCGGGCTACACCCACGTCGTCTACCGGGCGGATCTTCCGGCCTGGACCCTCCTGCCAAGCGCCCTGGCGATCGTGGTCTTCGTCGCCCTGGGGTTGGCCGTCGATCGGATCGCGGATGCGAGCCAGCGGCGTGGCTGGGATGCGGCCGCGACCCGCCGGATCCCGGCCCGACTCCGGAGTCGAACGACCATCGGCTGGGCGGCCGTGCTGGCCTGGATCGCGGCCACCACCGTCCTCTTCGGTCGGACCCCAAAGCTGCTCGGCGCGTCGCTTCTCGACCCGGGTCAGATCGGCTACATGATCCGGACCCTGCTCGCCTCGGTCCGGCTGGCGGCCGCCTTTGGGCTCGGTGGTCTGATCGTGATCGTCGAGCTCATCCGCGCCCGCGATCGGGTGCCCGCGGCGGCCCGCGACGTCCTCGTCGCGACGCTGTGCGGCATCCCGCTGGTCCTGCTCGTGTTCGGGGTCGGCGAGACGCCCCGCCACTACATCGCCGAGCTGGCCCTGGTGCTCCTCCTGGCGACGATCGGCTGGTATCTCGGGCTGGCCCGAATCCTGGAGCGGAACCCGGCCGGGAGCCTGCTGACGGCGGTCCTCGCCGGGCTCGCGGTCCTGATCGTGGGTCTGCTGGCGATCGGCCGGTTCGACGTTCGTCTGGTGGCGCTCGGCGTCGTCGGCGGTGTCGTCGGGCTGATCGTCGCCGCGCTGATCGTCCGCTGGCTGGCGGGCCACGACCGGCTTGGCCTGATCGGGGTGATCGTGGCGTCCGGGTTGTTCGTGGCCGGTCTCGGTGTGGTCGGCGTTCGTGCCGTTCGGGCACCGGCCCATGGCGACGCCAGCCAGGCCCAGGCAACTGCCGACACCGTGGCCTGGATCGCGGCCACCCTGCCCCCCGGCACGACCGTGGCCTTCGGCTCGTACCTGAGCATGGAGACCTCGATCGACCTGCCCGCCGGGTATCGGGCGATCCAGGTCCGCCAGTACCTGGCGATCGGCGATCCGACGGCGCCGCTCGGGCTGCGCAGCGACCGCGGGACGAAGACCGACTACATCGCGGTCGACGTCGCGCCGCTGAAGGCGAACCAGTTCGACGTCTTCGCGGCCAGCCAGCTGGTCGGCCAGCTCAGGGCCGGTGACGCCCGGTACTACGTGTTCCCGGTGTCGCGTCGGCTGACCTCGGCGTCGGTCCTGGCGGTGCTCACGCCCGCCAACGGGTTCACCGAGCTCCCCGTCCGGACCTACCGCGGGTCGGACGACACGATCGACGTCCATACCTACCGGATCGATCCGGCCGCGCTGGCCGTCTCGGCGGACCGAATGTACATCTCGGTCCCCGCCCTCGAGCGGCTGGTCGAGCGACTCGAGGCCGAACCGACCGCCGGAGGACCAGCCGCGGCCAACCTGCTCGACCGGATCGTGGCCCCGACCGATGGCTCGGAGACCGCCCTGCTCGCCCGGATGGCCCGGCTGGCCGGACGATGAGGTCGTGACCGTCCCCATGGAGGCGTCCCGGATCCGGCCCGTGTGCATGATCGTCCACGCCTACTACGAGGAGGACCCGCGGGTGCGCCGCGAGGCGGAGGCCCTGGTCGAACGTGGCCGCCCGGTCGACGTCATCGCCCTGCGGCTGCCCGAGGCGGAGCGGGAGGGCGTGCTCAACGGCGTCCGGATCACCCGGCTCGGCGTCCAGCGCCACCAGGGGGCTGGGTTGTGGGTGTACCTGCGCGAATACCTCAGCTTCACGGTCCGGTCCGGCTGGACGGCGACTCGGGCGTACCGCCGCCGCCGCTACGGGCTGATCCAGGTCCACAGCCTGCCCGACTTCCTGGTCATTGCCGCGCTCCCGCTCAAGCTCATCGGCGTGCCGGTGATCCTCGATCTCCACGAGGCGATGCCCGAGTTCTTCAAGACCCGCTTCCCCGGCGTCCGGAGCCGCTTGGTCCATCGCCTGCTGCTCTGGCAGGAGCGGTTTTCGATCGCGTTGGCGACCCGGGTGCTGTCGGTCAACGAGCTGATGGCCGACCGGCTGCTCGGTCTGGGCGTCAACCCGGCCAAGCTGACGATCGTCCCGAACTCGCCAAACCTCGAGCTGTTCGACCTGACGGCCCATCCCCGGCGCGACTTCCGGGCCGATGGATCGCTGCGGGTGATCTACACCGGCGCCCTGACCCCGACGTACGAGCTCGACGTGGCGATCGACGCGATCGCGCAGGTGGCCAACGCCCGGCCGGATCTCGACGTCCGGCTCGACCTCTACGGGCGGGGCGACAGCGAGGCGGAGCTCCGCAAGCGGATCGCGGACCTCGGGATCGCCGATCGGGTCACCTTCCACGGCCGGATCCCGATCGAGGACGTGCCGGCGGCGGTCGCTGGCGCGGATATCGGGATCGCCCCGACCCGGCTCGATCCGTTCACCGCGGTCAGCCTGTCGACCAAGGTCTTCGAATACGGCGCGATGGGCAAGCCGGTGATCGCCTCGAAGCTGCCGCTGGTCGAGCGGACCTTCGCCCCGGACACGGTCCTGACCTACCCGTCGGGTGAGGCCGCCGCGATGGCCGACGCGATCGTCCGCCTGGCCGACGATCCAGAGGAGCGCCAGGGGCGGGTCGCCCGGACGGCGGCGCGGGTGGCCGAGCTTGGCTGGGCCAGCGAGGCGGATCGCTACGCAGCCCTGGTCGACGAGATGGTCGAGCGCCGAAGGTAGCGTCGAGAGCGGGGTCAGCGGCGACGCCGGGACCGGCACCCAGAGCTTCACCTACGACGGGCTCAACCGGGTCCTGGGCTCGTCGGGTTTGTCGACCACCAAGACCTATGAGTACGACCTCGACAGCAACCGGACCAAGCGCCTCGAGGCTGGGGTCAGCTTCGACACCAGCTTCGATCGGACCGATCAGCCTCCAGCGCTGCCGCGCGTGCAGAGAGACCGAGGGCCGAACGAGCGGGCCAGCCTTACATGGGCCAAGCTGGTCACGTACCCGACTCCGCAATCTCTGGCCTCGCAGATCCTCCGGAGGGCTGGTTGGACTTGCCGGGATTCTCGAACCAAGTCTGTGGCGGTGTGCTCGGATCGCGGGTGGGAGCGCTGATTGGCGGATTCACCGTGAACGGGAGCAGTCCTTGCTGACTGCGGAAGAGATCAGAAGTCTCCTTCTTCCGGTTGCCGCGGCTACGGCTCCGATCAAGCCCGATGCACGCGTCGAACATCGCGAGCTCTTGGACGCTTTGCCTGTCGAACACACCGCAGTCGTCCAGCTATTCAATGGCCTGACTGTTTCGCGTGGGGCTTACCGGCTATTCGGCCTGCGGCCGGAACCTTATCTCGACATTGTGTCCTGGAACGAGAGTGCCTCTTGGCGGTTTGCCTGGGACGATCGGCTCAAGCCATTCTTGTGTTTTGGAGAGACCGCTTGGGGCGATCAGTACGCCTACCGAAGGCGGCCGAATGGCAGCTTCGAACCTGAAATCTACCTGCTCGAGGGAACCTTGCTGGAGGCAGAGATCCTGGCACCGTCCTTCGGGAGATTCCTGGTCGATGAATTCCTGCGCAACGCTCGGTTCCCATACGATTCGATTACTCGTGCGGCACTGGCCCGTTTCGGTCAAGTCGATCCAGCCCACAACTGGGTGTTCTCACCATCTCTTGCGCTTGGCGGAGAAGAGTCTGTCGAGAACGTGATCGAACTCCCTGCATTTACCGCAATGACGTTTGCCGGAGACATCGCGACATCCTTGTTGGCGGCACCTCCCTCGTCGAGTTCTAAGAGCGTTGAGACTTGGACAGACGACAGCGGCCGAGCACGTTTGAGAGTCCGGTTCGTCTAAGGTGCCCTCGGCGACCAGCGACACCTACAGCTACGCCGGGGCGAGCGCGTCGGTCGTTCGCATCGCCAACGGCGGGACCAACACCGACAGCCCTCCTCGATGAGCTGTCTTCCTTGGAACCACGGATGCTAACCAGACGGAGGTGGACGCTTGGTAAGGCCCTCTTAGTCCTGCCGCTTGTCGCTGCATGTAGCGGCATAGCTACGAGCCCGGAGTCGACTGCCGTTCAAGTCCCCTCGCGAGTCGTCCTTGGACCGGAGGGAATCCTTGATGGCATTGCCTGGGTCGAGCCGAAAACTATCGTATTCGGGTACAAGCGACCCGAGGAGGGCATAGGCGCGGAGACGAGGTTGTGGCAGGTCGCCCTGGGTTCAGCGACGATGGCCGCGATCCCGGTCCCGGGCGCTCCAGCATGCAATCGGATCGACGATGTGGGACCGACGATGCTGGCGGACGGCCGCATCGCTTTTCAGCGGCGCTGTACCCCCGGCGCGCGAGGACCCAATACGTTCGACACGACATTGACAGCCCTTAACAATGACGGAAGCTTGACCGTCCTGGCCAATCTGGGGGGCCTGCCCTTCGTACCGCGCCAGGTCGCTTGGTCCGCGTCGGCAACCGAGGGGATCCTCTGGGGCGGGAGTCGCATCTGTGATGGGCTCTTGGCAGTCGATCGATCAGGAGTGAAGGCACTCGACGTCGAGATCAACGCAAGCGGGCATGCCTTCAACTTGAAGGACTTTGTTTCCAACAACTGCACGGACACGGGCAATGCTGAATTGCCAGCCTGGAGCAAGGATGGGCACACGATCGCGTTCCTGGCCTCAGGTGACGCCGTCGGCAAGAGCGACGCGGCCCGACTTGATGCGTCGTATTCGCTATTCACGATGGACAGCCAGGCCTGGATCCCGCGACAGCTTTTGTCGAACATCGTCCAGCCTATGGGTCTTGCCTGGTCCCCAGACGGCACAAAGGTCGCCTTCAGCGCGACTGTCGGAGGCAATCCCGGAACGTGGATCCTGAATGCAGGATCCGGTCGGCTGACTCGTGTGGCGCAGACGAACCACCTGGACGTCGCATGGTCGCCAGATGGGTCGCAACTTGCTGCTCTCGAAAACGAAACCCAGGCCCCGGCCGATCCGAACATCCACATCGTCTTCGATGTGGGATCGATCAAATAGAGCGCTACTCCCCGCTGGTGCGCGAGTCCTCGGGTCGACTCGGAAATGTGGATAGCATGCGGGCAGGCAACTCGTCGATGCGCTTGCGGAATCGAGAGTAGCGACGACCCGTGCGGTTGGCTCAACGGTCAGCCGTTTGAGGACCAATGGCAGTATGGACGTGACTACCTCGACGATCTGCGAGGCCAGCACCAATGGTAAGAGCGGCGGCGGCGCGACGGAATGAGGTTCACGACGTGATTTCGATGCTCGCGGAGTACCGCCGATTGTCGGAACAACGCGGTAAGTTGAAACTCTCGCCGAGTCGTTCAAATCCCTTGATGGTCAAGATTCAGGCGCTCTTCCAAGAGATTCGACTGACCAGTGAAGGACGCGCTGGCATCGTCGCCCTGCTGGATGACCCAGACGTGCCCGTCCGACTGATGGCCGCATCGCATGTCCTCAAGTGGGATCCCGAGAAGGCCATCCCTGCGCTCGAAGGGATAGACGCCCTCCGGGGGGATGATGGATTCAACGCCAACATGTTGCTGAAGATCCACCGCGGGCAATGGCCACCCTCGCACGCGGAGGTGCACCGCAACATGGAACTCCATGCCTACTCGCTGAGCATCCGAGCCAAGGTCGATGAGTTTGGTTGGACAGCCGTCGCTGTCGATGACAAGCCGCCGTTCTGCTACACGGTGGGCCTGTGGCGCCTGCTCGATCATCCCGAAATACTCGTCGCCGGATTACCAGACGAAACAGCGAAATGGATCCTCGATCGCGCCGTCGCCATGATCAAGGGCACCGGGAGGCCCCTTTTGGCCGGGACGACGATCGGCGGTGTAATGGACGACTTCCCGGTCGCCATCCGGACGATTGATGCGCCTCGCCTCTCGGACCTCGGGTTCGCCGCCGACCTTTATGGAGGCGTCGTCTACACGGCGCTCCAGATCGTCTGGCCAGACCGCGCCAAGCAGTTCCCCTGGGATCCAGGGGCGTCAGCCGATTTCCGGCGAGTTCAACCCCTGTTCTTCAGCGGCGACGGGGTTGGGTCGGAGCGACATCGGCAGTCAGCAGTCAAGTCGTCCACGTCCTTGCGGAAACCGGACTAGCGACGAAGCCAGCCAGGTGGACCTAGCCTCGCCTGGGTCGTCCGACCAGCTACGGCTGAACGGGGAAATTCGGTAGACCGCCGGGCGCATCGCCACTGACGTGCGCTTCCTCGATCGCGGCACCTGCGGTCGGATCGTCTGGACTACCGATGCTCTCGATGGTGCCGATCGAACCCGTGCCGTGGATCGGATCGACGAACGGTCCGAAGCGGTCCCCCGGGGGCTCAGCGCGACGCCCCGGCGAAGGGTCAGGCGGGCCCGAGCATCGTCCGGACCCGGCGGCGCACGCCGCGGGCGACCCGGCGTGGGATCGACGAGGGTGGCGCGACGGGTTTCGGGGCGACGACCCGGGGCGACGGCTCGGCGGCTGTCTTGCTGATCGGCGTCAGCCAGGCCGTGTCGACGTTCCCGAGCTGGAGTGCCGGATCGGCGAACAGGCGCAGGAACTCGGACACGATGTAGCGAACGGCGTGCCGTTCGACATGCCGTCCGTCGTCCCGGAAGTAGTCGCTCTGGCGCTCGGCCGTCACTACCATCTCGTAGGAGTGGAAGTAGCGGACGTCGGGGTGCCGATCGACGAACTCCGACACGGCGGCCCGGATCCGGCTCTTCGACTCGGTGTTGGCGATCCGGACGTCGAGCGGGGTGAAGGTCGTGTGGAGCGGGACCGGCGAGGTGGTCACGATCAGCCGGGCGCCGATCGTGTCGCGGACGATCGCCCGGATCCGCTCCAGATCGTCGAGCATCTCGGCCACGGTCAGCCGATGGAAGACCGGGTTGAGCGTCGGGAAGATCGCCGGGTGCGGGATCTGGCGGTAGGTCGCGCCGCTGGTCGGGCTGCGCCAGGTCTCGATCAGGCCCAGGGTCACCACGACCACCTTGGCGTCCCGGAAGAGCTCATCGGCACCCGCATCAGCTTCCCGGCGTGCCTTCAGCAGGCTTGGCTCGTCCGGATAGACGTCGCTGTAGTCACGGAACGGATCGACCCATCCGTCGCCGATCCGCCAGGCCGGTTCGGTCTGCCGCTCCGGCCAGCCGCCGGCGATCCGCTCGAGCTCCTGGCGGATCGTCGCGGTCGAGTAGAACAGCCCGCCCGGATGCATCCCACCGACGATCCCGACACTGCCCATCATCGAGGCCAGCTCGGCCGCGAAGCAGCTGCCGACCGTGGCGACCTTGGTCGCGGTACGGATGAGCAACTCCGGCTCGGCGCTCATCACCATGGCCCGGTCCGACCAGGCGTGGACGTGGTCCAGGTGCCAGTCTCCGAGCCGACTCTTGAGCACGGGCATGGCCAGAGGATATCGCGGGTCGGGTCGGAGAGCCACGCCCAGTCATGGCTCACTCGCTATCCTCGGTTGATGGGTCAAGCTGGACAGGCCGAGATCGACCGACGTGGCGGCATCGCCGAGGCCCTGGCGGACGAGCGCTCCGCCGGGCTACGCGAGACCCCGTCGATCCTGCGGTTCTGCCCGGCGCCGTCGCGTGAACCAGTCGAAGGACGTTTGGATGTCGTCCTTGACACGACGTGGGCGGCACCCGCCGATGACCCGGAGATCGGCGCGACCGTCGGGCTGCGCGAGGTCGCCGAGCGGCTGCTCGGCGGCCGTGACCTGATCGCGGAGACCTCGACCCTCCTCGATGAATGGGCCGACCGAGCGGGCGTGGTCGAGGCCACGACGGTCGATGGCACGTCGTTCTGGTACTACGGCCGGCTCGACCATTGGTTGTGGCTCCAGGAACGGATCCTGTGGCTTGGGATCGTGGACGCACTGGTCGGCGACGGTTCGTTCGCCCGGATCGAATGCGCCGCCGGGACGGACCCGAGCCTGGTCGAGGCCGCCCGTGCCATCGCCGCGCGCGACGGCCTGGACGTCGAGGCCGAGGACATCGGAGCCCAGGTTGCCATCGAGTCAACCGACCGAACCGACGCGGCGAGTCCACCGGCCGCCTCATCCGACGGCCCGGCCGCCGCCTCATCCGACGGCTCGGCGGCCGCCCGATCCGGCCCGGTTTCGCCGCTCCGACGGCTCGCCGGGAGACTCCGCCGACGACTGTCTGGCGGTGTTCCAACCGGCTCGCCCGAGGGTCGCCGGCGCCTGCTGCGCGAACGGCTGGCCACGCTGGCGGACGAACACGATCGTCGGCTGCTCGTCCTCCTCCAGCATGCCCGTCAGCGCGTGGACGGACCATCCGGGTCACGGCTCATGAACGCCTACCTGGGTCCGATCGTCGACCGGCTGCGCGGAACGCGGCTCGAACCGATCGAGCTCGATCTCCGGGCTCGCCTGCGCGACGACGCGACCTGGCTGCGGATGACCGAGCCAGGGGAGGAGCGCTATCTGCCCGCCGAGGCCATCTGGTCGGCGGGTGCCACGGACGACCAGGCCGCGGCAACCGAGCAGGCGGGCGCCGCGGCCGAAAGGATCGCCGCGACCTCGGTTCCGGTCCTCGTCTCGGGCGTCGACCTGGGGCCGGCGCTGGCCGGACGGGTCTCGGCGTTCGTCCGACGCTCGCTTCCCGGCCAGATCGTCAACCAGGCCCGGGCGCGGCACCTGATCCGACGACTCGCCCCGGCGGGCATCCTGCTGGCCGACGAATACCACCGCCAGGAATGGTTGGGCGCCGCCCGGCTCGAGGGGATCCCCGCCAACGCCGTCCAGCACGGGCTGATCTACGACCACCACAACGGGTACATCCACCGTGACCGGCCGGCGGCGCTCCGGATTCCGGATCGCTTGTACGTGTTTGGTGATTGGGAACGGCGTCTGCTCGTCGACCGGAGCGTCTTTCACCCCGACGAGGTGTCGGTCGGTGGATCGCCCCGGCTCGATCTCGTCGCCGCCGACGCTGGCTCGATCGCGCCGGCCGATCGCGAATCCTTGAGAACCGAGCTCGGTGTCCGACCCGGGGACCGGATGGTCGTCCTGTCCGGGACGTGGGGTTCGCTCTATCGTCGGTTCCACTATCCGATCGCGCTGGCTGGCCTCGTCGACCGTCCGCTGCCGAGGGTCCACATCGTGGTCAAGCTCCATCCGGGCGAGGAGGACGAGGGTCCCTACCGGGCCGTGATCGACCACGTCGCGGCGGCTCGCGGGTTCGCGCCACCGCCGGTCACCGTCGTCCGGGAGATCGACCTGTATCGCCTGCTTCGGTCCGCCGATGCCCACCTTGGCGTCCACTCGACCGTGCTGACCGAGGCGGTCTTCACCGGGACGCCCAACCTTCTGGCCGCCGGGCTCGCCGGCGCGGATCTGCTTGGCTATGTCGAGGCGGGTGTCGCGACGCCCGTGGTCAGCGGTGCAGACCTGCTGGCCGCGCTCGACGCCCCCGGCGGCGGCGCTCCGGACGCCAGCGCCCGTCGCGCCTTTCTCGACGATCACTTCCGCCTCGGTTCGGCC
>Ga0209726_10004796_pt1 | contig 16971 bp, 21 predicted proteins | sample Subgrocontami54m_FD_187453 | JGI IMG/M metagenome (GOLD analysis project Ga0209726, IMG submission 187453) | Subsurface groundwater microbial communities from S. Glens Falls, New York, USA - GMW46 contaminated, 5.4 m (SPAdes) (version 3) | ecosystem: Environmental > Aquatic > Deep subsurface >... | reverse complement strand
TTGCCGTCCTTTGGGACGGGCAGCTCACGCGGCCGGAAGGTCTGTTTCTCGTGGGAGTGTATATCCTCCATGCATTTGTCCTCAATCGGGACGGGAAGAAGAAAAAGAGGGAAAGAGGAGGATTAGAAGGATTAGGGGGACATTTCCTTGTGTTTGCGGCGGGAGTGGCAGTCATGTTTATTTCTTCGCGGTTTATCGTGACGAGTGCAGAGGCAATCATGGGGATGTTTTCGATTGCGCCAATACTCTTCGGACTATTTTTCTTGTCGTTTGGGACCAACCTGCCGGAGCTTGCCCTTGCATTTGAAAGTATACGGCACCGCAGGCGCGAGATTGCATTCGGAGATTTTCTCGGAAGCGCTGCTGCTAACACATTGATTTTGGGGATCCTAGGCTTGGTGGCGCCCTTTGGCGGAGTGGGTAACGGGAGGATTCAGGGGGCGCTTCTCATTTTGGGAAGCGTGACGGTCTATTTTTTGTGGGCCATCTCGTCGGGACGGGAGATCAGCAGGAAAGAAGGTGTGGGGCTTCTGGTTTTTTACCTTCTGTTTGTCGCGTATGAACTGTTTATGTGAGAGAAGTTTTTGCACGGTGGCGGGTGCGGATAGCGGGGAATGAAAACGTGGTAGCCGAGCCCGTCGTGTAGTACAGCCACAGCCCTTTGGCCATGCGGAAAAAAAGCCGTATGCCCTCATCACCGCGTCTCCCGGAGCTCGTCACATAGTTGTCTTTTCTATAGACAACCGTTCCTACTTTTTTGAGTCGGTGCACGATCTCGATGTCTTCCGCGCTTTGAAAGTCCACCGGATACCCACCGACGCGGATGGCCGCGTCGCGTTTGTACGCGGTATTTTGTCCAGGAGCTATCGGGCGAGAAAAGAAGCGTGAGAGGGAAAAGAACGGCGGATGGATGACGTTGACCGCGAAGCGATACGGGAACCATCCGTCGCAGACGCGGTAGCCGCTGTAGACGGCAACAACGTGGGCGGGGGTAATGGATTCTTCGATGCGGGCAAGCCAGAGCCGGGGGACGATCGTATCTGCGTCCGTGGTGGCAACCACGTCGCCGCTTGCGTAGAGCAGCCCCCGCTGGCGCGCCTCGCCGATGGTGGTTTTGGGAATACGAAGGAGTTTCGCTCCAGCGCGCTCTGCTATCTGGGGCGTGCGGTCTGTTGAGCTCCCGTCTACGACGATGACCTCATCCGGTTTTCTCGTCAGGCGGCCCAGAGAAGCAAGCGTATCGGGCAGGTAGGACTCCTCGTTGTAGGCAGGGATGACGACTGAGAGGCGCATATACTATAGTGTATAATACCATCGGTGAACAAGACTACTGTTAGCATCATCATCCCAACCCTTAACGAAGAGAAGTTTCTGCCCAACCTCCTTGCTTCGATCGTCACCCAAACAGAAAAGACTTTTGAGGTAATTGTGGTGGACGGGGCATCCAAAGATACGACGGTAGCGGCGGCTAGGACGTTTGCGAAGAAACTACCGCTTCGCGTGATAGTATGCGAGCGAGCAGGTGTTTCCATGCAGCGCAATCGTGGGGCGGCAGCAGCCCAAGGCGAATGGCTCATATTTTTGGATGCCGATAGCGTGTTGCTGCCATATTGTCTGAGTCGGCTTGCCGAGTTTATCCAAACGGAGAAGCCGCGATTCGTGACCAGTTGGGGTAAACCGGATAGCCGCGTTGTGCAGGATTCGCTTTCGACACTTCTCTATAACATGGTTTTGGAAGGGGGGCTTTTATTTCACAGACAGCTCTCCCCGGGGCCGTTTACTGCGGTAACCAAGTCGGCGTTTGATGCTATCGGCGGCTACGATGAGTCACTTGAGTTTGGTGAGGACCAGAATTTGAGTCAACGATTGGCCGATCATGGGACGCCGCTTGCCATTATTCGAGAAACTCTATTCATTTGGTCGATGCGCCGGTTTCGTGCCCAGGGAACAGTGTGGTCCGCTCAGGTATACCTTCGATCAGCGCTTCGCGTATTATTTACCGGCAAAAATTACACCCATATGCCCGGCTACATCATGGGCGGACATTTATATGATAAGAAGCGACCCATGAAGCGGTCAGTCCTTAAAACATTTGAAACGAAGTTCAAAAAAATGATGCGAGAAGTGTTTGCATAGTATGCATGTTATTGCTGACTTACAACTTCACTCCAGGTTTTCCCGGGCGGTGTCGCCGCAGATGACACTGCCAAATATTGCCGCGTGGGCGGCCCGCAAAGGGATAGGACTTGTGGCAACCGGCGATTGGACGCACCCAATCTGGTTTCGGGAAATAGAGAGCCAACTTGAGGAAAAAGGAAACGGGCTTCTCTCGTTGAAAACCCAAAACGATCCGAAATTTTTATTAGCTACCGAAGTTTCCTCGATTTATTCCCAGGGCGGGAAAGTCCGGCGGGTGCATACGCTTATCTGGGTGCCGACCTTAGAATCTGCCCGTAAAATTAGCCAGGAGATGACAAAGCGTGGTTGTAACCTGATGAGTGACGGCCGGCCGATCGTTGGACTTTCCTGTATTCATATCGCGGAATTGGTATTGTCCATTGAGCCTAAAGCGCTTATTATAGCCGCTCATTGCTGGACACCATGGTTTTCTGTGTATGGCGAGAAAGGCGGGTTTGAGAGCCTGGATGAAGCGTTCGGGCCGTATGCGAAATTTATTTATGCAGTAGAAACAGGATTATCGAGTAACCCCGCCATGAATTGGCGCATTAAGGAACTCGATCATAGGTCTATCCTGTCTTTTTCCGATGCGCATTCGGGACCGAAGCTGGGGAGGGAGGCCACCGTATTTAATATCCCTGAGATTTCTTATGAACATATCTACGAAGCGATTCGTACGCAAACGAATGTCGCATATACCATCGAATTCTATCCCGAAGAAGGGAAGTACCACTGGAGCGGGCACCGGGCCTGCGGGATCCGTTGGGGACCGGAGGATACGAAGGTAAAAGGCACGACGTGTCCGGTCTGCGGCAAACCGCTTGTACAGGGCGTGGTGCAGCGCGTAGAAGCGCTGGCCTCGCGTAGCGAGGAAGACTTAGAATTATTCAAAGTGAAACCCATGATGATAGGAAGCAGGACGTTTCCAAATCGGCCGCCGTTTGTGATGCTTGTGCCCTTACAAGAAATTATCAGTGAATGTATCGGCTCGCCGGTAGCAAGTCCCAAAGTACAGGGGCCGTATAGCGCATTGACAGATGCATTAGGAGGGGAATTTGCCGTTCTTCTTGAGGCTTCGATTGAAGAAATTGCCAAGATTGCTGGTGATCGCGTTGCGCAAGGGATAGACAAGGTGCGCCGCGGCGATCTGGTCATCGATCCCGGCTACGACGGCGTGTTTGGGGTGGTTAAACTTTGGCGGGAAGGGGAGGAGAAGGCGCTCATGGATAAGAACAAAGAGCAACTGAGCTTGCTTTGACTGTTGACTATTGTACGTCCAATAGGTATAGTAAGCGTACTATGAACGGTACGCAAACGATCACCATATCCGAGCTTCGTCAGAACGCAGCTGATGCACGGGAAGCGCAGTCGGCAAAAGCAGAAAAACGGACATCGTTTTACGGCTATATCAAAAAGAGGTGGGGTACGCTCGACTAAAGAACTTGGGTCTATCCCCGATGCGTTGGCCAAAAACATCGCACGGCACATCCTCATGCTACCTTCCGATCCTCATCCGCCAAACAGCAAGAAACTCCAAGGACAGGATAACTACCGTCTGCGCGTGGGGTCCTTCCGCGTGCTCTATACGGCGGATACGAAAGCAAAAGAAGTGACGGTGCTTCGTGTCGCCGACCGCAAGACGATTTATCGATAGCGGGCTTAACAAAAACCTGCGTATTGACGGGAGGATTTTTTTCGTGGTAAGGTGAGGAATAAGGAATGCCCTCCTGGCCTTACTTCTCGCCTTACCTACTATTCGTAGCGCGGCTCGAAGAGCGGCCTTAGGCGGGCCTAAGAAACGCTAATCCCGATTAAGATCGGGAAAGCGTTTCTAAGGGAGGTGATAATAAATGGCAAATGGAACAAAAGGCAATGAAAATCTGATGGCGGCGGCAAGCTACCTGTTGGGCTTTGTAACCGGAATTATCTTTCTCCTTCTCGAGAAACAGAGCAAGTTTGTACGCTTTCACGCAATGCAATCCACGGTCCTGTTTGGAGGGATATTCGTAATCAATATTGCTCTCGGATTCATCCCAATCCTGGGATGGCTCGTCGGGCTCCTTCTTTCTTTGGTCGCTTTTATTCTCTGGATTGTGTGCATGTGGAAAGCATTTCAGGGGGAGATGTATAAAGTGCCAAAGGTAGGCGATATAGCTGAGGCGCAACTGGCGAAGATGAGTAAATAACCGTGGTACTTAACGATCGTCACCAAGCCGGTGTCCAACTTGGGCAAAAACTTTCCTCGTATCGTGGGACGGCATCGTCTATTTTGGGACTTGCGCGTGGTGGTGTGGCCGTAGCAAGAACGCTCGCAGATGAACTCCAAATTCCTCTGGATGTTTTGGTCGTCAAAAAAATCGGAGTTCCCGGACAAGAGGAGCTGGCTCTCGGCGCTCTTGCTCCGGACAGGGTATGCTCCATAGACTGGCGGTTTGCACAAAGGTTGGGGGTGGATGAAGATTTTGTCAAATCACAAATCGCAATTCTCAATGACCAAATTAAACAGAAAACGCTTTTGTATAGGAAGGGGAGGAAGCCGTACCGGTTTAGAGAAAAAACCGTGATTCTGGTCGATGACGGGGCGGCAACCGGGGCGACCATGGAGGTAGCCATAAAATGGCTACGAAAGAAACACGCTAAAAAAATTGTCGTCGCTTTGCCTGTCGTTCCCAAAGAACTTCTCCCCAAAATTGTCCCGGAGGTGGATTCGTTAGTAGTTTTAGAAACTCCGGAAGAGTTCAGATCCGTGGGACAGTTTTATAAAGATTTTCGGCAAATTACGGATGAGGAAGTGGTAGAATTGCTTCAATGAAATTAATCGTTGGTCTTGGTAATCCTGGTGGGGAGTATGAAAGCACCCGGCATAATATCGGGTTTATGGTGGTGGAGAAGCTTGCCCACGAGTTAACAATGGGCACGGTCACGTGGAAAGAAGATGAAAAACACAAAGCGTTGCTTTATAAGAAGGGAGATATCATCTTTGCTAAACCACTTACATTTATGAATAATTCTGGTATTCCGGTACAAAGTATCATGAATTTTTATAAACTTTCTGTCAGTGATTTGTGGGTGGTGCATGACGATATTGACTTGCCATTAGGCAAAATCCGCATACGGGAAAATGGTGGTACGGGTGGTCATCATGGGATAGAGTCCGTCGTTGCAGCCTTGAAGACAGATGCATTCGTGCGGTTCCGGTTGGGGATTGGTAGGGGGAAAGATACACCTCCGGGCGTACGGGAAAAAAATCTTCATCACCGATCGGTCATTCAGTATGTGCTTTCACGCTTTACGCGCCACGAAGCGGGAGACCTCAAACATCTCGTCAAGCATGGCACAGAGGCGGTACGGATTGCTTTGATGCAGGGAATTGACAAGGCAATGAATCGGTTCAATTAATCATGCAACCTATCAGCGATATCCTCAAAAAGTTCAATCCCATAGAAGATAAGTACATCTCCCGAGAGTTTCAGGCGTTCGGAATCTATTTAGCCGAAACACTCGAAGATTATAAGCACAAATCTCTCTACATTCGCCTGGCGAAAACCGTTCCGAGAGCAATTTTGGAAAAAGCACTGTCATTTGTGAAGGATGCCAATGCGCGAAGCCGCCCAAAGCTGTTTATGTGGAAGATGGGGAAGCTTAAGAAGGGGGAGGAGTGAAGCGTATCCATCTGATTATTTCCGGAGATGTGCAGGGGGTGGGGTTTAGAACATGGATCCTTCGACATGCTCAGGATCTTGCCCTCACGGGCTGGGTGAAGAATCGGGAGGACGGGACGGTGGAGGTGGTAGCGGAAGGACCAAAGTCGGATCTCGAAAAATTGATTATGGATTGTCACGACGGACCAGATATAGCAATGGTCGAACGCGTTGATGTCACGTGGGAAGAACCAACGGATGAGTTTGTGGAGTTTGAAGTAGTATACTAAAGACTATGGAAAAAGTGATGGAGATTATCAAGAAGAAACCCACTCTATTTTTAGCGGTATCTATTGGTTACGCGCTTGGGGTCGGGGTTATAAAGTGGGGGATAGCATGGCCCCCGCAGGCGTTCCTGTATTTTGCCGGCAGCTTACTGGGCGTCTATTTTCTGGACGCTGCGGAAGTATTTTTTGCACTTTCCCCTTCGCCGTTTCGTTCCATCGTATTTATGGCGGCATTTTCCGTAGTGAGCTTTTTTATCGTGACGAGCTCGGGAAGCTTTGTGGGAAGCGGCCTAGTATTATCGCTTTTTCTTTCTCTTATTCTCTGGCAGATAGGAGAGTTGCAAATAGCCGGAAATTTGAATAGTTGGTATAGGATGGTGGCTGGACCGGTGAGTCTAAGCATGCAACGTTGGATACTTTTTGTATTCATAGCGTTTTTTGTGATAGAGACGTATTTATTCATACGTTGAATTATGAAGTATGAATTATGAATTATGGAGAATGCAAAAATCACGTCGTTTACAAAATTGAATACATGGATAGAGGGGCATTCGTTGGTTTTGTCGGTATACAAAATTACAAAAGCATTTCCAAGAGACGAGATGTTTTGTTTGATTTCACAGATGCGGCGGTGTGCTGTCTCGATAACTTCAAATATAGCCGAAGGATTTAGTCGCCAATCATATAAGGAAAAGATTCAATTTTATCTTACGGCGTTGGGATCACTTACAGAGTTGCAAAACCAGTTGTTAGTGGCTCGCGACGTGGGATATCTCCCGGCAGAGGCTTTTCAAGTGATCGCTTCGCAGACGGTAGTAGTGAGTAAACTTTTGAACGGTTTGATTAAGAAGTCAAAAGCCATACTTCATAATTCGTAATTCATAATTCGCTCTTGTCAATCTTTTTTAAAGGGGGTATGGTAAGGTTATGAAGATAAATAAAGGGAAACACGTAGCCATTACGACTCTTGAACCCGTCTTTCAACTGTGGGGGTGGATACTTCTGACCTGGAGTCTGTACCGTTATTTTTTCAAGCTTCCTGAAGTAGTCGATGAGTTTATCGCCAAACCTTTTATATTTGTTGCCCCCGTCCTCTGGTACGTTTTGAAAAAGGAAAAAAGGAATCTGATTTCTTTGGGTCTAACGACCAAAAACCTATTTACGAGTCTTTATGTGGGGTTGGGTTTCGGATTTGTGTTTGCTCTTGAGGGAATAGCAGCTAATGCCATCAAGTACGGAAAAATCCAGATCAATCCGATTGCTGCGTTTGAGCAGTACGGCTTGGTGATGCTTCTGATTTTGAGCGTAGCGACGGCTTTCACTGAAGAACTTCTTAACCGCGGATTTTTGTTTGGCCGGATAATGGAAAAAACGAAAAGTTTGCCGTATGCGGCCATCCTGTCCACGGTCCTCTTTGTCCTTCTCCATGTGCCGATTCTCGTGGCGAGTCTCAAACTTTCGGGGATGACGCTTGTCCTTTTTTTCGTGACGGACTTTATCCTGGGACTTGCCAATAGCTTGCTTTATTTCAACACAAAATCGCTTTTGGCCCCTATCCTCGTCCATGTCTTCTGGAACATGACGGTGGCGTTGTACCTCTGAAGAACAGGTGTCAAGCTAGTTCACCTGGCAGGTGGTGGATCTTCAGGTGGATCTTCACATACGTGCTTGACAAAATTATGCCATGGCAGGGATTTGTCAAAGCTGGGAATACTACCCGTTGTGTGTTGAAGGATTGAAGCAGAGTGTCAAATTGCCGCAGGGCGTCGGGTTCGTCCGCGAAGATGAACTCCCCTTAACTACCGGGCAGGCCACGCAGCATGAGTTTGTGATGTCTTCTCTCACAGGGTATACTATCAGCCTATGTCTGAGCGGCTGAGGTCAATAACGGTCAATCCGTATCGTATGGTTGATTTCCCCGATAGAATAGTCGGCGTGCATGGTACCGGAGAGCGGGGGATTGGGGCGCTTTTAGAAACCGGTGTTCTGCCGGGGCAGACGACAGTTGATGACGTGGGGCTACTGGGAGACGTGTTTTTTTATGGCAATCAGCAATCGTTTCCAGAGAAAATGATGTTTGATTATCGTGATGCATGTGACCACGCAAAAACGTATGCGGAGCTTTCCGCCCAATATGATGCGCTGGCGCAGTCATTATATCTAAAGGATGATCTGGACTACGAGCAACATATAAGAGATCTTGTTGATATATCATTGGAAGATCTTGTTGACGATCTTGGGTCGTCAATAATAGATGGTCCTAGCGCAATGAACATAGTGAGATCATATTTGGGTGACAATTATAAAACTCATTTCGTAGAAAGCTGGGATGAAATCACAGCTCGCGGCTATACGGCGAAAAATTTAATAGGCCTCATTCGAGAAGCTCAAGAACATAAAGGACATCTGTTGTTTCTTGATCAACGTGTTCTAGGAGATTTTTCTATAGAATCTGATACGTTTGAATTTGGGGCGCTCGTATTGCATACAGATCGTGGATTAAGCGCGGGCTATCTCTGGCAACCAAGTGACACATAGCCTTTTTTTTGGTATTTGACAATGGTCTAAATTAATACTAAAATTGGATAGTTGACTGTCTATATTTGGTATAATTATGTATATTCCACGCTCGATCGAACCAAAAATCAAAGAGTGGCTCTTTAAGGGAAAAATTATTGTTATCTATGGTGCCCGCCAGACGGGGAAATCTACCGTGGTCAAACGAGTGTTAGCCGATGTTTCCTCTGACGTCAAGTTTCTCAATGGAGATGAGACCGGCACGAAACGGCTTTTTGCCGGAGCGGGTGATGCTTCGACGTTAGGGCGTATCGTCGGGAATCACAAGATTGTAGTGATAGACGAAGCGCAGAGAATAGAGAATATCGGACTGAAGCTTAAAATATTAATTGACGCGTTTCCCAACCGGCAGATTATCGCTACCGGATCCTCATCGTTTGATCTGGCCAACAAAATCGCGGAACCGCTTACGGGACGGACCGTGCAATTTACACTGTATCCGTTGTCTCTCGTTGAACTGTCCCGCGTATGGGATGAAATAGAGTTGCACGTACAGCTCGAGAATTTATTGATTTACGGGTCGTACCCTGCGGTTGTTATTGCCTCTTCTCTGGAAGAAAAGACAGTTCTTTTGAAGCAGTTGGCGTCAGACTATTTGTATAAAGACGTCTTAAGTTTTGACCGTGTGAAGAAAAGCGAAGTATTGCAAAAGTTGGCGGAGGCCATAGCGCTTCAAACGGGAAACGAAGTTTCATATAACGAACTATCAAACCTATTACAGATAGGAAAGCAGACCGTTGTGTCCTACCTGGATATTCTGGAACAGGGTTTTATTGTGTATCGGTTGACGTCGTTTGCCCGTAACTTACGGCAGGAGATCAATAGGTCCCGCAAGGTATATTTGCTGGATACGGGCATCCGTAACGTACTCATCAACAATCTTAATCCGTTGTCGCTCCGTACTGATGTTGGAGCACTCTGGGAGAATTATGTAGCATCAGAGTTTAAGAAACAACAGTTCTGGGCAGCCAGAACAGCGCCGCTTTACTTTTGGCGGACATACGCCCGTGAGGAAGTTGATTTGGTGAAAGATGAGGGGGGGACGCTCCATGCCTATGAAATCAAGTGGCAAAAAGCAAAGCTTCGACCGCCGAAAAACTGGCTCGCGGCGTATCCCAGCTCGCAGTGGCAAAGTATCACGAAGGATAATTTTTTGGAAGTTCTTGTGAAAAAAGAACAGGTGCGAAGCTAGTTCACCTGACAGGTGGATGGATCATGTGAAGAAGTGAGGCAAATTGGGCAAGGGCGTCGGGTTCGTCAGTAAAGACGAGTTCTTTTTTGACTGATGGGCAGCCGAGGAGCATGCGGGAGATTTTTTTGTTTATTTCATAAAGCAAATAGACCGGGATGTTTTTGATTCTTGCATGTTCGATTTCCAGTCCCGTTCCGGTCGAGGGTTCACCCACGTAGGCGATCATAACGTCACTTTTCTCGAGTTGGGCAATATCACGCTCGTAAACGTCGCGCGGCGTTACACCCGGATTTGCGACCGGATCGGTGCCGCTTATGAACGCCAAAAAATAGTCAAAGCCGTTTGCGCGTGCAACCTCGGCAAGCTTGATATAGAAGGCTTTGGTGGCCTCCGGGTTTTTAAGATCGGTAAGCGGTCCGGCAAAGAATATTCTCATATAGTGACTTGGGACAAGATTACCATTATACTACCCTTTATGAATTGGTGGAAAGTTGGTATCGCTCTCGTGATTGTCGGAGTATTGGGGTGGATAGGCTGGTATGTAAGCCGGCCGGTACCGGGAACAAAAATGGCAGATCAGGGAAGAGAGCACGTGTCGCCTCAAGCGGTTAGTGAATTCAAATATAATAGCAATCCGCCGACGTCAGGTCAGCATTTACCCTCGTGGGTGAAAGCCGGAGTGTTTGAGGGGCCGCAGAGCGAAGGGGAGCTTCTCCATGCTCTGGAGCATGGGTATGTGATTGTGAGTTATAACTGCAATGTGCATTTACAAAGTCAAAAGTCAAAAGTCCTGCCTCGCCGGCAGGCAGGCGAAAGTCAAAAAGTTTACGCGCATGAAGAGGAAGGGAGTTCTTCTGCAGATTTCGTAGATCCGACTATTGCCACGGGGAGCGCAGTCAATGAGAGTGGGGGGTGTAAAACACTGGTCACGCAGTTGTCTGAGCTAGCTAATAAAAAAAAGCTCTGGAAACTAATCGTTGCACCCAGGCCACAGCTTGATACGACGATTGCTCTCACTGCGTGGACGTATGTGGATAAATTTGATCAGTTTGACACGGGGCGAATCGAACGTTTTATTGATTTTCACCGTGATCAAGGGCCAGAGAAGACGGTTGAGTAAAAGCTGGTATACTTGGGTGTAGAGTAGAATATCCTATGGCTGATGTAATCATTACGGATCAAAATTTTGAAAGCGAAGTGCTCAAAAGCAAGAAGCCGGTATTAGTTGACTTTTGGGCGGTGTGGTGCGGGCCGTGCCAGGTGCAGGGACCAATAGTTGAGGATGTAGCCAAAACCATGGCGGGAAACGCTGTCATAGGAAAGCTCAACGTCGATGAAAATCCCCGGATGGCGCAAAAATACGGCGTCATGAGTATTCCAACGCTCATTGTTTTTAAGGACGGGATGGTCGTTAAGCAGTTCATCGGGGTGCAGAGTAAAGAAGTACTTCTCGGAGAATTAAATAAACTCATTAATTAAGGTATGTATGATGTTATCATCCTCGGTTCCGGGCCTGCTGGATATACTGCGGCTCTCTATACTTCGAGAGCTTTTTTGAAAACGCTTGTTCTCGCAGGTACTGCGCCCGGCGGGCAACTGACGACTACGACCGACGTCGATAATTTCCCCGGGTTTCCCAGAGGCATCAAAGGACCGGCACTTATGATGGAGATGAAAAAGCAGGCGGAGAGGTTTGGGACGGAGGTTGTACAAGAAGAAGCTGTCAGCTGTCAGCTGTCAGCTGTCAGCCAGAAGGAGAGAATAATAACAATAAAAACTTCAAGCGGTGAATATTCTGCGAAAGCTGTAATTATTGCCACGGGGGCGACCGCACAGTATTTAGGATTGCCCTCAGAGCAAAAATATATGGGAAAGGGCGTGTCGGCGTGTGCAACCTGCGACGGATTTTTTTTCCGCGGGAAAGACATCGTGGTCGTAGGCGGAGGAGACACGGCGATGGAGGAGGCGACGTTTCTGACGACCTTTGCGAATAAAGTTACGATAGTACACCGGAGAGAAGAATTTCGTGCGTCGCCGATCATGCTGGACCGGGCCCGGAAAAATCCGAAAATTTCGTTTCTTATGAATAAAACAGTTGAAGAAATTTTAGGAGAGAGCGTTGTGACGGGGGTGAGGCTGAAAGATGGGAAGAGTGGAAAAGTAGAGGATTGGAAGACGGATGGAGTGTTTTTGGCTATCGGCCATACACCAAGTACGGAATTTTTGAAAAATATTGTTGATCTTGACCAGAAGGGTTATATCAAGATAAAACGTCCTCAAACTGCTCTTGAGCCGCAAACTGAAACATCCATACCGGGAATATTTGCAGCCGGCGACTGCGTGGATCCCCGATACCGCCAGGCAGTCGTTGCTGCAGGCATGGGTTGTATGGCGGCGATGGATGCGCAAGCGTGGCTTGTAGAACAAGCCACGTAAGCACCAAGTACCAAGCACTAAATTCCAAACAATATCAAAATTCCAAATTCAAAAAAAAGACAATATGCAAAAGCCAACAACATATACAGCAACTGTATTAACAGTGACGAATGTCGCCGGGAATTTTTACGTGGCGAAGTTGACACTTGCGGGTCCAAAGGAAATGCTGTTTCAGGCAGGGCAGTATATTATTTTTCAGATCGGACCGCCGAAACTTCGTCATACCCTGTCGATTGCATCTTCTCCGGCGGACAGCAAAACTATTGATATCCTTCAAAGCGTTGCTCCCATGGGGGAAGGGTCTCAGTGGATGCTTGGGCTTAAACCGGGAGATACGGTACAATTTTTAGGTCCACTGGGAAAGTTCATTTTACAGAAAAAAAGCCCGCTTCGACTCAGCGAGGCGAGTCTGCGACCGAAAGTATTTATCGCGACTGGGTGTGGAATAGCTCCCCTTCGGTCGATGATTCTTGACTACTTAGAGACCGGCGGGACAGCCGCCGTCACGCTTTGGTGGGGACTCCGGCATGAGACGGATGTATTTTGGCAGAAAGAATTTGAAGATATAACCGCACGGTATACAAATTTCCACGCGATTATAACGCTTTCTCAGCCGGGTGTTCCATGGACCGGGCAAAAGGGGAGAGTAACAGTGCATGTCGTAGAAGAGACACCAGAACTTGCACAGAGTGAGTTTTACCTTTGCGGAACCCGGGAGATGATCGTTGATATGAGGGAGCTCCTCGTATACAATGGAGTACCGCAAGGCCAGATTTTTACAGAAGCATTTTTTTAATATGGAAAACAACCCATTTCATAGTGCATTAGCACAGCTTGCGAAAGCAGAAAAAATACTCAACACATCCCTTGAGATACTCAAAGTTCCGCAGCGGGAAGTGCATGTCAATATCCCTGTCATGATGGATGATGGGAGTCTGAAGATTTTCCCGGGGTACCGCGTTCAGTACAACAGGGCGCTCGGGCCGTATAAAGGCGGAATCCGGTTTCATCCGAATGTGGATTTGAGCGAAGTGAAGGCGCTCGCGTTTTGGATGACGATGAAGTGCGCAGTTGCAGGTTTGCCGTTGGGTGGGAGTAAAGGTGGCGTGGTCGTGGACCCCAAGGAGCTCTCGACTGGAGAACTGGAGCGGCTTTCCCGAGGATACGCCAGGGCGATCGCTGATGTCATTGGACCGGACAAGGACGTACCGGCGCCGGATGTCAATACAAATAGCACTATTATCGACTGGATGAGTGATGAATTTGGCAAGGGTGACAAGAAATTGTTAGCAACATTCACCGGAAAATCGATAAAAAACGGGGGGAGCGAGGGTAGGGAAGAGGCGACGGGGCTCGGGGGATTGTATGTTTTGCAAGCGGTGCTTGGAAAGCTACGGAGACAAGAAACAAGAAACAAGAGACAAGAAAAATTGACAGCCGCCGTGATGGGATTTGGAAACGTAGGATACAACATGGTGAAGTTTCTTGTTGATAACGGTTTTTCTGTCGTTGCCGTGTCAGATAGTAAAGGCGGAATTCATGTGCCAAACGGGGTTAATCCGGAGCTTACCTTGGCGTGCAAAAAGAAAAACGGGTATCTTGCGGGTTGTTACTGCTCGGGGTCGGTGTGCGATCTATCGAAAGGCCGGCCGATTACACAAGAGCAATTATTGGAATTACCAGTTGATATTCTGGTTCCCGCCGCGCTTGAGAATGTTTTAACCAGCGAAAATGCACCGAAGATACAGGCAAAAGTGATCCTTGAGATGGCCAATGGGCCGACGACGCCAGAGGCGGATGAGATTTTGGCAAAAAAAGGCGTGACCGTGATACCGGATATTTTGGCTAACTCCGGCGGCGTGACCGTGTCGGCATTTGAGTGGGAGCAGAATTTGAAAAGCGAGCATTGGATAAAAGAGGAGGTTAATAAAAAGCTCAAGAAAAAAATGGAAGCTGCTGTGGAGGCGGTTAGTAAAGCAGCAGAGACCCACAAAACAACACTCAGAACAGCAGCGTTTATAGTAGCTTTGGATAGGATCATGTTCTCATATTCTAACGGGTGTTGACAGGTGATATGAACTCGGGGTAAAATACACATTGCTTGAGCGACAGGAGTATACTTTTTCTTTTTCATGAGAAGCTATCTAAATCAAATAAACCAATCCGCTACCCGGTATATTTTTGGTGTTGATTAGGTCGCTTCTTACGAAGAACTATAGTAGCCCCGCACAAGCGGGGTTTTTTAGTGAATGGGAGCCGGGCCCGAAGTTTACCTGGTTGAACGTCGCATTTGCAATGCGAAGGCAGGCGGTTCGACTCCGCCCGGGTCCACCACCTCTCGGAGCGGGAATAGGTACTAGACGGTTAGTAGTTATTCTCGCGTCAAGAGCGCGAGTCGCTCATTAACAATACACATAAATGACTTTATTCGAATAGGTGCAATTCCTGTTCGAATAGAAAATGTAAAGTAGTTGCATCGTAAGGGGGAATCCAAATGTGGATACCCTTCAGCCGAAAAAATGAAGAAGGGGAACAAAAACCTTTTGTTCTCCGCAACGCTACAAGCTGACAATGGATGCCTAGGGCGCTCATGCCGAGGAAGGACGTACATGGCAGCGATATTCGTCGGGGAGGAGTCATGATCCTTTGATCCGGCGGTTTCCGAATGGAGAAATCCGGCCAACGCGAGTTGGTCAACCCATCGTAAAGGCAGCCGCAAGGTTGTTATAGCAATGGGTGGGGCACCACCTGAACTGAAACATCTCAGTAAGGTGAGGAAAAGAAATACAAACGAGATTCCGTAAGTAGCGGCGAGCGAAAGCGGAAAAGCCTAAACCACGCCGCAAGGCGTGGGGTTGTGGGGCGGGAGACGCAGGGAGTATTGAAGGTAGGAGAACATCTCGGAATAGGTGGCCACAGAGAGTGAAAGCCTCGTATCCGAAATCTGAAATACCTCTATCCCGTTCCCAAGTACCATGGGACACGAAGGTCCTGTGGGAAGCAGGGGGAACCATCCTCCAAGGCTAAATACATGAGTGCACCGATAGTGAACGAGTACCGTGAGGGAAAGGTGAAAAGCACCCCGGAAGGGGAATGAAATAGTACCTGAAATTGTCAGCTAACAAACAGTGAGAGCCCCGTAAGGGGTAATCACGTGCCTATTGAAGAATGAACCGGTGAGTTCTTCCGTGTTGCAGTTTAATCCCGCTAAGCGGGAGGAGACACAGTGAAAGCGAGGGTGAATAGCCCGTTCGTAGCACGGATGAGACCCGAAACCGGGTGAGCTAACCATGGGCAGGGTGAGTCCCGACGAAAGTCGGGAGGAGGCCCGAACCCGTCAGAGTTTCAAATCTGTGGGATGACCTGTGGTTAGGGGTAATATGCCTATCGAACCCGGAGATAGCTGGTTCTCCCCGAAATATATTTTGGTATAGCGGTCGATCAAGCGATGGAGTGGTAGAGCGCTGAATGATATCAGTTTCGCAAGGAATTGACTTCAATCAAACTCCGAATACTTACATCGTTACTCGGCCAGTCAGACGTGCGGGGCTAAGCTCGTGCGTCGAAAGGGAAACAGCCCTGACTCACATCTAAGGCCTCTAACTCTTTGCTCAGTGGTTAAGGAAGTCATGGTTTACAGACACCCAGGAGGTTGGCTTAGAAGCAGCCATCCTTTAAAGAAAGCGTAACAGCTCACTGGATGAAAGCCGTGGCGCCGAAAATGATCGAGGCTCAAGCAAAGGGCCGAAGATAGAGGTACGTACATGCGCAAGCACTGTACGTACGGTAGGGGAGCGTTCTGTTTGCAGTGAAGGTCACTTTGTAAGAAGGGCTGGAGCGGACAGAAGTGAGAATGCCGGTATGAGTAGCGTTTGGAAGTGAGAATCTTCCATGCCGAATGCGCAAGGTTTCCGAAGCAACGTTCGTCGACTTCGGGTAAGTCGGATCTAAGGCGAGGCCAATCAGGCGTAGCTCGATGTAGAAACGGTTGATATTCCGTTACAGGGAAGTGTCGATTAAAACCCAAAGGAATGACAAAGTGGGATGTGTCTGTGGGCTGATTCGTCGGCCTTTAAGCTTTGAAATAGGAGTAACTGGTAAATCCGTAACTCCGTTTAATTGAAGAAGCGAATAGGAGTCTAAGCCGCAAGGCAAGGGCAACACAGATAGTTTCGTTTTCGAGAAAAGTTTCGTTGGGGAGCACTTCTTTTCCGTACCGCAAACCGACACAGGTGCGCTGGTGGTAGACCACCAAGGCAAGCGGGCGACAGTGGTTCAAGGAACTCGGCAACAAAAGCTGGGCGTAACCTTTGGGAGATGCCCTACCCCGCTCAAGGCGGGGTCACAGTAAATGACACTACGCGACTGTTTAACTAAAACACAGGTCTCTGCGAAGCCGAAAGGCAACGTATAGGGGCTGACACCTGCCCAGTGCCGGTAAGTTAAAAAAGGTAAATGATCCCGAGCAATCGGGTAAGTTAGCTTTTTAAGCTCCGGTGAACGGCAGCAATAACTATAATTGTTCTATGGTAGCGAAATTCCTTGTCGGGCAAGTTCCGACCCGCACGAAAGGTAGCACGACGTAGTGACTGTCTTGAACCATTACCCGGCGAAATTGAAATGGCTGTGAAGATGCGGCCTACTTGCACTTGGACAAAAA